>Ga0310696_10001128_pt1 | contig 39407 bp, 38 predicted proteins | sample AusTroGonzalo_MG_4_FD_203885 | JGI IMG/M metagenome (GOLD analysis project Ga0310696, IMG submission 203885) | Bovine rumen microbial communities from tropical cattle in Woodstock, Queensland, Australia - Gonzalo_02 (v2) (version 2) | ecosystem: Host-associated > Mammals > Digestive system >... | reverse complement strand
TAACTGTGAAAAGGTCGATACGCTGAAAGCGCAGAGCCTCATAGGACGACACGAGCATCCTGCCTCTCTTGTGGAGCTTGACGAGGTTCGCGCTGGTTCTGATCTCGGTCTTGGGGATGAAAGCGCCCTCTGCGACTCTCTTGAGGCTCTTTTCATCATCCGTTGGAGTGGATGTGATGGAGCGATAGTCCATGCCGTCGATAGCGGTGACGGTAGCTACGATATCCTTCAGTACATCCGCCTCTTCGATACCTGTTCTGACAGCGCGGCTGACATACTCGGGAAAGAGTGCCGCGGATGATGTGGTGGAAAAGAACTTTTCCACAGTATCGGAGCCTTTGCCGCTCACCTTGATGTCAAATCGCTTGAGCTGGCGCGAGAAGGCGTCCAGTCCCTCAAGCGATGTACCCTTATAATTTTCGCTGGGGTCGAGGGATTCGAGGATCTCTGTCAGAGTTTTGCCGCTCTGATACATGCCCTTCTCTAATGTAATATTCTCATAATTGCTCATATTATAGCTTCCTCCTTACAGAATGACGCCGATGGTATTATCACCGACATAAATAACAAGGCGCTCGATACCCGATTCGGCTGCAGTAACAGTAGTGCTGCTGTAAGCTACAAGACTATTGTAGCCCACAGATATCGAACCGTTCTTGGGCAGTTCGACATAGCCGTCCAGCTGTACGGCGGCATATCCGTCACTGACGCTGACAGCCACGCCGATGAAGTCGTCGTTTGCGGATGTCTTGGTGACCTTGCCGGACGAAGTCATCTTGACAAGATCGCCCACACTTACGCCTGATGCGCATTCAAAGGTCAGTACGTTCTCCTTATAACCGGAAAAATTGATGTTCATTCTCATTACCTCCGTTAGATAGTAAATTCAATATTGCCGGCATCTGCGCCGGACTTGGGGCAGTATAACTGCACTTGGGGCATTTCGCCGGACGCATCGGCCAGAGCGTCGGTCAGAGCGCGGATCTCGCTTATGCTCAGCTTGTCCGTGATGGACTTGGACGCGCAATAGTCAAGGCGGATCCCCTTGGCCTTCATGCTGTCGCTCAGCTTATGCACAAGCTCGTTGCGATATGCCTTTGCGCTCTCGTTCTCCTGCTCGAGCTCGGCGATATAATCCCTGAGCTGCTTCAACTCGGTCTTGCCGAGGGTCAGCTCATCTGATGCTTCGATAGCAGTTTTGATATCTTTCATATCCTTCTCCTTTGACAGTGTCTTGATAACTCCGGCGGCACGCTGGGCCGGTATAGCCACAAAGCTGAATTCGTAGGCGTCCTTAGGCTCGCACAGCTCGCCGTAGCATAGCTCGCCGCCGTACTTTCGGCCTTTGACATGACTGCACGCCGAGGAACCGATATCCGTGCGGCAGATCGAGCACAGTGTATGACCGATGCTGCAGCCGACGGACACCTCCTTGACGATACCGGCGTCGATAGCCTCTATCAGCTCAGCGTTACCCGGAGTGCGCAGAATATATGCTCTGGCTGTCAGCCTGAACAGCTCGTCGCCTAGGGCTGTCTTATGCCCCGGTACAGCATCCACACTGCATGATATTATCCTCGCCTTTTGGTTCTTGGCCGTAGGATCGTGGTCTATTATTCCGGTCTTGCCCACAAAGAGCTTCTCCAGCGCAAACAGCGACTCTACCGTGAATCGCTCGCAGTCCCTGTCGATATCATTGTCACACAGCGCGACGGTGAACACATACACCTCGTCGGCGCTCAAAGTCCTGCGCGCGTAGCTGTTGATGAGATCCAGCTCATCCTCAGGCTTATACTCCGCTGTTGTTTTGATCACCTTACCGTTCTTCATGCTTTCACCTCCGTGAGTCCTGCCTCGAGCTGAGCGGCTCTGGCGTTGTCCAGACGAGCCGACGCCAGCTCTGTTTCATCCTGCAGGCTGATGTTGTTCCACTCTACCTCTGTGTGCGGATCCAGTCCTATGCGCTCCATATACCCGGCGCATACCCATCTGATGACAGGAGTCAGCAGACCTCGATAATACTCAAGCTCAGAGGTCAGGATATCCGCCTGCTGCGCCGACATCCTCTCGGTAGTCGACCATGACAGTCCCAGCAGGAACGGCGGTATAGACAGCTTGGCGACTATCTGCTCCAGAACATGACGGATCGGCACATCACAGTCGAGCACCTGATTATCCGCGCCGATAGCTTTGATGGACACATCGCCCACAGATACAAAGTCGCACACCCTGCCGCCTTCTCTCATCGCTCTGCCCCATTCGCGCGCTATTTCATCCACGCGCTGTTTGGAGCTCAGCTGAGAGGCGCCGGCAGGAGGGTTATAGGTCACGGCGAATCGCAGGTTGCCTGCGCGCTCAAAGTTCTGGCCTATGCTGTCAAATATCTTGATCAGCAGGTCGCTGACGAATGGCAGTCCCCTGAGGATCGAGTTGCCGCACAGCTTGCCCGGCTCGGGATTGAGCAGGGTATATACGATCAGCTCAGGGTGCGCCACCGGCTGCGGCGTGAATGACGCGCACGAATATATGCGCACATCCAGGGGGCTGTCGCCCTCGCGCAGCTCTACTGCATCAAGAGGCGCGTTGCATACGGCGGCGATATCTCTTCCGCTCAGCGTAGGCACTATCTCACCCACAGCGATACCGTAAGTGAGCAGCTGATCCAGATAGCTGTAGATGAATTGTCTGAGTCCTGTACCGGATGCGCCTACCCTGACGTTATCGCAAAAGTCCCTGAGCACGGTTGTGTGGGTCTCATCGGCTCCCTTGAGCTCAAAGTCGCCTATCAGGCGGATCAGCTTAGAGATAGCTGCGTCGATGACCGGGACAGATTCTCTGAGACCGCGATACAGGCGATACTGCACACGGCAGTCGCCGGAGAGCGACGTCCTCAGCGAAGTTACGCGCTGTGACGCCGTGCATATCTGAGGTTCTTCGATCTTCTTTCTTCCGGAAGAAAACAGTCTCAATATCTTACCTCCCTGTGTACCGTTCATCGCAAATATTCCGAGTCGCGGTACTGATTTCTGTCTACAAGAATACAACCTAAGCTGTCGTCGGCGGTATTCAGATAGCTTACGAAATATCGTATGTCGTCCATAGCGTGGTCGTCCCGTTTGATGACGGAATCACGGGAGCTGTTCTCATCCCAGCGATAGAGTGAGAACTCGCGGATAGCGTCGTCACAGCTGTTACATATGACCACCTCACGGTTGAGCAGCGCCTGGGCTGTCTTGCGAATGCCGTCGAGCACGTTATTATCAGCTCTTGTCACCCTGTATTCGCCGTGCCTCTCGATTACCTCGATGAAGCTCGCCGCGCTGGGATCCACTATCACCGTCTCAGGTTCTCTGCCGCTGAGCAATTCGCATAACCCCTTATAGTGCTCCTCATCCGTACGCGAGCGTCCCTCGCGCCGGGCGTCATAGTAATACTCCGCTATCCTGTACCACACCCCGTCTTTTTTGCCCCACAAGCCGAACGACGAAGGATTGACCGTGCCGTAATCGCAGGAGACACAGTATCCCTCTATGTCCTCTTCACAGGGCACGGGGACGAACATACTGCTGTCATCCATGAACGGATAAACAGCTCCGGACACACACGCCCACTCGCCCTCTACAAAGCGCCGATAGAACGCCCCTGAATACATCGAGGCGTAGCGCCTCAGCATAGACGGCGATAGAGACGGGTTGTCCTTCATCGAGAAGTGGATATACAGCGCGTTTTTATTGCGTCTGTTCTTTATCCACTCTCGATAAAACCAGTGTGAAGGGTGTTCCGGGTTGCAGTTGAAGAAGAAGCGCGAGCCCTGCACCGAACAGCGCGCCAGTGCCTGTTCTACAAACGATCTGGGCATAAGAGCCACCTCGTCGAAGAAAACACCCGATAGGGTGATGCCCTGCACCAGAGCGGCGCTGCCCTCATCCTTTCCCGAGAAGAGATAGAACAGGTTCTCATGATTCATGAATCTGATCATCATTCGATTGGCCGAGATGTTTTCACTCACCTCAAAGCCCAGTTCCTTAAGGCACGGTATCAGCGGAACTATCACGTTCCGCCTGAGCGCACCGATGGTCTTGCCGCAAAAGCCCAGCGACATTCCGCTGAAGTGCATCATCGCCCACATCACGAACGACAGCGACAGGGTGAAGGTCTTGCCCGAGCGCACCGCGCCGTCGCATATAACAGCGTCGTGACTCTCATAGCCTGAGCCCTCAGCCCACCAGAACAGCGACATTAGCTGCTTTTCAGAGAACGGTTTATACTCCATCCTCAGGTTCCTCCTCGTGAGCTGCCCTCAACGCTGCCGCCGAGAGGCGCATAGCCTCAAGCAGTCCTCCAACAGGCGAAGAACTCTCCACCCCGGAGCCTGCGGACATCAGCTTATCGAGCGACTTAGTCTTATCAAAGAACTTCATCTCCACACCTTTGTCGGTACGCTTGATCTCAGCCACCGTGCTCAGATCCATGCAAGAAAGCTCTCTGTCGCTCAGCTCATCTCTCATCATAAGGCGAAAGGCGTCGGTGTTGTCCGAGCATATCATGCGATACACCGCGCACAGCGCCATATCCTCATAGGCGCGTCGGATATCATCTGCCGCGCGGCATATCTCCTGTGGGATTTCCTCGTGTGACATCAGCTCTTTCCACCTCTTCTCGGGTTCTTTGAACCCTGCCGCGGCGGCCGCCTTTTCGGGATTTCCGGTCACAGCAGCGAACCTGCAAAACATCTTTTCTTTCTTCTTCATTCAACCGCGGAGCCTGTTGATACAGGGCTCCGACCTCCTTTCATACTGGTCTCACCTATAGCGAGAAAAAGAAAAAAGTTGCATAAAACTATGCAACTTCGCGAAAAATATATTAAATTATTCCATGTTTTGAAAGCCGGTGATCATATATTTACGGATTCGTATGAGAGCAACAAGAGCCTGCTCATCCGTCTGCTGCGCTCCGACGAGTGCTTCGATATAATAGAACGTAATATAATTCTTTCAAAGAAAAAAGCTGTGATTTTCTATGTCAACGGTCTGGTCAAAGACGACATCATGGAAAAGCTGATGGAGTTCTTCTATAAGAACACCCGTCCCGAGCATCTGCGCGACGCTCATACCTTCGCCGCCCACTGTGTGCCATATGTTGAGATCAGCGTACTGGATAAGCCCGACGACGTGGTCAAGAACGTGCTGTCCGGCATACCGTGCCTTATGGCGGAAGGATTCGACTCTTGTCTTGCGTTCGATATGCGCACCTATCCCCAGCGCGGTACATCCGAGCCGGAGGACGATAAGGTCCTGCGCGGTTCAAAGGACGGTTTTGTCGAGACCGTTATATTCAACTGCGCGCTGATCCGCCGCCGCATCCGCGACACAAACTTCATCACTCAGGCTATGACCGTCGGCCGTGAGAGCAAGACCGACATCATCATCTGTTATATGGACAACAAGGTCGACCACACCCTGCTGGATAAGCTCATCGGGCGCATAAAAAGTCTGAAAATCGACTCGCTGTCGATGAATCAGCAGAGCCTGATCGAGGCCATGGTGCAGAAAAAGTGGCTCAACCCATTCCCCAAGGTCAAATACACCGAGCGTCCCGACGTAGCCGCCGCGGTATGTCTGAAGGGCAATATCGTGATACTGGTGGACAACTCGCCGTCAGCGCTTTTGATACCCACCTCGATCTTCGATGTGCTTGAAGAAGCCGACGACTATTACTTTCCACCCATCACCGGCACATATATGCGCATAGCGCGGTATCTGATCAGCATAACCTCAGTTCTGCTGACGCCGCTGTGGCTTCTGGCTCTGCAAAATCCCGATTATGTCCCGGAAGTGTTCCGCTTCACGCTTATCACAGAACCGGTCAATCTCCCTATATACTGGCAGCTCATCATAATAGAGCTGTGCATAGACGGGCTGCGGCTCGCCTCGCTTCATACTCCAACCAGCCTTACCTCAGCCATAGGCATAATCGGAGCCATAGCCTTTTCACAGTTCGCGATAGATGTGGGATGGTTCACCACCGCGTCCACTCTGTATATGGCGTTCGTCACGATAGCTAACTACAGCCAGCCCAATTATGAGCTGGGATTCTCGCTGAAATATACCCGGTTCATCCTGCTCACCATGACATATATCTTCAATCTGATAGGGTTCATCGCAGGACTGGTCATCATCTTCCTGCTATTGCTGAACAATCACACCATCTCCGGCAAAAGCTATCTGTATCCCCTGATCCCGTTCAAGCCAAAAGAGCTCGTGAAAAAGCTCACGCGCGTGCGCATGAACCATTAACTCATCAGCAGAGATACTGTCACCACGCTCATCACAAGAGCCGTAAAGTCCGCCAACAGCGCTGAGAACAGCGTATGGCGGATCTTTTTTATCCCTGCGGCGGAATAGTACAGAGTAATAGCATAGAAAGTGGTCTCGCTGGAACCGGCGAGCACGCTGGCGCATTTGGACAGAAAACTGTCCGCGCCGGAATCCTTATATATGCCGGTCAGCAGGGCTGTCGCTCCTGAGCCCGACACCGGCCTGAGCAAGCCCATCGGCACCAGCTCGGGTGGGAAGTGCAGTGCCTGCGCGATCGGCTTTATCTGCTCAGCCAGCCATGCCAGAGCTCCGGAGTCGCGCAGGGTGCCTACAGCTATCAGCAGAGCTATCATCGTAGGAGCTATGAACACCACAGTATGTATTCCCTCCTTAGCCCCCTCTACAAAGCTCGTGAATATGTCCACACGCTTTATCAACCCGTATATGCACAGCGCCGTGAGTGCGACCGGAATTATCGCTTCCATAGCCGTTTGCGCATCAGCAGGCGCGCAGATATCAGCCCTGCCGCGAGAGCAACAGCCGAGCTTATCCACACGCATATCAGTATATCGAACGGCTGCTGTGATCCGTAGCTCTTCCTGAGCGCCGCTACGGTGGTCGGAAGCAGCTGGATAGAGGCCGTGTTCATCACTACTAATATCAGCATACTGTCCGAGGCGATATCGCTGTCATGCTGTCTGCGCAGTTCTCTCATCGCGCTGATGCCCAGCGGCGTAGCGGCGTTTCCGAGCCCGAGCAGGTTTGCGCTGATGTTCATGGAGATATAGCGAAAGGCGTCGCTCTCCACCGCAACGTCCGGGAACAGCCTGCGCAGTATCGGAGCAAACAACCTTGACATCTTATCTATCAGTCCGCAGTCCTTAGCTATCCGCATGAACCCCGACCACATACACAGCATTCCGCTGATGGATATCAGCAGCTCCACAGCCTCTCCGGCCGAATCCATGATACCGGTGCTGAGAGCCCCTACATCGCCGGAAATAAGGAAGAATACCATCGAGACCGCCAGCATCAGTCCAAAAGCATATGACAACCGATCACCTCATACATATTTTGTCTGTCAAAAACTTGTCGGTTCTCCGAGTATTTTGCCGAAACAGTTCGTTATATGTAAACAGCAACTACTGACAATCGATACTGTTTTTGCTAATCCACCAAATGAGCACTTTGTTATTCGGCGTTTTGCACAGTTTTTGTATATTATTTCATTTAGCATTGACAAATTTCTTGGAATTTGCTAATATTTTGTTATAGGCATGCAAAAAATGACAGGCTATGCCGATCGTTTTTTCGTATGTCTTCGGCAAATACCCTATTCCCGTTTATCGGGCGCATCGTGAGAGGATGATACTATTTGAAACCTGCTGATTGTATCTGTAAAATCGATAAGCTCGGCCGCGTGCTGATACCCAAGACCCTTCGCACTCGTCTGGAGCTTTGTGTAGACGACCCTATCGAGCTGTTCACCGACGGCGAGTCGATCATGTTGAAGAAATATCGCAAGCGCTGTACTCTGTGCGGCTCTGACGAAGAGATAATCGAGTACAAAGGCAAGTATATCTGTCGCAATTGTCTTGACGAGTTGAAGAGTATATAGTAAAATATACGCGTAGACGTAAAACTATATACCAATCGGAGGATGCATATGAAGAGAGACGACTACATATCATGGGATGAATATTTCATGGGCGTTGCGCTCTTAGCCGCTAAGCGCTCTAAGGACCCCAACACTCAGGTAGGAGCCTGCATCGTAAACAAGAACAAGCGTATACTCTCCACAGGTTATAACGGCTTTCCCTATGGATGCTCTGACGATCTGTTCCCGTGGGAGCGCGACGGCAACGATACTAAGTACAAGTATGTAGTGCACGCCGAGCTGAACGCTATACTCAACGCCGGCGGCAAGAATCTTGAAGGCGCCAGGCTGTTCGTAGATCTCTTCCCGTGCAACGAGTGCGCAAAGGCGATCATCCAGTCCGGCATATCAGAGGTCGTATATCTGTATGACAAATATGCCGACGAGCCCGAGACAATAGCGTCCAAGAAGATGCTCAACTCCGCAGGCGTTCGCCTGACTCAGCTGCAGCTCGACTTCCATAAGATAGTCATCGACTTCGATAAGAACAAATAAGCACATAATACTAAGGCGATACAGCGTTGCTGTGTCGCCTTAGTATTTTGGTATCATACGCAAAAACACCGCTGTCACATCGACAGCGGTGTTGTCATTTATTCGGTTGGTTCAGGCGTTATATCAAATCATCGTGTTATCAGCGTTTACAGCGAATAGCCAGACCTCTGGTATTGACGCCACTTTCGTATACTTTTCCGTTTGCGGTAACGCATCTCACGGTATAGGCATAAGCTATACCATTCTTAGCTGTTTTGTCCAAGTAATAACCCTGAGTATTCTTAACATACCCGACTTTTGTCCATGAAGTAGAAGCGGTTTTTCTGAACACACAATACATTTGCGCTCCTGCTACACGCTTAAAAGCAAAGAGCGGACCGGCCTTTGTATTCTTAATACCGGACAGTTGAGGTGTAGCGCATCTGTTATTTGCAGGAACCGCAGACAGTGTATACTCTCCTCCGTGTTCAGTTTCCCATTCTACAATAGCATACAACTTATTACTGCGACCATAGAATAACTCAGGGTTGCCATAATGAGACCAAGTTCTTTCACCCTTAAGCGAATTTACATACCTGGTTGCCTTTGCATAGGTAGTGCCAACTCCTCTGGCCATCTGTTCATTGGTCAACTTTTTCCCCGTCTTTACGTTAAAGTTATAAACATAGTACATCCTTGTCGCACCGGCAATAGGATTGTATTCGACCAAAAGACTGAGTATTGAGCCGTTCATATACACATAGTGTTTAAGAGTTGGAGTTTTCAAAAGTCTTAAACTCAACAACAAATTCACATCAAAATCGCACACTCTATCAAAGAGGTCCGACAGCTCTTTATTTGCAGCTTTGGCATCAGCGGAAGCAAGGTTGATTTTCGGCAGCTTATAGGTAACCGCAACTTTTGTTTTATAACCTTGAGGTATACAGGTAAAGGTTTTTGTTTTAGCTATAGTTACATAAGATGCTGCTCCTGCTGTAGCTGAAAAAGCCGAGATAGATGACAGCAGTACGACCATCACCAAAATTATGGATAATATCTTCTTCATAATAATACCCTCTTAGAATAATAATTATATGGTTTCTCAACAATTATATAATAGCATATTTAATAAAACACTGTCAATCAGAAATATTAGACAAAACAAAATGCCACACTTTTTTAAAGACGCCGCTGATTCAAGGGTCAGCGGCGCGGTCATAGTTGCTTATTCGGTTGGTTCAGGCGGAGGGTTGGTTTTCTTCAGCTTCGCCTTTTGTATAACGTTGGTCAGAGCGTTGTAGCCGTAGATCAGCACTCCGATGATGATGAAGGAGTAATAGCATAGCAGTCGCCATATCAGCATAGCCCAGAAGGTTCCGGCGGTACCCAGTGCGCTGAACACCAGATAGAACGACGCCTCAGCGGCTCCGGAGTTACCGGGTGTGGGCACAAGGCACACAACAGCCTGGATAAATACCGTCATAGCCAGAGCCTTGAAGAAGCCGATTTCTCCTCCCATGGTGTGTATTACAAAGAACGGTATACTGCTGATAGCAGTCTGGAACAGCAGCGACAGCAGCATCAGCTGGATGAACAGCTTTTTGCTCTTAGTTATCTTCTTGAGGTTGACGCTGTAGTTATGTATCATCTTAAAGCCGCTCATACGCACTCGGTTTGGGTTCTTAACTATATGCAAGGTAACACCAAGCTTGACGAAGAACGTGATGATGCGCATGCTCAGCTTAGGCGCGACGCCCGAGATGACTATCATCACAGGGGCGATAAGATATGTCAGCGCGCCTATATACGCTGTGATCTTGAGCGCCGGCTCGGTGATAGCGTCGTTGAAGAATATGAACATCAGGAACGCCAGCGTAGTAAAGCCAAACTGCATGGTACAAAAGCCCGACAGCGGCATAGCTGAAGCGGCTCCGCCTGTATATCCCTTAGAGTGCAGATAGTATATCTGGAAGGGTTGTCCTCCCGCGCCCGATGGGGTTATACAGTCATAGTATTTGCCCAGAGCAGCTGTGGAGAAAGCGTGCCGCACCGACACCTTCTCGCCCAGATGCCGCATCATCAGCAGATATTTTACCGTTTCGCATCCCAGCACTACAGCCAAGCACAGCACGCCTCCTGCCAGGAACAGGATGTTGGTGAAGGTGAACGGCTGCATGGGCGCCGGGGATTCCTTAGTGAACTCTTTGAACGCGGTGAAGTAAATGACCGCGGCGTTGATCAGCACGAACAGGATGATTCCCAGACGCTTTACCCATTTCTTCTTGGGCTTAGGCTTTTCAGGGAGGTTATCCTCACGGTTCATAGCCTCGGCAGCGGACTCGATATCCTGTTCGGGAGGATCGTCCGAAACGATGTTTTCATCCACGGTCATATCCATGGTTTTGTCCTGCATATCGTCCATCGGTCATCCTCCTTTCCGCATTGATCATAGGCTAACTTATATTATACTATATCGTCAGGTTTTTTTCAAGCTAAACATACTCAAGTTATAGCATTATTATCGCTGTCTTGTAGGTCGGCGTATCTGTCCAAAAAGCTGTGCTTCTCCCCTGCCGTACGATAGCCCGGGAAGGTGTCCAGATGGACGTCGTGCAAAGCGTTGAAAATGCTGTTGTATATATTAGGATTATCCTTGCTGAGCGATCTCAGCAGCAGCTTTATCTCCTGCCTCTTGCTGTCACCGGTACCATCCTCACTGTGCGCGATACGCTCGGTCACCTTGCAGGCGCAGCGGATGAACTCCAAATCATTTCGGCGGCACCAGCGGATGATATCGTCCTCGCGAACACAATACAGCGGACGTATCAGCTCCATACCAGGATAATGGGCACTGTGCAGCTTAGGGATCATCGCCTGCAGCTGTGAGCCATACAGCATGGACATCACGGTGGTTTCCACTACGTCATCAAAGTGATGTCCCAGAGCTATCTTGTTGCAGCCAAGTTGCTGAGCCTTTTTATACAAATGTCCTCGGCGCATACGCGCGCACAGATAGCACGGATACTTCTCTGCTCTGTCGGCGATCTCGAATATATCCGTCTCAAATACCGTCAAAGGTATCTCCATCAGCCTGGCATTGGATTCTATCTTTGCCCTGTTCTCGGGATGGTAGCCGGGATCCATAGCCAGAAACACCAGTTCAAACGGAAAGTCCGAGTATCTCTGCAGCATCTGCATCAGCTTAGCCAGCAGCATACTGTCTTTTCCGCCCGATACGCACACGGCGACCTTGTCGCCCGGGTTCAGCAGCTCATACTGCTTTAGCGCCCGTATGAAAGGGTTCCATATTGAATCCCGATAGGTTTTGGTCAGGCTGCGCTCTACGCTCTCAGCCGGCGTGAGTTCTCTCATACTATGCTCCCCGAAGAGTTTTATAATATTATACATCATTATACCGTAAAGCACAACACAAACTTGCATATCGCCTGAGTATGTGATAGGATAGGTATAATATGAACGGAGGTAATGCTATGGATATACTCAGAGCTATGCGTGAGCGGCACTCGGTGCGCTCATATACCGACAAACCTATAACAGGAGAAACCCTCGACAGCCTTAAAAGATTGATCGAAAAAGCAAATATCGACGGCGGTCTGAACATCCAGCTCGTCCTGGACGAGCCTAAGGCGTTCGACACCAAGATGGCTCATTACGGAGCCTTTAAGGGAGTGCGCAACTATATCGCCATGATCGGCAAGCGTACGCCCGATGTTGACGAAAAGGTAGGCTACTACGGCGAGAGGATAGTTTTAGAGGCCCAGGGACTGGGGCTGAACACCTGCTGGGTAGCGCTCACATATAAGAAGATCCCCGATGTTTATACGGTAGCCGATGATGAAAAGCTGGTAGTAGTCATCTCTATAGGCTACGGCGAGGATCAGGGCAAGGCACATAACTCTAAGAGCTATGATAAAGTCGTCAAGCGCTCCAAAAATGCTCCCAACTGGTTCAAGAGCGGTGTAGAAGCGGCTCTGCTCGCCCCTACAGCCCTCAACCAACAGAAATTCACATTTGAGCTTTGCGGCGATAAGGTACGCGCTAAAGCTAAGCTCGCCCCATGCCATAACGTCGACTTGGGAATAGTCAAATACCACTTTGAGTTGGGCTCCGGCAAAGGTTCGGATATCTGGATATAATTCTAAATTAGAATTATAATTTATCGTTGCCGGATGTCCGTCATATTTCTTATACAGAATAATAATTTCAAAAAGGCTATTCATAATTCTTGTTAAGAATAATAATCACATAAAAAAGAGGAACCGACTGATCTGCCGGTTCCTTCTTCTTATGATTTAAGCGCCCTCTCGAGCCAAACATCGGCGATATCGAGAGCCAGGTACAGCCCGTTCTTCTCACTGGCCTTGACCAGCTGTTTACGAGGACTCAGGTCAGGATCGGTACACAGCAGCTGTATGGCCACCTTATCGGCTATCTGCAGACCATTGACCTCCTTCTTGGTCTTGATCTGCATCCTGATAACGAAGCGCTGATCCATACTGCCGTAGTACAGCTCATCTCCGCACCTGACCAGGGGCTTGCCTTTATAGGTCGAAAACTCCTTTTCAGCCATCTTGATTCAAATCCTTCCTTATATTTTAAGATATGACTTGAGCATCGCCTCTAAGAGGTCGTCGCGGTCAATCTTGCTGATGATATTACGAGCGTTTTCGTAAGTAGTGATATAGGTAGGGTCCTCGCTGAGGATATATCCGACGATCTGGTTGATGGGGTTATAGCCCTTTTTGCGCAGAGCCTCATAAACTGTGGCCAGAGCAGCCTTCATCTCATCATCTCTGTTGCCTCCGAGGGAGAAAACCATAGTCTTATCTAACATACTTAACACCTCCGTTAAATCGTATTATACTACATTCATCAAAAGAATGCAAGCAATATTATTCTGACACGGATCCAACACTATTCAGCAAAGCCCGAACAGGCGCACTTCAAAGTAAAAACCGATAGACAAATCCCAACATTCTATGCTATAATACAGGCGTCACCACAGGAGGTGGGATAATGGATTTCAGCCTGCTATATCCGTCAGGAAAAGAACGCAGCTCCGTTCGCCTGACCGACGAATGCGTCAACGATCTGTCGCTTGACTTCATAATCGAGGCTCTGACAGATGTGCGCTATGAGCGCGATCTGATGAAGAATCTTATGTCAAATATCACCGGCGATCCCGATGTTATCAAATATCGGTGCGATATATTCGACGACTTTCTCAGATATCCCCAGCTGCGCAGCTGCATGGAAGAGCTTCTGTTAAAGCTCAAAGACCTGATGGATCTGGAACGATTCCAAAAGGATAAGGAAGGTCCGGTACTGTGGTCGCTGATCAACCGTCTGCGCGAGATCGACGCGTATGTGATATGTATCAACACCATCAAGAGCACTTTAGAATCGCTGGATATCTGCTCGCAGGGCATGAAGGAACTGCTGAGGATAGTCACCGATATCAGTCGTGATAGCGGATTTGACGATCTCAAGGCGGATATAGATGAAACGCTGGATAAAGCGCGCAAGCTCAGGAGCATCACCATAGGAGTCAACCTCGACGATCTGCTCAGGCCGAAGAACGCCGGTATAGTATCGCTCAACGATACCGAGTTCACCAACTCTGGACTGATGCGCCGCTTCATGGACTTCACTAAGAACAAAAGCGAGCTGAACTCCGGCACCGATACCGACTCCACACACTTCCACCCCGCCTCACCTGTTTCATCCGGCGTCAAGTTCGGAACCATCCAACAGAACGCCGCTACCGGCGATGTACACATCGAGACCTCGGATATCACCGGAGGCGATCCCCTGTCGGGCGCTATCAAAAAGCCCGTTACCAATATCATGCGCCGCACCGTGAACGATATCAAATCCACCCTCAAGCGCTATGTCAACATCAGCGGCTATTCGCTGACATCGCTGACGCCCGAGATCATATTCTACATTCGCTGGGCTGAGCTGATAGATAAGATCACCGCCACCGGCATGCCTATGACAAAGGCGGAGATCCTGCCTGCTGACAGCCGCGAGATACATCTCAAAGATGTATACAACCTGAAGCTCGCGATAAACAAGGTCAAAGGCGAGGATATAGATATCATCACCAACGATATCGACTTTGACGACCGCTATCGCATTTTCATCCTCACAGGACCCAACCGAGGCGGAAAAACCATCTTTACACAGGCAGTCGGACTGGCCGTTATGATGGCTCAGTGGGGCATTTATGTACCTGCGTCATCGGCAGCAATAAGCCCGTGCGACAACATCTTCACCCACTTCCCAGCCGATGAGAACGACACCGTAGATCTCGGACGACTGGGCGAAGAGAGCCAGAGGCTCTCACAGATATTCGAAATGGCGACAGGCCGCAGTATGATGCTGCTCAACGAGAGTCTGGCCACCACCAGCGTAGCGGAAGGACTGTTCATCGCTAAGGATGTAGTAAAGTCCATGAGATATCTGGGCTGCAGAGCGGTATTCAACACCCATATGCATGACCTCGCCCGAAGCCTAGATGAGCTCAATTCAACCGAAGGCGACAGCCGCGTTGAAAGCCTGGTCACAGGAGTGCACGACGGTCAGCGCAGCTTTAAGGTCGCTATCATACCGCCGCAGGGCACCAGCTATGCCAAGGATATCGCCGTACGCTACGGCGTGACCTTCGATATCATCAAAAAGAATATTGACAGCAAAACTGAAAACAGCTGAAAACAAAATTCACAGTTTACAAAAAAAGGCTGACTCATCTCCGTGTGCAGAGCGCTGAGTCAGCCTTTATTATGTGGATTTTAATTCTAATATAGAATTATCCTTTGAGCTTTATTCCATCCTTCTCGAGCTCGGCAACGATGGCGTCGGTCACCGCTGTGACCTCATCACGGGTCAGTGTGCGGCTGTTGTCCGAGAATGTAAGGCGAACGGCTATGGATGAGTTCTCCTCATCCTCGTAGATGTCGATGACATCCACAGCCTTTATCAGATCACAGGCGGCGTCAGCTATAGCCTTCTTGATCGGAGCGAAGCACGAGCATAAGAAGCTCAGGTCGATGTCGATGCTCGGGAACTTTGAGGGCTCGCTGTAAACGATGCTGTTGTTCTCTATCGCCGCGAACTTGTCCATATCTATCTCGGCGAATACGATACAAGCTCGCTTGTCGATCTTCTTCATCACTGTGGGATGAACGATGCCGATCCTGCCTATTGTCTCACCGTCAACTATCACCGCATTCAGGTTGACCGGATGCTCATAGTCATACTGAGCTTCGATTTTCTCGAAGATGACTTCCTTATGCTTGAGCTCGTCTACGATCACCTCGATGATCTCCTTGAGCTTGAAGTACAGCGGACGGACGTTCAGCCCCTTTTGATACATAGTGATACCGAGGATCTTGTTCTCGATACACAGATCATCGTCGGTCATGCCGCTGACGACTCTGCCCACCTCAAAGATACCGAACTGCGGCGCATAACCGATGTTGGACTTGACCTGACACAGCTGTGTGGGGATCATAGTCTTGCGGATGGTCTCGATGTTGGGGTTTGACGCGTTCATCAGCTTGATCTCACCGATGTTGGCGATGCCAAGATCCTTAAGCTCGTCAGCATAGTTCCACACATAAGAGTGCAGTTCATGCAGGGCGTATTCTTTGACCAGTATATCCTTGATGCTATCCTCGTCCTTCTTCACCGGCTCGGGACGGGTCGGGAAGAGCGGAGCGGAAGCCGTGTGTATCTCAAAGTTATCGTAACCGTAGATTCGGGTGATCTCTTCGATGATATCAGCCTTGATGGTGACGTCCTTAGTGGCGCGCCATGAGGGGACCTTGACCTCAAACTCATCGCCGTCTACGCTCACGCCGAATCCCAGACGCTCCAGTGTAGATACGATAGTATCGTTATCTATCGCGATACCGGTGTAGCGGTCTACATAAGCCTTATCGAAGCTCAGAGTGACCTCGGGATAGCTGTAAGCGATCTCGTCGGTCAGAGAGGATACTACCTCAACGCCTGAGTCATACTGCTTCAAGAGATATACAAAACGCGCGATAGCCGCTACGGTCAGCTCGGGGTCGAGCGACTTCTCATAACGCATAGAGGCATCGGTGCGGTGCGCCAGTCTTACGGTGGACTTGCGGATGGAGGTCGCGTCAAATGTAGCGGACTCGAGGGTGAGAGTATGGGTATCCCCTACTATCTCACTGTCCAGACCACCCATGATACCGGCGATAGCAACAGGTGTGTTGCCGTCGCAGATCATGAGGGTGTCGGTGTCTATATTGCGCTCCACGCCGTCAAGAGTAGTGAAAGTGAAATCATGATCAAAACGCTTGATGCGGATATTCTCGACCTTGCGGCTGTCAAAGGCGTGCATAGGCTGACCCATCTCTAGCATCAGATAGTTGGTCATATCCGCGAGGAAGTTGATAGCTCTCATACCGCAATAATACAGGCGGATACGCATATCCACAGGAGCTGTACCGCGGCTGATGTTCTCGAACTGCAGGCAGCTGTATCGCTGACAGAGCTTGTCCTCGATCTTCATATCAACCTTGGGCAGAGCATTGTAAGCGCTCAGATCGTCAAAGTCGAGGGGCTTCAAGGGGCGCTTGGCGATAGCAGCAAATTCGCGCGCGATGCCGTAGTGACTCCACAGGTCGGGGCGGTTGGTGAGCGACTTGTTATCCACCTCAAAGATAATATCCTCGATAGCATATACATCCTTTAGATCGGTGCCGAGGGCTATATCATCGGTGATCTCCATGATACCGCTGTGATCGTCGCTGATACCTATCTCACTCTCAGAGCAGCACATACCATAGCTCATATATCCTGCCAGAGGACGGGGAGCGATCTCTATCTCGCCTATCTTTGCACCAACCTTGGCGAAAGCCGTCTTCATGCCTACGCGCACGTTTGGAGCGCCGCATACTACGTCGATCAGCTCATCCGCGCCGATATCCACCTTGAGCAGGTGGAGTTTCTTTGATTCGGGATGATCCTCGACCGACTTGATCTCGGCGACTACTATGCCGCTTATATCCGAGCCCTTGAACTGTATATCATTCTCGACCTCGGCAGTAGACAGCGAGAACTGGTTGATCAGCTTGAGATCGTCCAGACCGCTGAGATCTACAAAATCTTTGATCCAATTCATTGATAAGAACATATCCGACCCTCCTTACTTATCATCCGTGAACTGCGACATCACCTTGAGTGAGCCGCTGTTCAGGTCGCGTATATCTTTGATACCGTACTTCATCATAGCCAAACGGGTTAGACCCAGTCCGAACGCAAAGCCGGTGTACTCTTCGGGGTCGATGCCGCCCTCGCGCAGCACCTCGGGATGGATCATGCCGCAGGGGCAGAGCTCCAGCCAGCCGCTGTGGTTGCATGAAGGACAGCCCTCGTCACCGCCGCAGATAAGGCAGCTGATATCCAGCTCAAAGCCCGGTTCAACGAACGGGAAGAATCCGGGACGCAATCTGACCTTGATATCCTTGCGGAACACCTCGGACAGCATTGTCTTCATAAAGTAGATCAGGTTGGATATGGATATATCCTTGTCCACCATGACGCCCTCCATCTGGAAGAAGGTGTTTTCATGCGTAGCGTCGGTGGCCTCGTTGCGGAAGCATCTGCCCGGGAAGATAGCGCGAATAGGCATACCATCTTCCATCAGGCGTGGGCCGTACTTCCTGAGGATAGCGTTCTGAGCTGCGGATGTCTGCGACTTGAGCAGCTCACCGTTTGTCAGATAATATGTATCCTGCATATCTCGTGCAGGGTGGTCCTTGGGCACGTTTACCGCCTCAAAGCACTCATAGTCGGTGACCACCTCGGGATAGTCCTCAACGTTGAATCCCATTGTCGTAAATATGCGCTCGCACTCGCGCTGGACCAGAGTGATTGGATGATAAGAGCCTCTGTCGGGCTTAGTGGGGATAGTCAGGTCGAACTCGGGTGTGAGCTCGATCTCTTTCTTGATCTCCAGCTCCTTGAGCTCCTGAGAGCGCTTAGCGATGCTCTCGGCGGCCATCTGCTTGAGCTGGTTGACCTCCATACCAAAGGTCTTTTTCTCCTCGTTTGTCAGCTGCTTCATGCCCTTGAGCAGATCGGTGATAAGGCCCTTCTTGCCCAGATATCTGACGCGAAGATCCTCCAGCGACTGAGCGTCGGCAGCGTTGTTCAGATCACCGTGCAGCAGCTTTTTGAGCTGTTCTAACTGTTCTTTCATACTTTCCTCCTATATGATGATTTCTTAAGACAAAATAAAAAGGCTCTCCTATCCCATAGGGACGGAAGAACCGCGGTACCACCCTGATTCTCGCCACAGGCGAGCTCTCGTCGACCGTTAACGGGGTCAGCCGTCGGAGCCTACTGTTATTTCAGCTCTGCCGCTCGTGAGTGAACTTCACCCTACCTTCCTCCGCGGCGGCTTTCAGCCGGTGACCGTCGCTCTCTGATGATTAGTGAAAGGCTACTCTCTCAGTCAATGCGTTTCAACACGATTTACATTTTAACATTAAAAACAGTTTTTTGCAAGAGTTTTATTGAAAAAGAGCCCGATATGTGCTAAAGTATATTTGTCTATTGTATACAACAGAAAGGAGAACGCCGCACGGTTATGTGTCGGCGCGAACACATCATATGGATAATCTGATAGAACAAGTAGTGAAAAAAGAAAAAGGAAAGCAGTATTATCTTAAGATCCTGCTGATCCTGCTGGGAGCGGTCGGACTGCCGGCGATACTGATATTCCTGGCTTATGTCATCACTCCTTATCTGATATATGTATCGATCTTTGTAGCTATATTCTGTATCTACGGCGTATGGTTCTTTATCTCATCGCTTAAGGTCGAGTATGAATACGCATTTTTGTCCTCCACACTGAGGATAGACAAGGTCATCGCTAAGCGCAGGCGCAAACACATCGTCAAGGTAGACGTCAAGTCCTTTGACGACTTCTTCCGCTATGACGATAAGAAGATGGGCGAGCTGAAGCTCTCTAAGATATACCGCGCCGCGACCTACGAATTTGACAAAAATAACTATATCGCGCTGTTCCACAGCGACGCCAGAGGCAGGAGTGCTTTGATCTTCACCCCCAACGAAAAACTTCTGGAAGCCATGAAGCCGTATTTCAGCGCCGATCTGAGGAAGAAGCTCTTCCTGGAGAAAAAGCTGTGATCACCATCACCCCTTCCCTAGCGGCTAAGTCGCTGCCCTTCAGACCTGACGACGCTCACAAAGGTACAATGGGCACCCTGTGCTCTATCACCGGCAGCTACGGATACTGCGGAGCAGCAGTCCTGTCGGCTAAAGCCGCCCTGCGCAGCGGAGTAGGTCTGCACTATCAGATCCTGCCAAAGAGCATATATCCTATCTTTGCCTCGGAAGTTCACGAGAGCGTGTGCGTACCGGTCGAGGGCTCATATGTGGGCACGGTATCCCACACCGATATCCCCAGGATAATGAACACCCTTGAGAGAGCCACAGCCATACTTATAGGCTGCGGCATGGGCAACACCCCCGATACCCGGGCGGTCCTGGAAGAGATCATACGGATCAGCCGCATACCGATAGTCATAGACGCCGACGGCATAAACGCGCTGGCGCTGAATATAGATATATTGGAAGAACTCCGCGCGCCGATCATCCTGACGCCGCATATCAAGGAGTTCTCTCGCCTGACCGGCGACGATATAACCGCTATAGCCGCGGATACGGCAAACGCGGCGGACAGATTCGCTCGCCGCTATCCGGGAGTGATACTGGCGCTCAAGAACCACAGAACGGTAGTGGCCGGCGACGGCGAGCTATATCTCAACACCACCGGCAACAGCGGTATGGCCAAAGGCGGATCCGGAGATGTGCTGGCAGGAGTCATCGCCTCACTTGCAGCACAGGGAGTACCTGCTCTGCATGCGGCGTACACGGGAGTATACATTCACTCGGCGGCAGGCGATATAGCCGCTGAGGAACTGGGCAAGACCTCAATGCTCCCCACGGATATCACAGAGTATCTGGGCAGGTGCTTTTCATCTCTCGAAGCGCTGCGCGACCGCTGATCATAGGAACAATAAAACAAAGAAGTATAAAGGCCGTCAGGATACTGTCGGCCGATTCTTTTGCTTATTATATTTCTTTAGGAGAATTATATGTATCGCATAAAACTATTTTGTTTTCTATTCCCCATCCTGATCCTGCTCATGCTGACGTCGTGCAAAGCTCCCGATCCCACTCTCGACGAGTCGTTCAACGCTGAACTGAGCATAACCTATAACAACACTGAGTATACCGCCGATCTGAGCCGCAAGCCGGGTGAACTCTGCGTCACCGTTACATCACCCGATGACCTCGCCGGCATAACATACACATACATCGGCGATGAGCTGACTGTGTCTTGCGCAGAGCTGAGCTGTATCACCGCCGACGGTCTGCCGTCGTCATCCGTCATTCAGCTGATATACGACGGCATAACTAACGCGCCGAACGGCAGCTATCGCTCAACGACCGACGGAGCCGATCTATTCAACGTTCCCACAAACCGCGGCGCCGCAGAGCTGGCTATATCATCCGGAGCTCCCGTGAGCATAAACGCCGACTACTGCCCATACAAAATATCATTCAAATACTCAGTTGAACAACAAACAGGTCCGGGATAACCGAACCTGTTTTCTGCAATGATCTATTTTTGCCTGAGCGCCAAGACCTCAGCCTCGTAACGCATCATTTGTATATAGTTCCTGTCAAATGTATATCCGAGGAACACCGTATCTCCGCCTATATCCTGATAGACTGTCGGCTTTGAACCGCCGACGATACAGTTGTCGTCAAACTTCTCGGGGAAGCTGCCGGTGAATACTATCTCCCTGAGTTCGGAGCAGTCCTCCATCGCACCGGACTGTATCTCATTCACTGATGACGGTACTATCATCCGGGTCATTACACTGTTGCCGCGGAAGGCTCCTGTAGAGATTATCTTCAGTCGTCCATCGTTATCGGGGATCTCAACACGCTCGTCGATACCGATATATGACAGCAGCTCGCTCTTATCATCGCTGAATGTATACGCTGTGCGGAACTGAGCAGTCATGGTGACAGTTCCGCCATAAGTCAGCTCTTTGACCGCGTCACCGGGCTTGAACATATGCATCTTTACCGCGTCGCCGGATTCCAGCCATTCTGCCTCTTCACTGTCCGCGCGATAACCGTATACGCGCCCGTCATAATTGCGGCTCGCATAATATCCCACGAATATATACCCATTCTTGACGAACTCGTTCTCAGGCATGATATACTTCTCCCGATAGGCTGTCGATTCAGGCAGCATATAGCCCTCGTCCGCGTCGGCTGTATATCTGATCTCATATCTCTTGCTTATCCAAAAAGCTGTCAGCCTGACATCTCCATACTTGACCAGCTTAGAGACCTTGCCTTCGTCCTTTACCAGATAACTGTTATACAGATTCTTGGCGCTCAGCCATTCATGATCTTTAGAACCGAGCGTATAACCCATCTGCCGATCATCCGAAGTACGGCTCATCAGCCATCCGCCGAAGAAATACCCCGGCATTTCAAAAGTACACTTGCGCAGGCGCGTCGTCTTGCCGTAATGCACCACGGTATCCTTCATTGTACCCTCGGCAGTTCCGGGATCATAATGCACCCTGAAGCTGATGGGCAGCGCGTCGGACAGGCCTACCCTGTGGACAGAGTTGCCGTAATAGTGCAGGGTGGTATAAAAGTTCTTGCCTATATGGAACAGGTTCTCCACCTCATGAGTGTGTCCCAGGGATATCATATCCACCTTTTTTCCGTTATAGTCATATATGACCACGGTGTTGTCGCCGCCGCTCTGCGCAAAGTAAATATAGTTCTCGTCACAGTCGCATCCCTGGTGCATATATCCGGTACCGACGCCTTTGAACCTTTTGTTGATCTTGTAGTTGCTGTTCATTAGGCCGAAGTACTTTGTACCGGAGAAGCCTACGATATAACAGTCCTTTTCGGCGTTATACGCTATAGCATATATCTTAGCGTCTTTATACGGCTTAATTACGATATTTTTCTCGCCGCTTTTCTTTCGTTCTTTTAGCTCCCTGTCTATCTCTATCTGATTTTTCTTGAGCTGAGGCACGACCGTCGACTTGACCTTCAGGGTCTTTGGATCGAGCATCGTCAGCTTATCGCCGCTCGAGTTGTTGTTGGCAACTGCTATGATGTTCTCTTTAGAGTTATACGCCATATCGTTGGCGTGACCCAAATCACTGACCTTAGCCTTTTTGACCAGCTTCCAGTTCTTTGTATCATACTTGAGTATCACCGTAGAAGCATCCTGTACGGCAAAGTACGCGTATCTTCCGTCGGAACAGGCTCCCTGCACGGTAGCGTACTTATCCATACCGGCGTCTTTTTCTATATGATTTTTTATCTTCAACAGCTCTGCAGTGGGATAGAACTCGACCTTTTTCTCGGCCTTTGAAGCGGCTTCTGTAGCGGCTTCGGTACTCACCTTTGTCTCATCCGCATATATCCGCGGTACGCAGGCACATATCAGTGCCATACACAACAACAGGCTGAGCATCCCCTTGAGTTTACTCTTCATCTATTATCCTCCGTATGGCTGTGGGGCTGTCAGCTTCACAGCGAACAGAGATATATTACCATTTTCAGCCTTGCTCGTCAACTCAGCGCACTGATAGTTCACAGATTATTTACGCCTCAGTCACACACTCTTTATCAAAGAACCCCCATATCCTATCGCGATAATCGGGCGCTTCATCATATACCGCGTGACCGTATCCATCATAGATATACAGCTCACAGCCCAGCTTTTCAGCCAGATCTATCGACGGCTGGATCCCCAGCAGTTTGTCCTGTGCGGCGCCGATCACCAGCACCGGACATTTTATCTTATCCAGCTCGTCATATATATCATAGCCCTTGAGTCCATTTGCCAGTACCGCGAAGCGTTCAGCATCATCTCTCGTAACGCCGCTGAGCACAGCAAGCACAGCGCGTCGATATCGCGTTAAAAAGCTCTCTGAAAAAACCGTCTCGGCAAACCTGCGGTTGAGCTCATCATAGTCGCCGCTCAGAGCCGCTTCTATCCACATATCCAGTCCATTCTCTGCGCTCGGAGTCATACGCGCAGTTGTGGAACCGAGAACCATCTTGTGTATCAGATCAGGGCGCTTTACGGCTATCGCCATAGCTATCATAGGCCCTGTCGAAGCTCCGAACAGATATACGTCACTCAGCCCTAGGCTATCCATAGCTATTATGGTATCGTCCGCCATATCGCGTACGGTATAACCTTCACGAGGATGGCTCACCCTCTCGAACAGATACACCGTGTATTCATCCTTGAATCGCCCGAACGCCATCGCTATCGCTTCGGCTGACTTTATCACACTTTTGACAGAGAGTCCGGGCAGTATAACCATGGTCCTCTCCCCTGTTCCAAAGCGAAAGTATTCCATCTCAAAATCATCTGTTTTTACGGTCTCGATATTTATCATTACACATTCTCCGTTCTATACCGCATATATATTACACCTTGCGCTGACAGCAGTCAACATATCAGATAAATATCCATAAGCGAAACATCTGTTATATCATATCTGAATAACATATACCTTTCTGAATTCACGGCAACTGGATATGACATTTTTTCTGTATAAACCTTGCCAATCCTGTGTTTATTCGGTATAATATCTGTGGATCGTGCAGACCGATATTGTATTTGAAATATATGATATTTCAGCCATGCGCGATACACATTATTATCGGAGAATGGATATGGACAAAGATACCAGAAAAAAAGAAGTCAACTTATCCACGCTTGGTACGGGAGTTATCCTGTTCGGCGCGTGGGACTTGATCAAGTTCATTTTGACATACCTTATGTATAAAAGCGAGCTGGAACCGCTGATCCCGGAAAAGTACAAGACGGTCATACTGGCGATAGTATGGGGCGTCCCGTTTGTAGCCTTTTTGATCCGGTTATACATCGGCACAGCGGCAAAATCCGAGAGCAGAGGCAAGCGCAGAAGACTGTTATATATCATCCTTTCGGGATTTCTTGCGCTGATAAGCACACTGGTAGTCGTAGGTGAGATCGTATTGTTCTTCATGGATACTCCGGTCACTTTATCAGCGATAGTTTCACTGTTGCTGGACTTCACTTCTATGGCGATACTGTATGAGCTGATAGTCAACGCTGTCAGCATACGCAGATACAGGAAAAAGGAGGCGACGGCATGAATTCGGATTTTCACTACTACGCCACCTACTGCGCCGCTATCTTAGCCGGCTACTCTCATGAAGAGAGTCAGGACATCGCATACAGCGACAGATTTGTTGATCAGTGTACTGTGACCGTGCTCAAAAAGCTGAAAGCACCTGCTGCCGCGGCCACCACACAGCTGCCGCTGGAGATGATGGAAGTTCGCACCGATATCGTAGGTCTGCAAGATATCACAAGGATATGGTCTTCGTTCCACTTTTTACCGCGCGACCTCAACTCTGATCCCGAAAAGCGCTGTTCAAAGCGCTATCGCAACAAGTACCGACTGATCTGCGGCCCGAACGGCGAACTGCTGAAGTCCACCGTGGAGCTGGCTCACGGCAAGAGTATACAGGCTGTCGGTCTGGCTATGCATATTCTATCCGATACCTGGGCTCACACCTTCTTTGCCGGAACTCCGTCGATGGTCATCAACAACATGACTAACCGCTGTTTTGAGATCTTGCCCGATGGCACCGAGAGAAGGATAACCTTCCGCCACAGCGCGCTGACGCCGGACGACCTCGACAACAGCATATATACGTCCAGTATCTATGTCAACTACGAGAACTCGATAATGAATCTGGGTCACGGGCGTATAGGCCATCTGCCCGACTACAGCTTTATAAAATACAAGTTCATGCCGTCATGGGGCGGATATGAAGAGATCATCAAAGATAACCCCAGCGACTATATGCACGCTTTCTGTCAGATGATAACAGCGATGAAGTATCTGAGGGGCGAATATGATTCCTTCGAGTGCGGCAAATATGACTTTGACGCTATCAAGGGTCTTGAAGATGAGATAGTCGCGATAATCAACAAGCGTCAGCTGAGCTCTGCCGACGACTGGAAAGCTCTGGGCGAAAAGTTGTCCGGTCATGAGATCGAACCCTATGATATCGAAAAGTATAAGAATGAGTACCTGAACGCAGCTAAAGGAGATAAAGACAATACCGCATTGGGCAGATTTATCCTGGCCGCTCTTGCGCAAAAGAGCATGGTCACCAGCAAGATCTTTCAAACAGGCAGCAAGCTGGCAGGCTACTCAGTTGACTATCAGCAAAAAGGCTTCAAGGGCGTAAAAGCCTATCGCAAGCTGACAGAGAATGATAAGGAGGCGGATGATGAATAGATTTCAACGGATAAAAGACATCCTGATAGGTTTATTTATGATTCTATTCGCCGTTGCGCTCTTTTTGGCTCCAGAAGACAGCTATGTGATCATCGCAACCATCTTAGGTGTCATGCTTACGGTCTACGGCTTCAAAATGCTCTGGTTCTACTTTACTATGGCAAGGCACATGGTGGGCGGCAAGTCTGTGCTGTTTCAGGCGATCGTAGTCCTCGATCTGGGACTTTTCACCGGTTCACTTGCCTATATGAACAGCTTCATTATAATCATATATCTGCTGAGCATATTCGCTTTTGCCGGATTTGTTGATATACTCAGAGCAGTAGAAGCCATACGTTTCAAAGGTTCTTGGAAGGCAAGGTTGTTCATGGGAGCCACCAGTGTGGTATTCGCGATAGCCCTGCTGATCATCGGTATCATCCACCACGACAGAAACATACTGGTATATGGATTCTGCATCAACCTTGTGTACACCGGACTGGTCAGGATCATCACATCGTTAAGAAAAACCGCTATCGTATACATACAGTGAAAAATAATAATCATAACAGCGACCGGGCATACGGAGCATTGAGCTCTCATGTCCGGTCGCTTTTTCTCGGCTCAGTTATTTACAGTTTTTTCTACTAATATCCCGACACATATATGGCACAATACTATCGTAGTGATCAAGAAGCGCCGAGTGCCAAAGCCCTCATATAATGACGGGCGAACCAGGACTGCCCGGAGGACTTACAAAGTCCGCAAGACAGTCAGGTGAGCAGGAGTTATATAAGGATCAGCACAGAGATACAAGGCGTGACAGGAAGATCACTGCAAAAAAGCGGAACGCTGTCGTGTTTCTCCTTAAGCGGAGGGTATCCCTGAGGAGTAAGACGATATCCTCCGCGATTATGTAAAGGAGAAAGACATGGCTAACAGATCTAACATTGCTGTTCCCGAGGCTAAGGAAGCTCTCGAGCGCTTCAAGATGGAAGCTGCCTCTGAGGTTGGCGTAAGCCTCAAGCAGGGCTACAACGGCGATCTGACTTCTAAGCAGGCCGGTTCTATCGGCGGTCAGATGGTCAAGAAAATGATCGAGTCCTACGAGAAGAACATGAAGTAATCTTGCTTCATCATCCCGACCCGCCGGAGGAGCTTAGTCTCACCGGCGGGTTTTGGATAATCACAGCAGCATAGAATATGCGTCTCAGGAGCAATAATCCTCTATTAGCTCCTTGAGCTCCTGTTCCGAGAACACCGTTATGCCTTCCTTGAGCTTTTGCCGATCGTTCTTGGGCAGGGACGAGACCTGAGTGTCGGTGCGCAGATACACGGCATCGTTCATAGTCACCACTATCCTGTCGTTCTCTTCCTTTACGATATAAAGCGTCTGCTGCACGCTGTGAACTGCCTGAGCGCTCGCCGGCCGTATATCGGCTTTCGATCCCGGATATGACGTCATCATTACATAACCGATCATCAGGGATCCGGCTATCAATAACAGCTTCTTCATAAGATACACCTCCGATAGGATGATCTGATAATACTATGGTCCCTCATTATTTAGATATTATTCCTATTTTTCATGTTCTGTGATTGTGAAAAATCTCTGTTATTTTATAAAAAGTTATTTATTTTTTATCTTAAAAGTGGTATAATGCATTATATATGTAACATCTGCGCGAGTCGGCGCCGTAAGCGCCGCCATCCTGCGCTGTGATCACGGCAAATAAACCGTAGCTTTGCTGACAGGAGGTCATCATCTTGAGAAAAACCGACATCAGTAAATACACCGACAAAATCGACGTCCGTCCCCGTAACCAATCGGGTGTAGGAGCGTTCCTGTCCGCACTGTGGCGCATACTGCTCACGGTGCTGATGGTATGCGTAATAGCGGGCGTCATCATCGGTATCTCGCTGGGTATATATATACTCCAACTGGCCAATGAGCCCACAGGTATCGACCTTAACGCACGATCGCTCAATCTGTCTTCGTTCATCTATACCAAGAACCCCACAACAGGTGAGTTCGAAGAATACCAGACGCTGTACGGCGTGGAGAATCGTATCTGGGTCGACCTAAACGAGATGCCTTCGTATATGCCCGACGCCATAATCGCAATAGAGGACAAGCGCTTCTATGAGCACCATGGCGTTGACTGGACCCGTACCGGTTCCGCGATAGTATCGCTGCTGACCGGATCCAACAACTACGGCGGATCCACGCTGACCCAGCAGCTGATCAAGAACATCACCGATGATAACGAAGTATCGATAACCCGTAAGCTGCGCGAGATTTTCCGCGCGCTGAATATCGAGAAGGAATACAGCAAAGACGACATCATCGAGGCGTATCTAAACGTCGTCAACTTCGGCAATAACTGTCAGGGAGTTGAAGCGGCGTCGGAGCTGTATTTCAACAAGCCAATAGGGCAGTGCTCAATATGCGAATGCGCCGCGATAGCCGGCATCACCCAGAACCCCTCTCGCTGGAATCCTCTGATCTATCCCGAGAACAATAAGCAGCGCCGCGAGCTGGTGCTCGATCAGATGTACTCTCAGGGCAAGATAACTAAGGAACAGTTCGATGAAGCGATGAAAGAGAGCGAGACTCTCACCTTTGTCGGCTGGGGCAACAGCAGCGATGAAGAGGACGAAGAGGACGACAGCACCGATATCCAGAACTGGTATATTGACCAGATGTTCTATGACCTCAGGCGAGATCTGGCAAAGTATTATGATATCAGCGAAGGCGCGGCGTCCGAAAAGCTCTACACCGAGGGCCTCAAGATCTACTGCGCTATGGATCAAAAGGCTCAGCAGATGATAGAAGAAGAAGCGCTCAAGTGCAACGTGGATTATGACTATGATCTGCAGGTTGGTATGACCATGGTAGACTATGACGGCAGAGTCATCGCCACGGTCGGTTCCTCAAAAGAAAAGGAAGGCAACCTTGAGTGGGACCGCGCTTCACACTCTGTACTGCAGCCCGGTTCTTCCATCAAGGGTATCATCCCCTACCCCCTCGCGCTGGATATGGGTATATATAACTATTCTACGCTGGTCACCGACCAACCTGTTGAAAAATGGCAGATAGGCAGCGACGGCAGCTGGATCGCCGGACCTCCCAACACCTACGGCACATACAACCAGTATATGACCGTTGCGGAGGCTCTGTCATGGTCGTCCAACGCCGGCGCTGTACAGACCCTTGAGCTTGTAGGCTCACGCGACGCCTATAATCAGGCGACCGCAAATCTGGGCTTCAGCCATCTTGCCGAGGCAGACGCCACCAATGAAGGTGCTCTGTCGATCGGCGGTATGGAAGGCGGCGTGACCGTACGCGAAATGGCCGCTGCTATGGTATATATCGGCAACAACGGATTGTTCTATAAGCCATACACCTATTATTATGTCACCGACCAGAACGACACTATCATTCTGGATAACCGCAATAATACTCCCATAGAGGCGTACTCTCCTGAGACAGCGTATAAGATGAATCGTCTGCTTAGATACAACGTTCTTACCTCTGAGCACTCAGCTTCACAGTACGCGCAGGTCGACGGATGGGATATCGTCGGTAAGACAGGTACCACCGACTACACCTATGACATCTGGTTCGTAGGAGCTTCTCCCTACTGCACTCTCGCCTGCTGGATGGGTTACGACCAGCCCAGCACCGTGCCATACGGCAGTCTGGCGGCGATAACGTGGCAGAAGGTAATGGCCAACTATCTGGCTGATAAGCCCGAGAGGGAATTCGATGTGCCGCCTACTATCATAGAAGCGACCTATTGCAAAGGCTCAGGGTTGTTGGCGTCATCATTCTGCAACGATACCGAGACCGGATATTATACTCAGGAAGATATGCCCGACTACTGTGACGGCAACCATATCGCCGGCGGCGGAGTAGAAGCCGACAAGCCTACCGAAGCTAACGAGGAGCCGACAGAGGAAGGCATCGACACTCCGACCGAGGATATCGACCAACCCGTCACACCGTCTGAAGAAGAGACTATTGAGGAAGAAACTCTGGAGCCCTCGGATATCACAGAAGCGCCTGCGGATACCCCTGAGGATCCCGACAGCACATCGACCGAGGCTCCTGACAGCGAACCTGCCGAAGAACCGGCCACTCCACAGGATGACGGCGGTGGCGGAGGAGAAGGCCAGTAAGCTGAATAACCCCTGTATTCCACTTAGAAAGGTGAGATTCTGATATGATTTCTGTTGCGATAATGGGACACGGCGTAGTAGGCTCGGGCGTCGCCGAGATCATTGCTACCCATAAGCAAAAGCTCTTCGCCGCTGTAGGCGAAGAACTGTACATAAAGTATATACTCGACCTCAGAGAGTTCCCCGACTCTCCCTTCGCCGATCGCTTCACAAAGAACTTCGACGATATAGCTAACGATATCGAGGTAAGAGTAGTAGTAGAGACCATGGGCGGTCTGCACCCCGCATATGAGTATGTCAAAGAATGTCTGCTCCGCGGTAAGAACGTAGTGACATCCAACAAGGAGCTGGTAGCCGCATACGGCGCAGAGCTGCTGTCTATAGCCGCTCAGCAGAACTCCAACTTCCTCTTTGAGGCGTCCGTCGGCGGCGGTATTCCCATCATCCGCCCCATCAACCAGTGTCTTGTTGCCAATAATGTCAGCGAGATCGCCGGTATCCTCAACGGTACCACCAACTTTATCCTCACTAAGATGTTCCGCGAGAACATGCAGTTCGAAGACGCCCTCAAGCTCGCTCAGGAGCTGGGCTATGCCGAACGCAATCCCGCGGCGGATATCGAAGGTCATGACGCCTGCCGCAAGATATGCATCCTGGCGTCGCTCGCCTTCGGCAAGCATGTTTATCCCGACGCTGTCACCACCGAGGGCATCACCCAGATCACAGCCGACGACGTAGGCTACGCCACCATATGGGGCGGCGTTATCAAGCTGATCGGCTCGGTCAAGAAGCTCGACCGCGACACCATAGATATCGTGGTAGCTCCAATGTTCGTGCCCGGTCACAGCCAGCTGGCCAATATTGACGATGTTTTCAACGGCATTATGGTCAGAGGCGACTGTGTAGGCGATGTAGTATTCTACGGTCGCGGCGCCGGCAAGCTGCCCACAGCTTCAGCTGTAGTTGCCGACGTCATCGACTGCGTCAAGCACCTCAAGTCACGCAAATACCTCTCATGGGCAGACTCCGACAACAGTCAGGTCCTGCCTGCTGACCAGAGCGTGACCGCTATGTTCGTGCGCGGCGTGGCGAAGAACAGCATCGATGCATATTATAAGGCAAATGACCTGTACGGCGATATCCATATACTGCACAAGGCTTCGGCTCCCGAGAACGAAGTGGCTTTCATCACCGAACCTATGCCTCTGGGAGATTTCAAAGAAAAGCTTGCGCGTCTGGAGAGCGAAGGAGTACTCACAGCCCAGTCCGTGATCCGTATAGGCGACCTGTAATAGATGATAAATGATGGATGATAGATGATGGATACAGAGCAACTCCAACCGTTCTGTATCCGTCATTCACCATGATTTGGAGGTATATATGAGTTTGATAGTTCAGAAGTTCGGCGGTACATCTGTCAAAGACGCCGAACGCTTACGCAATGTCGCGTCGATCGTGACCGACATTTACAAAAAAGGCAACGATGTTATCGTGGTAGTATCCGCTCAGGGCGATACGACAGACGACCTGATTGCAAAGGCTGAAGAGATCACCGACAAGCCTTCTCAGCGCGAGATGGATATGCTGCTCGCCTCCGGTGAACAGATCTCGGCTTCGCTGCTGGCCATGTGTATACAAGAGATGGGTTATCCTGCTATATCTCTCACAGGATGGCAGGCAGGCTTTTTGACCTCTGCGTCGCACACCTCAGCGCGTATTCGCAGCATAACCCCCGACCGTATCCGCCGTGAGATCGATCAGCGCAAGATCGTTGTTGTCTGCGGCTTCCAGGGACTGTCCAGATATGATGATATCACCACCCTGGGACGCGGAGGCTCCGACACCAGCGCCGTAGCTATCGCCGCCGCTATGCACGCGGATCTATGCCAGATATACACGGACGTTGAGGGTGTGTTCACCGCCGATCCTCGCAAAGTGCCTAACGCGCAAAAGCTCGACGAGATATCTTATGATGAGATGCTGGAGCTTGCCACACTGGGCGCTCAGGTGCTCAACAACCGTTCAGTCGAAATGGCTAAGAAGTATAATATAGAACTCGAGGTGCTCTCATCCTACACCAAGGTCCCGGGCACGATCGTAAAGGAGAAGGTAAAAATGGAAAAAATGTTAATCAGCGGTGTCGCCAAGGATACCGACGTAGCGCGCCTGTACATCACCTGCATCCCCGACAGACCCGGCATGGTGTTCAAGCTGTTCTCTAAGCTCGCCGCAAAAAAGATCAACGTAGACGTTATCTTGCAGTCTGTCGGCCGTGACGGCACAAAGGACATAGCCTTTACCGTAGCTCGCAACAAGGGTATGGAAGCTAAAGAGATCTGCGAGAAGTTCGCCGACTCCATTGGAGCTAAGACCGTAGACTACAGCGACGATATCGCTAAGGTATCTATCGTAGGCGCCGGTATGGAGAGCCACGCCGGTGTAGCGTCCAAAATGTTTGAAGCTCTGTATGATAAGCAGATCAACATCCGTATGATTGCTACTTCCGAGATCAAGGTTTCTGTCATCATCGACAAGTCCGACGCCGACCGCGCCGTGGCCGCTATCCATGAAAAGTTCTTCCCTTCTAAGGACTGATCTGAATAAACAAACACTACTCAACGCTGCCTTACAACAGGGCAGCGTTTTTTATTCTGATCCTTGATGCTATAAGGTTTAGCTTTATATAACAAAACGACCGACCCGTATAGAGTCAGCCGTTGAGATAAACAATATTCTATTTATGTATCACTCAAAGTTCTTGAGGTCATAGGGCTTATCATCCTCTATCTCTTTCGCCTCGACCTCTAGCTCATTAGCGGCCTTAACGGTAAATACGATGGTAGCGATATCTATAGCGGACTCGAATATCAGCGCGATACCGGTCACGATAAACAGAACGTTAAGCGCTCCGAAGGGCTTAAGGAAAATCACGATAGCCAGAATGATCGAGAACAGCGCGCCTATGATCCTCATGGGCGAGGGCTTGAGACCCTCTTTACGCAGTGAGAAAAAGTCAAAGAACTTGAATCCGCCCTTGACCAGCATTATAGCGCCGTAGAATACCAACAGCAGAGCCTCAAGACCGACCAACATACCCGAACCGAACGCAAACACAGCGCCCAGTATGAACGCCGCTATAGCGGTGATAAGGGTGATTATACTGGCATCGGCAGACTTCTTGCTTTCGGAGCTATCATCCTCTTTGGCAGCCTTCTCGGCTTCTTTGCTCTCCCTCATGTATCTGATGAACAGCACCAGACCGCCGAGCATAAGAACCGTACCGAAAATAATGAAAACTATAGTAGTGAACTTGAAGCCATCGATCAGCAGAAGTATGCCTACTGCCAGCTCAAACAGTAAGAGCAATAATATCGGCAGGTTGTTTTTAAAAATACTCTTCATGTTACTCTCCTTTTACCCTATTAAATGGATCCGCACAACTCATTCAAAGTCGAACTCATCCTTATATCTGTCCTTAAAGATATCAAATACGGCCTGCAGGATCTCTTCATCATCGATCCCGGTGTAGAGCTCGCTCTCATCATCGAGAGAATCGACCCTCAGGATCATGACCTCGTCCTGTTCCTCTTCTTCCACCGGCAACAGAATGATATACTCATCGCTGTCATACTCTACGGTATCGAGGAACTCAAAGTCCTTTTCGTTGCCCTGATCGTCCTCCAGAGTGATTATCTCCGCCTCATACTCTTCGGCGAAATCTTCGTTGTTCAGCATAGCGCACCTCCGTTTTCTTTATACAATTATATAGTACACCGATATCATGGAAAATGCAAGCAAAAAATCCCGCCGAAAACTCGACGGGATTTTTTGATACTATAATTAGTTAATTACTCGTTGATAGCGATAACAGCGCCGGAACCGACTGTACGGCCACCCTCACGGATAGCGAAACGCAGACCGACTTCGATAGCGATAGGAGTGATCAGCTCAACGTCCATCTCAACGTTATCGCCGGGCATGCACATCTCTGTGCCCTCGGGCAGAGAAATGGTGCCGGTAACGTCAGTTGTTCTGAAATAGAACTGGGGACGATAGTTGTTGAAGAAAGGAGTATGACGGCCGCCCTCATCCTTAGTCAGAACGTAAACCTGACCGCGGAACTTTGTGTGGGGGTGGATTGTGCCGGGCTTAGCAAGAACCTGACCTCTCTCGATCTCAGTTCTCTGAACGCCACGGAGCAGAACGCCTACGTTATCGCCGGCCTCAGCATAGTCCAGAGTCTTTCTGAACATCTCAAGACCAGTAACAACAACCTTGCGCTTCTCGTCCTTAAGACCAACGATCTCAACTTCCTCAGAAGTGCGGATCTGACCTCTCTCAACTCTACCGGTAGCAACGGTGCCGCGGCCGGTGATTGTGAAGACGTCCTCTACGGGCATCAGGAAGGGCAGGTCAGCCTTTCTCTCAGGTGTGGGGATGAAATCGTCAACAGCGTCCATCAGCTCGTGGATGCAAGCATACTCAGGAGCGTTGGGGTCTGTAGAAGTAGAGGTCAGAGCGATGTAAGCAGAGCCCTTGATGATGGGTGTGTCGTCGCCCGGGAACTCATACTCGTTGAGCAGGTCACGGATCTCCATCTCAACCAGCTCGAGCAGCTCTTCGTCGTCAACCTGGTCAGTCTTGTTCATGAATACTACGATATAGGGAACGCCAACCTGACGGGAGAGCAGGATGTGCTCACGAGTCTGGGGCATAGGACCGTCAGCTGCAGAAACAACGAGGATAGCGCCGTCCATCTGAGCAGCACCGGTGATCATGTTCTTTACATAGTCAGCATGTCCGGGGCAGTCAACGTGAGCATAGTGACGCTTAGCGGTCTCGTACTCAACGTGAGCGGTGTTGATTGTGATACCACGCTCTCTCTCTTCGGGAGCCTTATCGATGTTAGCATAATCAACGAAGTCAGCAGAACCGCCAAAGTTCAGAACCTTTGTGATAGCAGCTGTCAGGGTTGTCTTACCGTGGTCAACGTGACCGATGGTGCCGATGTTTACGTGCGGCTTATTTCTTTCAAACTTTTGTCTTGCCATTGGAATAAATCCTCCTTTAGTGTAAATAAAATTTACCGATTACAGTTATTTTATCAATTCTTTGAATGAATTGCAATAGCTTTTTGCAAATTTCCACAACAAATAGTGTTGAATCCTTAGGATGTTACCAATCTGTTGTGTCACTTGCTGTCATATAATGTCCGGTTATCAGCCCTTCTTAGAGCGCTCGGACATGATCTCTTCACCAACGTTCTTGGGAACCTCAGCATGATGCGAGGGCTCCATTACATAGTTGCCGCGACCCTGAGTCTTGGAACGCAGGTCTGTAGCGTAACCAAACATATTGGAGAGCGGAACGTTAGCAGTGATGCGTGCTGTACCGCCGTCGATCTCCTGTCCGGTAACAGCGCCTCTGCGCGCGTTAAAGTCGCCGAATACTGTACCTGCGTACTCTTCGGGAACAACAACGCTGACCTTCATAATGGGCTCGAGCAGGACCGGATCGGCCTTCTTCATAGCCTCTTTGAACGCCATGGAACCGGCGATCTTGAACGCCATCTCGGAAGAGTCTACCTCATGATAGGAGCCGTCGTATACTTCGCACTTGACGTCGACTACGTTGTAGCCTGCAAGTACGCCGCTGAGCATCGCGCCCTGGATACCCTGATCTACTGCAGGGATGTACTCCTTCGGGATCGCGCCGCCTACTACGGTGTTGACGAACTCATAGCCCTTCTCGGGGTTGGGATAGATACGGAGCTTAACGTGACCGTACTGACCCTTACCGCCGGACTGGCGAGCGTACTTCTGATCCACATCTGCCTCGCGGCGGATAGTCTCTTTGTACGCTACCTGAGGTTTACCGATATTGGCCTCGACCTTGAACTCACGCAGCAGTCTGTCGACGATGATCTCCAGATGGAGCTCACCCATACCTGCAATGATGGTCTGGCCGGTCTCTTCATCGGTGTATGCCTTAAAGGTGGGATCCTCTTCGGCGAGCTTCGCCAGAGCAATACCCATCTTCTCCTGGCCTGCCTTGGTCTTAGGCTCGATAGCGACCTTGATAACAGGTTCAGGGAACTCCATGGATTCGAGGATAACAGCATGATCCTCGTCACAGAGTGTGTCACCGGTGGTGGTGTTCTTAAGACCTACTGCCGCAGCGATATCGCCGGAGTAGCACACGTCGATGTCCTTACGGTCATTAGCGTGCATCTGCAAGATACGGCCGATACGCTCGTTCTTGCCCTTAGTGGAGTTGAACACCGAAGTGCCCTTTTCAACCTTACCGGAATATACGCGGAAGAAGCACAGCTTACCGACATAGGGGTCGGTAGCAATCTTGAACGCGAGAGCCGAGAACGGCTCGTCGTCGCTGGAGTGACGCTCGCACTCCTCGCCGGTCTCTACGTCCACACCCTTGATAGAGGGGATGTCTGTGGGAGCCGGCATATAGTCGACTATAGCGTCGAGCAGCTTCTGTACGCCCTTGTTGCGATAGGATGTACCACAGCATACGGGAACCATCTCGTTAGCGATAGTCGCCTTGCGGATAGCCTCTTTGATCTCATCGACCGTCAGCTCTTCGCCTGAGAAATACTTGTCCATCAGCTCTTCGGATGTTTCGGCGACGGACTCGATCAGTTTATCGCGATACTCCTGAGCCAGATCCTTCATATCTTCGGGGATCTCGATGATCTCGCGAGTTTCGCCGTTGGGGCCTGTGTAGGTCTCGGCTGTCATCTCTACGAGGTCTACGATACCGCTGAAAGTATCCTCAAATCCGATGGGGAGCTGGATCGGGACCGCGTTGCACTTGAGTCTGTCATGCATCATCTGGAGAACATGATAGAAGTCTGCGCCCGTGATGTCCATCTTGTTGACATATACCATACGGGGAACCTTATAGTTATCCGCCTGGCGCCAAACAGTCTCGGACTGGGGCTCAACGCCGCCCTTAGCACACAGGACTGTTACCGAGCCATCAAGAACTCTCAGCGAGCGCTCGACCTCAACGGTGAAGTCAACGTGTCCGGGGGTATCGATAATATTGATACGGTGATCATTCCAGAAACAGGTGGTAGCAGCGGAGGTGATGGTGATACCTCTCTCCTTCTCCTGCTCCATCCAGTCCATCGTCGAGGCGCCGTCATGGGTCTCGCCGATCTTGTGGTTGATACCTGTATAGTAAAGGATACGCTCTGTCGTCGTAGTCTTACCGGCATCGATATGAGCCATGATACCGATATTTCTTGTCATTTCAAGTGATACCTGCCTAGGCATAATATCCTCCTTCAATGTATCTGCGCGTATCTTCGTACGCTTTCATCTGAACTTCATATACCTTATAGTCGCCGGATATTCTCCGGCATTTAGTAAACAACAAACAGCGATCATGTTCGGGCGGAGCCCACCGTTCGCTATTAATTATTCACTATTAACTGCTCGCGCTGCGAGCAATGTCACGCCGCTCGGCGCTTCTCTGTTACGCCTCGGCGCTTCGGATTACCAGCTGTAGTGAGCGAACGCCTTGTTAGCTTCAGCCATCTTATGGGTGTCTTCGCGCTTCTTGAACGCGCCGCCGGCACCGTTGACTGCATCAAGGATCTCTCCGGCCAGTCTTTCCTTCATGGTGCGCTCGGAACGAGCTCTGGAGTATGAGGTTAACCAACGAAGACCGAGTGTCTGCTTTCTGGCATCTCTGACCTTGATCGGTACCTGGTAGGTAGCACCGCCGACACGGCGAGCCTTAACCTCGAGCTCAGGCATAACATTCTGCATAGCCTGCTCAAAAACCTCCAGCGCGTCTTTACCTGTCTTATCGCTGATGATATCAAATGCGCCGTAGACGATCTTCTGGGCAACGCCCTTCTTTCCGTCGAGCATGATATTGTTGATAAGACGAGTAACGAGCTTTGAGTTATAAACCGGATCCGGCAAAACATCACGTTTTGCGATCTGACCTCTTCTAGGCATCTTTACTTCCCTCCTTCACAATAAATGAGAAATCAATGGTACTCGAAAGTGACAAACTCCCGTAGTGCCGCAGAGGTCTGTGTATATATCACGCCTCGCTGCTCTTCGCTTTACTTCGTATAACTCCCACTCGTCAGTCGTTATCCGAGGGCTCCGAGCCTCAGCGGTTCTATAAACTCTGCAACAATACAGAACAAGAAAACTATTATAAGTTTCTTCGAGTTGTCAATTCCTTATTTTTTCTTCGGACGCTTAGCGCCGTACTTTGATCTGGCCTGCATACGTCCTGTGACGCCCTGAGTATCCAGAGTGCCGCGGATAATGTGGTAACGCACACCGGGGAGGTCCTTAACACGACCGCCGCGGATAAGCACTACCGAGTGCTCCTGCAGGTTGTGGCCAACGCCGGGGATATAGGAACTGACCTCGATGCCGTTAGAAAGACGTACTCTCGCGATCTTACGCAGCGCGGAGTTAGGCTTCTTCGGGGTCGCGGTCTTTACGGCGGTGCAAACGCCGCGCTTCTGGGGAGAAGTCTGGTCGATAGCTCTGTTCTTCTGGGAGTTCCATCCCTTCAAGAGAGCCGGTGCCTTATACTTCTTCTCAGCTACCTGTCTGCCCTTGCGAACCAGCTGATTAAAGGTTGGCATAGTTTTCCTCCTTTCAAAGAAAGATAAAGAATTGAACTGCGGCGACATATGTCATCCGCATATATGAAAAACACAAAGAGCTGAAAGCAAAACTCAATGTATTCATCACACTAAAGCAAGTGATGTCAAAATGCACGAATAATCCCGATGTTATCTGACTTTTTAGCGCATTTTGACGGAGCTTTTTCCATATGGAAGCACAGTCTTCCACAATTGATAATATTAGCACATATTCCCTGTATTTGTCAAGTTTTTTCTGCACTGAAATATCCCCCGAACGCAGCTGAGGGCCGACGCCTTTTATGCCGTCAGCCCTCGCTATCATCTGTATTGTTATTTCAGCGTTTCATGCTCTTTGCCGCGGATGCAGGCGACAGGAACGCTTTGCCGTTAGCCGAGATAGCTCGCACGGCATACTGATATGTAACGCCCTTCTTAGCGGTCTTATCTATGTAGGAATTGTTGTTGGTATCGCCCAGCTTTGTCCAGCTGCCGCTGCCTGTCTTGCGGAACACCCTATACCTGCAGGCTCCGGCGGTCTTTGTCCACGATAAACCTATTGCAGCGCTGTTGCTCTTAATAGCTTTGATCGTAGGCGCTGTGGGATTATATCCGCCTGTGGACCATCCGGACATGAAGTTGCCGCCGTTGAACTTGCGATAGCTGCGGACGCGGAAGTAATACATGGTATTCTTCTTAAGGTT
>Ga0310696_10001126_pt1 | contig 39453 bp, 38 predicted proteins | sample AusTroGonzalo_MG_4_FD_203885 | JGI IMG/M metagenome (GOLD analysis project Ga0310696, IMG submission 203885) | Bovine rumen microbial communities from tropical cattle in Woodstock, Queensland, Australia - Gonzalo_02 (v2) (version 2) | ecosystem: Host-associated > Mammals > Digestive system >... | reverse complement strand
CCTCGGTGCGTATCATCTTGCCGGTGAGATAGTTGTAGGACTCGTCGTAGTGCTCGCTCTTGTGGCGGTCCTTCTTGCCGCCGATGAGGCGGAAGTCGCCGTCCTGCCAGCGGAAGAGGAAGATGTCGGAGCCCGCGTCGCCGTCGCACTGGATGCGCACGACACCCTTGTCGGTGACGGTGATACCGGTCTTGCTGCCGTAGCGGGAGACCTCGTAGTCGCGGAAGAGCTTGTAGCCGCCGTTGCCGTCGCCGAAGTAGAAGGCGAAGTCACTGCCGGAATAGTAGCCGTCCAGCGCGATCACGAGGTCCTTGACGCCGTCCTTGTTGATGTCGGCCTCGGTCGAGATGACGGCCTCGTCCGTGCGGATTTCGTGGAGATCGGCGAGCGACTTGCCCGTCGGCTGGAATGTCGCCTGGCCCGAGGCGGCCAGCGCGAAGCTGCAGCACGCAGCGAAGAGTACGATTTTCTTCATAATTTACCCCTTTGGTAATACAACAGCGAAAGTTACGAAATATTCTTGGAATTCCGGACTCGAATGACATTCTGTCATTGGCAGAAGATTTGCTCTATTTCAGGGCGAACAAGTCAAGAATTATGGCAGATAAAAAAGATATGACGCAGGAACCGCAGGCTGAAGCGCCTGTGGAGCAGACTTCGCAGGCGGCAGAGCCCAAGAAGAAACAGAAGAAAGAAGAGCGCAAGGCCGACGACCTGAAGAAGCAGGTCGCCGAGCTGACTGACAAATTGGCGGCCGAGAAGGACAGCTACATCCGCCTGATGGCGGAATTCGAGACCTTCCGGCGCCGCTCCTCCGAGGACCGGCTTAACCTCATCGCCTCCGCTTCGGCGAAGACCATCGAGGGGCTCCTCCCGGTGCTCGACGACTGCGAGCGCGCCATGGAGATGCTCTCCAAGTCGTCCGACGAGGCTGCGAAGGAAGGCACTGCGCTGATCTACAATAAATTGATGGATTACCTCAAGACCCAGGGCCTGGCCCGGATCGAGGCCAAGGGCGAAGTCTTCAACACCGATTTCCATGAGGCGGTGACCCAGTTCCCGGCTCCGAGCGAGGAGCTGAAGGGCAAGGTGATCGACGTCATCCAAACCGGCTACACCCTGGGCGGCAAGGTCCTGCGGTACGCCAAAGTGGTCGTGGGGGCATAAGGTATGGCAGAGAAAAGAGATTACTATGAGGTCCTGGGGCTCCAGAAGGGAGCCTCGGCCGACGATATCAAGGGCGCCTACCGCAAGGCGGCGCTGAAATGGCACCCGGACCGCTGGGTCAGCGGCACGGATGCGGAGAAGAAGACTGCGGAAGAGAAGTTCAAGGAGGCCTCCGAGGCCTATTCCGTGCTGAGCGATCCCGACAAGAAGGCGAAATACGACCAGTTCGGCTTCGCCGGTGTGGACGGCGCGGCCGGGCAGGACTGGAGCCAGGGCTTCGGCAACCTGAACGACATCCTGAACAACCTCTTCGGCGGCGCGTTCGGCGGCTTCGGCGGTTTCGGCGGCTTCGGCGACTTCGGCTTCGGCGGCCAGCAGGGCCCCCGTCAGCAGCGCGGCCGCGACATCCGCACCCGCGTCAAGGTGACGCTGGAGGAGATCGCGAACGGCTGTGAGAAGGAAGTGACCATCGAGCGCAACCGCCCCTGCCCGGACTGCAACGGCCGCGGCGCGAAGAACGCCTCCGACATCAAGACCTGCCCGACCTGCAAGGGCTCCGGCCAGGTGCAGCACGTGACGAACACCCTGTTCGGCCGCGCGATGTCCACCTCCGTCTGCCCGCAGTGCGGCGGCACCGGCAAGGTGGTCACGAACCCCTGCGGCCGCTGCAAGGGCACTGGCCTCGTGCGCGTGAAGGAAACCGTCAAGGTGCGCATCCCGGCGGGCGTGGAGGACGGCATGCAGCTGTCCCTGCGCGGCGAGGGACATGCGGCGCCGCAGGGCGGCGTGAACGGCGACCTGCTCGTGATCGTGGAGGAGCAGCCGCACGCCCAGCTGAAGCGCGACGGCGCGAACCTCTTCTATACGCGCGTGATCAGCGTCGCGGACGCGATGCTGGGCTGCGAGATCCAGGTTCCCGCCCTGGACGGCGCGCAGCGCCTGAAACTGGAACCCGGCACGCAGTCAGGCACGGTCGAGCGCCTGCGCGGCAAGGGCCTGCCGTCCGTGAACGGCTACGGCCTCAGCAGCCGCGGCGACCTGTACGTGAAGATCCTGGTGTGGATTCCGCGCAAACTGGGACGCAGCGAGCGGGAAGCCATCGAGAAGATGCGCGATGCCGTCCGCCCGGATCCGAACCGGGAGGACAAAGCCCTCTTCGAGAAGGAGAGCCAATACTTCTAATTATTTAAAGAATTTGTCGATGTCCCGGATGGTCTCCGGCAGCGCGAAGATCGCCACGCGATCGTAGGGCTGGATGACCGTGTCGCCGACAGCGATGAAGGCCTCGCTCCCGCGGATCACGCCGCCGATGATGGCGTTCCGCGGGAAATCTATATCCTTGATGGGACCGGTGGTGATGGCCGAACCCGGCGCCACCGTGTACTCGATGACTTCCGCATTGGTCCCGGTCATATAGCGCACGAAGCGCGCCTTGCCCGACAGGGTGAACTTGAAGATGCGCCCGGCGGTGATGAGCTTCTTGTTGATGACGTTGTCCACGCCCATCTCCTCGGCGATGTGGATGTACTCGATGTTCTCGACCTCGGCGATGGTGCGCGGCACGCCGAACTTCTTGGCGACCACGCAGGAGAGGACGTTGCTCTCGTCATTGCCCGTCAGGGCGATGAAGGAATCGTATTCCTGGATGCCTTCCTCGAAGAGGAAATCGGAATTGCGGCCGTCTCCATGGACGATACGGACCGACTCCGGCAGCTTCTCGGACAGCTCGATGCAGCGGTCCTTGTCGCTCTCCACCAGCTTGACTTTCATGCCGCTGCGGTCGAGCGAGCGGGCGAGCATCTCGCCGATGGGGCCGCCGCCCAGGATGAAGGCGCTGCCGATGTTGACGTTGGTCTTGCCGAAGTGGCGGTAGAGCGCGTCCACGCCTTCGCGCGTGGTGATCGTGAAGACGAGGTCGCCGTAGAGGAACTTGGTGTCGAGCTTGGGGATGATCGTGGTCTCGTCGCGGGAGATGGCGATTACGCGGAACTGCTTGAGTTCCTCCGCGGTCGTGTCCTTGATGAATTCGAGAAGCTTGAGGTCCAGGATGGGGGAGTCCTCGGTCAGCTTGAAGACGGCGATCTGCAGGCGGCCGCGCGCGAAGTCCATGGTCTCGGCCGTGGAGTTGTGCTTGAGGAAGGCGACGATTTCGTCGGCGGCACTCTTCTCGGGATAGAACATAAGTTCGATGCCCAATTCTTTGAATATGAGCTTGTTCTCTGCATTGAGATAATCTTCGTCATTGACGCGCGCGATCACCTTGGCGGCACCGAGCTGCTTGGCGAGCAGCGCGCCCACGATGTTGATCTCCTGCGCGGCGAGCGGATACACGGCGATGAACAGGTCGGCCTTGTCCACGGCCGCGGCGCGCAGGATCTCGATCGATGACGGATTGCCGAGGACCGTCTCCACGTCGGCGTAGGACGTCAGGGCGGTGATGCGCGCGGCGTTGTCGTCGATGACCGTGACTTCGTTCGCTTCGGCGCGAAGCATTTTTGCGAGGTGGGAACCGACCTCACCGGCTCCCTCAATGACTATCTTCATAGCGTCTCACATAATTAAAAATCTTCTCCCCCCGCAAGGCGGACTGGAGCAGGATGCGCAGGTCGAAAAACCCTCTCGGAGCGGCACCCGGCGCGGGTGCGGGACGTGCCGGCGGGGTTTCCCGCAGCTGCCGGTATTCGCGGTGCGCGTCCCGGACGGCCCGGGCGTATGCCGCTTTTCCCGACAGCAAATATACGACGGCCGCGCAAGAATCCAAAATCTTGCGCACGCAGATGCGCCTGCGCGCCCGTTGCGGGCCCAGCGTCGCGGGCAGGTTGTTCTCCAGCAGGAGCAGCCCGTTGCGGTAGTTGAGTTTCAGTTTGAGCGGCGAGGAGGGGGCCAGCGTGCCGCCGCCGAGATGCCAGACGCAGCTCTGCGGCACCACGCCCACGCGCCAGCCGGCCAGCCAGGCGCGCCAGCACCAGTCGATTTCCTCCATGTGCGCGAAGAAGCGCTCGTCCAGCCCGCCCAGCTCGCGCCAGCTGCGGGCGCGGACCAGCAGGCAGGCGCCGGTGGCCCAGAGCACGTCCGCGGGGCGATCGTACTGGCCGGCGTCCTGCTCGGTGCGGGACAGCACGCGGCCGCGGCAGAAGGGGAAGCCGTAGCGGTCCAGGTATCCGCCGGCCGCGCCGGCGTATTCGAAGCGGTCCGTGTGGCGGTAGCCGTCGCCGTCCGGCAGCAGCGCGTGCAGCTTCGGGCCGCAGGCGGCATAGTCCGGGTGCGCGTCCATCCAGTCCACGAGGGGCTCCAGCCAGCCGGCCGGCACCTCGATGTCGGAATTCAGCAGCACCAGGTACTCCGGCTTGACCGGCGAATCTCCTTCCAGCAGCTGCGCGAAAGCGCGGTTGTAACCACCTGTGAAGCCGAAGTTCTCCGCCAGCGGCAGGACGCGCACCTGCGGGAAACGCTCCGCGAGCAGCTCGCGCGAACCGTCCGTGCTCGCGTTGTCCGCGACCACGACGCCGGCATCCAGCCCCCGCAGGCTCTCCAGCAGCGGCGGCAGGAAACGTCCCAGGTAGTCCCGGGTGTTCCAGTTGAGGATGACGACGGCGGTCCGCATCTTCAGTTATTTCTTGCAGTCGCAGCCTTCGTTGCCGCAGCCGCAGCCTTCACCTTCTCCCTTGCCCTTGCCACAGCATTCACCGTCTTCCTTGTGGCAATCGCCACCATGGCAGCCGCCTCCGTGGCAGCCGCCGCAACCTTCCTCCTGCGGCAGGTATTCGCCGTGCAGGCCTTCGGTCAGCTCCTTGTCGGTGGCGCCGCGGACGCTCTCCACCTTGCCGGTGAAGTGGAGTGTCTTGCCGGCCATCTGGTGGTTGAAGTCCATCGTGACGGTGTCTTCGGTGACCTTGGACACCGTGCCCTGGACCACCTGCCCGGCCTGGTTGAGCATCGGGATCAGGCGGCCGACGACCAGCAGGTCCTCGCGGACCTTGCCGTCGATGGCGAAGGCGGTCTTCGGCAGATCGACGAGGTAGGCGGGGTTGTAGGTACCGTAGCCGTCCTCGGGGCTCAGGACGAAGTCGAAGCCGTCGCCCGGCTCCTTGCCTTCCAGGGCCGCTTCAAATTTCGGCAGCAGCATGCCGCTGCCATGGATGTATTCGAGCGGTGCGCCCGGCGCGGACTTGTCCGCGATCTTACCTTCCACTTCCAACTGGTAGCTCACCGCCACCACTTTGTTTTTCTCAATCTTCATTTTGTATCCGTTTTTGTAACTATCTAATTATTAATCTTTTCTGGTTTTACTTGAGGGGATATGCCCGCAAGTAAATATGTATTCAATTCATTGTCAATATTTTGCAAAAACGCCTCATCCGCTGAAGTCCACCTCCGCGAAGGCCAGGGTGGGGACGAGCTTGGTCTGGCAGGGCCGGGCGTCGTCGCCGGCGGCGAGCAGCCGCGACCACAGCGTCAGGAAATTGCCGGTCATCAGCATGCCGCTCACGGGCCGCACGATCCTGCCGTCCTCGAAGAGGTAGCCCTCGATGCCGTAGGAGAAGTCCCCGGTCACGGGATTGCTGTTGCCGCCGTTGAAGTCGGTGACGAGGATGCCGCTGCCGCAGCGGCGCAAGATCGCGTCGCGGTCCAGCCCGGCGCAGGGCCAGGGGAGGACCTTGGGGCGCGTGGCGTCCTCGACGGTCGGCGCCATCTGCAGCTTGCCGGCCATGTAGCTGTTGATGAAATACTCCTTCACCACGCCGGCCTCGATGACGGGCGCCTCGACGGTGGCGACGCCTTCGGAGTCGAAGTACTTGGAGCAGGTCTGCCCGGGGATGCGGGGCAGGTCGAGGATGGTGAGCCCTTCGGGGAAGAGCTTCCGCCCGAGGCTGTCCAGCAGGAAGGAATTCTGCTGCTGGATGGCGTAGCCGCTGAGGGCCCGCAGCAGCGGGGAAACGACCTTGGAGGCCATCTCCGCATCGATCACCGCCGTATAGCGGCCGCTCGGCGCCGGTTCCGACCCGATCTGTCCGACCGCGCGCGCGAGCGCCTCCCGGCCGCACGCCGCAGCGTCCAGCTCCGCGAGCCGCGAGCTTGCGTCCCACCAGTATCCGCTATATTTCTCGCCGTCGCTCTCGATCGTAATCTCCACCCCGTAATCGAACGAGGTCTCGCTATGCCGGCAGCACACTCCGTTCGTATCCATCACCACCGAATCGTACACGCTGTCGCTGTATTCTCCCTCTTCGGAAACAATCTTGTAGTTTCCTTCCGTCGCTTTTCGTGGGCAGGGTGCAGCCCCAGCGGGGGCTTGCCGCCCTCGGCAAGGGAGAGGGGGGACCACGTCAGTGGTGGGGTCAAAAGAAATCGGAGGTTTTTGCGATTTTGCAAAAAGATCCGAATCTTTTGACTCCCCGCGGGGCTGCAGCCCTGCCGCGAATAACATGATAGAGGCGTTGAGGGCGATCTGCTGTCGGGCGGCGGGGGTCATGCTGTCGCGGGCGGGATCGACGAGGCCGAGCTCGTTGCCCGTGAGGGCGTCGTGGCAGCAGCGGGCGGGATCGGGGAGGACGCGAAGCGTATCCTCGGCGACCATGCGGGTGGCGGCCACGGCCCGGGCGATGAAGCCCTCGAGCGAGGCCGGATCCAGCTTGTTGGTCGAATAGCTGCCGTAGCGCCCGTCCACGAAGAGGGCGAGCGAAAGCGAGCGGTCGGCGCAATGCGTCACGCGGTCCACCTCGCCGTCGAGCGTGGCCACGAGGTCCTCCTCGCTCTTCGAGAGCGTCGCGCGCGCATGCTGCGCCCCGGCGCGCCGCGCCATATCCAAAGCCTGCCGGACGAAATCCAACTCCTTGTCTGTGATCATCTTACTCTCCTCCGACAGTTAAATTTCCAATCAAAACGGACGGAATGCCGCACGACACGGCGACACTCTGCTCCTTGCCGCAGGTCCACGTGCCCTCGTCGATGCGGAGATCGCCGGCGACGGCCTGCATGTCGGCAAGCGCCTGCGGGCCGTTGCCGATGATGTTGATGTCCTTGACGGGCATCGTGAGGCGGCCCCCCTCGATCAGGAAGCCGCTCTTGACGAAGAAGGTGAAGTCCCCCTCGCCGATCTTGACCTGTCCGTTCGCGAACTGGTCCACGTAGATGCCCCGTTTCACGGAGGCGATCAGGTCCTCTTTGGTCCCGTCGGGACCGCTCTCCATGTAGGTCGTCCGCATCCGCGGGATAGGGTTGTAGCGGAACGACTCCCGGCGGCCGTTGCCAGTCGGCGCGACGCCATAGTAGCCGGCGCTGATGCGGTCGTGGAGGTAAGAGGTCAGGATGCCGTCCGTGACCATGTAGGTCTTCTGGCCCGGCACGCCCTCGTCGTCGTAGTTGCACGCGCCGCGGCTGGCAGGCACGGTGGCGTCGTCCAGGATGTTGATGCCCGGGCGGCAGACGCGCTGCCCCATGCGGTCGCTGAAGATGGACTGCCCCTTGCGGTTGAAGTCCGCCTCGAAGGCGTGGCCCATGGCTTCGTGGAGCAGGATGCCGGAGGCGCCGGCGCCCATGACCACGGGCATCTGGCCGCCCTTCGGCCGCCTCGCCTCGAAGCGGGCGTCCATGCCCTCGACGGCTCGTGAGACGAGGTCCTCGAGCACGGCGTCGTTCATCATTTCGGCGCCCATCCGCAGGCTGCGCGACACGGTGTTGTTCTCCGTGCGCTTGCCCTGGCGGAAAATGACCTGCACGGAGATGCTGCCGAGCGGCCGGTGGTCCGAGGTCAGCTCGCCGAGCGAGTTGTACATCAGGATGTCGCTGACGGAGTACGACAGGATGGCGACGACCTTCAGCACGCGGCTGTCCCGCGCCCGTATCCCCGCCTCGATCCTCTGCAAAAACGGAATGAACCCGGCAGTCTCAGCATCCTCCCAGGCTTTCAGCTCTCTGTAATAGCTTGCGGCCGTTGTTTCTTTTGACTCCCCGCGGGGCTGCATCGCAGACTGCGAAACAGCGGCCGCAGCAATGGCGCCGGCGGCACGGGCAGCAGAGAGCAGCGAAGGGATGTCGGTGGTCTCGGCGTAAGCGTAGCCGGTCTTCTCGCCTTTGAGGACGCGGATGCCGCAGCCGTAATCGACATGATAGCCGCCGGAGCCGACCACCCCGTCGCGCAGCAGCAGATCGTGGTAGGACGTATCCTCGAAATACAGATCACACCAGTCGCCCCCGGCCCGCAGCCCCTCGGCCACGAGCGAACGCAACTGCTCCTCAGTCACCCCGAAACGATCACATGCTGCCTTCATCCGGATGTGCAATATGCCAGATCAACTGGTACTTCTCGTTATCCTTGATATAGGTGACACCGCCGGAACCCTCGGCCACCACCTGGAACGGCGGCTTCGAATTGTCCGCCAGGATCCAGCGGTCTATCACCGGAATATACGTATTGAAAAGATACTGCAAGCCCATCACATAACGGCGCCGCACCACGGCGTCCGGGATATTGTGCCCGCCGGAAGCCACCCGGTCCCGGACCCGCTGGATCGCGAGCTCCGGAGAATTCAGCCAGAAATACAGGACCGTGGTCTCGTAGCCCAGCTGCTTCGCCTGCATCACGATCTGCAGGAGCGAGCGGGTCGCGAGTGTCGTCTCCACCGCGAAATCCGCCTCCCGCTCCAGCAGGTAGTTGATCTTCATCAACATGTACCTGCTGGCGGTGACGGAGGCCGCGCCCGGGTCGAAAGGCGAAAAACTTTTCGCGAACTCGTCCGAATTCACGAATTCCCGGCAATCGAGCAGATCCGGCAAGAGGGTGTATGACGCCGTAGTCTTGCCGGATCCGTTGCAGCCCGATATGACGTAGAGCTTGGGCAAATCCTACTTCTCAGGAATGTTCTCGAGGACAGCCTTCAGCAGATTCCAGCTCCGCTCGACGGCCGCGATGTTGACGCGCTCGTCCGGAGAGTGCGGATAGAGGACGGTCGGTCCGATCGACACCATCTCCCAGTTGGGATACTTGGCGCCGAGCAGGGCGCACTCCAGGCCGCCGTGGGTGGCCATGACGTTCATCGGCTTGCCGTACAGCTTCACGTGCATGTCGTTGATCAGCTTGTTGATCGGCGTGTCCGGCTTGGGCGTCCAGCCCGGGTAGCCGCCGAAGAACTTGATCTTGGCGCCGGCAAACTCGAAGATATAGCGCACGCGGTCGGCGAGCTCCTGCTTGGACTCGTTGATGGCGCTCCGCAGCAGGGAGTTGACCGTCAGGTGGCCGCGCTGGCAGCGGATGACCGCCAGGTTGATGGAAGTCTCGGTCAGGCCGTGCATCGACTGGCTCATGCGGATCACGTTGGACGGGCAGGCGAGGATGGCCTTGCAGGCGTTCAGCATCACCGCGTCCTCGATGTAGCGGGCGGGCTTGTTGGTGCGGGTGACGTTGCACTGCATGCCCGGATCGCTCTCCTTGTAACGCAGCTTGAGCGTCTTGAAGATGCTGTTGATGCGGTTCAGCGCCGTGGCGGCCTTCTCGGCCGGGATGGCCACGACGGCCTCGGCCTCGAACGGGATGGCGTTGCGGAGGCTGCCGCCGGTGAAGTTCGCGACCTTGGCGCCGTAGCGCTCGATCAGCGGAATGAGGGCGCGGACCATGATCTTGTTGGCGTTGGCGCGGTAGAGGGAGATATCCATGCCGGAGTGGCCGCCGGCCAGACCCTTGATCTCGATCTTGTAGCCCACGTAGCCGCGCGGGGTCGGGAAGCTCTTGTATTTGAAGTCCGCCTGGGCGTCCAGGCCGCCGGCGCAGCCGATGCAGAGCTCCAGCTCGTCCTCGGAGTCGAGATTGAGGAGGATGTCGCCCTTCAGGAGACCCGGCTTGAGCGCCTCGGCGCCCGTCATGCCCGTCTCCTCGTCGTAGGTCACGAGGATCTCGACAGGACCGTGCTTCACGCTCTTGTCCTCGGCCACGGACATCGCCATGGCGACACCCATGCCGTTGTCGGCGCCGAGCGTCGTGCCCTGGGCGGTGACCCATTCACCGTCGATGACGGTCTGGATCGGGTCCTTGAGGAAATCGTGGACGGTGTCGGAAGTCTTCTGCGGCACCATGTCCATGTGGCCCTGCAGGACGACGCCCTTGCGCTTCTCGAAACCCGGGGTGGCGGGAACGCGCATGATCACGTTGCCGGTCTCGTCGGCGAACGCCTCGACCTTATGTTCCTTGGCCCAGTCGAGCAGGTGCTTGCGCACGATCTCCTCATGTTTCGAGGGACGCGGGCAGCGGGTAAGTCCGTAGAAGTTGTTCCAGACAACTGCCGGTTTCAAATCTTTGATGGTCATAGCTTGTTGTGTATAAATGAATTAAACTCTATTGAAACGTTTGTGGCTCCAGAGGTAGTTCTCCGGCTGCTGCCGGACGTCGGCCTCGAGGAGCCGGTAATATTCTTGCATCATCTGCTGCACGTCCATCTTGGACGCGTCCTCGCAGATGGGGGTGTAGCGAAGGACATAATGTCCGCGGCGCTCGCGGCGCATCGACAGGTATGCAACGGCCATGCCGAACTTGTGCGCGAGCGCGGCCGCGCCCGTCATGGTCTGCACCCGCTGGCCGAGGAAGTCGACGTCCAGGTTGGCGGGGGAGACGAAGTAGGGCCGCTGGTCGGTGTTGACGTTGTAGATCTTCTTCTCGTCCTTGTGCGAGTAGGCGTAGCGGACCAGCTCCTTGCTCTCGATGTAGCCCGGGAAGTGCCTGCGGTCCTTGAGGGGCGCGAAGCGGTTATCCCGGAACACCTCGTCCCAGGCGCGGCTGGACATCTGCCGGTACACGACGCAGAAATTCTGCTCCGTGAACGGCAGCGGGATGTCGGTGTAGTTGTAGGAGGCGATGCCGCCGTAGAGCTCCCAGTTGCCGCAGTGCGAGTACATGACGACCAGGCTGGGCGCCGCTTCGTACAGCCGCACGGCCTCCTCCGGATTCTCGATCTCGACGATACGCTGGCGGCGCAGCCGCTTGGGATTGCGGCAGCCGCCGAACCAGACCGCTTCGGCGATGATCTCGCCGAGATGGCCGTAGAACGCCTTGCTGAGCGCCTTCCGCTCCGCGTCGGACTTGTTCGGGAAACACAGGGCGAGGTTGTGCGCCACCACGTCGCGGCGGTAGCGGAACACGTCCCCGAAGAGCCAGGCCACGAAGCGCCCCAGCGCGTAGTGGACACGCAGCGGCAGCAGCCCCAGCAGGCGGAACAGCCCCTTCAGCAACCAGGCCCCGAGTCTGTACATTCCCTACTCGGCCGTGGCGGCCTCCAGCTTCTTGAGGAAGGAGAACATCACGACGCCGGAGATGACGCAGAGGGCCATGAGGACGGTCCAGTTGACCCACAGCGGCACGTTGTCCCACAGCATCGAAGGGATGGAGCTGAGGTAGTTGCCGATGGCGGTGGCGGCGAACCAGCAACCCATCATCAGGCCCTTGTACTTCGGCGGAGCGACCTTGGACACGAAGGAGATACCCATCGGGCTGAGGAGCAGCTCGGCGAAGGTGAGCACGAGGTAGGTGCTGATCAGGTAGGTCGGGACCACCGGGTCAGGGGACACGCCGCCGACGGCCGTGAGGCTCGACGGGGCCGGCTGGCCCTTGGAGGCGGCGAGCATGATGAGGTAGCCCAGCGCGGCCACGAACATGCCGAGGCCGATCTTCTTCGGCGCGGAAGGTTCCTTGTCCTTCTTGGCGAGGGCGCCGAAGATCGCCATCGAAACGGGCGTCAGGGCCACGACGAAGAAGGGATTGAACTGCTGGAACTGCTGCGGCAGGATGTGGAGGACCTCATCCATGCCGGAGTAGAGCGCGTAGGCGCCGCCCCACAGGAGCAGGGTGACGACGCCGCAGATGGACTTGGCCTTGGCGGACTCGGACTGGAAGGCGCCGAAGAGGGTGTAGACCGACACGGCGATCAGGAAGAGCGGCCAGATATTGAAGCCGATACGGAGCGGACCGGACACGGTGTCCTGGGTGTAGTCGCGGGCGAAGTAGGTCAGCGAGGAGCCGTTCTGGTGGAAGGCCATCCAGAAGAAGATCACGACGGCGAACACGAAGCAGAGGGCCACGATGCGGTCCTTGGTCTGCTTCGGCGAGAGCTCGACGGCGGCGGTGTTGGTCGCGGCGGCCTGCTTGGCGTTGACGTCCGTGTGCTTGAACCAGGAGCGGAAGCCGAAGTAGATGGCCATCGAGAAGATGAGGGACACGCAGGCCACGGCGAAGCCGAGGTTGTAGGCGGTCGAGAGGTGGTTGATGTAGTACTGGCTGAAGTCGCTCAGGCTCATCGCGGCCACGTCGCTGCCGGGCATCGCGGCCTGGAGGTTCTGGAGGACGGACGGGTCCTGCAGCGTGCCGTCGAGGCACTGGTGCGCGAGGGCGGGGATGTCGGCCTTGTAGATGAGTCCGGAGCTGGCCAGGTGCCTGTTAGTCAACGCAGTAGCTGCTGTAGGGGCGAACATGGCGCCCACGTTGATGGCCATGTAGAAGAGGCTGAAACCGGAATCGCGCTTGGCGCTGTACTTCGGGTCGTCATAGAGGTTGCCCGTCATCACCTGGAGGTTGCCCTTGAAGAGGCCCGTGCCCACGGCGATGAGCAGCAGTGCCCCGATCATCATCACGAGGGCGAGGCCGCGGTTGGTGAAGGCGTTGGTCGGGATGGCCAGCAGGAGGTATCCCAGGAACATCACCGACACGCCGGTGACGACGCATTTGCCGAAGCCGATCTTGTCGGCGAGCCATCCGCCGAGGACCGGCATGAAATAGACGGCCGCCAGGAAAATGGCATAGAACTGACCCGCCGCTGCGGCGGTGAAGCCGAACTTCGCCTGCAGGAACAGGAGGAAGATGGCGAGCATGGTGTAGTAGCCGAAGCGTTCGCCGGTGTTGGCGAGTGCGAGGGCATAGAGACCTTTCGGTTGACCTTTGAACATAATTATCTCTGTTTAGTTTTAGTCGTATCCACAAATATAACAAAAAAAGGCCGTCCTGCAAATAGCAGAACGGTCTTTTATGAAGGGGGCTCCGCCCCCTGTCACCCCTTGCGGCCCTCAAGTCCCTTTCCAACTTTGCTTTCGCAAAGTCACGGGACCGGGCCGGTCCGCTGGTGCGGACTTCGCTTCGCTCAAAGCAATCATCGGCTCCATGGCCAGCGGTGCTTCTTCTCCCGCTTTACACGACGCTCCAGGCGCTGGCGCGTGATGACCTCGTAAATGGTGGGCCAGTCCGGGATGCCGCCCAGGTTGCGGTCGTCGATGTAGAGGTCGGCGATCACCTTGGCGGTCTGCTGCTTGAAGAGCGCGTCGGGCGGCTGGTTGCTGTTGACGGCGTAGAAATTCAGTCCCCGCTCGTGGCAGAACTTGACGGCGGCGGCGAGGTCCTCGCCTTCGCGGGACGTGAAGAGGATGAGCCGGTTACCTTCCTGCTGCAGGGTGCGCAGCGTCTGGATGGCGAAGGCTTTTTCCTTGCCGATATCCGGGTATTTGTTCTCGACGATGGTGCCGTCGAAATCTACTGCAATGATCATGATCAGTCGCCGAACAGTTTGTTAAACAAGCCTTTCTTCTTCTCTTCCTGGCCATAGTAGCCATAGCCGCTGCCATAGCCGTATCCGTAGCCATAGCCATAGGAGCCGAAGCCGTAGCCGTGGCGTTTCTTGACCTGCGGTCCGTTGAAGACGATGGCCATGTTGTGCAGGTGTCGCTTCTCGTTGAGCTCGTCGAGCTGCGGGAGGATGCGGCGGTCGAGCTGGCCGCTGCGCAGGATGAAGAGGTTGGTCTCCACGACGCGGTTCATCACCAGCGGGTCGGCCAGCATCTGGATGGGTACGCCGTCGAGCAGGATGTAGTCGTAGCGTGCGCGCAGCAGCTTGATCAGCTCGTCCAGGCGCGGGCGGCTGAGCAGCTCGGTCGGGTTGGGCGGCGTGGGACCGGCCGGGATGAAATCGATGCCCGGACGGGCGTCCTTGTACAGGATGTCGTCCAGGGTGACGTCCAGGTCGTACAGGTAGTTGGACAGGCCCATCGTCTTGTGCTTGAGGTTGAAGGCGCCGGACATGGAACGCTTGCGCAGGTCGGTGTCGATCAGCACGATCTTCTTCTGCGCGTCCGCCAGGCAGGCGGCCATGTTGGCCGTGATGAAGGTCTTGCCGGAGGAGGACGAGTAGGAGGTGGTGGCGATGACCATCGGCAGTTTGCTGTCCGGATCCAGGAAGGCGATGTTGGTGCACATCATGCGCATGGCCTCGGTGAAGACGTTATGCGAATTGGGGTTATACACGAAGGGCGACGGCTCCTTCTCGCCGTGCTTGTGCTTGCTGCCCCGGAAGATGAGGCTGCGCATGTCCTTGTTGAGCGGAATCTCCGCGAGGAAGGGCACGTCGATGTTTTCCTCGATTTCCTTGCGCGTGCGGATCTTGGTGTCCAGGAAGAGGCGGGCGATCAGGATGACGGCCGGGATGAGCAGACCGATGAGGATGGCCAGCGCGATGATCTTCATGCGCTGGGGAGAGACGGGGGTGTAGTTGGCCCAACCCGGGTCCACCACGCGGATGTTGTCGTCCGCCATGGCCTGGGAGATGGCGTTCTCCTCCCGCTTGTTGAGCAGGAAGAGGTAGAGCTCCTGCTTGATGGACTGCTGTCGCTCGTACTCCAGCATCTGCCGCTCCTTACTGGGCATGGTGGAGAATTTCTGGATGGCCGAGCGCTCCCGCTCGCTGAGGTCGCGTTTCTGGATCTCCAGGCTGGTTTGCAGGTTCTGGATGAGCCCTAAAATACTGCTGCGTAGGGTGCTGAGTTCGGCATTCGCCTGTCGGACCGCCGGGCTCTCCGCGCTGCTGGCTGCGACCAGTTTTTCCCGGCGAAGGATCTCCTCGTTATATTGGCCGACGAGTTGGTCGACATTGGAGTCTTCCAGACCCATGTTCGCCGGAATCATCTGATAATTGTCGGCGGACTTGACCACATAGTCTTTCAAGTAGCCGGACAAAGCTAGGCGTGTCTCAACATTCACCAGTTCGGCGCTATACTCCCGACTGTCGCCGAGGTACATCGCAGCGGCATCATCAACGCTCATCAACTGGTTCTGGCTCTTGAACGCCGCCATGCCGCCTTCCACGCTGCCCAGTTCCTGCTCGATGATAGCCAGGCGTTCGTTGATGAAACGTTCGGTGTTGACGGCCACGCGGTTCTTCTCCCGGATAGCAGCCTCGTTGTACTTGAGAACGAGCATATTGATGACATCCGCTGCGCGTTGAGCATTGAGGTCCACTTCTGTCAAACGAATGATTTGGTCTTCATCCGAAATACGAAGCCGGGAAATGAAATTATGCGCTGCCGCCGTGACTGGAATCTTCTGAACTCGGATTAACTGACCATAACAATCCGGATCATAATGGGCCGTAGGGAGAAATACTACGCGGCCGGTTCCCAAGGAAACGGTGTCTCCCAGAGCAATGGATTTCGATCCCTCGTTCGTGTGGAGCCGGATTGTATTGGCGTCCAAAGGCATTATGGTAATCTCAAAAGTTCCGGGATCCGCATGCTCCCGGTCGAAGACCATGCGGACCGGTGACAGGGAGGTGTAGAGTTCTACGTCACGTACCTTGATGCGGTCCAAATAGTTGACATCGGCATCCAGCGCCTTGACCACCTCAGACATGAGGGTTACTGAACGCAGTTGAAGCTCTTCGTTGCTGACAGTCACTGTGTTGATCATCCGGTCATAGGTTTCCAGCCGGGCTGTGCGGATCTCATCGCTGGCATTTTTGATAATGGCCGTCACGCTGCTGCTATATACAAATGGCATGCGGGCGTAGCGTACATAAGCTACGGCCAGGGAAGCCAGGATGAATAACAGGAACCAGTACCAATTCCCAATCAAGTAGTAGAACAAGTCAATCAGGTTAACTTGTTCGTTACGTGTAACTTTTCTGGCTTGTGCTTTCATAGTTTAGCGGTTTGACAGAGCAATGATGTAGAGAATAGAAGAAAGTGCCGACATGGCAGGAGCGAAATATTCCAGGAATGTTTTACCTCCGCTGGAGGTCTTGACACCGCGGGGTTTGACATAGACCAGGTCATTCTGCTGGAGGTAGAAGACGGGAGAATTGTATAGTTCTTTCGACTGTAAGTTGATGCTAAAGGCCTCCCGTTTTCCGTTTTCCGTTCGGATAACCATGATGTCCGGAATTTTGGCTGTTTCCGTGTTTGTGCTTTCAATCTGGGCGAGCACCTGCAAAATGGTGATGCTGTTACCCTCGACCGGAATGATCTGGGCGCCCATTTCTCCGAGAACGGTAATGGCGAAATTCTCCAACTCGGCTTTGACAACGGGCTCCTTGATGTAGCCCCGGCGTACAATCTCGGTGGCAATAAACTTTTGGACCTCATTGAGGGTTTGCCCTTCCACATGGATCTCTCCCAAGATAGGGAAATCAATATTACCGCGGGCGTCGACCCCGTACGTCGAAGACAGCATAGAATTGTTTTCCCCTTCCATTTGAACGCCAATGGAATTGAAAGGTGCCGCCAGTTCCATCTGCTCGCTGAACACCTGGATGCTGATGCGGTCATCCACCTTGAGTCGCAGCTCCGGAGCCGGTCGGGCGTCGAAGGGAACGTTGTACTCCAGATCCCGCAGGTAGCCGAGTTTCGCGGGGGTGGAGCAGGCGGCCAGCAGCATTCCGACTGCCGGCAGCAACATCAGTTTAAGCTTTCTGTTCATATACATTGATTATTTTGTCTATCATCTGGCGGGAGGTGAAGATATCCACATATCTTTCCATGGCTCCCGCGGAGAATTTATGATAATTGTCTTCCGTGTCGCAGATGCGTCTGATGGCGAACGCGAGGTTCTTGGGGTCGTCGGGCGGAACGGTGAGACCGGACGCGCCGTCCTTGTTGACCCAGGAAACGCCCGAATGCGGGATGCGTGTGGTCACGACGGGCTTTCCACACGACATGGCCTCGATCTGCACGATGCCGAAGGCTTCGGTTTTCTGGTTCGAGCTCATCGCGAAAATGTCGCATGCGCCGAACATCGTGGGCAGATCGTCGGTCGAGATGAAACCCAGCAGCTTGACGCGGTCCTGCACGCCGAGTTCGGCGATCTGCCGCTCCAGTTCTTCTTTCAGCGGCCCCTTGCCGCCAATCAGCACGACGTAGTCCGAACTCAAGCGTGCGGCGGCCTCAATCAGTGTGCTGAAACCCTTGTAGGGGACGAGGCGCCCCAGGGCGAAGACAATTTTCTTCCCGGGGTATTCGGCCCTGACCTTCGCCACCGCCTGCGGGTCGTAGATGATCGGCTGGATGCCGATAGGCACATAGGTGACTTTGTCCTGGACGTGCCGCAGGAAGGGGGACTCCCGGATATAGACCGGCGTGGTGCCGACGATGCGTTCCGCGCGGCGGATCAGCCAGGATTGCAGCGGAGAATAGAAGAACAGCAGGAACTTCTGCCGCAGGATGTCGCTGTGCCAGTGCAGGATGACGCGTCCCTTGTAGCCGCTGCACCAGAGGGCGAGCGTGGCCATCGGATCTGGATGGTGGATGTGGATGATGTCGTACTCGGAAGCGTGCTTGCGCAGCCAGCGAATCATGGCGGGCGAGAGCATCGTGGCGGCCTTCTTGGCGACGGCGCGCACGCCGATGACGCGGCCGTAAGGACCCATGCTCAGTTCGAGCGACTCCTTTCTGTTCTTGACGACCATGAGCTGGTGTTCCTCGTCCACTTTCTCGTTGGGCATGACGGCACAGAGCATGTCGCAGGGGATACCCCGTTCGGCCAGGCCGACGGTGATGTCCCACATCACTTTCTCCACGCCACCCCGGATGGGATAGAATTTACCGAGCTGCAAGATTCTCATAGAGCCGGATATAGTCTTGATAGCGTTCTTGTTTGCTGAAATGCTGCAGGGCGTGGGCGCGGCAGCGCGCCGCGACGGCCTGTCTGTCCTGGGCGGCCAGTTCGCGTACGCGGGCGAGGAGGCCCTCCACGTCGCCCTGTTCCACCACGAATCCGGTCCCTTCCGCCACGGCTTCGACGCTGCCGCCGGTGCGGTAGGTCACCACCGGCGTGCCGCAGGCGATGGCCTCAAGGTTGACGGTCGGATAGTTGTCCTGCCAGGTCGGATTGACGAAGGCCGTGGCACTGGCGTACAGAGCGGCTAATTTGCCCACGTTTTCCGTCCGTTCGATCAGCTGCACATTCGCCGGGAAGGCGGCGCGCTGCGCCTCGCTCATCCGTCCCACGAGCACCAGGTGCTCGTCCTCCCGGAGCAGGCCGGCGAGCTGGATGAAATCCCGAACGCCCTTCTCTTCGTGTCCGACCCAGAGGGAGGCCACGCCGAGAATCACGGTGTCGGCGGGACGTTCCTGCCCTTCGGCTGCTTCCGGTTTGAAGACGTCCAGGTCGATGCCGTTGTGGATCACCTGGAACTGCTTGTCCTTCAGGAACGAACGGGACATTTCGCTGCGTATCCACTCGGATACCGGAGCGATGGTCAGCCGCTCCAGCGAACCGAAGGCGCGCTGCTTGTCGCGCCAGTTGCGTGCCGAGCGGTCGAAGATCCAGCTGGCGGGGAAGGCCCGCTTCTGCGGGCAATGGCCGCAGCCCGTGCTCCATTTGTCGCATCCGACGGCGGAGTAGTAATAGCAGTGCCCCGTGTAGAGCCAGCAGTCGTGGACGGTCCAGATTACGGGCTTGCCGCTTTCCTGCAAGTACTGGCAGAGCAGGGGATAGTTGAGCCAGTAGCCATGCACATTGTGGATATGGATGATGTCCGGATCGATCTCCCGGATGCGTCGGATAAGCTGCTTCGTGGCCCGGCGCGAGGCGAGGCCGTGGGCGTCGAAGAGGCGCGTGGCCACCGCATGCATCGCCAGGTCCAACTTGTTCCCGACGGGAATCAGCTGCGAGCTGTGCTGCGGCACGCCGTCACGGGCGCCGCTGTAGGCGATATAGCTCTCCCAGCCGGCGGCGATGGCGATCTCGCCGATCTCCTTCATGATGCGTCCGGTCGAGGTGTTGAGCCGAACGACGGGGTTAATCTGCAGGAGTTTACGTGTCACAATTATCTCTTGCGTACCTGGTCTTGGATGAAGAGCTCCCAGCGTTTCATGATGCTGTCCTGGGAATAGGTTTCGGAGATGCCTTTAGCGTGGGCGGACATTTCTTCGAGAAGATCCGGGTTCTCCATCAGTTTCTGCATGGCATCAGCGAAGGCCTGGAGATCGCCCTCCGGGATGATGAGGCCGTTGACCCCTTCCGCGATGATGTCGCGCGGACCGCACAGAAAGTCGAAGCATACGGCCGGCACGCCGCAGGCCATGGCCTCGATCAGCACCATGGGGAAGCCTTCGTAGTGGGAGGTCATCACCAGGAAATCGCTCTTGGCATATTCGTCAAAGATGGCGTTCGTGGGCTTGTTGACGGTGGCGGAAGCGCCGATACCCAGACGATCGATCTGTTTTTTCAGTTTCTCCTCCCATTCTCCCTGGCCGAAGATGTCCAGACGCCAGCTGGCGCGCAACTCTTCTGGGAGCAGGGACCAGGCGTCCAGCAGGCGGTCGAAGCCCTTCTGGTAGTCCAGCCGACCCACGGCGATCACGCGATGATTGCCGGGTTTGCGCTCGACGTGCGGCATCGTGACGGCGGCGTTGGGCATGACGGACAGGTTGGGAAGGTTTCCCCACATTTCGGCATCCTGCCTCGTCAGGACGATGAAGTTGTCGAAGCGGCGGACGATCTTCTCGTCCTGCTTCATGCGGATGCGGTCCGCCAGACCCAGCAGACCCTTGCGGTTGTACTGCAGGCGGAACAGCTTGTTATAATGCAGTTCCAGCATCTTCAAACTGCCGTCCTGGATGTTCGGGATGAAGGAGGACTCCGAGGGATAGAGGGAAATTACGACATCGGCCTTTTCGCGCATCAGCAGCTCGGTCAGCGCCTCGCGGTGCTTCTTGCGCCGGCGCAGATAGCCGAGCGTCTTGGCAATCGGATTGCGGCCGTTGTCGTCCTTGTAGTTGATACCAAGGTCTACCATCCTGACTTCCGGTGGGAATTCGTAGAATGGCGGACGACCATGCTGGTCAGTGGTTACGACCATCAACTCGTAACCGCCGCGCTGCACCCACCAGCGGAGTTTGTTGAGGAGCACCCGCTCCATTCCGCCCGGGTTGTAGACATCGGCATGGCAGTAAATGAGTTTCATGTGGATAAAAAGTTGGTAAATTAGTTTTGGTGTAATCGATAACTATCTGGAAGGGGAGGAATAATCTCTCCTTCTTCGACGATTGCTTGATTATCTCCCAAAATACAAAAGAGCAATGCGTCTATGAAGAATATGTCCGTTGCCACCTTTAGCCATATAATAAAAGTTAATGCAACCAACATCCATGCGGTTAAACGAAACTCGTTGAATTTTTTTATCTGGACAAGATGGCAGTAAAGAAAGTAGATGGAAAATAGAACCATCCCGGGGAGACCACAATATATAACGAAATTACAGTAACCAATGTCAGTGTTTGTTTGGAGTGTGCCAAAATATCCAGTTCCGATTATCCAAGAACGGGCTTCTGAAGGCCAGATCCACATTTCATTGGTCAAGGTGTCTGTCGAACTTGTTCGAAGTTCGCCTGTTTCCACCCAGTTAAAGAAGGCTTCGAACCCAAAACGAAGATAATCATGAAAAGTATGACTTGTTCGATAAAAGAATATAACCGCTCCGATGATTCCCAGCATTACAACAATAAACCAAAAGAATCGCCGAACCATGCTGATGGTAACGAATCCGCCTTTTCGCATGCGAAAGAGTGCAATGGCGATATAAGTAATGCCCATCAATGCACCCACCATTGTTGTTCTGGAGATAACAGCGCCGATGATGGTGATAATGGCGAATGCAACCAAATCGGAAGTTTGATAGAGATTGTTGCTTCTGACATTTGGATTTGTTGAAAACTGGTGGGCAATTAAAACCAGGATCGTAGAAAAACGGATTCCGGCAGGATCAAGCGCGGCACCAAGACCATATAGTCGGTTGCCACGTTTATAAAAATCCTGACCTTGATCCATAAAACGGTCTACGAAATGTTCGATCGCAGCGTAATTGTCAATCAAAACGGCAGTAATGCATTGGAATACGCCAACCAAGGCCAGATAACGGGTAAGGATTTCAAGATCAACCTTTTCATAAACAATCCGTAAAGCTGCATAAACGCCATATGCGCCGGCCATCCAGGTAGCATAGGAAACGATATACTCGGCATAAATGGTGTTATAATTGTTGCTCGCGGTTACCGCATAGAGGCACCAAATAGAGAAGATGCCAGCCAATAGTGCAGAAAAAATTGTCGGTTCGGAAAAGTAAATACCTTTTCGACGAATGCCTTCAAAAATAAAAGCCAATATCCCGAATACACCTACAAGCATTTTGGAGTTTAAAGCTTGTGGCAGGAACGTAAAGGAGATGGGGAACACGTAGAAACTCACCACCACCGTCAGGACCAAACCGACCAGGATCTTTCGCATATAATCAGCGGTATAGAATGCCGTATACAAGCTTGTGTATCAGCAGGTAATATAGCTTGACGCCAATCCAGCAACGCTTTGCCGCCATCCGCTGGAGCAGCCAGGTATGCGTGGGCAGCTCGGCCTTTTCCTTGGCCCGGGCATTCACCTCCGGGAACCAGGCGTACCAGGTCTCATAATCTTTGCGGTCAGCGCTGATGAGCAGCGGCCGCTTAAGATACAGTTTTAAGTCTGTCAAGGCATTGGGATGCTTCTGTAGGAAGGCGGATCCGGCAAAGCAACGCTCGACTTCTCGGAAATTGTTCTCGACCTGTGCGCGTTTCTCCGGGCTGAATTGTTTGCTGATGGAGGCACTGTTCACTCCGTTGTAGCGATAGAGTGATTCATGCAGCTGCACGACCCGACCTGCCTTAAGGAAAGCGCGAAGCATGAACTGCATGTCCTCCCCGATATCGGAACCCGGGATGAAGCGGATGCTGTTCTGCTCGATGAGCTCCCGCCGGACGAGGAAGAGCCAGAGATTCCAGCGCATGGTGCCACCCATCAGGTTGCGGAGGGCTTCTTCTGCCGTCTCGTAATCCGCCTGCCGCATATAGCGCCCGTCCTGGGTGAGCCCCAGCGTCCAGTCCCAGCCTACGATGTCTACTTGCCGTTCTGTTGCGCTTACCGCAGATGCTGCCAGTTCAAGCATGCCGGGATCCATCAGATCGTCGGCATCCGCAAAGGCCAGGTATTCACCTTCGGCGGCTTCCAGCGCCCGATTCCGGGCTGCCGCGGCCCCGCCGTTCTTTTCTGCACGGAGTAGTTTGCAGGGCAGCCCACTGTTTTCGCAGAAGGCTTCCAGCAATGCGGCGGAACCATCTGAGCCCGCGTCTTCCGCGAAGATTACTTCAAAGTCGCGGAAACGCTGCGCACGGATGCTCTCCAACGTGGCCGGGAGCGTCTTCTCGGCGTTATAGACGGGTATGATCAGGCTGATTCTCACGACTGAATAGTTTATGCGTGATGAGTTGACTCATGTAATACAGGGCCACAGATGCGATGGCGACGGCAATCAGTTCCATGACAAACAAACTGATGCCACTGAGAGAGCTATGCAGGAAATGCTCGTTAAACCAATGAACACGGGGTTGTACTGGCCCATGAATGCAATATACGTACAAGGTATAGCGGCCCAGTCTGGCAATCAGTCCTCCTTTGATCTTGCCGAGGACAACATTTAACCATGATTGTTCCATGACTGTGGATAGCAGAATCCAGGGGATAGTGATGATGGTGTATTTGTCCAATGCTTCCTTTGTGAACATGAGAGCGATAAACAAGAAAAAGGAGAATATGCCGAGGATATTGATTAAGGTGGATCGTTTATCAATGCTGGGCTTGTTATGGTAATATACGTAGCAGATCATTGCGCCTGCGGCCATTTCGACAAGACCGCGGATCAACGGCGCTCCGAGAGAACCAATCCTGGAATAGCTGTCTAAGTATGGCCCGTCGCAGAGCAGAGCATTATATCCCAAGAGAACAATTGTCGGAAACAATACAATTGTTGACAGTCTCTCGCTGTATTGCAAAAAAGCATATAGGATAAAAGAACTGATGATCAGAACGCTTAAGTACCAGTATAAAATGATAGAAAAATCCCGTGTAAATTCTCCGCCGAATTCGCTCGCGAAAAGGCTGGCGGTAAAAACTTTCCCAGTTGTGTCGACGAGAGCGTCGAAACCGCCTCCGCTTGTGAGAATTTGGGCGAGTTTGATTCCGCCTGCAAGAAGGATGCAGATCAAAAGTGGGGCTGCAATCTGTTTGATGCGGCTCCAGGTGTATTTGATAGCGGTGGTAGGTTTCCGGAGATAGCTTGACATCAAGAAATAGCCGGAAATATAGAAAAAGACATCAACGCCTAGGTAGCCTCGAAAACCCGGAGAAAAAGATGAATGGTAAAAGACAATGATGAGAATCATCACCCCCTTGATCCAGTCGATTGATAATAAGCGTTTGTTTGTCATAATCGGTAGCCTGGTCCTAAGATGCTTTGCCAATTAGGCAACCAAAACTTTTCGGCCCCTGATCCACTTGCATATGATGTATAACAGGTAGGTCGCAGGGATGACAAATAATACGTCGAAGAACGCGTGCTCAAAACCCTGTAAAGAACTGTTGAAGAAATGCTCATTGCACCAATTCCCGAGAATTATCGCCGGATAATGCGCGCAGAGAATATACAACGTAAATTGACCGATACGAGAAATCAGGCCTCCACGAAGCCTTTCAAGGGCTTTGCTTAACCAGGATCCGTCGATGACGGCAGCGAGCAGAATCCAGGGAACGGTCACAATAAGAAACTTGTCCAAGTAACTGGAAGAGAACATCGTCGCCATGAACAATACAAAGGATACAATACCCATAATATTTATGAATACGGAGCGCTTCTCGAATGACGCCTTGTTTTCTTGATATATGGAACAGATTAAAGCTCCGGCAGCCATTTCGGTATAGCCGCGGACAAATTGTGATCCTAGCATGTAAACCCGGCCCCAATATGAGAAGAGTTCGGAATGAACGAGCATGGCATTGAATCCGAATAGAACGATAGCCGGGAATAGCACCCGGGTAGCCAGTTTTTCATTGAATTCGAGCAAGCCATACAGAAAGAATGAAGCGATTATCAGCACACTGAAATACCAGGAACCGATTAAAATCTGCTCAGGGGAAAGGTACACGCCAAATTCTTCCAAGAAAGACAATGTGTATAGCAGTTCCGACCATTTCTCAACAGCGGCGTCATAGCTGCCAGGGGATAGGAAAGGTTCCCAATTAAGACAGCAGCGGAACAGGAGACAGATATAAAAAGGCAACGCGATGGTTTTGATTCTTTTCCAGGTATACTGGACCGTTGTTGTCGGTCTTCGCGTGTGGCTCAACATCAAATAGTACCCTGAAATAAAGAAGAAAACGTCGACGGCAAGGTAAAAGTGGAATTCGTGAAAAGCCCAAGTATGTAGAAGAACGACGAATATAATCATCCATCCTTTTATCCAGTCAATAGCAAGATTGCGGTGAGTCATAGCAATAGAATAGAATTATTGTGAATCAGATAACGCCACAATCTTTTGAATGAAGCACATATCAGTGGTATTAAACTTCCTTGCGAATAAGGCGAAGGATTCCGCCAGTTCGTCAAAATCAGGGGCAGACCAGTCCATAAGTTGCGCTCCTTTCCATCCGATGGTGCGCATGCACCCTAGACCATCATCCGAAGTATTATATAGCGCTTCCCGCATCGGAGACTGCCAGCAGAGTGTCTGAAAAACGATTTCGTCAGAACAAAAAGTGTGAGTGAATACCTTCCGGGCCCAGCATTGGTGCTGTAGAAAGTAGTTGACCATCGAATCTGTAACGCTAAGCCATTGAGAACCTTTTTTGAAATCGATACTGCGGTTTCGCTCAATGCCCAATCGTTCCTGGATTCGAATGAATGCGGCCCGAAGTATCCTTTTCAGCTTGGACTTATTGCGGAAGTCGTGTGGGAACAGATGCCAGCGACGTACTTTTCGAATAATCTCCGGAGTAGTGGTCGTATTCGTGAATGCAATGAACTCCTTCCCCTGATGCTCCTCGAAGAACCGATGGATGAAATCCTGACTCTTGATAGGCAGGTCCACACCTGATAGCAGATGATAGTAGTCATAGGGACCATTCTGCCGTGCGGCTTCGAATAGTGCGAATTCTGCCTCCACCATGGAATAATCTGCCCAGCGAATGTCGATACGGTTTTTGAGGACAGTAAGACCGGCTTCCTCTGTGTGCAGGTCCGGCAGCATCTTGACCTTCCTGTCAATATGTACATAGATGTCGTTTCGTGCATCGTCCAGACAGTCAATCAGGGTCTGGAGAAGCCCGAACTCGTGATGGGCGAGGATGAGGTATGCGTGTTTCATCCGAGTATCTGTTTTATACCGCGGGCCATGTCGAAGATGCGGCCGAAGGGCGTATGGTAGAATTTCCAGAAACTGGCCATCTTTCCGGGCGTCCATTCCGCCTTGATTTCGGCGGGCAGGGTGTCATATACCCGCCACCACACACCGAATTGGACGGTAAAAAGGTTCCAGGGTTTTCCGCCCGTGTAGTGGATGGTCGCTTCGCGCTGCACTGTGTCCCAGAGCCCTTCTCCGTATTGCCGGATAAAGTCGGGTTTGTATTTCGGAATGAAGAAGGTGCGGATGCTGTTGTAGAGCGGGCTGATTGGCAACACCCGACCCTGGCAGACCTGGTTGAGGGCGTCCTGGTCCGGGAATTCAAGATAGGGGACCCGGCAGGCCTCGAGCAGTTTCTCCGACACCTTCTCTGAGCGCATCTGCTTCAGATTCATCAGCAGGAAACCGGAGTTGAAATACTTGGCAGGGTCGCAGCCCAGTGCCCGGAAACGTTCGGCCTGTCCTTCGATGGCGGCCTCGTAAACGGCAGCCAGAAAGTTGTCGCCCAGATCTGTCTCGTTCCATAGACGTGTAAGGTCCTGTCGGACAATGATGTCGCAGTCCAGATACAGGATCTTATCCAGCTCCGGAAGCAATTCCGGAAGCAACAGGCGTAACGATGCCGCTTCTGTGTAGCGCGGATCGATGTAGACGCCCTGCAGCCGTCCCTTCAGGGGAGCGTATTCCAGCTCCAACCTTCCTCCACCCATGCGCTTCAATTCGTCCTGCATGCGCTGCGGAATCTCCTCCGTCAGCAGACACACGACGCGGAACTGTCCGCTCGGGCTGGCATCCAGCACCGAGCGGAGCGTGGTGGCTGCCTGGACGAAATAGTTGGGGGTGAAGGCTATGGCAAGGGGAATCATAAATACTTCTGGCTGTATTTCGAGTACGATTCTTTATGGACAGTGCGCCATCCACATGCAAACGCCAGGGTCTTGGGCATGATTCGCTTAAGTAAGTAGAATAGCGCCAGGCAAATGGCTCCGGTTACGATTGGCACGAACAGGTAGGCAATCCATTTGGCCGCAAGCGTTTGTCCGAGAACCCGCAGGAACATGCCTTTAGTCCAGCCAAGAATATAAATCTCGTGAGCGGCGTAGATAAAGAAGACGGTTTCGGTTAGTTTAAGCATCAACTTTCTGTAGCCGGAAAACTCATAGAGTTTGTCGCAAATGTTCAAGAACGTTACCATTCCCGAAGGAATGAAAAGCAGACGGAAGAAATGGTCGTAATTGTAGTCGTTGCCATGGAATAAGGTGGCAACAGGCAAAAGGAAGAATGCTATGGCTGCTGCCGGGTATTTGAGCGTCCGGCAAAAATCGACAATATTATCTTTACGTATACTCATCCATGCGCCCATTCCGAAAAGCGAGAAAGATGGGAAAAGGAAGAAATCGATTTTAAACGAAATGAGGTATAGTGACAAGATGACGGCCAGCGAAATCCACGGTAACTTTTTGACAGGGTAATAGAAGGCTGGGGCAAGTATGGACAAAATAAACAGATCCCGTAGATACCATAGCGAGTAATCAATCGGACCGGTGATGAACCAATATAGAGGCCCCCGGTTTACTCCTTCCATCTGGTCGCTGTTGATGGTGATGCCGACTAGGTTGAATAGCCAGGTGACAAGCAAAACTATCAACACATTAAGCAGGTTCCAGAATATGTGCGGGATTAGGACGGAGTGAACGCGTCGATTCCACTTCTGCAGGGCCCAAGCCTTTCCGAACTGCCCTTCCTCCAGGTTGTGGAAGAACAGGAATCCGGAGAAAAAGAAAAACCAGGCAACGGCAATGGGGCAAAAGAAATGCGATATCATTTCCGAGAAGAAATGAAATACGTTGGCGCTATCCATCGACAATCTGATGGGCGCATTATAGGTTCGGACAGAATGCTCAAACAGCACCAGGACAATCAGCGGGAAGCGCATTGTCTTGATGAGTTCTGATTGCCGGTTTTCGAGAGGTCCCATTAAAAATGAAGAAGTCGGTATAGCCTTTTAAGTGAACGAATCGTTTTTTCTTTCAGAGTTTGCGGTTGCCAGGAACGACTGTTGAAATGATATAGCTTAACCGATCGACTCCGTCTGCAGTTTGTGTTGGCAATAGTATCTGTAGCGTAAATTGTGATGCCGTCAGCAAGATGTTGGGTCTTGTCCTCTCGTTTCCAGGCATATTTCTCTTCTAAGACTTCTGAAAGAATCGTCGGGATAGGGGTTAGGTCAAGAGAGCCGTCCTTTTTGATGAAATGTCGCTCATCGTAAAGATCCAGACATTCCTTGATGAATGGATGACCTGGCGTTGAGCCCATGATAGCTGCCTCCATATAGACTTGCGTGTGCTCCTTATCGCGCATTTCCAAGCCGGAAAAGAAATCATTATCCAACAAGCTATTCAGTTTCCCAAAGGCCCGGACATCAGAATCCAGATAAATGCCGCCTTCATGAAACAGGGCATATAGGCGGACATAGTCCGATACGAACGCCCATTTCTTGTGCACAAGCGCATCGCGGGTGAAGGGAATGGAGTCGTAGTCTAAACTCTCCATATTCCACAACTTGATTTGATAGTCTGGAAGATACTTGTGCCAACTGGCGATGCATTGCCGGATTACCTCCGGCTGAGGATCATTGCTAAGCCAGCAATAATGAATGATTTTTGGAATCATAGACGCTATCGATGAATACGATGCAGAAACTTAAGATAAAGGCGATTGATGGAGTTTACCATTCCACACCGGTGCTTAATTACAGGTGAAATGGCCTTCCTGTAATCAGATGGAAGGTGGGAGGTGTGGGCCGGCCTCTCGGGCTTCTCTCCCTGCTGCGCAAAAATGGAATACCTGAATCCCTCATCTTCAATGATGTCCGTCCAGCGAACCGGATATAGCTCGGGCGATTGCTTCAGCGCATTCCAAATACAGGTGGTGTACATAATCGGCCCTGTTGTTGATACCGTTCCCATCCACCCGACGCCGTTAATGTAGGGATTGTAGTGGTCTATGTTGGATAACATCTGAAGGATTACCCGTCGTAAGAGTGGATGACCCGCAGCCGCGGCAAGGTACCATTGGATTATTTCTCCGCGCTCAATGTAGTCTGGCAAGCCGGGATAGTGTCCAAATTGCTCATGCCCGTGTCCAATTTGATTGTTCCAATAGGACAAAATATAGGAATCCCCTTCTTGGATAACATTGGATAGCGGTTTGTCCACTGTACTTTTGATATCAAGATAGACACCCCCCTCTCGATAAATGACTAAATATCGGAAGAAATCAGCTTTCGCAGCACCATAGTGTGAATCGATACGGTGGTAAACAGTAAGGATCTGCTTCCCGTAGTGTGTGCCGATGTATGCTTCAATGTCGGCGTCATCGAACAACTGATATGCCCAGTCAGGGTTCATCTGCCGGATCCTTTCGATATTTCGCTGAAGCGGCGCTGAAAGCTCGTGTTTATCTTTACAAGTCTGAAAGATGTTGTGTGTAATACCTTTTTGCTTATCGAAGGAAGGTAGCAGCCTGTCGTAGTCATTCGTTGTAGGCTTAGACGTGCTAATTGATTTTAGTATTTTGGTCGCGATGAACATTGGGAATTTGTCACTTGTGTTCAATAATCCGTCCGGGTACACCAACCACAGTCACCCCGGGGGTTAGCACGTCTTTGACAACGACCGCTCCTGCTCCAATGCGTACATTGTCTGCGATATGGATGCCTCCAAGAATTTGGGCATTCTGGCCGATATCCACATTGTCACCGATGATGGGGGAGTCGTCCGGATAGCCACCATTACTGCCAATGCAGCAGTTGCCGTGGATGATGCAGCCTTTGCCGATGCGGGCTTTGGGATTGACGATTACGGAGCCAAAGTGCTCCAGATGCAATTCTTCACCGAAGCAGCCAGCGCTGATGATGAAGCCCAGTCGGGCGCCGAGGCGATTCTTTCGGCCGCGGTACCAAAAGCAGAGCAGTTTGTTGCGGTCCGTGTACTTTTCCTCTTTGCGAAGGAAACGGAGATAGCGCTTGATGTAGTACATCTCCGGGCGGATCCACCATTCTAGGAAGGTTTCTTTCAGTGTCATGATTGTGCGGTAAATTTTCGAGCCCACCAGCGTCCGGTTTCCTGAAGCTTCGGGTAGTCGGCCAGCGGGAATGTCCTGGGTGTATCCTTTTGGAACTCAACATATAAGAGCTGTTGACAATCGAGGATCTTGAAAGCTGTCGGGGAGGATTTTAATTCAGAAGCAGCAAAATACTCGTCGCCGCAGAATGACCAGCGGTATCTCTGAAGGATCTTGTCCTTGTGTGATACTAAATAGTGGCACGCGGATTCACTAAGGCTAATCCAATTGTCGGTTTTGCAGAACTTATACTCTTCTAAGTGACGGATCCCCAGAACTTTTTGTATTTTGATAACAATCTGCCAAGCCAACTGACAGAGGCGTCTGCGAGTCGCATCAGGGCTCTTGTAGTCTCGCAAAGGGAAATGATACCGGCGTAACTTAAAATCTGCATCTCCTTTGTCGTCCGGCCAGAATCGCATAATCTCTTCCCCAGCATGGCTGTCGTAGAATGTCAGTAGTTCCGTTACGGGCTTAAGGGGTAAATGTGTGCCGGAAAGGATATGGTAGTGGACGTAGGGCCCGTGCTGCAAGGCGGCTTCGAGTAATACCAACTCGGTTTCAATCTGCGAAACGCTGCCCCAGCGAACATCTACTCGATTGTCCAGAACGAACAGTCGTCCTCTCTTCACCGAAATCGTCGGAACCTCCTTTACCTTCTTGTCGAAGTGGATGAAGAAGTCGCTCCGCTCGTCGTCCAGCAACGAGACCAGCCGCTGCAGAACTTCGAATTCGTTGTGCGCGATGATGAGCCAGGCGTTACGCATTGACAAAAATGATCCGGTTTTATTCGCTAAGTTTAAATTTGTTCCTAATGAGTTCGGACACCTCTTGATAAGCATATAGGCGAAGGGCCTTTGACATCAGCCAATAAGTGGCCGGGCAGATCACGATAGAAACGGTTAGAGAGACCCAGGGAATTTCGATAAGGTTCGAGAACAGCAGCCCCTCGGCCAAAACGATCATGGAGCATAGGAAGCAAGGAACCATAACCTTAATCTGGGGCCAAAGTCCGTAGTTGAGAATCCTCCTGGTATAGAGTGCGTTGAGCCCGAATTCTATAAACGAGAATAGAACCTGTCCATAGCACATGGCCTTAAGCCCGAAGAACATCGATCCGAACAGGATGATGACTGCAATGGTTTTTTTGATTACTTCCAGGCGGAGAACGATATCAGACCTGCCTTTTACGAAAAACAAGTTCAGATTAATATTCGTTATTCCGTTTGTGAGTAAGCTGACACACAGGATCTGCATCAGTGGAACGCATTCTGCCCATTTCTCGGTCAGAAGGAAATAAACAAACGGTCTGGCACAGGCGCAGAGCCAGAGCAATATTGGAAACGACAGAAAAGCAAATAGCTGAATAAACTTCTCATAGGCGCTAATCAGTCTTTCGTCGTCATCCTGAACTTGGCTTAAGATGGGGAACGCTGTGCGGCTGAGCGCGCTTGAGATAGTCGCATTCGCCACAATGGGGAACTGGCCTGCACGACCATAGTATCCCAGCGAGGCGGCGGAGAACCGTTTTCCGATGACGATATTGTATGCGTTGTCGAATATAGCGCGAATCAAGTTGGTTCCCAACAACTTCGAGCTGAATGCAAACAGCCGATTAAAAGACTCTTTTGAAAAACCGGCCCTAGGGTGCCACTTGACCAGAATGATCATCAGCAAAGTGCAAACAATGGTAGCTGATAAACTCTGTACCGCTAAGGCCCAGACACCGTATCCTTTGTAGGCGAACCAGATGCCAGCGGCTCCGGAGAGGATGGCTGTGGCAACCGAGATGTAGGATTTCGTTTTAAAATCTATCCGTATGGTGAGAAGCGTGTTATGGATGCAGCCGAAAGAACTGATAATTAGCGTAAGGGCAATAACCCGTAAAAAAGGTTTAAGAATAGGCTGCTTGTAGAAAGAAGCAATTGGCCCGGCTGTGAAAAACAGAATGAAATAAAAAAGAATGCTTAGGATAAAATTAATGAAGAAGACTGTGGAATAGTCTTTCTCACTGGGGTCCTTGGTTCGGATCAGTGCACTGGAAAGGCCGCCGTCGATGAAAAGTTGAGAAATCGCAATAAAGACACTGATCATTCCAACCAGACCGTAGTCGGTCGGACTGAGCAGACGGGCCAGGATGATGCCGATGACAAAGTTGACGCCGCGCGTCAGGATTTGTTCGACAAAACTCCAGGATACTCCGGAGACAGCTTTCTTTTTGAGATCGTCTGCCATTATCTATGCAGCGGGAAGTGATATACGACGCCCAGGGAGAGCTTGAAAAGGATTTCCAGCGGGAACTTGTCGGACTCGTGCCCGTTGTACCAATCTGTGAAGGCCTCTACGCCGAGGTCGGCGAATATGCCGAAGCCGCCGGGGGTATCATATTCGAGGATGGCGCCAACGCGGATGGCAGGCGTAAGATTCGGGTAATCGAGGACCTGGTAGGGGTGCTTCACGTCGGTGAATCCGAAGGTGTATGCGGCACCGACACCGGCATAGGTCTTGGGACTGAAAGGGATATTTAATTCGCCGAGGGCGTTGAAGTTCAAGACAGCGTCGACAAACAAATGTGTGGCGTGGAAGCGGTAGGGGTAAAAGCCCTGATAGGGCGAAAGGGCGCCGGCGTTGTAATTGTAGCTGCCGGAGATGCGCATGTCCCACGCGTCCGAGAAATTGTAGCCGAACGACAAAGCTCCGTGCCAGGAGAGCATACCCAGGGGCTGACCATTTGCGCTATAGGAAGAAATGTGGTCAGCCAGAGGAATGGCCGTGCCGCCCTGGAGCGAAAAATACCAGCGGTGGCCGTATTGGTACGGGGAGTAGCGGTCGGGGAGCGGTCGGGCGGCAAAAGATGCCGTCGCCAGTAGCATAGCTACTGACAGAAGGACCAGTTTTCGAAGCATAGTTTGTAGGGGGTTGTCTATCAGCATTTTACGGCTTCGCCGTCGGGCCTGTATGTGCAGATCCGGGTAGGAGATATGAAATGGAGGTCCATTTCTAGCAACGAATATACCGAAAAAAAGCCAAAGAAACAAGCCTCGGCGGCATTCGGTGGCTTGTTAGAGCCCCAGGAGGAAGGGTTCGATGTGGCGGAGGACGATGTCGTGTCCCTTGGCGTTGAGGTGGGCCATGTCATCGGGGCTCTGGAAGAAGAGCCGACGGAAACCTCTGAAGCGGGCATTGATACCGCTTCGTGTCGATGCGTCGAAGACGGGGATTCCGTAGCCGCCGCATACTTCCTGCATGGCTTGGACGGTTTCCCTGTACATCGGCTGCGGGACGGCCCAGGGTGTGACAAAGCAGATTTTGGTTTCTGGATATTTGGCAAGAAGTCCTTTACAGAGAATGTCCAGTTTGTCGCGGAAGAAGTCCGTGTTTTCCCCGTAGCGGTGCATCAATACGGCATCGTTATGCCCGGCGATAATGACGACATAGTCCGCGGAATCCGGGAGCTCGGTATAGCGCTTGTACATAGGCTGGCCGAACCGCTCTGTCTCCCACTCGTAGGCGAGGCAATTGCCGTTCCGGCCCCAGTTGTGGTATTCCATGTTGTATTTGGTGGCCAGTTTGTAGTGCCAGGTCTCCTGGATGGGGCTGGTCGCGTTATGTACATAGCTGTCGCCGAAAACGATGATTTTCTTGCCATAGAGCGGCGATTCCCGGATGGCTGCCGGGGCGTCGAAATCCGCTGTCGACATGCGCGCCAGCTGCTCCTGCGCAAAGGCGGTCAGCGTCAGCAACATGGACATTATGAGCAGAATTCTCTTCATCCCGAAACACAAATATATGAAAAATCCCTATCTTTGGGAAGATGACGGACAGCATTTGGAATACTTTTTTGACGTTGCTGCGTGCGGGCCTGTGGGAGCAGGATCTGCAGTTGTCGGCCGTTCCTGACAAGGAGGGCTGGGAGCAGGTGCTGGCGCTGGGACGCGGGCAGGCGGTAATGGGCCTGCTGCTGCGCGGGTTGGCGCATCTGCCGTTCGAGCAGCGGCCGCCGGAGCAGTTCGCGCCGGTCCTGCAGGCGTGGGAGGAGGCCTTCTTCCGCGCGAACGCGCGCTATGCCCGCGTGCAGGCGGAGTTACTGGCGCAGCTGACGGCCGCGGGGCTGCACCCTGTGGTGCAGAAGGGGAGCGAGGCGGCGAAGTATTATACCGATCCGTCCGTCCGGCAGGTGGGGGATATCGATCTGTTTCTCCCGGAAGGGGAGTTCCAGCGCGCGCGAGCGCTCTTCCCGGACGCGCGGAGGGCCTCCGACGGCGCCATTGTCGCTACGCGCGACGGCGTGACGGTCGAGTTGCATCCGCGCTACTACGACCTCCATCTTGCACCCGAAAAGCTGCCAGCCGTCGGCTCTCCTAGCGGCGAAATCCTGCTGCTTTCCTCGCATATTTTCAAGCACGCTATGGGCTTCGGCCTGGGCTGCAAACAACTTTGTGACCTGGCCGTTGCGCTGGCCCGTCTGGACGGGAAATATGACAAAAACGAATTGCGCGAAGCGCTGCGCCACGCCGGCCTGCTGCGCTGGCATACCCTGCTCTGCTCGCTGCTGGTGGCCGATCTTGGCCTGAATCCCGCATGTTGCTTAGAAGGCTTCCAATCCGTTGATCCCAAACGGCTCCGGAACATCGTCCGCTCTTCCGGGCATTTCAGCCACCATGCTAAATCGAAAGCAGCCACCGCAGGGGCTTTCCTGCGGCGGCTGCCGTTCTCGTTATCTTACTGTCCCCGCGAAACGTTCGCTACCATTGGTGAGCTGGCGCTGGGGAATCTGCTTACTCGCGGAAAGTAATCGTGACCGGACCGTACAGGTTGGACGTATTGAACGATGCGCCCAGGTTCGGACAGTTGAATTTATGTGCGACAAAGTCGGTCGACACCTTCTCGACATTGAATCCCGTGACGCCATACTCGGAGTTGTCCGCTGCGGAATTGCCCAACTGCGTGCAGTTGGTGAGTGAGATGTTCGCGAGGTACCAGTTGGCCTGGTTGCAGACGATAAAGCGTTTCAGGTTCGGGCAGTCGGTCACTTCAATGTCGGTCGTGAAGTTGGCGCGCTCGATATAGATGGTTTCGATGGACTGCAGGTTGTCGAAGACGGCCTTCGTCAGGACAATGTCGCCGCTCGACTTCTCGATCCGGATGGTCTTGATGTCCGGGCAGTTCTGGATGAAGACGCTGCCGATCTGGCCTCCACCGCCATTCTCTCCGCCTTGAAGGATAATCTCATGAAGACCTGTGATGTTGGTCAGGCTGATGCTCTTCATCTCCTGCGAAGTTGCCTTGATGACAAGCGGATGGGCGTTCTCCGGATCGAAAGAGCAGTTGGCAACCGACAGGCTGGAGGCTGTGCCGCCGTACATGAGCTCGATCAGGTTGCTCAGATCGGCCACGGAGAAACTGTTACTGTTGTTGGAGATAGATAGGTTAATGGACTGCAGATTCGGGAAGATGGCGAAATCGGCGGGTGTAAGGTTGGCCATCATGTAGTCCATGCTGTGGTCATCGACATTGGAAATCTCGGTCACCTCCAGCAGTGCGGCTGCGAGGTCTTCGTCCGTAACCGGCCTGCGCGGCCACTCGTCGCCCTTGTAGTACAGCCCGGGAGGATTCGCCCAGGAGAGGTATTCGAACTCCTCGCAGAAGATGGAGTCAGAGAGAATGCAGAGGTTGCTCATCACCGGCGTGAGGTCGGAATACTGGATCGGACGCTCCTCGATGTTGAATGCCAGGTTGTATTTCTTGCACGGCTGGAACTGGACGTTGCCGGAATTCGCCAGGGAGATGTCGGAGATGCCGCCGCTGGTCACGACCGTCAGTTTCAGCGAATTGGGGTCGTAGGTCCTGGTCGGCATCAGGAAGATGACACAGGTCGTGCTTCCGCCGGGTTGCAGCGTTGCGTCGTCAAGCACCACGGACACCTCGGGAGAAGTCGCGGTCTCACCCGAGGTCTGGGGCGTAAACGGCGAGGTTCCGCCGGAAGAGGTGATCGTATAGGTGCCGACGAGCGCCTGTCCGTTCGTGTCCTTGATACGGACGCTCCGGACGGTGATGGGATCCTGCGTAGCGTTGTTGAGCGTAATGTAGATGGTCGTCACCATCGGATAATAGTCCAACACGACGCTTCCTTTGCCCGCCGTGTCATAACCCTCGTGGATAGCCGCCATGTAGGCATAGCGCATGTTGGCGGCGATGTCTCCGTGCTGGGCGGAAGGCAGGGTAAGGTTGATGGACCTGTTGTCCCCGATGCTCACGCTGCCGATGTAGTTGCCGGGGTAGATGCTGTAGAAATCGTGCACCTTTCCCTCCTGCCAGGTCAGGAAGCCGCCTGCGGCAGCGACCTTGCCCGTACTTTTCTCGCCTTCGTCCTGGATGTCGACGACATAGTAGGTCTTGGTGTCGGTTTCCGTGTTGGAATTCCGGTTGTACTGATCGTGCGTGAACATGATCATGCGGACCGGATCCTTGTCAACCCAGTTGATTCTCTCCCTTCCGTTGATGACTTCGCCGGAGTAAGCCGTCTTCGTGACGGGTTCGATCTCGGACGACGCGCTGAACGTGACCGGTCTGCCTGTCCGGTCGCTCACGAAGAGCCCCTCGCAGGAAACCAGGGCGAGGAGGGAAACCCCCGCCATGATAAGTGTCTTGAATCTCATGCTCGACATCGTTAGGTTAAGATTACTCCCAGCCCTGGGTCCATTGATCGGCGCCGATGGTGCCGCCGATTTCCTGTCCCATTGTCTCGACTTTGTCGATGTTCTCGTCGACCTGAAGCTCGGACGAGGCCCCCAGGATCTCGGCTTCGAGCTCGAGGGCGAGGTCGTCGAGGACGGTCGGTGCGGTGTATGTAAGTTTCTTGTCCATATATACTTATACGTTTTTATTATCAAAAAGTTTCATCGGAGGCTAGATCAGTTCCAGCCAGGCGCGGGGGACGTCGGCACGGGCGAACCAGCTGCCGAGCAGCTCCACGACCACGTAGGTGCGTCCGTGGAACTCCAGCACACGCCCTTCGACGCCGCTCAGGACGCCCTTGGTCACGCGGACCCGGTCGCCGAGGGCGAGGGGACGGTCCAGCAGGCCGCCTTCCGAGGTGGAAAGGTCGAGCACGCGCCGGAAATCCTCCATCTGCTTGTCGGGCACGACGAGCAGGGTCCTCGTGGCGGGGTCGATCAGGTAGCGGACCGGAACCCCCTGCTCGTTCGCGAGGGTGCAGGCCTGTTGCTTGGTGGCACGGACAAAGATCATACCCGGAATCAGCGGCTTCTCGTATTTCGCGCGTCCGCGCGTGCGGGAACGCAGCTCCGTGGGGAGGAAGCTCTCCGTCCCGAGACGGCCGAGACGCTCGCGCACGCCCAGCTCCGCTCCGCAGCGCGTGTGCGCGGCGAACCAGCAGGTCTGATGTGTGCGTGCGGCGTTCTCCATGGTCTCAGAATTTCTTGCCGCCGACGATGCGCAGGAAGGTCTGCCCCAGCACCCGCATGTCGAAGGCCACGGAGTGGTTGCGCAGGTAGTAGAGGTCGAGGTCCAGGCGTGTCAGCATCTTTTCCAGGGTGTCGGTATATCCGTTGTAGAGGGTCGCGTAGCTCGTGACCCCGGGGCGGATCTGATAGAGGTACCGGTATCGCGGATTCTTCTCCATGATACGGTCTATGTAGTATTGGCGTTCCGGGCGGTAGCCGATGAAGGACATGTCGCCGCGGAAGACGTTCCAGAGCTGCGGAAGTTCGTCCAGGTGGTGCTGGCGCAGGAAGCGGCCGACGCGGGTGAGGCGCGGGTCGTCGTCGCCGGAATAAAGCCGTGGGATGCCCATGGATTCGGCGTCGCGCCGCATGGAGCGGAACTTGAGGATATAGAACGGCCGTCCTTTTCTGCCAATCCGCTCCTGGGAATAGATAACAGGGGCGCCGTCCTCGATGAGAACGGCGAGTGCGCAAAGGATGATAAGCGGCAGGAAAACGACCAGGAGGATCCCTGAGAACGTGATGTCGAAACTTCGTTTGATAAACCGTCCGAAGGCGGTCATCTTGCTTACAGGCGGAAGGCTGTCCGCTTCTCCGCCGCCGCTCCCGCTCTCGGGGCCGCCGGAATTTCCTTTCGGGAATAAAATGCAGTCGATGCCGCCCAGGCGCCATTGCAAGGCATCCATGACGTCGTCGTCGGGCACGTAATAGATTCTGAATTCCCGGATGATCTTATTGTCCATCTCCGGATTGCGGGTGATCAGGCCGAGCAGGTTGTAGCGGCCGGTCTGCTGGGCGCTCTCCGCAAAGAGCGCGGCGTCATCGTCGTCCCCGTACACCAGGGTGTTGGGGCGCGTGGACAGTTCCTTCATTTCCAGCGTTTCCTCCCGCAGGCGCGCAAGCGTGGTGTGCACGATGAAAATGTCCATGGAGGAGAACAGCGTGTCGGAGATGATGGCCAGCGCGATGAAGGCCGGCTGGGAGAATCCGCCCTTGTCCGAAATCATCAGGAAGATCATGCCGATTTCCTTGACGAGTACGGTGAGGAAAAGACGGTCGATGGAGAAATTGTCGCTCTTCCCGGTGGAGACAATCCGGAAACTGCCGGAGATCAGCAGGCCCAGCAGGGTGAAAACCGCTGCGCTGCCGACGTAGATGGCGAAATGCGTGGCGAAGCCGTAGATCGGGTTGGCGAGAAAGCGGACGAGCAGGAAGGCAAAAAATGAACCAAGGCACGATAAGAACGTGTCCTGCAGGATGGTAGATCTCCACCATGCCCGTGCCTTATTGAGTCTGGCCGGCATAATTTTGCGTCTTACTACTTATGTGGTCTTTGCAAATATACTAATTTTCTATATAAATAAGAAAAAAACAGGCCTTTCGACCTGTTTTCTCAACTATATGTTCCAAAATCTGGATCTTACTCGGCAGCGGCTTCGGCTTCCACGAGGACCTTCACCTTGGCGAAGACGCCCTTGTAGCACTTGACCTTGCCCTCGAACTCGCCGGTCTCCTTGATCTCGGGAACGGTGACGTTCTTCTTGTCCACCTCGACACCGGCGGCGGCGAGTGCATCGGCCACCTGGGCGGCGGTCACGGCGCCGTAGAGCTTGCCGCTCTCGCCAACCTTGGCGGTGAGCTTGACTTCCACGGCCTCGATCTTGGCAGCGGCGGCCTGCGCGTCGGCGACGAGCTTGGCCTCTTTGTGGGCGCGCTGGCGGAGGGTCTCGGCGTGCTGCTTGAGCGCGGACGGGGTGCCGACAGTGGCGTAACCCTGCGGAACGAGATAATTGAGCGCGTAACCGGTCTTGACTTCTACCACATCTCCGGCCTCGCCGAGATTGGCAACTTCTTTCTTAAGAATGATCTTCATAACGCTTCAATTATTTGAGGAGGTCGGTGACATACGGGAGCAACGCGATGGAGCGGGCACGCTTGACGGCCTGGGCAACCTTGCGCTGGAACTTGAGGGAAGTACCCGTGATGCGGCGGGGAAGGATCTTACCCTGCTCGTTGAGGAACTTCTTGAGGAACTCGGCGTCCTTGTAATCGACATACTTGATGCCCGCTTTCTTGAAGCGGCAGTATTTCTTCTTGCGAACCTCTACGGTAGGAGGGTTCAGATAACGGATTTCGTTGTTGTTTGCCATAATGATTCCTCCTGATTATTCTTCGGTTTCAATCTCTTCGGCTTCGG
>Ga0310696_10001125_pt1 | contig 39454 bp, 33 predicted proteins | sample AusTroGonzalo_MG_4_FD_203885 | JGI IMG/M metagenome (GOLD analysis project Ga0310696, IMG submission 203885) | Bovine rumen microbial communities from tropical cattle in Woodstock, Queensland, Australia - Gonzalo_02 (v2) (version 2) | ecosystem: Host-associated > Mammals > Digestive system >... | reverse complement strand
TGCATTTCCACGACCTTCACGGTCTCACCGAAAATGTTTTTACGGCCGCCAGCAGCCCACTCGTCGATGTACTCAGCCATCGGGGAAGAGGGGGTGATAGGATAGATGGCGGCGACTTCGCTGAACATGTAGGCAACATGGGCCGCAGCCTGGTTACCGTCGCAAGTCATAAATTTTTTTTCTGCCATAACTTGATTATAAATTCTTAATTGGTTGATTATTAACAGTTTTTGATTTTCAATAAAAACCGCGCAAAGGTACAAAAATATTCGGATATAAACAGCAGATTGTTGTTTTTTTGTCTTTATTGTTTGGGCGAGCCGGCACGGCTATGGAGGCTTCTGCGTCTCGCAGATGCACGGGTGGAGGCATTTGCACGTAGAGACGCACGGCCGTGCGTCTCTACTCACAGCGCCTGCATTGTCTCCCTGTTCACACACCCAAGCCGCAGCGCCCACGTTCCCAAGCCTTACCCATAGTGTAGCCATACTCTACCCAAGCCCAAAGTGCTTGGATGGACTTGCCTGCTACTTGCCTGCTACTTGCCTACTACTTGGGAACTACTTGGGTACTGCTTGCGAAGGAGCGTGATCCGCTGGTTTAGGTTGTCACTTTTGTGTCTTGCGACTGATCCGAGTTGACAGGTTTTGGCCGGGTGCGACAATCCGTTGGAAGGGCGGATCCCCCTCTCTTAAAAATAGTTAAAAATGCATTTACCCCTTGACAAAGCCTCTTTTTTTTTGTATCTTTGCAACGATTTTAGGGTATGCGCCACACAGCGAGACAGCCTCGAAAAGTCCCACCGCTATGCCGCATGCCCGAGATTGGAATCCGTCCGTATGCGGATTTCAGACGTTCTTTGACATATTGGCCGTAGTGCATTTTTATATTGAGACGCGGCGCACGGCATGGAGGCATCTGTGGCCCTACAGATGCACGGGTAAAGGCGTGCACCCGTAGAGACGCACGGCCGTGCGTCTCTACAGAAGATACCGTTATTGCCCGAGGCAGCAGTCAAGCCTGCATCCTGCGCCGTGTCGAAGACACGACATTTTAGTAACCCCACACGAAACGAACGAAGTGAGTGCCGTGCGGTGGCGGTGCGATGTGTGTATATCGCCGTTCTTCGTTCACACATTGAGCACTACAGACGGTTCGATGTTTAGTTTGATACAAAGATCTCGGGAAAGGCGGTATGACGGTTCCAATTTCCCGTGCATCAGCTCGCTCATTCTTGAAGGACTGATGCCCAACAACTTGGCCACAGCTGATTGGGTGAGGTTCCTTTCGAACATACGAAGTTTGATGACATCGGCCAATTCCGGTTTCCCGATAGGGTAATGAATGTCCTCATACTCCTCCACCATATCGCAAAGCATATCCATTTCCAGCATGTTCGGGTCGTCATCCGGCACTTCATCGCCCGTCAGCGGGAGCAACTCGTCTATCCTTTTCAACGCGGCTCTGTATGCCGCTTCGTTTTTTAACTGTGCCATATTTAGATGTTTTGTATATCCTGTATTTTGTCATATTCGGCATGTGTTCCAACAAACCGTATAAACACCCTACCCTTCAAAAACCTTATCACAACAACGAGTCGGTAATGATTCCCTTTGATGTTAAACACATACCGGTCATTGCCGACATAGTCCACATTGTTGAACATTTTTCGTATGTCACTCAGATTTTGCCAGTTCGCCTTACTTGTAATAAGGTACCAGTCTTCTAACGGTTGTTTCGACTGTGGATTTTTTGTATAGTACTCTACGAGTGTGCTTTTAGAAAATATTCGCATGACGTTTTTTTTTTATTCGGTGCAAAAATACACTTTTTTCCAAATCCCAAAAACCATTTCCAATATTTGTATATATTTTTCCGATGATTTGATAAATCGCAATTCCAGTATATTTTGTACTTTTGCCATTGTCTATGAAATAATCCGTAGATTCGTATATTATTGTAAATCAAAATAATAAGAATAATCCGAAAATGAAAAACAAACATCTTTTTATCGCGATTGTTGCCGTCCTGTTGGCGTCGACGGTTTGCGCACAAGTCCCTAACATCGAGATGGTTCATGTGCAGGGTGGGCAATTCATGATGGGATGCACAGGCAAACATGAAGACTGCAACGTCAACGAGGCTCCGGCCCATCCGGTAAAACTTGACGGTTTTTATATTGCCAAATACGAAGTGACCCAAGAACTTTGGATGGCCGTGATGGGAGGCAAGAACCCTTCCAAGGTCATCGGCGACAACCTGCCGGTTACGCGTGTCAGTTGGTACGACGCACAGACTTTCATCGGGAAATTGAACGAGCTTACGGGCAAGAAATACCGTCTGCCCACGGAAGCGGAATGGGAGTTTGCCGCCCGCGGTGGCCAACTTTCCCACAATTACAACTTTAGCGGTTCCAACGAGTTGGAAGAGGTGGCTTGGTGCAAGGAGAATAGTGACAATGAGCCACATGCGGTCGGCACAAAACAGCCGAACGAGCTTGGCATCTATGATATGAGCGGAAATGTATATGAATGGTGTTTCGATGGTTTTGACATGTACGAGCCGAACTACTACGAGACGGTTGAGAATCCCAAAGGATACAATCTGAGCGAGACCAAAGTCTATCGCGGCGGCTGCATGACCAGCTACTCGGATGTCTGCCGCGTTTCCGCCCGCAGCCAAAGCATCCCCAACGCCACGCTCAACTTTGTCGGTTTCCGCCTCGCCTTAGACGAAGAATCCAAATAACTATTGCCTATTCCCTTTTGCCTGTTAAACTTGAATCTTGAAACCTGAAACTTGAAACTTGAAACTTGAAACCTGAAACTATTTATATCGCCTCACGAATAAATTAAACTGTAATATATGATACCTCGTTATTCGCGTCCGGAGATGAGCGCCGTCTGGACGGAGGAAAACAAATTCGGCGCCTACCTGAAAGTGGAAATCGAAGCCGCCGCCGCGTGGAGCAAGCTCGGCGTGATTCCGGCTGAAGATGTGCAGAAACTGAGGGACAAAGCCACCTTCGACGTGCAGCGCATCTACGAAATCGAAAAAGAAACCCGCCATGACATCGTGGCCTTCACCCGTGCGGTGAGCGAAAGCCTTGGCGATGAGAAAAAGTGGGTGCACTATGGGCTCACCTCCACCGACGTGGTGGATACCGCCAACGGCTACCTGCTTCTCCAAGCCAACAATATCCTTCGCAAGGACTTGCAACGGTTCATCGAAATCCTTAAGAAACGGGCTTACGAGTTCAAGGATACGCCTTGCATCGGGCGCACGCACGGTGTGCATGCCGACATCACCGCCCTCGGTCTGAAATGGGCGTTGTGGTTCGAGGAGATGCGCCGCAACATCGAGCGTTTCGAGATGGCCGCCGCCGATGTGGAGTGCGGCAAGATCAGCGGTGCCGTGGGCAATTTCGCCAACACCCCGCCGTTTGTGCAGGACTACGTTTGCGAGCAGCTCGGCATTCATTCCGCCCGCATCTCCACGCAGGTGCTGCAACGCGACCGCCACGCCCACTACATGGGCACCCTCGCGCTCATCGCCTCCACGATGGAGCAGATGGCCATTGAGGTCCGCCACTGGCAGCGCACCGAGTTGCGTGAGGCGGAAGAGGCTTTCGGCAAGGGACAGAAGGGTTCCTCCGCGATGCCCCACAAGCGCAACCCCATCGGTAGCGAGAATATGTGCGGCTGTGCCAGAATCCTTCGCGGCTACATGGTCAGCGCCTACGAGAACATCCCGCTCTGGCACGAGCGCGACATCTCCCACTCCTCCGCCGAACGCATCATGCTCCCCGATGCCACCATCCTGCTCGACTACATGCTCAACCGTTTCGGCAATATCCTCGAAAACCTCGTCGTTTTCCCGGAGAACATGCTGAAAAACATCTACTTGACCCACAAAGTCATCTTCGCGCAGCGCGTCATGACCGCCCTCATCAACAAGGGCTTCTCCCGCGAAAGCGCCTACGACCTCGTGCAACCCATCGCTATGAAGGCCTGGTTCGAAGGGCAGGACTACAAGGAACTGCTCTCCCAAAACGAAACCGTCATGGCCAACTTCACCCCCGAGGAACTCGACCAATGCTTCACGCTGGAATATTACCTCAAACAGGTGCCCGCGATATTTGAACGGGTGTTCGGGTGTTAATTATGAATGTTGAATTATGAATATGGTAGAGACGCAATATTTTGCGTCTCTACCTAACCAATAACCAATAACCATTAACCTCTAACCTTTACATTATGAATAACCTACACATTTTAGGAAACACGAACTCCCTTTTCAACGAGTTCATCGCCGAGGTGCGGAGTACCAAGGTGCAAGCCGATAGCATGCGTTTCCGCCGGAATCTGGAGCGCATCGGTGAGATTTTCGCCTACGAGATCAGCAAGAAGATGTCCTACGCCGAGGAGGAGGTGACCACCCCGCTTGGCATCGCTACCATTTCGCGCATCACCGAGAAGCCGGTGTTGGCCACGATTTTGAGGGCGGGGCTGCCGTTGCACCAGGGTCTGCTCAACTACTTCGACCGCGCCGAAAATGCCTTCATCTCCGCTTTCCGGAAATACTACCGGGACGGTTCGTTCGAGATACAAGTCGACTACCTCTCTTCGCCGGATTTGGATGGTAAGACGCTGATTCTCTGCGATCCTATGCTGGCCACCGGACAGTCGTTGGTGCTGGCCTACGAGGAGCTGATGAGCAAGGGCGACCCGCTGCACACGCACATCGTGAGCGCGATTGTCAGCCGTCAAGGTCTGGATTACGTGATGAGCAAGCTCCCCTTCGACAACTGCACCTTCTGGATCGGCGCCGTTGACGAGGAATTGACTGCGCAATCCTATATCGTGCCCGGCCTCGGCGACGCCGGCGATCTGGCCTACGGTATCAAGGAATAGAGACGTAAATGCCTGTCGTAGAGACGCACGGCCGTGCGTCGATTCCTAATGCCTTCTGCCTAATGCCTTTTGCCTAATGCCTAAAACATGGTTTTCAGTAGTAACGTTTTCCTGATTCTGTTTCTGCCCCTCTTTCTGGTATGTTATTTTGCATGTCCTGCAAGATGGCGGAATCTTGTGCTGCTGCTGTTTTCCGTCGTTTTCTACGCCTACGGTGCCCCAACCTTCGTCCTGCTGTTGCTGGGTTCCACCGTCATCAATTTCTATCTGGTAAAAGGGTTGTACAAGACGGATAATCTTGTGCATAAGAAGCTCTTTGCGGGATTGGCCATTGCCCTTAGTCTCGGGCTTTTGGGCTATTTTAAGTACGCGAACTTCTTTGTGGACAACCTGAATGCGGTGCTTGGTGCTTTCGGTTTGCAGCCGTTCATCTTCGCTAAAGTGCTGCTGCCCATCGGCATCTCCTTCTTCACGTTCCAGTCCATTACCTACGTGGTGGATACCTACCGCAACGTCCACAAGCCGATGGAGCGGTTGACGGACTACATGCTTTACATTATCATGTTCCCCCAGCTCATTGCCGGCCCCATCGTGCGGTATTGTGACATTGCGGACGAGATTCGCAGCCGGGAGCAGGATTGGGCGGAGAGTCTGCAAGGGTTTTACCGTTTTGTGATAGGTTTATCCAAAAAGGTGTTGATTGCTGATGTGATTGGAAAACAGGTGGATATACTGCTTGCGGGCGATTTGGCGACGATGGGGACTGGCACCGCATGGATTGCCATTTTGGGCTATACCATGCAGCTCTATTTTGACTTCTCGGGCTATTCCGACATGGCCATCGGATTGGGTAAGATGATGGGATTCCACTTCCCTGAAAACTTTGACAATCCGTATAACTCGGCGAGTGTCAGTGAGTTCTGGCGACGTTGGCATATCACGTTGGGCACCTTTATGCGCAACTACCTCTACATCCCGCTCGGCGGCAACCGCTGTTCCAAGCCGAGGATGTATTTCAACCTGTGGGTGGTGTTTCTCCTTTCCGGATTATGGCACGGCGCAAGCTGGAATTTCGTGGTTTGGGGTGCCTACCACGGCGTCTGGCTCGTTCTGGAACGCATGGGCTTGGGGAAAGTTTACGAAAAAATGGGGAAAGTTCCCAGCGTCATCCTCACGTTCCTTATCGTGACGGTGGGGTGGGCCATCTTCCGCATTGAGAATTTGCCGGACGCTTTCACCTTCATTTCAAGGCTCTTTGCCTTTGATTTTACCTCATTTGTTGCCATTCAAAGCCCGCAATTCTACACCACGTTGGTCATGGCCTTGGTTCTCGCGTTTATTGTCCTGCTTCCCTTCGGCAAAAAGCTGCAGAATTCGGTTTTTTACACCGATTTCTCCAAAAAACAGCATCTGGCGTTATGGCCGGTGGCTGTTTTCCTTCTGTTGTTCTGTCTCGGCGCCCTCAACGCTGCAGGTTTCAGTCCGTTCATCTATTTCCGTTTTTAATTCCTGGCGATGCGAAAGAACCTGCATAAGATATTGTTTGTTGGCACAATCGTGGTTTTGACCCTTCTCTTGGTCCAGACCTTTACGGGCATTGTGTATGTCAAACCGCTCGCGGGCGTGACGGTCGAAGCGGAAAAGCCGAAACTGACCCTCCAAAACTATGTGGACGGCACTTTCCAAGACAATTTGGAGAAGTATTGTCGGGAACACTGCGGTTTTCGGGAGTGGTTCATCCGGCTGTACAACCAATATCGATGGAGCTGCTTCCGGGAGACGGACAACACCACCGTTGTGCGCGGGAAGGGCAACTGGCTGTTTGAAGACGTGTATGTCAAGGATCATTTCGAGAGTCTGATGTACAATTATACGAATGACACAGCCGTGATGAGATCGCTTTGCGAGACCGAGGCGCTGCGTCTTTGGAAAGTGCAGCAGTTGTTGGAAGAGCTCGGTATCCACATTTTCGTCAATATAACCCCAGGAAAAGATGTGATTTTCCCGGAGTTTCTGGCTGAAAACAACTTGTATACCCGTCCTGAGGGCTTTCGGGCATACAATTATTATGTGAAACGGTTTGATGAACTGGGCATACACTACATAGACAATGTGGCCGTTTTCAAGGCCATCAAGGATACCGTTGACTATCCGTTGTTCTATGAAAGGGGGACGCATTGGAGCAATATCGCCGCTGTTCATGTTTTCGATTCCATCCTTCGGTACATGGAGGATCTGAGCGGCCAGCGACTCCATCATTTGGAGATTGGCGAAAAATATCAGGCAAAACCGCGCAAGCCCGACAAGGATTTGGAAGATCTTCTCAATCTGATTTTCCCCATGAAGTCGTCTCCGTATTGGTATGTTGATGTGACGGTCAAGGAGGACACCAAGGCGGTTGAGCCCATCTTGTTAACCATTGGCGACTCTTATTTTTGGAATTTCACCGGTTCTATCCCATTCCAGGACCTTTTCCGGTATTATCCCTACTGGTATTACAACTACAGGGTCTATTTTGACTCCGCGAACACCTCCGTGTTGGATTTGGATCTCGACCAGGAGCTGGCGCGAGCCGACTATATTATGCTCAATTACGGCACGGGGTCGCTTTATGAACTTGGCAGTCATTTCTTGCCCAGAGCCTTGTTGCACCTCTGCTATGACAAGGCCGGTATAGATGCTGCGGTCAACAGGCTCGTCCACAAGATAAAGTCAGACCCGGAATGGTTCGCCGAAAATAAAAAGAAAGTGGAAGACAATCATGAAGATTTGGAGCAGGGCTTGTATAACATTGCCTTGTATATGATCAGTGAGTGTCCGGAAAAGTATATAGAGGATTTGCAAGGGGATAAAATGCCCACTTCCCGGAACAAGGACTTGATAATCCTCCGGGAAAAGCAACGAAAGTCCTACAAGTAAGGGTTTTACAGAGAGAGTGTTACATGCAGACTATTTCAATCCAGCTTTCGATGGTGTAGTCGTAGTCTTCGTCGTATATAGTTGCAGTACAGTCTCTTGAGTCTTCGTATTGTTTGGTCTCGCCCCGGCGGATGGTGTCGTTGAAAGCTTTGTTGTTTGCAGTAAAATCGCGTTTTACCGTGTAGGTTACGCTATCGGAGGTTACCTCAACGATGTCAATGTAGGCATCCCGCATATCGAAACTTGAGTCTTTGCCGATGGTAGCAGCATTTTCGTAGTGCATTGTACCATGTTTTGCTGCGAACAAAAACTTGCCTGTGTAATTGTAGTCGAAACCGTGATGGTGCTCGGTGATCAGCAGGGTAGGGGTTTTCTGCGATGGATCGGCCTGACAGGTTTCGGTCAGGAAAATGTCGTCCTTCCATTCACCCTCGAACTTCAGCCCATCGGCGAAGGTATAGACACCGTGGCCGTTTTTGTTACCGTAGTCGGAAAACTCACCCTCAAAGCGGTCGCCATTGGCGTATTCCCACACCCCGTGACCGATGGTTTTGCCGTCCTCAAACTCGCCTTCGAAACGGTTCTGTCCGTTGGTGAAACTGCCGTCGAAATTGTCCTCAACGATAACTCCGTGGCCGTGATACTTGCCTTCGCGAAATCCGCCGGTGTAGGTTTTAGTGACGGAGGCGCAGTGCAGACCTTTCTCGCTGCTCTCCTTCAAAGTGCCCTGACCGTGCTCCTTGTCATCGAGCCAGTCGCCCTCGTAGTCGTATGTATACCTTCGTCCACCCTTGCTGAACTGGTAGTAATGTCCTTTCCCGCAGCGCTTTCCGTTTTCCCAATAGCCGTCATATTCGGCATAGTAGCCGTTCAGGTTATAGTCCATGTGCCCTCTGCCGTGCGGTTGTCCCTCCGCGTTTACGTAGCCTTTGTAGCGGTTGCCATTCTCAAACTCGATTATTGGAAGGCTATGCACCTTTTTTTTTCTCAATTGTTCTTTTGTAGCCATAATTCTTTTATTTAGTGTTATTTCTGTCGTATTGACACCGCAAATCCCCCGCACGGGGCCATTCGCAGCTTCAGCACACTCTTGGCCGTCACGGTTTTCTTCGTGATGGTGTAAGACTGCGTGTTGTAACCCTCGCCAGGCAGACCGCTGGCATCCTTTCCATCTGCGTAGATGGTGGCTTCGTATTTCATGCCGGGTTTCAGGAAATCCAGTTTGACCTCCACCTCGCGGGCGTTCTCGTCGGTGATGCCGCCGATATACCAAACATCACGCGGGTTTTGTAGAGACGTTGCGCGCAACGTCTCTACGGTGTCGGGAATGGCATAGACAAACCTTGTGGCGCCGGAAATCACGCCCTTCTTGCCGTCCGGCAATTGCCCGACGCCGTCGGCGGCCTTGTTTAATGTGGACAATTTCGGGTGGCGGGCTGTCACGATGTAGGCACCGGGCTCGGCCATGATGTATATGCTGGTGTCCCAATCCACCGCCACGTCCTTGATGAACTGGAAGGCGTCCATGTAGGGCTCGTAATGTTCGGGGAAGTCGGCGGCCATCTGCAGGGGCGAATAGAAGGTGACATAAAGTCCCAACTGATTGCAGATGGTGTGCCGCATTTTGTCGCCCTTGTCCCAGCTGACAATCTTCTCCATGTCGGTCTCGAAAATGCCGGGGGTGTAGTCCATCGGGCCGCCTTGCAAGCGGGTGAACGGCAGAATGGTGGTGTGTCCGGGCTTGATGCGGCCGCGGAATTCGGTACCCATCGCGCTCTCGTTGCCGATCATGTTGGGCCAGGTGCGGCACAGACCTGTCGGACGGACAGCCTCATGCGCATTGACCATAATATGGTGCTTGGCCGCCTCCACGATGGCGTAGTGGTAGTGGTTGATGATGGGCTGGCTGTAGTGGCCTTCGCCGTGCGGCAGAATCTTGCCCACATAGCCGCTCTTCACGGCATCGTAGCCGTATTGGTTCATCAGGTTATAAGCCTGCTCCATCCAATGTTCGTAATTGATGGTGGAAGAGGAACTTTCGTGATGCATAATCAGCCGGATGCCCTTCTTGTGGGCGTATTTGTTCAGTGCGGGCAGGTCGAAGTCGGGGTAGGGGGTGAGGAAGTCGAAGACGTAGTCCTTCTCCTTGCCGTACCAGTCTTCCCAACCGATGTTCCACCCCTCGATGAGCAAAGCATCAAAGCCGTTGGCGGCGGCGAAGTCGATGTAGCGGCGCACATTCTCGTTGTTGGCGGCATGGCGGCCGTGCGGCGTAGCCTCCGAGTAGTCAGTCACGCCCTCCTCCTCATACGCAACACCTGCATTGTCGGGCCTCCCGAGCCGCACCGACGGGAAGTCGTTGGTGTAGCTCCAACAGTTCTTGTCGGAAATCATCTCCCACCACACGCCCATGTACTTCACGGGATGAATCCAGGAGACGTCCTCGATGGCGCACGGCTCGTTGAGGTTGAGAATCAGCCGCGAGGCGAGCACGTCGGTGGCCTTCTCGCACACCTGCACGGTGCGCCAGGGCGTATGACACGGGGCCTGCATCCGCCCCTTGTAGCCCGTGGCGTCCGGCGAAAGCCAGGCACGGAAGACAAAGGTCTTGTCATCGAGGTCGAGATGCATCGTCGGATAATTCAGCACGGCAGCTTCGTGGATGTTCACATACAGTCCGTCGGCGGTTTTCATCTGCAAGGCGGTTTGCACACCCGTGGGCGAGAAGTTCTTCCACGGCCAGCCGCAACCCTTGTGCGCATCGTCGTAAAGCCCGCGGATTTCCGACAGTTTCGACTCGGTGAAGTTGTACTCCTGCGTGTCGTAGTCGCCGGGAATCCACCAGGCAGTATGGTCGCCGGTCATGGCAAACTCGGTCAGCTCCTCCTTGATCCAGAAATAGGAGAGCGCATTGTCTCTCGGGAACTCGTAGCGGAAGCCGAGACCGTCGTCGTAGAGGCGAAAGCGGATATACATCACGGTGGCCTTCTTTTCGGTCGAATGATCCATACTCTCCACGCTGCCAACAGGTTGCAAGAGGGTTACAACCATTTCGTTGTAGTGGTCGCGGATATGGGCCTCCTCGCCCCAAACGGGCTCCCACGTCTCGTCGAACGAGCTATAGGTCTTGTCCTTGAGCACGAAGGCGTGCGCCAGGTCGTCGCGCCATTCGAGGGTGAAGCCCATGCGCGAGGGCAGCACCACGGGTTTTCCGGCACGGTCGAGCGCATACTGTGGTTGTCCGTTTACCACCGCGAATTTGAGCTCCAACTGCCCGTCAGGGCTGTTCAGCTTCAGCGCGTCCGCTGGCATGGCAGGAGCCTTGGGATAGTTCTGGGCGAAGGTTAGGAACGGCACAAACAACAGCGCCATCCATATCACGAATACAGGAGTTTTAATATTTACCATTGTTTTGACTTTTGTTTCTTTTTTAAGTTTCGCAAATTACTTTAGACATTGTATTTGACATGCAAATGTCACTTACCGCACAGCATATAACGGCACATTGGTCATCTGTTCTTGCTCTTTATAGGGAAGCATGGAGTAACGGATGGCATGGATGTCAGGGTTCGCTTTCAGGAAATTGGTCAGGGAGTTGGCTCGCACGTTGCCTCCCGCTTTCACCTCGATGGGCAGGAGTTTGGCATCACGCTGTATGACAAAGTCTATTTCCAAGCGCGAGTCGTCAGTCTTATGGTAATAAACCTCTTCAATGCCGTGACTTTTCATCTGTTGGTGTACATATTGCTCGGTCATCCCGCCTTTGTATTCCGTGAAAGCAGCGTTTGCCACCAAGATTTGCACGGGATCTGCGTTCACCATAGCGCCCAACAGCCCCACATCGACAAGATAGAGCTTAAAGGCGGATAGGTCTTCATAAATGCTCAGTGGCAGGGCGGGCTTTGTACAACGATGCACCTGACAGACCACCCCAGAGTCCACGAGCCATTTAATGGCCAGTTCAAAGTCGGCCGCCCGTGCACCCTTTCGCAAAGTACCATAGATGAACTTTTTGTTCTCCTTAAAAAGCTGGGAGGGGATGGATTTCCAAACCATGCGGATGCGGGGTACCAGCTCCTTGGGCGCGTGCTTGGAGAAATCGCGCTCATAGCCGTTCAAAATCTCCAGCTGGATGCTGCGCACTTCCTGAAGAGCGCCAGTTTCAACGTAGCACTTGACCGCTTCCGGCATTCCTCCGACGTAATAATACTGCCGGAGCAGTTCCACATACTTGTCGTGCAAGAGCGTCATGGTGGAATAATCGCTGTTCTGCAACAACGCCAGCATCTCGTTTTTCCCGTTTGCCAACAGGAACTCCTCAAAGCTCATCGGATAAACATTGAGTTCATTCACCTGGCCAACCGGATAGGAGGTGTTGCTGTGGAGGGAGACTCCCAATAGGGAACCGGCCACAGCCACATGATAATCGGGGGCATCTTCCCGGAAATACTTCAAGGCCTCCAACGCCTCCGGAATATCCTGGATTTCATCCAATATTATCAGCGTGTCCGAAGGTGTGATGTCCACGCCCGTCAAGGCCCGCAACGCCCGCAAAATACGTTCCACATCGAAATCCTTTGTGAAAATCTGTCTAGCAAACTCGTTCCTCCGACAGTTCACATACGCTTCCTGCCTATACTCGCGCCGAGCAAACTCACGAAGCAGCCACGTCTTTCCCACCTGACGGGCACCGTTCACAATCAGCGGTTTTCTCGCTTTACGATTTTTCCATTCTACAAGCTTCTGATATACTGCTCTTTCCATAATTATCTTACATTTTTAAGCATCAGAACCATGTATCGAAACACATTTTTCCGCACATAATTCGGCTGCAAACATACAAAAATTTACAGTACGAGACAATAATCTATAGACCTTTGTACCAATATCTACATTTCCCGCACCGAAACCGCGAATCCCCCACACGGAGCCATCCGCAGCTTCAGCACACTCTTTGAGGTGACTTTCTTCTTGGTGATGGTGTACGCCTGTGGATTATAACCCTCGCCGGGTAATCCGCAGGCGTCGGGGGCGTCGGCGTAAATCGTGGCCTCGTATTTGACGCCGGGTTTCAGGAAATCCAATTTCACCGTGACCTCGCGGGCGTTCTCGTCGGTGATGCCGCCGATGTACCAAACGTCGCGCGGGTTTTGTAGAGACGCGCCGCGGCGCGTCTCTACGGTGTCGGGTATCGCATAGACGAACCTTGTTGCGCCGGAAATCACGCCCTTCTTGCCGTCAGACAAATCACCCACCCCGTCGGCGGCCTTGTTCAACGATGAAATCTTGGGATGGCGGGCCGTCACGATGTACGCGCCGGGCTCGGCCTCCATGTAGAGACTTTTGTCCCAGTCCACCGCCACATCCTTGATAAACTGGAAAGCATCCATGAACGGCTCATAATGCTCGGGGAGGTCGGCGGCCATCTGCATGGGTGAATAGAAGGTGACGTAAAGTCCTAACTGATTACATATTGTGTGGCACATCCGGTTGCCCTGCTGCCAGCTGACGAACTTGCCGATGTCGGTCTGGAAGATACCGGGGGTGTAGTCCATCGGGCCGCCTTGCAGCCGCGTGAACGGCAGGATGGTAGCGTGCCCGGGATGGATTTTGCCCTTGAACTCGGTGCCCATCGCGCTTTCGTTGCCGATCATGTTGGGCCAAGTGCGACAGAGCCCCGTCGGGCGCACGGCTTCATGGGCATCCACCATAATGTGATGTCGAGCTGCTTCCGTCACCGCGTAGTGGTAGTGATTGTTGGTCGGCTGGCTGAAGTGATTCTCGCCGTACGGCAGAATGTCGCCCACATAGCCGCTCTTGACCGCATCGTAGCCGTATTGGTTCATCAGCGTGTATGCCTTTTCCATCCAACGTTCGTAATTTGCTGTGGAAGAAGAGGTTTCGTGGTGCATGATCAGCCGGATGCCTTTCTCGTGGGCGTATTTGTTCAGCGCGGGTAGGTCGAAGTCGGGATACGGGGTGACGAAATCGAACACGTAGTATTTCTGGTTGCCGACCCAGTCTTCCCAACCGATGTTCCACCCCTCGATGAGAACGGCATCGAAGCCGTTGGCGGCTGCAAAGTCGATCACGCGGCGCACATTGGCGTTGTTGGCCCCGTGATGGCCATTGGGCTTGGCATGGGCATAGTCAGTAACGCCCTCGCCTTCATCGCCGGGCAGCCGCACGGAACGGAAATCGTCGGTGTAGTTCCACGAGCTCTTGCCGGTAATCATCTCCCACCAAACGCCCATGTACTTCACCGGGTGAATCCAGGAGACATCTTCGATGGCACAGGGCTCGTTGAGGTTGAGAATCAGGCGCGAGGCGAGTACGTCGGTGGCCTTTTCGCAGACCATGACGGTGCGCCAGGGCGAGTGACACGGGGCTTGTAACCGTCCTTTCACACCCTCTGCGTCCGGGGTGAGCGCGGCACGGAAAACGAGGCTCTCCGTGTCGATCAGCAGGTGCATGGTCGGGAAGTTGAGGGCAGCGGCCTCGTGGATGTTAAGGTACAGCCCGTCAGCGGTTTTCATCTGCAAAGCGGTCTGCACGGCGGAATTGGAAAAGACACTCCAAACCCCGTCGTAGGTGCGGTGCATTGCTTCTGCCCGGACGGGAATCTCCGACAACTTTGATTCATTGTAGTTGTACTCCTGCGTGTCGTAGTCGCCGGGAATCCACCACGCGGTATGGTCGCCGGCCATGGCGAACTCGGTCACTTCCTCTTCTATCTTGAAGTAAGTCAGCGCGTTCTCGTAAGGAAATTCGTAACGGAACGCTAAACCGTCATCATAAAGGCGGAAACGAATCAGCATGACAGTGGCGCGGGGGATTACCTTGCCCTGCCAGTCGAGGGCCCCGTGCTGTTCCAAAGTCACGAGCAGCTCGTTGTAGTGGTTGCGGATGGAGGCCTCCTCGCCCCACACCGGCTCCCAGGTCTCGTCGAAAGTGCTTGTTTTCGAGTTTGTTAAGGCAAAGTCGTGGTCGAGGCTTTTGCGCCCGATGAGGGTGAAGCCCATCCGCGAGGGCAGTACCACGGGTTTTCCGGCACGGTCGAGCGTATATTGCGGATGCCCGTCCACCACGGCAAATTTGAGCCGCAGCTGTCCGTCGGGACTTTGCAGTGTGACGGCTTCGGCAGGCATTGCGGTCGCTTTCGGGAAGTTTTGAGCATTAGACACGAGCGTGAACAGCGGTAAGCAAAACAGAATCAGGAGGTATAATTTTTTCATATTGAAAAGGTTTATCGTTCAAGAACAAGGTGCAAAAATAACAATTTTATGATTGTAGAGACGTGCCATGGCGCGTCTCTACAAACGATGTGCCTCGTATCTGAAATTTGTGTACCTTTGCCGTCCGATATGCTTTGTCAATCCTTATGACCACCATCGTTTATGAATCATCGGATACGAACCTTCGTCGCGACCGCCTTGTTTGTGGCGTTCAATTCCCTCATTTTTACCGCTATGGCGCAGATTTCTCCCTATAACTTCGGTCTGCGGGAGGCCCGCGACGGTATCGACCGCTATTGGGCCATGTACAACGCTCATGCGGAGGCACTCGCGCAGGGCATGGAGGTGTCTTACGAGGGTATTGACACCTTGGACATTGAGCTGCCGTCTGACTACCAGACGATCCCGCTCGGGCCGCATACTGATTTCCGCGGTCTTATCCTTTACGTCACCAATAATGTGCGCCACGGCACGCTCTTTTCCTTGGAAAGCCCGTCGGAGCCGGTGGAGTTGGACAAAATGCTGGTTGATGGGGGTGATTTTCGCGATGTACCTGCATTGGCCAATGGCGATAAACTGCTTTTCCTCTCGGACTTACATCCTTGGACCGAACGCATCGGCTATGGTTACCGCATTCTCCGCCGCGATATTCTGCTGCTTCGCGGCGGCATTGCCGTCAACGCGCCCATCGCACCCTGGAATACCGATTCCACCAAGCTACAAGCCGCTGTAGTGGACGTTGATATGAAACAGAAAGTGTTTCGCGGACTTAATATGTTCCGCACCGAGCAGTCGCAGTTCCGCACCCACTGTCTGTCGGTGATTGGGCAGTGCAATTTGCTGATTGAGGACGTGCATGTGACCACACCCAAGAGCCGGATGACTGGCGATGGGGTGTTTGGCATTACCAACTCTGTGAATGTGACCTTTCGCGATGTGACCGTTGACGGGACCTACTCTGGCTATGGAGCTTCGCGCGACTACGGCTATGCCTTCTCGCTCAGTAATCTCTGGAACACCACGTTTGAACGGGTTACAGCTGATGCCAATTGGGGCGTTTTCGGTACCAACTACTTGTCGAACACCACGTTGCGCGATTGCGACCTCAACCGTTTCGACATCCACTGTTACGGCCGCGATGCCAGGCTTGAGCGCTGTACCCTGCGCCAGCGACAGACCCAGTTTTCCTCGATGTACGGCACCGTTGTCTTCGATTCATGTCACTTCGTCGATTGCATTCCCGTGCGCATCCGATCCAGCTACAACGCCTACACTCCCTTCGACATCGAAATGCGCAACTGCCTCTTTGAGGTCACGTCCCGCCACCGTTCATTGGTCAACGTGATGCTGTTAGACACGGCCTCCAATTCCCGTCCGGAATTGAGTGCCAAATGCTGGCCGAACTTGAAAATCGAGAATATGACGGTGGTGGCCCCGGCTACCGTCGGCACCCTGAATCTTTACGAGCCCACCGGCAAGGTCAGCGAGCTCAAAAAGCCTGTGGATTACATCAGCGACGTGACAGTCAATGGATTGAAGGTGGTTCGTCCAAACGGGAGGCCCGCCAAGGTCAAAGTACGGCTCTCCTCCCGCGAGTTCTTGTCCGTCAAGAGGCTGGTGTTCACTGTAAATCCGTAAAAAATCCGTTTGGATTAGATGCGTTCAAACCTCGCCGCCACCCACTTGTCCTTGACTTTGTGGTCGAGGTAACGCAGGCCGTTCGTGGCGCAGCAGTAGCGGAGCGCGGGCAGGTCCTCTTCGTAAAAACCGCTCAGGAAAAGCAGAGCGCCGTCGTTCATGCACTGCACATATTGCGGGATATCCTGCAGCAAAATATTGCGGTTGATGTTGGCCAAAATAATGTCGTAACGGTCTTCGCCCAACAGGGATGCATCGCCCAATAATACCTTAAGTTGTTCACAATGATTATGTTGCGCGTTTTCCAAACCGTTGCGGTAGGCCCATTCGTCATTGTCGATAGCAGTGACGGGATCGGCTCCCTTCATCGTGGCGAGGATGGCTAATACGCCTGTGCCCGCACCCATGTCAAGCACCGCCTTGCCACGCACGTCCGTCTCCAACAAGTAGGAGACCATCTGTGCGGTGGTGGCGTGGTGTGCCGTTCCGAACGACATCTTCGGTTCAATCACAATTTCGTACTCAGTTTCCGGCATCGGGGTGTGGAAGGGGGCGCGGATGTAGCACTTGCCATCAATCAGCACCGGCTCGTAGTTGGCTTCCCATGCGGCGTTCCAGTCCTTGTCCTCCATAGGCGCCACCGACCAGGAAAGCTTCACCTCGGGAAATTCAGGGTTCTCCAGCAAATCTTTGAAGACATCCTCCTGGTAGTCTTTCTCGGGAATGTAGCACAACAGCTCGTTTTCGCTGTCTCCGTCCATGAAACTGTCGCAACCGGCATCCGCCATCAGCGAGGTGTAAACCTCTTTCCAGGGTTCCGCAGGGGTGATCTCTAATTTGATTTCGAGGTACTTCATATAGGTTTCAAGTTTCAGGTTTCAAGATTCAAGATTCAGGTTGTCGTAGAGACGCAAAATTTTGCGTCTCTACATTCACGGTTTAGGTCTAATACTCAATCGGTTTTCCGGAGAGGTTGAACCAAAGTTCCTGCTCGTCCTGAGTTTTCTTGTCAACGATGATGACCTTGTAGGCGGTGAGCTTGTCGGCGAGACGCTTCACCGTGTAGAACTCTTTGAGTTTGCAACTTTTGTATTCTTTTTTGAGGTAGTCTTGGATGGTAGCGGAGAGGCTCTCGTTCTTGCCGAGCACCCAGGTCTCCGTGAGTTCGCCGTAGCTGTTATAGACGCAGAATTCCTTGCCTCGGGTAGTGTAGAAGGCGACGATGTAGTTCATGTAACCGTCCTCGGTCCATACCTCGTTGTTCACCTTCGGGTATTTGAGCTTGAAGGCGGCCTTCACGTTCTCGGGCACACGGGTGGCATCGTCGTTGTCGAGGCTCATGTTCATCTTTTCGTAGTATTTGTTGAGGGCGTCATCCTCCGGGCTCTCCTTCTTGTTGCCGCCGCCCAACTCGTAGTCAGGATCGATGGTGCGGATCAGCTTGCCGGCCTTGTCGAAGAAGACGGTCGTGACCAGCTTGGCCTTGTAGTTGGCTTTCTCATAGAATTCGACCATGGTCTTGTCGTCCTTGTCGGCACGCTGCTCCTTGACGCAGCTCTTGAAGCGCCAGCCGGGGTAGAAGTCGTTCAAGTGTTTGGACATCAGACCCGTAACACTTTCTTCGGGCATGATGGTAAGGGTTTTCTCCCACATGCCGTTCGGTTTGATGTAGACGGCTGTTTTCTTGCCTTGGTTGAGGCAGCGGGCAATATACATGCTGTCCACGAGGAACCAGTTAAGTTCGGCAGGATGCAACACTTTCTTGACCAGAGCTTTAGTGACGACTTCGGGTACGGTGTTGGCTTTGATGGCGATATTGCCATGCTCGTCCTTCACCACGGGTTCGGGTTTCTCCTTCTTGGGCTTGGCCTCTTTTTGCGGGGTGGCAGGTTTGTTAGCGGTTGAGGTTGCCGGCTTTGCAGCGGTATTCGTCGGCTTTGAAGCTGTGGTAGCCGGTTTTGAAGCTGTTGTGGTCGGTTTCGGGGCGGGGTTCTTGGCGGCAGCCTTGGCTGCTTCCTTGGCTGCCTTTTCAGCGGCGGCTTTCTCCTCGGCCTCGCGTTTGGCAGCTTCGGCTTTCTGTGCCTGCTTCTCGGCAGCGGCGGCCTTGGCCTGCTCAATCTTGTCGGGCTGTTTCACCCGGGGATCCTGGAATCCTTCGGGATCGTTGCGGGAGAGCAGCTGGTTCGTGCCCGTTGACGAGAAGGTCAGCACTGAGGGTTTGGAGCCCACAGCGTCCTCGCGCACTTCGAGGTAGTAATGCGTGCTCACATCTTCTTTTTCCTCCAACGCGCTCACGCTGATGAGGTATTCGGGGTAGTTCTCTTTCACGTACTCGGTTATTGTGGAGGGCAGCTCGTTGATAGGAACGGTGAACAGCGTGCGTATCCATTCGCCTGCGCCGCTCAGGTAGACTTTGCCGCTTGTGGAGCCGTCCTTGATGCTGGCCACGTAGTTTTGGCCTTCTTTAGCCCAGCCGGTCACCTTAACGTAGGAATATTGCTCCTCCAAGGTCTCCACCACATCGGAAGGTACCTCTGAGGGCTTCAGCTTCTGTGCTGAAAGGATATTGTTTTTGAATACAACTACCTGAAAAACAGATAGTAACAGGATAATCAAGAGTTTATTTCTCATAATGCACAAAATTTTCAAACAAAGGCACAAAAATACTGTTTTTTTGTTTACGGAATTTATAGCCAACAGTTACAAAGTCAAAGTCAAAGGTCAAAGTCAACGGTCAACGGTCAAAGTCAACGTCTCCCGTATTTTCGCGGTGAGGATGTCGATGCCGATATTGTTTTGGCCGCCTACGGGGATGATGATGTCCGCGAGGCGTTTGGTGGGCTCGATGAAGAGTTCGTGCATGGGTTTCACGAAGGTACGGTAGTGGCGGATGGATTTGTCGAGGCCGCGCCCGCGTTCGATGACATCGCGGCTGATGATGCGGATAAGGCGTTCGTCGGCATCGGTGTCGACAAACACCTTGATGTCCATCGTATCGCACAGTTCAGGATTGGTGAACACGAGGATGCCCTCCACTATGAGCACCTCGGCGGGATGCACGGGGATGGTTTCCTCGCCGCGACGGCAGGTGACATACGAATAAGTGGGCATGGGAATGGTTTCGCCCGCCTTGAGCCGTTGGATGTGCTCGACCATCAGGGGGAACTCGATGGCAGAGGGATGGTCGAAGTTGATTTTCTCTTTTTCCTCCTGCGTGAGGTCGCCATTGTCGCGATAGTACGCGTCCTGCGACAGCACGCTGACGTGATGTTTGGGGAACTGGTTGACGATTTTCTGAACCACGGAGGTTTTTCCCGAGCCGGATCCACCGGCGACACCTAATACTAACATATTGACGAAGTAAAATTTCCGGTGCAAAAATGCAAAAAAAAACTGAATCCAGCGTTGGACTCAGTTTTTTTTGTTGCCCCGATAGGATTCGAACCCATACAAACAGAACCAGAATCTGCGGTGCTACCATTACACAACAGGGCAATAGCGAAATGCGCGGCAAAGATACACTTTTTTCTTTACCGCGCATACTTTTATGAATTTTTTTTTCAGCTGACGAAGATGACCTCATACCAGATATATCCATTCACCACAACTGCCTTATAATAAACGTTTTCCACTTTGTAGTAAACGTTGTTTTCGAGGTAGAGCACTTCGTAGTTGCTGGGTAGTTCGGCCACTCGGGCACCAATCGGAGGGGCTACAACTTGGTAATTATTGTTGTAAGGGAGGTAAAAAGTGCCATCGTCGTAGTAGTATCTGATGTTGTTGTGGACCACAACCACGGGTCTCCAGGTGTTGAAAAGAGCGTAGGCGATGACGGCTCCGAGGGGCGGACGGCAGATTACGTAGTATCCGTTCATGTGGCGGCAGTAGACTCCGTTGTAGAAGTAGTAGGGGGTGCCGTGGTAGTAAACCGGTCTGATACGCGGGGGGACGTTCATGTGGCCATAGTAGTTGTGGTGGTTCGGGTGTACGTAGGGGTTGTGCGGGGCGGGTCCTCCGGGATGTCCAGGTCCTCCGGGGTGTCCAGGATCTCCGTGATGTCCGGGTCCTCCCATTTTGTCGTCGTTGCCGCTGTTGCTGCCAGCTCCTGTTGCGGGTCCTTCCGTGCGGGGTGCCGTGACGGGCTGCGGGCTGGGCGTTCCTTGGGCGGTATATCCGCGCTTTTCAGTGGTGGCCGTCTCAGCTGCGGGTCTTGCCGTTGTGGTGGCCGGAGTTGCGGGTTGGGCCGTCGTAGTACTTGTTGCGGGAGTTCTGCTGGTAGTGGTCGCAGTCGTGTTGGCGGGCTTTGCAGTGGTGTTGCTCGTAGCGGAAGGCGTAGCGGTAGTGTTAGTTACCGGACGCACCGTGGTCGTGGTGGTGTTCGGCTTGTTAGCACTCGTATTGTTAGTGGCCGGACGGGCAGTTGCGGTAGTCGTGGTGGTTCTGGAAGTGGAGGCGTTGGAAGCCGGACGGGTCGTCGTGGTGGTGTTCTGAGGCTTGTTTGCATTCGTGTTGTTGGTGGCCGGACGAGTTGTCGTGGTGGTTCTGGAAGTGGAGGCGTTGGAAGCCGGACGTGTGTTGGCGGGACGGGCAATGCTCTGTTGCGCCTTTTGGTAGCTGTCGTTGGCTTTATTCAGCTGTGCGTCGCCTCTTTGCATCTGGCGTGCGGCCTGACTTGAGGCGGAAGAGCTGTTGTTTTGTTTAGTCGCCGTGGCGGCGGGCTTGCTGCCAGCGGCGGAACGGCTGGATGAGGCGGGCGTCTGGGCCATGACTTCCATCGACACTAAACCTGTCATCAGGAAGATACTCATCATCATCATTAACTTTTTCATATCGCTGGTATTTTAAGGGTTAAAATTTACCAGTAAGACAACCTTTCACCCGTTTTGTTTAATGCTTCACCATAATTTTTTGATGAAGGACACGGCCGTCGCTTTCCAGCTCCAATAAATACATGCCGTTGACAAAACCGTCCACGGGGATGGCGATGGGTTGTCCTCCGTCGTAGGCCCGCGTGAAGACTGCCTGGCCTACCATATTATATATAGTGGCGACGCAGCCGTCATTCGCGCCAGGCTGGGTGACATGGAGGATACTGGATGCCGGATTCGGATAAACGGACACCGGGGTGCCGAAATCCTCAACACCAGCCACGTCGGTTGACCAGTAGGCCTTGAAACCTGCGGCGTTCAGATAGTTGTCCGCCGTGAACGTGACCTGAATCCTGCTTGTGTAATAGGTAACGACTCCGGGATTGTCGTTGCCCGTATAGCTGTCCAACAGCTCGTAGGGTGAGGTGCTGATGTCGTGAAACTCAAGGTGATCCTCCGGGCTGATATCCAATTCCTCAAACGTGAAGGTGATGTATGAAGCCTCCGGAATACGAATCATCCAACGACAATTCATATTGTCGCGGTAGTTGCTGTATTCGTCGCTGTTGTCGGAAATCATGCCAGACGGTTCGTGTGTGGCGTGGGTGCCGCAGCCCATTCCTTCGCGCAGGGAATAGAAGTGCAGGTGCCAGCCTTGGTCTGTCACCGAATCGTCCGTCTCAAATGTGATGTACAGACTGTCGGTGCTGATTTGAAAAGAGGCGTTCGAAACGGCGCCGGAAAACTCGGCGAGGAGGCTGTCTTGGGAAGGATGGCCGTTCCAGAATCGCAGATAGTCGTGGTTTTCCTGCGTTGACAGCTTTGCCAGGGTGATTTCCACGGAATACTGCATGGGACGCGCGATGAGGTACGTGCAATGGGTGTTGTTCTGGTAGTTGAGATTGCCGCTGCCGTCCTCCAACGTGCCTTCCGTGGCGGTGATTTCGTGCTCGTCGCAATAAAGGGGATAATCATCGTAGCGCGGGTGCAGGTTGAAGATGGCGCACTGGCCGTGGTTATAGCCGCCTGTCGCGTTGTCGTCACCGCTTTGGGTGATGTAGTAGCCGTTGCCTGACCCACCCCAGCCGAAGTTGAAATGGAAATATTCGTCGCTGTTGTAGCCGTCGCAAACAAACGCATGGCCGCCGCTCTCCGAATAGCCGGAGTAATAGAGCGGTCTGGCGGCCTCCAGGTCGGCCTTGAGCATCTGCCGCCACGAAGAGTCGCTGTAGTCGTGCTTCTGGCGGTAATGGCTGTCGGAGTTGTATCTGAAATAGGTGGACATCGCGTTCGGGACGTCATGCGAATAGGCTCCCGAACCGTCGGCGCCGTAACCCATATCCACCGATGTGGCTGCATGGAAAATCAGTTTGGCCACCTCGTTGTTGTAGAAGTTAAGCTTGTCAACCATAGCTTCATAGTTGTAGTGCTGCTGCCCGAAGTTGACATAGAAGTTGCCATAGTCGTAGGTGTAGTTCGTATGGCTGCCTGTGCCGCTTTCGGGGTAACGGTAGTAGTACATGATTTGGGACATGGCCACCGCCACGCAGCCGTTCGGCACCTTTCCGTCATAGCCGCTCGGCGATTCCGCATCGCGTGGGGAGTAGTAGTTGTAGTACTTGTTCTGGTTCCACTTGGCTGTGATTAACGGGGCGACGACCGTTTCCGTCATCGTGGCGCGGGAGGGGTTCCGCAGCTCTTTCCAGGCGTTTCGGATGCGCTCACTTGCAGGTAGTTGCGTGCGACGCGCGACGGCAATCTCATCCTTGTACTGCGACAGTAGGGATTCCACGCCTGGCGCAAGGTTGTCCACGTCTATGTCATCCGTGAACCCGTAGGCCAGTACCGGCATGACAGCGTCCTCAGCCGAGAGAATCAGGAATCCGTGGTCAAAGTGCAGCACGGCGGCATAGATGTCCCCTCCATCACGCAGATAGTCGCAACCCTGAAGGGAGTAGGAAGCGGCATCTGGATAGATGCCGACAGCCTTCTGCTGGAAAGCGCGGGTGCCCAATGTGGTCAACTCGCTTTTGGTCAGCGTTCTCGCTGAAAGCGAAAAGGGAAACAAAAACAGGAGCAGTAAGATGTGCTTGAATTTCATAAAAGTTGAATGTGTGATGATTAAAAACAAAAAAAGGACATCCAATAAGACATCCTTTTATGTATATACGCTTAGAATTTACGTGGTTTTAGGGATAATCAGAATTTCATCTCGTCGAAATCGTCCGCTTCGGGGATGTTCATGTCGTCAACATCTTCGGACGGTCTCTCTGAGTGGCCGTAGCCGATGGTGCTGCGCTGCAGGGAGGCAATGAGCGAGCCGATCATCTTGGTCAGCTCCATCAACTCGTTGCGGGAGTGATCTTTGGCCTCTTCGGTGATGACGCCGGAGCGGAAAGCGATTTCCGTGTGCACCACGCACTCTCTGACAGAACTCTTCGCCATCTTCAGGTAATACAGGAACTGGGTTCTATTGCGGGAAGAGCCCTCGGCCGTGTTCAGGGCGATGTCCTGAGCGGATCTCAAGAACGATTTCTGCATAAATTTCTGATTGTCAGCTACTTCATTCGTGGGAAGCTGTTGATACAACCACACGATGTAATCCATAGCTTTGGCATAAATCCTCAAATCCTCAAATCTGAAAAAACTTACGTTAATCTCTCTTTCGTTCATAATGCTTTAGTTTATTTTTTCGGGTGGCAAAGATACGATTATTTCTTTACAAAATACCCACAAAAATGGCATTGTTGATAGATTATTTTTCAGGGGTTGACTTAATTAGTTATGAGTTAGAGGATTATAAAATACACAAAAAAGTCTTCAACAGTCAAAGGTCAAATGTCAATGGTCAATGGTCAAAAAAAATGTACTTTTGCGCCTCCAAACGGATGGATAGACAGAAATGAGCAAGTTTGAGAAGATAAAGCATGTATGGAATATCATTGTGAGCGAGTGGAAGACGCGCTACCGGCTGGTGTTCTCCAATGAGGATACCCACGAGCAGAGCTTCGTCATCCGCCGTATCACCATCCAGAAGATGGCCGTGGTGGCTATCCTCGCTGCTTTCGTCATCATTGTGCTGACCACCGTGCTGATTGCCCTAACTCCGTTGCGCGTCTATATTCCCGGTTATACAGACCAGAAAGACTACAAGATGTACAAGCAAACGGCGGCGCGAGTGGATTCATTGGAAAAACAACTTGCTATTAACCAGCAGTTTATTGAAAATTTTACCGGAATGTTGGAAGGAAATGACGGGGCGGTTTATGAGGATGACGAGGCGCAAACAACGCCGGATGTGCATCCTGTGGATCGCGATCCCTCACGGGGTGAAGGGCTCCACGAAGTATTGGAGGAGGCGGAGATGATTCTCGGACGTGTTGGGGAGAATAGCTCAGCCAACAGCGGGGGCGTTCCCAACATCGAGCAGGCCAAAATCACCAGCATCTCGATCTATCCACCGGCCATGGGTGCCGTCACACGGCTTTTCGACGCGTCGCAGAACCATTACGGCATTGACATTACGCCCAACGACAACAAGACGGTAACTTGTGTGGCCGACGGCGTGGTGATTGCCGCAAACTACACAGCAACAGATGGTTATACTATCATTGTGCAGCATCCCGGCAATATGATTTCCATCTACAAGCGCAACGCCGCCCTGCTCAAAACGTTGGGCTCGCGGGTAACTGCCGGCATGCCTATCGCCACTGCCGGAAATGCGGGCTCGGAAGGGGGCAACTCCTACCACCTGCACTTCGAACTGTGGTATAACGGCTTTCCTATCAATCCTTTGAACTATCTTGTCATCGAATAAATCGAACATGGACACCATTATAGACCTCAATCCCGATACTGCAGTTGAACTGCTTGGCTTCCAGAACAATAACATCACCATGCTGACGCACATCTTCCCGAAGTTGAAGATTGTGGCCCGTGGCACCGAAATCAAAGTATCCGGCGCCGATGACGACGTGCAGGAATTTGAAAACCGAATCTCACTGTTAGAAAGGCATATAGAGCAATTCGGGAAACTTACCGAAACCGATATCATCAACATCACGGCGATGGAGGACGACAGTTTTTATTCTCTCAACCAGACCGACGGCAATGTCATCGTGCATGGGCGCGAGGGCAAAATCATCAAGGCCATCACCCCGAACCAGAAACGGTTAGTGGAGAGTGCGGAGAAGAACGACATGGTTTTTGTGGTGGGCCCGGCGGGTACCGGCAAAACCTACACTGCTGTGGCATTGGCTGTCAAGGCGTTGAAAAACAAGCAGATAAAGCGTATCATTCTCACCCGTCCGGCGGTGGAGGCCGGCGAAAATCTCGGTTTTCTGCCCGGCGACCTCCGCGACAAGCTCGATCCCTACCTCCAACCGCTTTACGATGCGCTTTGGGACATGATGCCCATGCAGAAATTAGTGACGATGATGGAGGACAAAGTCATTGAGATTGCGCCCCTTGCCTTCATGCGCGGGCGCACGCTCGACAATGCCTACGTCATCCTCGATGAGGCCCAGAATGCTACTTCCGCGCAGCTCAAAATGTTCCTCACCCGCATGGGCAAGAACGCCAAGTTCTTCATCACCGGCGATATCACCCAGATTGACCTGCCCAAACATCAGCAGTCGGGGCTTATTCTCGCCGACCGCATCCTGCGCGGCGTGAAGGGTATCGACTTTATCTACATGGACAACAAGGATGTGGTGCGCCACCATCTCGTGACCAAGATCATCAATCGCTACGAGGCCTACGAGAATGAAATGGAGGAGGCCGCGCAAAAACGCCGTGCGGAACGGGAGGCGGCCAAGCGTAGTGAAACCGCTGACAATGCAATTTAAACTCTTCATAGGCATATTGCTGACTCCTTTTTCCCTGCTTTTCGGGTGTGTGGCGGCGATCCGGCGCTTTCTATACCGAAAAGGGATACTATGGAGCGAGGTTTCGCCTGTCCCCGCCATTGACATTGGTAACTTGGCTGTGGGAGGAACAGGTAAAACCCCTCATACCCAATATGTTATCAACCTACTGAAGCAGGACTTCCATGTGGCGATGCTCAGTCGCGGCTATGGCCGGAAGTCGAAGGGCTATCAGGCTGTATTACAGACAGATCCACAAGGTAGAAATGCGGAAGTGTTTGGTGATGAGCCGTTTATGACGCACTTGCGTTTCCCGGATGTTCCCTTGGCCGTGGATGGCGACCGTTGCGAAGGGGTGCGGAACCTTTTAGATGAGCATCCTGAAACAAACGTGATTGTGCTGGATGATGCTTACCAACATCTGCGATTCAGGCCCACGTTCCATATCCTGCTGACAGAATACGACCGTCCGTTTCGCCCGGACATGCCGATGCCCGCAGGAAAGTTGCGCGAGTTCCCGAGAGCCTCGCGTTTTGCCGACATGGTTGTGGTGACAAAAGTACCTGATGGGGCTTCCGTTGACGAGTCTAAATGGCGCTATCAGCTTCGTCTAAAACCGCATCAAGACCTGTTTTTCACCCGTTTCCGCTACGAACAGTTGTCGCCTGTCACCCCGGCTGCTAAAAATCTTGATTGTGAGACCGTTCGGGATGTGGTGCTGCTGACGGGCATTGCGAATCCGAAACCGTTACTTGATCATCTTCGTAGAGACGCAAAATTTTGCGTCTCTGCAATAGCGAGAAAAATAAATGTGGTGAAACATTATGCCTTCCCTGACCATCACACATTCACCGAAAAAGAAATTCAATCCGTTTATGATCAGCACTTTAACAACACAGGTGAACGTGCCGTGCTGGTTACCACGGAAAAAGATTGGATGCGGTTGCAGTCAGAGCATATCAGAAATATTGTATCTTTGCTACCCGTTTTTGTGGTTCCGGTGGAAGTTGAGTTTCTTACTGAGACACAGCGGGATACGTTTAACCAAATATTGAAAGACCATGTTAGAGGAAAAGAGAAAAAGAGTTGAAAAAACGGTAGAATATTTGAACTTCCGTAAAACAATAGATCCGAAAATCGCCATCGTGTTAGGTTCCGGTTTGGGTGGCCTGACGGATAAAGTCGATATTGTGGATGAGATTCCTTACCAAGACATCCCCTATTTTCCGGTTTCCACGGTAGAAGGACACAAGGGAACGTTGATTTTTGGTCGGTTGAACGGTGTGGAAGTGCTCGTTTTTAGCGGTCGTTTCCACTATTATGAGGGCTACCCAATGGATGTGGTGACCTATCCTCAGCAGATTCTGCCCGGTCTTGGCGTAAAAACTGTCATTCTTTCGAATGCGGCGGGCGGCATGAACCCCACGTTCCAGGTGGGCGACATCATGCTAATCCGCGACCATATCAACCACTTCTTCACGAATCCGCTTATCGGTCCGAACGACGATGAGTTAGGCCCGCGTTTCCCGAACATGAGCGAGGTCTATTCGCACCGTTTGGTGAAATTGGCGCAGCAAACCGGCAAAAAGTTGAATATTCACTTGCAGGAGGGTGTCTATATCGGTGTGTCGGGTCCTTGCTTTGAAACGCCTTCGGAGTACAAAATGTTCTATCTTTTCGGCGCCGATGCCGTGGGTATGTCCACCGTTCCGGAAGCCATCATGGCCCGCCATCGCGGCATCGAGGTGTTCGCGCTTTCAGTCATCACGGATTTGGGCATTATCGGCCGCGTGGAGAAAGCCAGCCACGAAGAAGTTTTGGAGGCTGCAGCTGCCGCCGGTCCACAGGTGGTGGATCTGATTTACCACATGGTGCCGGAAATTTAGTAGAGCCGTCATATCATGGCGGCTTGTCATATTATGACGTGTTGTAGAGACGCGGCGCGCCGCGTCTCTACAGTGAAACATTCATCGCATCATTGTTTTTTACGTCTTCTGTTGCTGCTTTTTCGCGGCAGGGAACAGCACGTTGTTGAGAATCAGGCGGTAGCCGGCCGAATTGGGGAATAGATTCAGGTCGGTGGGCGGGTCGTTGACGAGGTGCTGGTAATCCTCGGGGTCGTGGCCGGAGTAGAACGTCCAGGTGCCCTTGCCGAATTCACCGTGGATGTAGCGGGCCTCGTTGAAGTAAGCGCACTCGCCCATAATCGTCACCGTCGGTTTGATGAGCTCCTTACGGAATGCCGTGGTCTGTCCCATGAAGCCGGGAATCACCTGCAAGTGATTCTGGCACAGCATGGTGGGTACAGGATCCCACTTTGCCGAGAACTCAAACAGCGTGAAATAATCGTGCGATTTGTTGGAGATATGCTGCGTGGGGCTTACGTCAATATCGGAAACCTCATAGACGTAAGGGTTTGTTTCAATATGAAAGTTGGTGAAGGCGAAACAGTTATCGTAATTGAGTTTGCTTTGCGCCTGCGGGTCCATTGGGTCACCGTCAAACATGCTCTCGCAGATGTCCACCCCTTCGGCAGCAAGCGCAATGTCGTAGCTGTCGGGGCCGGAGCACATGGCGAAAAGGTAGCCGCCGCCGGCCACGAAGTCGCGGATGCCCTTGGCCACGGCCAGCTTCATCTGCGACACCTTGGTGAAGCCTAACTGCGCGGCCCGTTCTTCATTCTCCTTCACATCCTCCTGATACCACTTGGTGTTGCGCTGACTGGCCCAGAACTTCCCGTATTGGCCGGTGAAATCCTCGTGGTGCAGGTGCAGCCAGTCGTATTTCGGCAGTTCACCCTTGATGACTTCCTCGTCGTAAATCACGGTGTAGGGGATTTCGGCGTAAGTAAGCACGAGGGTCACGGCATCGTCCCACGGCAGCTTGTTTTTCGGGGAGTAGACTGCGATTTTCGGCTCCTTGGTGAGGCGAATCTCGTTCATGTTGTTCTCCACCACCGCAATTTCGTTGAGAATCTGCGTGGCCTGCATGTCGGCGATGACCTCGTAGGAGACACCGCGGATGACGCACTCGTCTTCCAAGACGCTGCTATAGGGGCACATGAAACTGCCACCTCGGTAGTTTAGCAGCCAGCTCATGTCAACTTGGTGAGCCACAGCGAAATAGGCAATGCCGTAAGCCTTCAGGTGATTAGCCTGTGCGAGGTCCATGGGAATCAACAGGTAACTGGCTCGTCCGGCGAACAAGGAAAGCAATATGCAAATTGTAAGGGCGATTCTTTTCATCATTTCAAAATTGGCGGCAAAAATACCACTTTTTTAGATTGATGGGAATACGCCATGTTTAATTTGCAGAGACTGTTTGGAATGGGCTGAGGAGACGTGAATTATAACGTCTTTACGCGAACGGGGTTTCCATAAACAGTTCCATACCGCGTTCGGTCAGGGCCGGCAAAAGGACGTAACGCAGGACATCCGGTCGCCGCTCCTCCTCCACATCAATCTGAAAGAGGTTGTTCAGCAGGAACTGGATGTAGGTTTCCTCATTTAGATTCTCATGGATATGGAAACACTGCTTGCCGCGCTCCAATACGGTTTTCAGGGCGGTGTAGAAGAAAGAATCCGTACCAAGGTATAAACGTCTGTCTCGTGTAAGCTCGTAATAATGAGGCTCTTCCCGGCTCATTGAACGGAAGTGGAACACCGTTACCGTCAGGGCTTCCACGCTGTGGTTGCAGTGCTGCATGAGGGCAATCCACTTTTTCTGGCAGACCCCTTGCCAATACTGCCATGCAATCTCAACGGATTTGGCCTTGTTGCCGTAACGGTTGAAAAATGTTTTGTGGCAAATTCTCAAGCTTTCGGCGATTTTGTCCATTGGTTGACGGAAGCCGTTCTGTGAGTAGTATTCGAAGAGTTCTCTTTTTTTATTCTCAGATAGAGCCATACTTAATGTGTTTTGAAATGATTTGTGCGGCAAAAATACATTTTTTTTGTTAAGTACGGCATAAAATTTTTTTTTCTCTGTTTAAAATTAGATAGAGACGCGCCGTGGCACGTCTCTAGAGATATGGGAACGTCTGTGGAGAGATGTATGAGGCGCGTTTGTGGAGGCGCGCCATGGTACGTCTCTACTGGAGATGTTCTCGCACGGCCTTTTCGGTGAGGTGGCGCAGGTCTGCTGTGGCCTCCACCTCGCCGTTTCGGATGAACAGGTAGGTCGGGAACTGCCCGTTGACAACTCGTATGGCCGCAATCGGGCTTACGCGCACATAGCGGAACGATTCAGTCTTGGTTTCCTCCTGAAATGGCTGCACCGATGTGCTGTCACCCCATACGAAATAGAGTATCTTGTTGGTGTCCAACTGGTTGTTGGATACAATCTCCGACATTTTCAAACAACTGGTCTTGCAGAAACCGCAGCCCGAGGAGATAACGCCTACGATATAGTTGCCGTGTGCAAGGTCCACATCTTGCATGGTGGAATCCGCCATCAGCGCATGGAAATCGATTTCGCTGTATTCCAACCCGTCGGATTTAGCGAAGAGGTTATAGACACCGTCCATCGGGAACAGGACAAAGGGTGGCACAAGGGCGGCCACGAAAGCCCCAATTATCACCAGTTTGCGACCTAAGGGTCCAATCTGGTAGTCGTCCTCCTTGCGTACAAATAACAGCAATGCAATGGCTATCAGGTTTTTAATCAGCGAAATGGAAGGCTTGATCTCCACCAGGTCGCCCATGCAGTGGCAGTTGCTGTCGTGTCGGAACAACATCACATAGACCAGCAGCAGCGAGAAGCCTGCCAGCATGAGCAAGGCCAGCCACCACGCCTCCTTGTATCGAATTTTGGCGATTAACAGGATGCCGACCAGGAGCTCGCAGGCGATGATGGCTCGCGCCGCCAGACCGCTCCAAACGAAGTTTACAATGTCGAAACTGTAGATGTACAGCTCGAAACTGTCCAAAGACAGCAGCTTCAGCACCGCCGAGACAATAAAAAACAGGCCGATGCCGATACGGATTACGTTTTTCCAAATGTTGTTCATTGCTATAATGCTTGATGTGTGATCACTTGTCTGTCTCACCCTGTGATGCCTTTAGGGATGGAGTCGATGAGTTTGCGGGTATACTCGGTCTGCGGGTGGGCACAGAGGGCATCCGCCTCGCCGGTTTCGACGATGACACCCTGCTGCATGACGGCAATGCGGTCGGCCATGAATTTCACCACCGACAGGTCGTGCGAGATGAAGATGTAGGTGAACCGGTATTCTGTCTTGAGTTCATTGAGCAGGTTGAGGACTTGCGCCTGCACCGACACGTCGAGGGCGGAGACCGATTCATCGCAGATGATGAACTTCGGGTTCACCGCCAAGGCGCGCGCGATGGAGATACGCTGCCGCTGTCCACCTGAAAACTCGTGCGGATAACGGTAAAAGTGTGATTCATTGAGGCTTACACGCTCCAACAACTCGATGACACGTTTCTTGCGTTCTTTGTCATTGTTCAGGATGCCGTGCACCCGCATCGGTTCCATGAGGGCTTCTCCGATGGTAAGTCGCTGGTTGAGCGATGAATACGGGTCTTGCAGGATGATTTGCAGGTCTTTCCGCATTTTCCGCATCTCCGACATGGGGAGTTGTGTCAGGTCTTTCCCTTGATAGCGGACCTCGCCGGACGTGGGCTCAATCAACCGCAGCATGGAGCGGCCGAGAGTGGTTTTGCCACAACCCGACTCGCCGACAAGTCCCAACGTTTCGCCCTCGTAGATGTCAAGGTTGATGTCGTGCAAAGCATGGAAGAACTTCTGTTTTTCAAACAGTTTGCGCTTCCGCACCTTGTAAATCTTATTCAAGTTCTTGATTGTCACGATTTTGTCGCCGGAATACAGCCGCTGGTGCGCGGCTTTTCGCTCTTCTGGCGTAACGGTCAGATTTTGAACAACTTGTTTGATATCTGTATCCGTATTTCTATCAAAATCAGAGACTTGCGGAAGTTTTCGCAGACGGGTGGTCATCGAAGGCCGGCAGGCGATAAGTTGCTTGGTGTAAGCGTTTTGCGGATGCAGGAAAAGGTCTCGCACACTGTTTTCTTCCACAATCTCGCCCTTGTACATCACGATGGCGCGGTCGGAAATCTCAGCCATCACCCCTAAGTCGTGGGTGATGAAAAGCACTGCCATCCCGTATTTTTGCTGCAGGTCGCGGATGAGCGCGAGGATGTTCTTTTGGATGGTGACGTCAAGGGCGGTGGTCGGCTCGTCGGCAATGAGCAGTTTCGGTTGGCAGCTCATGGCCATGGCAATCATGACGCGCTGCTTCTGGCCTCCCGAGAGCTCGTGCGGGTATGAATCGAAAAGCTGCTCCGGACGCGGCAGCATCACTTCGTTGAACAAGTGGAGGACTTGTTCTTTCGCCTCCTTTTCCGTCACTTTTTTGTGCAGCAGAATCTGTTCGGTGATTTGCTCGCCGCAACGGATGACCGGATTGAGCGAGGTCATCGGTTCTTGGAAAATCATCCCAATCTGATTGCCTCTAATCAACTGCATGTCAGATTCTTGGGCTTTCAGTATGTCTATAGGTGATTTGTCGGGGCCGTCGCGGTGGAATAAGATGCGGCCGGATGGGTAGCGGGCAGCCCGCTCGTTCAGAAGCCGCATGACGGACAAGGCTGTGACAGACTTTCCGGAACCGGACTCACCGACAATACCCAACGTTTCTCCTTCAGCGAGGGAGAACTGGATATGGTGCAAAATAGGGTTCCATTGAGTGTCGCGCCGCAGATCGAGCGACAGGTCTTCTATCTGTAACAAAGGATTCATCGCGGTCTAATCACGCGAAAAACACCTTATTTCTTCTTCTCTTGCAGTTTGGTGCCAATGTCCAACGTGGCGTGCGGGACAATTCTGAGACGCTCCTTGGGAATCAGTTTGCCGGTGATGCGATCCACGCCGTAACTTTTGTTCTCGATGCGGACCAGCGCAGCTTCCAAATTGGCGATATATTTGACCAAACGGGCCATCAAACGGCCATTTTCCTCCTTGGAAAGCACTTGGTTTCCTTCTTCCAGATTCTTGAATGTCGGGGCCGTGTCCTTTGTGTCATTTCCGACACCGCTGTAGGCCTCCTGATATACTTCGAGGTTCTTTTTAGCCTCTTCGATTTTCTTTTCAATCAAAGCTCTGAATTCTTCCAGATCTTCGTCAGAATAACGGTTTACAACGACTTCGCTCATAACGGTTTTGATTCTTTTTTGTAGATGAAAACGAAAGTGCAAAAATACATTTTTTTTATTCCGAAAGCGTCATTCTCATCGTTTGATGCAGAATATGTTTAGAAACAAATCAATTTTTTGACGCTTTTTTGGCCGTTTTCACGCTGAATATGTGTTATATACGCGCCTTTTCCGTAGGGGAAGGAGTAACGCAATTTGTGTACGCCCGCGTCCAAATCTTCCTGATATGTGGCAAGCGTCCGGCCGTCCATGGAGAACAGCGAAATGGTGTAGCGACCTGCCTCGACGCTCTGAAGTTCCATTTCCAAAACCTCCCGAATCGGATTGGTCACGCGTACAAAAAGGTCGGTCTTTGTCTCCCGCACGCTGACATGCGCGTCAATGGCCAGGTCTACGATTACCGGCAAGTGATCGGACTGTTGGTAGAGCGCGGTGGCCACACTGTTCGGGATAGAGTTGTTGACGGGCGATAGGATGGAACCGTTGAATCGCATACCGTCTTGACCTAAAGCATGATACGAACCATCCACGAGGTGTATCCGGTCGCTGCCGTAGTAGATATACGGTGAAACGAGGATGAAATCAAAGCGGTCATCGAGTCCGCCGGAGGAGAAACAGTCGGCATCCTGCGAGTGTGTTGACTGCGTGTGCAGCGATGCAAACTGCCCGTTGTTGTGCCAATAGCCCGGGCTGTTCACTGGGTCATAGAAACGATACAGACTGTTCGAATATTCTGTAAGTTCTTGATAGGCAGGCTCGTCACTGGAGTAGATATTGAAGTCGCCGGAGAAAGTGTAGTTGCCCGGCAACCCCGAGTTGGCGATGCGGTTCATCAACTTCTGCGTCTGCGTAAGGCGATATTGCTCATTGGTGCTGCCGGAGCCCGCTTTCAGGTGCGCAATCCAGAACGTTGAGAATATGGTGTCGCCATCTGCCAGATTGTCAGCATTGTAGTAGAATGTGTAACCGTTGATGTCGCGATACGCAGTCGTGATGTTGGTCGATTTGTAGAGGGTCAGCTTGCGGGAGTCATAGAAAATCATGTTGGCGATGGTGCCGCCCGACTGGCTCGTAAGCGGTCCGCGTCGGTAATAGTCCACGCCGTCGACGTTGATGGCGTTGTTGAGCAGCCGGTCAGCATACTGCGTCTGCGATCCTATCTCGCACACACACAGTACGGTGGGCTGCACGTACTGGAAAATGGTCTTGATATGCGCATCCTTGTTGTTCAGATTGTTGGTCATACTGTTACAATCCGACACCCCAGAACTGTTGGTGTAGTACATCAGATTGTACTGCATCAGCCGGATGGTGTCATGGGCCTGCAAACAAATCGTTCCCGCTGACAAGAACACCAGTAGGAACGATATGCAGATTCTATGAATGCGTGTTGACATTATGAATTTATGAGAACAGTTTCGCCTCTACATGGAAAAACGGTTATTTCTTGTGTTTTTGATAATATTTTACGCCAATCTTGACATTCTCCTTCACCGCATTGGAGGAATAGGTCGCGCCAGTAACCGCGTCGATTTCGGCGGTGGCGGCCTTCTTCACATCCATGCCGTTCCACTTGCCTAACAGCTCGTTCTGAACCCGCTGGAAAAAGCCGGGGGTCTCCTCATTGGGCAGTGCCTCCACCTTTTGGATCTTGTTGTCCTTGATATAGATATTGAGTGGGGTGGGGCCATTGTAGCCTTGCACGTCGGCACCCAACTTGGTGGTGTTCACGATGTAAACGCCGTCTTTCTTCGTCATGTGTTCGTCACTGGTGGTGCATCCCAGTACGACGGCCACCGCTGCTGCGAGAACAACGACACAGAGACTTGTCCATAACCATTTTTTCATATTCTTTCTTTTTTTAATTGTTTGAATTTCAAAATGTTAAAATGCCATTTCCTCGTTTCGGAAATGGTTGGCAAAGGTACATAAATTTTGGATTTACAACACCATCAGGCTGCACCCTCGGGTTTGGGAATGGTCCATGCGGCCGAGAATCTCGATGCCGTTGGGGTGGCGGCGGCCCAAATCCTCCGTGGCGATGAAAGCGCAGCTGTGGAGGTTGGCCAGGTCGATGATGTTGATAACGCCGGTCGCCATCTGGTTGCTGCCGTCAAACGGATCTTTCTCGCTGCGAAGTCGGAGCTGCATCCACGGCGGGGTCGAGAAGATGTTGCCGCCCTTGCTGTAGGCCTGTGACAGGAGCTCGCACATGCCGTATTCGGAGTGGATGTCCGTTACCCCGAACGCCTTGCGAAGGATGTCGTACAGTTCCTCCTTCACCATCTCCTTGCGCCGGCCTTTCATTCCACCGGTCTCAAATACAACGAGTTGCGGGAAATCCAGCGTATACTGTTCCGCAAAGTCCAAGAGTGCGAACGTTACACCCCAAAGGATTGTTTTTTGCTGATTATCACGTAGTTGTATTAGTTTTTGACACATATCTTCGTGATTATAAAGATAATAGCCGTTCTCTGTCGCGCCCGATTCGCGCATCAGCTCCTCCATCATGTAGATGAGCGATGAGTTTTGTTGCTCTATGTAGTTGGGCAGCAGGGCCAGAAAGACGTAGTCGGACGGATTGCCGTAGAAATGGCGGAAGCTCTCTATCAGGCTTTTGCGGTACAAGGCGGCGTCCTTTATGAGGTGTCGCGAACGTTCCATGCCTGTGGTGCCGCTGCTGCGGAAGGTAAGCTCGGGCTCGAATTCGCCCGTCTTTACGTCGTGGGTTTTGAAGAACGAAATGGGGAGAAAGGGAATGTCGGATAAAGTTTGGACGTCCTCTTTGGACTTGCCAATATGTTGGCAATAAGTACGATAGACGATATTGTTCTTGTATTGAAGTCCGAAGACCTGCAATGCTGTCGCTTCAAAATCCGTCTCCGAGGAAAGATGGAAGATATGGTCGGTCAGGGTTTCCATGCGAAGGTGTTGATGAGGTGCATTGCATCTTCCTTAAGATATTGAATCACGGGCTGCAACGAATCGTTATTTGGGGTGCCGTCGAAGTAGAGCGTGGCACGGACAAAGTTATGGACGCTGTCGGTGAGCCAGAACTGGAACGGCGTGGCCACCTCTTTGCCGAAAATCTCGTACGTCTGCCCCCAAATCCGTGCCTCGGGGTCGTTGATGATGGAAAACTGCACATCGTCGGCCTTTTGGTAGTGGAATTTCACCATCTTGTCCTCCGAAATCATCAGTTTTCGAAGACTGTCGGCGTTTTTGACCGTGAAGCAGGTGAACCGGAACGACGCACCCAAATCAGGGTACGTGATGTTCATCCACAACGAATTGTCTTTCTGCGGCTCAATGGTGGTGTTGGCGAAAACCGACTGCTCGTATTGGAATGGCATTGCCGTGTCCATGAGACGGTATTTGTGCTCGGGAAGGTCAATACGGAAATAGCCCATGGGTTTGGGCTCCGGCAGCGCCTTCGGCTTACACGACACCATTGCCGCGCAGGCCAAAAGGATTGCCATTATAATACAATATGTATAATTTTTACAGATAGCTTTTCAGATTTTTGTTCTTGCTGCTTTGGCGCAGTTTTTTCAGGGCGCGCTCCTTGATTTGGCGCACGCGTTCGCGGGAGATGCCCAATTTGTCGCCGATTTCGTCGAGCGTGTGCTCGTGCGTGGTGCCGATGCCGAAGAAGAGGCGCAGCACGTCGGCTTCGTTCTCGGGCAGCGTCTCCAGCAGGTCGTTGATTTCCGAAGCAAGCGATTCGTGCATCAGGGAAGTGTCGGTGTTGTCATCGGTGTCGTGCACGAAGACATCCACGAAGCGGGTCTCCTCGTTGGGCGCGATGGGGGAGTCGATGGATTGCGGGTGGTTGTTCATCTTCATGATCTCGGCCACCTTGTAGACGGGCATGTCCATGGCGGTGGCGATTTCCTCGGTGGTGGGCAGACGGTTGAGGGTCTGCTCCAAACGGGCGGTCTCCTTCTTGATTTTGTTGATGACACCCACCTGGTTGAGCGGCAGGCGCACGATACGCGACTGGTCGGCGATGGCCTGCAGGATAGCCTGGCGGATCCACCAGACGGCGTAGGAGATGAACTTGAAGCCGCGCGTCTCGTCGAAACGCTGTGCAGCCTTGATCAATCCTAAGTTACCCTCGTTGATGAGATCCTGCAACCCGATACCCTGATTCTGGTACTGTTTCGCTACGGAAACAACGAAACGCAAGTTGGTGGTTACCAACTTGTTGAGAGCATCCTCGTCACCAGCCTTGATTTTGCGCGCCAGCTCAACCTCCTCGTCGGCCCCGATCATCTGCACTTTGCTGATGTCGGACAGGAATCGTTCCAGCGATGCGGAATCGCGGTTGGTGATGGATTTTGAAATTTTTAATTGCCTCATTTTATGACTATTGACTTTGACCTTTGACTGTTGACTACTATCCCAGGGCTTTGGCCTTTCGGCCTTACCCTGGGCTACCGAGCTCTTGCCCCTATCGGGGCTGCTTTAGGAATAGGGTTTTGCCCATTTGTTTATAGAGGGCTTGAACGTTCTATTTCTATCACTACTTTTCAACTTTTTCTGTTGTACCCTTACTATTTAATAAAGTTACATTTTTTGTCAATTTTTCGTTGTTCCGGACCAAAACGACCTTCACCTTGTCGCCGGGGGATTTCGTTTTGAGCACGCCGCGCACCTCGGGGAGGCTGTTGACGGGGGTGTCGTCGATGTGGGTGATGACATCGCCCTCTTGGAATCCGTTCTGAGAAGCGGCGCCATTTTCGGAGACCTCAGCCACGTAGATACCGTTTACATCGTTGAGGTTCAGCTCTTTGGCATTGGTGGCGTTGAGCTCCATAATGGAGACACCGAGGTAGGCCTGCTGGGTGACACCGAAATGCTGGAGGTCGTAGCAAATTTTCTCCACAATGTTGGAGGGGATGGCGAACGAGTAGCCGGTGTAGTAGCCGTTGCCGGAGGCGATGGCGGTGTTGATGCCGACCAATTGGCCGGAGGCGTTCACAAGGGCGCCGCCGGAGTTGCCGGAATTGACGGCTGCGTCGGTTTGCAGGTAGACCTCATCGGAGGTGGTACCGCGGCCGGTGCTGAGCTGACGGGCTTTCGCACTGATAATGCCGGCAGTGACGGTGGAGTTGAGCCCCATGGGGTTGCCGATGGCCAGCACCCATTCGCCGATACGCACGGAGTCGGAGTTGGCGAAAGCCAAGTACGGCAGCTTCGTCTCCCTGATTTTGAGGAGCGCCAGGTCGGAGGCCGGATCCGTGCCGATGATTTCACCCTCGTATTCGCGCTTGTCGTTCAGTGTGATGGTCACTTTGGCCGCATCCTCTACCACATGGTTGTTAGTCACGATGTAGCCGTCGGAAGAGATGATGACTCCAGAGCCAGCCGCCTGCACCGGGTAGGCGCTCGGTGCGGAGCCGAAGAAATGCTCCCAGATGGTGCCGCCGAAAAAGTCGTCCCAAACGGAGTTCTTTTGCGTGAATTCCGTCTTGATATAGACGACCGCATTGACGGATGACTCTGCCGCTTCGGTCAGATCGACGTATCTCGGCGACTGGTTCGAAGGGGATTTTGTGGACTGTTTCTCGGGCTGTGCGCAACTGACGTTCATTGTTGCTACAGCAGTTAATATTGTGAATAACAATACTTTAACTTGATTCAATGCTTTCATATCATTCTAATTTTTGTACATTCAAAACGTTTCAAAAACCGTGCCATAACGCGAAAGTTTAAAAAAAATTGCACAGAAATGTTTGTATTGAAAAAAATCCTATTTTTGCCGCCCAAAAATTTACAAACTAAAATTCAAATCAAAATGTACGCAATCGTAGAAATAGC
>Ga0310696_10001124_pt1 | contig 39457 bp, 31 predicted proteins | sample AusTroGonzalo_MG_4_FD_203885 | JGI IMG/M metagenome (GOLD analysis project Ga0310696, IMG submission 203885) | Bovine rumen microbial communities from tropical cattle in Woodstock, Queensland, Australia - Gonzalo_02 (v2) (version 2) | ecosystem: Host-associated > Mammals > Digestive system >... | reverse complement strand
TTTTTCGTGGTGATATAAAGCGTGGGATTCGAACCCGAGAGGGTCGAGGCGTAAAACAAATCATCCGGTGGATGATTTGTAGCCGAGATCGCGAAGAGCTATGCTCGAGCAGCGCCGGATGCAAGCAAAGCGCAGCAGACGGGCGAATCCCACTAGGTCCACCACGCAGAACAGAGCACCCACACGGGTGCTCTGTTCTGCGTTAGAGAAGATTAGCGTGGGATTCGAACCCGAGAGGGTCGAGGCGTAAAACAAATCATCCGGTGGATGATTTGTAGCCGAGATCGCGAAGAGCTATGCTCGAGCAGCGCGACCGCTAGCGAAGCGACGCGGTCGGCGAATCCCACTAGGTCGTTAGAGAAGATTAGCGTGGAATTCGAACCCGGGGCGGCGGAAATGGAGTCTTTAAAGGAGAACAGCTATTATTCCTTGAAAGACGGAATCGTCGGCGTTCGCGGCGACGAAAATAGATGCACACGCAAAAATCGGCTATTTTTAGCCGATTGGAGCGGCTCGAAAGGCCAAAAATTTTAGTGCGAAATAAAAAGACGCAAGGGTATTATATCTTTTTTGCCGAAAAAAACTACTGTTGATGCCGCTTCGCACCGATTCCGGTTTGTTAAAAGCGGTCAAAAATGGAAAAAACATATCTTTTTCTAGCATTTGCGCAAAAATATTACGTAAAATATTGACAAGGCCACGAACCGGTCTTATAATATTTGCGTAAGAAAAATGCGCAATAGCGCAATTATCATATGGAGACACGAAATGGAATTTAAGCGGGAAAGATATTTGCAACAGCTGATAAGCGGGATGGACAGTCCTCTTATCAAAGTCATTACAGGGATTCGCAGGTCGGGAAAGTCTTATCTTCTTTTTACGCTTTTTGATCGTTACCTAAAAGAGATTGGCGTTCCGGAAGATCATATTATCAAAATAGCGCTTGACGATATGGATAACATCCATCTTCGTGAAAAAAATGCGTTGTTTAAAGATATTAAAGAGAGGATCGTTGACGATAACAAGTATTTTATTCTTCTTGATGAAATCCAATATGTTAACGAATTTGAAGATGTCCTCAACAGCATGCTTCACATTAAGAATGCGGATACGTATGTCACCGGCAGCAATTCTAAATTTCTTTCAAGCGATATAATTACGGAATTCAGAGGAAGAAGCGATGAAATCCGTGTATATCCGCTGACATTTAAAGAGTACTATGAGGAATTGGGCGGGGATAAACGGGACCGGCTGGATGAGTATATGCGGTTTGGTGGTCTTCCCGTTGTTGCATTGATGAAAAACGACGAAAAGAAGAGCTCTTATCTGAAAGAGGTCTGCAATAAGATCTATTTATCGGATTTGAAACAGAGACACAGAATCAAGAATCCAAAGGAATTTGACGAACTGTTTGATATCCTTGCGTCCGGCATAGGCACGTTAACAAATGCGCAAAAACTGTCAGACACATTTAAAACAGTCAATCATGCAACGGTAAGTCCCAATACGGTCAACAATTACATTGACTATTTTATTGATGCGTTTATGATCAGCCGTGCAAGAAGATATGACGTCAAAGGAAAAAAATATATTTCCACTCCGGCGAAGTATTATTTTAGTGATATAGGTCTACGAAATGCCAGAATTGATTTTCGTCAGGTAGAACCGACACACATTATGGAGAACATTATTTTCAACGAACTTATTGCGCGTGGATATCAGGTCGACGTTGGCGTTGTGGAAATAAATGCTCATAACAAACTCGGTCACGGAATAAAAAAACAGCTTGAGGTAGATTTCGTTGCCAACAAGGGGTATGACCGGTACTATATTCAATCTGCATACTCTTACTATGACGAGGTGAAGAGAAAACAGGAAAGAGAGTCGTTGAGCCATATTCCCGATTCTTTCGAGAGGATCATTATTACCGGTGATACCGGACTTCCGTATCGGGACGACAACGGCTATATGGTCGAGAATATTATTCACTTCTTGCTGAATGAATAGGAAAATAGCACTTTAACTGTTGTTTCCAAGCACACAGATCAGCAGAGCCGCGTCTTTTTAGTATGCACACTGTATTTACTTAGAATGTACAGTGCATCTTTTAAGGATGTACAATAGGGTAAAAACGGCCCTCTGCATCTAAATCGACCACACACCACACGAAAAAAGACTCCTTCGAGGGGTCTTTTTTCGTGGTGATATAAAGCGTGGGATTCGAACCCGGGGCCCCGCAAAGTCGTATATATTAGATATGGGGGCCCCGTAAAATCATTAGATTTTGCGGGGAAGAGGAGCCACAGCGACGCAAACGTAGACTTTCAAAAAAGAGAGGAAGCATCTTGAAAGTCGGAGACTTTCGTTTATGGGGGCCCCGTAAAATCATTAGATTTTGCGGGGAAGAGGAGCCACAGCGATGCAAACGGAGACTTTCAAGAAAAAAGAGAAGAAGTATCTTGGAAGTCGGAGTCCACATCGCTTGTGGCGACGAGGCGACGCATTCGTACGCTATTGAGGCTTTTCAAACACGGGTTTTAAGACTATCCATGGATCGGTCCTCAAGATCTTACGGCTTTTTGCCTTCTCCTTATCAGGACCGCCAATGCCAATGCCGCGGCGATCACAACAGCTGCAATACCAACGTCTCCCGTTTCCGGATTGGAATCTCTGTCGGGAACCTGATACATTCCGCCGTGCAGGCCGTTCGGGCCTGTATAGATCTCGTTGTCCAGGGTGTCGATGAAGCCCTTATTTACGACCTTCCACCCGTCTTCGTCCTTTTCGTATTCAAGCCTGATCGTAGTCTTTTTCTCGGCGACCGGGTACTGCACCTCGTAGAAGGTCATTTGCTCCGGGAACCAGCTGATACCGCAGGTCGCCACCGCTTTGTCGCTTGATATCTGTTCGATGGTTATGGGTGCGGAAAGCGCTTTCTGTAGCTTGTACGAGTACTGGAACTCCTGCCGGCCGACGGTATATTCCTCACAAGTCTCACACCTGAAGTACAGTTTGTTGTCAAAAAGCCTCACACCTTTTTTAAAATACAAAAGGTAATCAGCCACCTCGGCGGAGCAGAACTTCTCGGCATACTCATGCCAGGTTCCGGGATCCGCCAGATCTCCTTCCATGGCAGAATACGTGGCAGACGAATCTCCGAAAGTCTTAAAGAGGTGGTAGCGGCTGTTGGCGGCGAAACTGTACGTGTCATATCTGCAGTCGGACAGACTCAAGGTCAGGCTGTAAAGATCGCAAATCAGGGCAATAAGTGTCTCCCTCACCGCCTCTTCGGTAAGCGTGTCGCCTTTAAGCTTGTCTGCATCAGCTCTGAATATCATGCTGCCAAGATCCAGCTCCGAGATCTTCCAGGTATCTCCAACCTTTGAAAGCCTGAAGATCACGTTGGCGTCGAGCCTTGCCTCATCCGCTTCTCCGTCGTTTACGTCATAGTATCTGTGAACGGGCACCGATACGTATGCGGTATTCCCGTCCGGTTCCAGGCGCGTTTTTATGTTGTCAAGCTCGCTTGTGTTGAAATACGTGCAGGGACGGTCTCCGTCAACGTAGCTGAGCTTGTCCCAGCCCATGTAGAAATAGTAGTACCAGCTTCCGTTTTCCTGATAATAACGGTTAAAAAAGGCTTCCGCACCGTCAATGACCGTCTCCGCCAGCTCGTCAACGAACAGTCCCTTGATCATGGCTTTGACCTCATCGGGGCCGTAGCCCTCTTTGACCTTGGCGTATGTGAACCAGTCGGGCACGTCGTCCGGGGTTCCCTGGGCAAAGGTGCTTGAGATGCCTTTGAACGCTTCTTTTGTATTGCCAACCTCATACCAGTTGAAAAACATTCCGATGGAGCTTCTGATCTCTATGAATTCGGCAATGATCCCCTTTGCGGTGTCCTTGTTAAAACTGTCGTCAAAGGCATCGACCTCCGCAAACAAGCTCATTGTTCCCGTCGCAAGAGTCGCTGAAAACACAAAAACCAAAATGAGTGAGAGTACCTTTTTCATATTATACCTCCGAATCAACACTGCGTAACACGGCCCGTACAAACGGGCATCAAATCATAGCTTAATTATATCAGTTACCGGAGCCTAATGCAATTACAACCCGGTTGCGTTTTGCACTGTTTTGCACTGTGCGGGAAATAGTTAGGAAAGCCAGATTATCGTCAGATATGTTTCGAACCTCATCCCATAGGTTTTTTAATACTGATCTGTGCTTCTAACGGGGGTGGTAAGTTCGTGACAACAGTATTCTGGCAAAATCTTTTTTATAATGGAAAACCAATTGCCATAACCGATGGCCTCTATTTGGTATGTATCACCCATCAGGATAATCGACGCATCACCAAGCTTTTCTAGGACAGCAATTAAATCTTGATTTGTGGTCAGTTGCTTAACCTCAATATTTTTGACGAAACTTTCCATCGTGCAGGGAGCACAGATATGTGAACGGCAACTTCACATAAACATCACAAAATAGTGGGGTAAAGTTGATTTAACGCCAGACACACCGTTTTTCCCTCCGGTCAGTTTGTATGCAACCGCCGGACTGAATTTGTTTATGAAATCATTCAGCGAGGGAGTTGAATTGTTTCCGGCTTTAACTTCAACGGGTATCACATCCCCGTTCTTCTCGATAAGAAATTCGATTTCGTGTTCACTGTCCGGCTTGAAGTAGTACAAAGTGTAGCCGCGCTTAAGAAGGCACTCGGCAATTACGTTTTCGTATATGCCGCCTCTTGCGTTGCCTTTTATCGTATTGTTCAGGACGGCAAGTTTTGTCTCGAAGCCGTACATGCAGAGCAGCAATCCGGTGTCGTTGATATACAGTTTAAACTGATCGTCTTTGGCGTTTGCCATCAGGGGAAGATACGGTTCGGATATGTTATAGCATGCGTTTACTATTTCAGAATCCTTCAGCCACTGTACACTTCCGCCAAACTTTCTGCGGGTCTGGCCTTTTTCGACTGAGGAATACTGAAACTTTTTCAGTTCTTTTGCCAACTGCTTCGGAACGGCGTCATAGCACATGCGTACGTACTGTTTTTCATTACCTTTGGCGTGTTTTGAAATGTCATCTTTGTATTCGGCAATAATATCGCTCTGTATTTTGTTAACGCGGTTGAAATCCTTGTTTACGACAAAATCCGCAACCGCCTCCGGCATTCCTCCCACGACCATATACTCGCGAAACAGAGACTCGAATCTGTTATGTATGCTCTCTGGAACAGTCTCGCCGGATTCGAAGTAAGAGCGGAGCACAGAGATCGCAGCTTCATCATAACCGTACGCCCACAGGAACTCTTCAAAATCCAAAGAATACATTGTGATCTGAGACTCATAACCAACGGGAACAGATTCCGGAATTTCCACTCCGTCATCGTCGTCCTCCCCATACGTTAACCCCATAAGCGATCCGGATGAAATGACGTCAAATCGCATATCTTCCGCTAGAAATTTTATTGCGGTGCGCGCATTTCCGCAACGCTGGATCTCGTCAAGGAAAATTAATGTTTCTCCCGGAATCAAGCTAAAATTCCTGATATTTGCCGTAATTTTTTTGAGAATTTCCTCAGAAGTCAGATCGCCGTCAAAGATGGACTTTAGTGCCGGTTCACGGTAAAAATCGATGCAGACAAATGATTTGTACTCGTTCCTGCCAAATTCTTTTATTATGAATGACTTGCCAACCTGACGGGCGCCCTTTATAAGCAGACTTTTTTTGATTTGCTTCTGCTTTCTGCTGTTTTTCCAGTCAAGAAGTTGACTATAGATTTTACGTTTCAACATGGCGACAAGAGGCCTCCTTTTAGCGTTCAAGGACAGTATACATAAAATTGGGGTTGTCCGCAAGAGAAAAATGCATAAAATTGGGGTATCAAAAACGGGAAAAATGCATATTTTTGGGGTTGCACGTTTTTTGAGGTTCCAATAAGGAAAAAATAGAGCTATATTAAAACAAGAAATAACGGCTTATTGCCGACTGTATGGTGAAACTTCAGCCTGCTTTTTGTTTGTTTGAGATTGATAATAAACGAAAAATGAAGTACCATATGAAATGGTTGAGTATGCGTCTGAATTAGAGAAAGCACAAATGCTTTTCCGTATCGTCCATTTAAAACGAGAGGCTTGAACATGGATTATTTGAATGAGTTAATTTGTTATGCTGAAGGTAAGATTTCGCACGAAGAATTTGAAAACAATCTAAGTATTTATCCGGAAATCTGGAATGAAATGCAGAAACTTGTTCCTGCAGATATAAGTAATGAAGACTGTGCGTTTAGAAGAATGTTTGGAAATGTACAAGGTCTGGAGACGAACAATTATAGCGTAAAGTCTTTCTTGCTGGCGTTTTCTTATAATCCTTTGACGGCATATGGTCTGATTAGCGCTCTTGTCAAGTATAATTATCCTTCTGTAGAATGTCATGAACCACGGAACGAGACTGCTGCGGATCTTTTGGAAAAGCTAAATATGGATTACATTGGCGGTTTTGAAATCGATGATATGCTTCGAACTATCATGAGCAAAGAGCCTTCCCGAATGCGCCTTAAGAAGCGGCTGAAACAAGTGTTTCTGTGCCGGAACAACAAGCACCCCAATTGGGTTCAAGAACCCGAATGGCCAATGGGGACTTTGTCGCCAATGCGATTTGTTTCGCAGTCCCATGAGGGCGATTTATTCAAATATGTTTTTGAAGATTTGGATACGGGAGAATTGCGGACCGTAATTCAGCTGGCTTGAAGAGTCGTGTTTTCGAAATCACAGGTGTGGCTGATAGCTGACGTGCACAGTTTTTGCCAAGATCACGGGTCCATCAGGTCCGTGAGGGGGCGACCCCATACAAGTCCAATGAGACGGTTCACAAACGAATCGTTCCCGGTTGCGTTTTGTCCATTGGCGAAAAGCCTAAAATAGTTTACAATAACCTTGCACGTGCGGAACACTTACAATTTTGGTTAGAGGAGAGCTTTCGTGGATCTGGGGAAAAGGATTGCCGGGCTGAGGGTCGGCGCGAATATGTCGCAGGAGGAGCTTGCCGGGAGGCTTTTTGTCTCGAACGATCTTGTGTCGAAGTGGGAGACGGGCAAGAGGCGGCCGGACTGGGCGATGATCGAAGCGCTGGCGGCGGCTCTGGGCGTGACGGCGGACAGCATTGTCGACAGGAACGAACTGATGCTGGAGGACCTGGAGGGGTGCCTGCCCGAAGATTTTCCGGATGACAATCTTAGCGGCGTTCTTAACGATTTTCTGAGGCTTTTGCGGAGGGACGAGGCGGACATTTTTATGCGCAGGTACTATTTCCTGCGGTCCGTCAAGGAGATCGCCGCAGACTATAGGCTCGGGGAGAATCACGTGAGGACCATTCTTTCCAGAACCAGGCGGAAGCTGAGAAAGTATCTGAAAGAGGTGCAAAATGGGCAAAACGAGGTTGTTTGACGCCTTGTCGAAGGTGGACGAGGAACATATAGAGAGCTCGCTTAAGAGAACTGAAAATGCGGAAAAAGCGGAGAATTCGGGGCATTCGGAGAATGAGACGCCAATGCGGAGACCCTTTTTTAAGAGGCCTGTTGGGGTAGCACTGTCTGTCGCGGCGGCGTGCGTTGTCATTGCCGCGGTGTTATTGGCGGCGGTGTTCGTTCCGCCCGCGGTCAGAAGGTCCGAGGAGGAAAAGGATAGAAGCGATAAGACGTTGGTGTTTGAGGACGTCACGCTGCTGCGCATCGACGGCCAGTGGAGCATCAGCGTCAATGACGAAAAGTATAAGGAAACGTCGCCTATACTGATTTCCTCTTCGCCCTGGACCTTTGATTCCCTGGATGAGCTGATAACGAAGATCAGAACGGGCAGCTTTACGAAGGGCGAGATCGCCAGGATGCAACGGGAATTTGAGAAGAACGAAAACGGTGTTATTCTTTTTGATATCGACAATCCGGCGAGGCCTTTTTTCCCGGAGGAGTATACACTGCAGAAAATATACTGGGACGGAAGCTCGTACAGTGCGGTCCTTGTCGATAAAGACAAAACCGTCGTGCAGCTTTATTGGCTAGCCGGGGACAGTGATTTCGTCAATGATTTTGATATGAAGGACTACCTGGATGGGATTGTTGCCGAAGACAGCGTCTTCACCTACGGTGAGCCCGCGACGTCATCTGACCTGAAGACGGTGCGTATCGGGACCGCCGGGAACAAGGACATGGTAAAGAAGCTGAGCATATACGAGCCTATGAAAAACGTGTTCGTTTTTGAGGAGTACAGATACAGAAATAATACGTTAGAGCCTACGCCTTCCCCCGAGCCGGTAAGAGATACTTCCGGTACTGCTCTCCCTGCAGAAACTCCAAGCCCTGAGACGGCTGAAAATGCGGGGACTGCTGCGGCTATGTCAAATGTCCGCTACATAATCAGGGTGTTCTATTTCGAAGGAGACGTCAAGTGGATCCTCACTTCAAGCAACGCGGATCACCCATTTTCTGTGGAGGAAATCCTCTCTTTCGGATTTAAAAGGTAAAAAACACTCAAGGAGTGCAGACTGAATAGATGCACACGCAAAAATCGGCTATTTTTAGCCGATTTTTGCTGTCGAAAGGCCTAAAAATTATAGTGCGAAATAAAAAGATGCAAAAGCAAACTTTTTGTGGCAAGACAAGACGAAATGAGTTTGGTACAATTTGCAATGTAAAAAATAGCCGGCATTTTTAAGACGGGAGGTGATTCCGCAAATGAACACAGCTGAAAAAATCATAGCGCTCAGAGCTGAGAGAGGCATTTCGCAGCAGGAACTTGCTGACGCAGTTTTTGTTTCGCGATCTCTCGTGTCAATGTGGGAGGCGGGAACACGCATTCCGGACAGTTTGAGCGTTGAGAAAATGGCTGCGTTGTTCAATGTAAGTGAGGAGGAGATTTTGAGCGACAGGAAATACGCTTTTGCGTCGTCGCTTGAGAGGAAACTCATTGGCGATGAGATTGCGGAGTTTACCGATGTTGACAGTTCACCAGGCAACAAGGAACAGGTAAAAAAGATAATGAACGGTTTCCTTCAAAGCATTGGTGGCGTTGACCGCGAGTTGTTTATGAGTCGATACTTCGCAATGAAAACATGCAAAGCCATCTCAGAGGAGACGCATATGAACGTTTCTACAGTCAGGTGGAGATTGTCCAAACTGAGAAAGAAGCTTGTTCTTTACGCGAAAAAGGAGGAAAAAAATGAACGATAAAGACTTTAGGGAGGCCTTGTCTGAGATTGGAAATGACGTCGATGCGCCAATTTCGGGCGACGCAGTGATAAAGAATAAAAGTAAATTCAGAAACATTGTGATCATATCTGCCGCGGCGGCAATCGCGCTGACTTTTGCGGTCATTGCCGCTGTTATTATCGGTACGAGCGGATCGCATAATCAAAACATAAGCGGGGGAGGTCCTTCTGACAAGGTCCTTTTGGTGAATACTCCTACGCCCGGAGATATTGACAAGACCGAAGAACCCGGCAATACAGCAGACTACGGTGCAACGTCCTCGCCGACCGCAGACCCGACTTCAGCTCCCACAAATCCGCCAACTTCTCAGCCCACAGAGACTCCTGAAGGACCTCAAGAGACTCGGATGCCTTATTACGTTGAGCCTTTCTGGCTTAAGGGGGAGTCTTTGACAATCAAAAAGCTTGGCTACGGCGGCTCCTCAAACATCGTTTCCTTTGGCGAGGGGAGTGTCAGCGCAAAGCTTATTCCCACAACGGTATTCGGCGAGCATGAGAACTGCGGGAAGGTCTACTATAACACTGAGACCAATGAGATATATTGCGTTTACCACGAGTTTCTGAAGGCCTCGGGCGTGACCGTGCCGGAGGGTTATTACATCTATTATCTGCAGGACACGGTGCGGGACGATCTGATGTGCATAAAGATTGTTGATCCGGGCGACCTTGGCACCACGGACCTGTGGCTTTTTGACATGGACGACCGCCTGGCAAAGAGAGTGGGGCTTCCGGAGGGATGCGGCAGCTACAAGGATATAAAGATCTATACGCCGGGCCTCTGCAACGGGAAGCTTGCCCTTTGCGTCAGCGATGACATTGGCGATTGTTACATAAGTATTTTTAACAGCGGGACCGGTGAATATCAGGACTTCGGCAAGGACGCAGGACTTAAGTCTCTGACCTGCACCTTCCTGACGGAGACTGTGCTTGAGGTGTCGACTCCCGACGGGGTTTACGCCTGGAACACCGCCAATTCGAGAATGTTCAAGCTTATCGGTGAGCACAATATCGTGTTTGACGGGCTCCTTTATTCCGTGAAGAACTGGTGGGGAGGCTACCATAAGGACGTGGAAGTGGCGGTATATAACGTCGAGACCGGGCTCTTGAGGAAGGGAAGCGGCGGCGTGTTGGCATTGGCGGTGATGGACGACGGATCCTACGGCGTGCTTTCTATTGACGACGTGACCGGAGAAGAGACGGTCATCATGGATCATTATACGGAGGGCGCAACTGCCTGGAGCAAAGATCATGCCTACTTTTACGCATATTCCGCCAAGGACAACAGAGTCCTCTGCTATTCGGTCTCCGCTTGCCAATGGACTTTTGCAGACGTTGCTCCGATAACAAAAGATCCGGTACTCATCGAAGGGACTCTTTATGCGGTGTTCAACAGCTGCAGGCTTGCCGTCGACGACAACTGCAGGGAGGTTACGATTTACCACACAAGAACGCTGGAAGAAATACCTGACCTTCCGGATTTTGAGGAGCAGAGGGTTGACTCCCCTTACTGGGACGACTATCGCGACATTGCCGCCAATAACCGTTTCTCGGAAACCGACCGCTGGTATGTCACCTACAAAGAGGACAAGGTCAGCACGGGCTGGATCGGACATGACGTCGCCAACATGGATGCCCTGCGGGATATCATACTGCTTTGCCTGGAGACCCGGGGCGAAAGACTCAAATACGATTTGACTGAAAGCGATTACGACTTCTTTAAAATGAGTTTCAGCTACAGTACATTCAGAATGGAGTTTTTTGAAAAAGACGGCAGATACTACTTGAATCTCAGCGCCAACAGACAGCCGCCAATGGGTTTCGTGAGTGAATTCAGCGAGATACCGGAAGAGACTTTCTTAAGGGTCATGGATATGCACAGCCCTTACGTTCAGTTCACATGGATATCGGTATCAGCCCGAATCGACGGTGTTTCAGATCCAAATTGCAAGGTGATACTTGATGAGAGCGAGAAGAGTTACTTGAGGGAGTTAATATCTTCCGGAAATTGGAGGCAAATCGATTTTCAGGACGTTACGTATTTCAGGTACGCATGCTTTTTCATTGACGGTGATGTGTGGTTCTGTTATGAGCCCAACATGAAAATCTTGCAGGATATCATGCACTCAACATATATAGAGCTAACAGACGAGGAGTGCGCCGCCATCGACACAATGCTGAATTGACGTGCAGGGTTCAAAAGGACAGATCGGCGGATGTGACGGATTGAACAGCGCATCTATTAAGGATGCACTGTAGGGTTAAAACGGCTCTCTGCATCTAAACCGACCACACACCACACACAGAATCAAGGGGTAGCCTTCGAGGTTACCCCTTGATTCTGTGTTGAAACAATAGCGCATCATTCAAACACCTGAAAACTACGGAAAACTGAGCGAGCAGTTTAAAGAACTACATAAGGACGTTCCGTGGACCGCTATCAAGGGCATGAGAAACAGAACAGCTTACGACTATACGTTGTATTGACAATACCTGATATAACATTATAATAATGCTTGAAATAAAGAAGTCAGGCCGCACACAAACTGTGAGCGAAAAAGAACTTCACGGCGTTTCCGCGGCACTGTCCAAGAAGAATAAAGAGGCCTACGGTGTACTTTCAAAATAAAGACATTGACAAAAGATGGTAATCCTATGTGGGTTTATTAAGTAGGATTTTCCGATAGACGTGGAGAGACAGTTATGCAAAAAACATCTATACGTTTTTTTGAAGACATACCGGTTCGCGCTGTCTGGGACGAAGGAAGTTCCAAATTGTGGTTTTGTGCTGCGGATATTGCGGAGGCGCTGACCAAAAGCAAGAATCCGCGCGTGTACTGGGCAACTGTAAAAAGAAGGAATGGTGAGTTGTTTGCAAATTGCAAACAACTGAAACTAAAAGCCCGGGACGGCAAATTATATAACACCGACGTTGTGGACGAGCAAGGGCTTAATACTGTTATCGCGCTGATTCCGAGCAAAAAATCCGAAGTGTTCGCCCGCTGGATAAAGAACATGGAAACCTCGCTTGATGAGAAGAGCAAACAAAAGGCATACGAACTATTTGAAAGCGGATTCATTGACAACATCGAAGTCGGTACGACAAAGGGGCTGCAGCAGATTCACGGATACATTTTCGGGGGTCTCTACGATTTTGCCGGGCAGATACGGACGCTCAACATTGCAAAGGGTGGTTTTGCCTTTGCTCCGGCATTGTATTTGGACGGAACTCTTGCGTCTATAGAAAAAATGCCTGAAAGTACACTTGAAGAAATTGTCAATAAATACGTTGAAATGAATGTTGCGCATCCGTTTATGGAGGGCAATGGCAGAAGCACGCGCATTTGGCTCGACCTTATCCTCAAAAAGAATCTGAAAAAATGCGTTGACTGGAGCCTGATTGGCAAAAAAGATTACCTTGAAGCCATGCGTGAAAGCGTTTCCGATCAGACGAAAATCTACGGATTGATAAAGAAATCCTTGACCGATGATATTCAAAGCCGTGAAATTATAATGAAAAGCATTGATTATTCGTATTATTACGAGACTGAGGATTAATTGAAAATACCGAAAAGGCGTGTTTTAATCGGCTGCCGGAACGAGGTGATTATAATGAAACTTAGAGATTCTCGCAAAAAGAAAGTGGGTCTGCCGGACGTTGCACAACTGAACAACAATCCTGCTTTACGTATATAATACGATTTTGAATATTTATGACGATTTCAAGTTCATTTCTAAATGACGAAGGGGCAGAGTGATGGATAACATTATAATCAGAAAGATATGGCAGGATGTTCACATGATGAAATTAAAAGTCTTGTGCTCATCCTCTGTGGCAACAATTACCTCTGGAATCTATGTTGACGGTTATATGATTGATGAATTGGTGTTCAAGATTAAGAGATTTCTTGACGGAACAATTGAAGAGACAACATGGACCAACACAGGCCGAGGGAATGATTCTATAGCATGCTTGTCATTAAGATTTTTTAGAAAAGACAACTTGGGACATATTATTATTGAAGTGTTTGTAGAACTTGATGACGGAGGAAATTATGAAGAGCATAATTGTTGCTTCTATATATGCACCGAGCATGGCTTATTAATGAGTTTCTGCGAAAGATTAGATTATTTAAAATATAATCCGGTAGGTTTCATAGTTCAATTAAATAAAGTTAACTGAAAAGAAACATATAGGGGAAGATTAAGGCAGAAATCTATTTACAGAGCGGGCGACGTCATCAGGAAGGGGCCGAAAGCACTTTTCACTTTGAAAACTGTCTGAAAATCCAAAGTTTTCAAAACGCATTTTGAAAAGTATTTGAAATCTGAAAGTTTTCAAAGTATAATCGCGCCAGGCGAGGTGAAAAAAATGATTATCAGACACGGATATTTGGAAAAAATTAAATCATACAAAGATATGCAGCTTATAAAAGTCGTCACAGGCATACGAAGATGCGGTAAATCGACTTTGCTGAAGCTTTATAAAGACGATCTGCTAAGAGACGGCGTGGATGAGAAACAGATCATATTTATCAATCTTGAAGAAAAGGAGAATGAGGCGCTTAAAAATGTTGATGCCTTATATGATTACATTACGGGCAATCTCATAAAGGATGAGATGAATTATGTATTTATAGATGAGGTCCAGGAGTGCAAGAATTTCCAGACGGCAGTGGACAGTCTGTTCATAAAAGACAATGTTGATATTTATATCACAGGGTCAAATGCGCATATGCTCTCCGGCGAATTGGCGACATTATTGTCGGGCAGATATGTTACGATAGAAATGCTGCCGTTGTCTTTCGTAGAATATCTTCAAGGTGCCGGGGAAGATAGCATAGAGAGTAAGTATAGAGACTATTTGAGGTTTGGATCGTTTCCGTTCGTATTGCAGTTTAAAGGCAATGAAGAACAAATAAGAAGCTATCTGGACGGATTGTATAATACGATTTTCAAAAAGGATATTGTAAGAAGAAACGGTATTCAGAATGAAGATGCATTGGAAAGTGTAACGAGATTCGTTTTTGACAATATAGGAAATCTGGTTACGAGCAAAAAAATAAGCGACACATTGACGTCAAATAACTGCAAGGTTTCTCAGCCGACGGTGGAAGGATACCTGAAGGCTCTTGCGGACAGTTTTTTTGTTTATAGGGTGACCAGATACGATGTCAAAGGGAAACAATACCTGAAATCCATGGCAAAGTACTACGTTACCGATTTGGGTATGAGAAATAATCTGCTTGGTTATAAGAGTTCAAACCGTGGAGCTGTTTTGGAGAATACAGTATTCCTTGAGTTGATACGGCGCGGATACAAAGTGTTTATCGGCAAGGTCGAAAACGGAGAAATAGACTTCGTTGTTTTTAAAGGCAGTGAAACTGTTTATATCCAGGTTGCTGAAAGCATAAAGGATGAAGCAGTCTTTGAAAGAGAAATGAAACCTTTGCGAACCGTAAAGGATTTCAACAAAAGGGTGGTTATAACAACAGACTATGACGTCAATGAATCCTATGACGGAATCAGGCATATAAACATTATAGATTTCCTTTTAGGAAAAAAGAACATATAACCAATACGACAGGAGCACATTGGCGATCAAAACCGGAATAGACAATGTGCTCTTTTGTGACAATTTTTATAAGCAACAGGAAAACAACGCTGAAAAATCGTTATTTCTTTGCATTTTTCCGGATTTCACCGCCCCGGCTGCGCTTCAAATATACACCGTCACCGGCGAAACGGTGATATTGACAATGTCAAACTGATTTAAGCCAACGACCTTCCGGCTCCCGCAGGTTCATCCCACGGGAGCCGGTTTTTTAGGAGAAACCTCTGCAAAACCAATGATACGGATGATTACTTTGCGTTTTATCAGAAGAAATCTGCTTTGATACTTTGCGTTTTGTCAGAAGAAAACCGAAATAATACCTTGCGTTTTATCGGAACGGGCGGTTTAACGGGTGCCTTGAAGCTCAGATTCTATTGCGTCAACGACAATGATATCCGCGGGAAGCCAGTTGACTTGGCGGAGGTTTTGCGTCGGAAGCCACTTGGCGGCTTCGTGTTCAAGAAGCTCGATGTGGCTGTTTTTGAGGCTGCACCAGAAACAATCCATCGACAAGTGAAAGCCCGGGTAGTCATACTCGACCGTGGTGATGAACCGGCCAACCGTTATTTCAGCATCCAGATCCTCCTGAATTTCGCGCGCAAGAGCCTCTTCGGGCGTCTCGGCTCCCTCAATCTTTCCGCCGGGGAACTCCCACCAATCCTTGTACTCACCGTATCCGCGCTGCGTTGCAAACACAACCGGCTCTCCTTGCTCGTTTATTGATTTTATGACGGCTGCGACCACCCTGATTGTTTTCATACCGCGTCCTCCGATATATAGCTTTCCAAATATTTCAAAAGGTCTTCCCTGACAGCGCGATTGTACCATATCTTCAGCCTCGAACAAACCGGAATCTGACCCGCACACTGACAATCCTTGCGCAGAAAAATGAAGCATTGCTTTACTTATGGAGGTTATCATGGCAAATACATTCGGATATGTCAGAGTCAGCACGCAAGAGCAGAACGAGGACCGCCAGCTGACGGCAATGTACATTGCCGGCGTCGACCCCGCCAACATTTTCCTCGACAGGCAATCCGGCAAAAGGGTTTAAAACAAGCATTGACATCTTTCCCGCAAAATGTCGATAAAACTTAAATAATTGTTGATTTCGTAATTCTTTCCATGTAGAATCACGTTAACAAAAAACAACTTCAATAAGTGAAAAAACATCAGGAGGATTTAACTTATGAGAAAGCACATTGGCGTGTTTGTTCTTTTCGTTTTGGTCTTGGCGATACCGCTTTGCATGGCGGCTTGCGGAGGCTCGAAAGGGAGCGGCGGAAAAGACAACGCAGTTACGGTAACATACGAGGTTCTGGATCCGGTGCCGACGAGTTCGATTACGAATCCGGGTTCAACGGTGGCGTATTCTGTTGCATTTTCGAGCGACGGAAAAGTGACCTGGACCAAGACCCGCGTTTATACTGACGGACAGGCGCTGAAAGCCGGTACTTCGGAAGTGATCGTCGGACGTTATACGGATGCCGAAACAGCTATCGGAACGTATGAAGTTACGGCGGAAGGCACGTATCTTGTGTCACGCACCGGTTACAGTCGCAAAATTGTTTTTGATAACGAGGCGGACCGACAGACGTACATTGAGTATATTGACGAATACGGCAGCTTGAACAAAGATGATATCATAGCTGCCTGTTCAGAAAAGGGAAGAAGTTATACTGCGGATGAAATGAAATCCAAAGGGCTTACAGGGCTGTTTAATGAGATAAAGCCGCTTGAAGACGGCGAAAAAGCTTTGGTGATAAAAGAATACCAGAGCGGCAAGGTTAACAAAACGTACTTTTATGACAGTGAGAACCGTACCACAAAGATTGAGAGTCAGAATGGAGCCGACGAGTACCACTACGATGAGAACGGCGTACTGACGGGGGAGACGTCTTGGTATACGATTGTCGTTGGCGGAGTCACGAAACTTAAGACGACCGAATACAGTATTATTGACGGCAAACTGCATCCGACGCATCACACGGAGACTGAAGACGGGGTGCTGACGGTCGACGAGTACTACGATTAAATCGCCAATATCATCAGCCGGTTCAGGCAGAAAAGCGCAGCACTCTTTGTTGACAAACGGCGGCCGCAAAGGTACAACCCGAGTTTGACGGGGCCGATACAAATCAGTTGGTGAATAAAGAGCCTTTAGCCATATCAGTTGATTTGGTGTATCATAGGTCTGTGATAGTTTATTCATGACAAGCATATTATATCACGAAAAAAGAACTCGAATCTGCCTATTTTTAGGAAAATTCGAGTTCTTTTTGTTCAAGGGGAAGTTTTTTTACAGCCCCTTTTACACTTTCAGGAACAGTGAAAACAGGGCCAAAACGGCGCCCGCTGCGATGCCGGCAATTTCGCTTCTTGCGAAATAGGACAACAGACTTGAGACAGCTCCGGAGGCGCCGGCCATTGAAAGGAGCCTCAGAATTTGAGCGGTTACGTTTTCGGAAAAAGGCTTTAGCTTTATGTCGCCGTAGGCATTTAAGAACACCTCTTTTGGCGCAGAACCTTCAAAAAACAGTCTTCCGGCAGAGAGGGCGAGGGCAAATGCCGCCAGGACGGTCAGCGGAAGAAGAATGACAAGAAGTAATGCCTTGGCGGCAATCACCTTGGCCCCTCCCGGCATGATTACCGACGGATGGGGCACTTTGTTTTTTCTGTCCTCGGCGAAGACGTATGAGGCGACAAAAGAACAGAAGACGGCGGTGATCAGAATCAACATTTTCGGCAATTTACCGGTGAAACTTCCGTAGCTGCCTTCAATGGGCTTTTCGGGAATGCCGTTTTCGATGCGGAAAATGAGAAGCTTGTCTTCAGGCGTATCGGCAGTGTCGGAAATACGAAGGAACAAAAGGTACCTGTAATCGGTATAGGACGGATAGACGTCCAGGCTTTTCATCTTTTGAAGCAGATCCTTCTTCGCGCCGGAGGCAAAAGAAATCAATGTGTCATAGAAAAAATAATAGTCGTCCGTGGAAATTGCCCGGTAGGCATCATCCGTAAGACCCGCGGCAAGAGCGAGTTTAATAAGGGAGTACTGCCAGGAAACTGTTGAAAAAACCTGCTTCTCCTTCAGAAGCTCGCAAAGCCGAATCTCGGCCTTCAGCTGCTCCTTTTCCTCGTCAGTGAGGGGAACGAAATCTCCGAGATCACCGGGATTCTCCGCTTCGCCGGCCCTTTCCGACATATCAAGGCGGTTGCGGCAGGCTATAATGCGGTTGTCGTAGTGATTTGAGTCAAGATCCTGATGCTTTGACAAGTTAGGGGTTTCCCACAGAGTAAACAGAAGCCCTATGACGAGGGGCAACAGGCAGACGCCAATGACGGCAAACGTTACCTCCGGCCGCGCAAACAGCTTTTTAAACTCATTCCTTAATACGCCGCCCATCGGTTCAGTTCCCTTCGATCTTTTTAAAGAATTCGCTTTCAAGGTCCTCTCCAAGATCCTCCCTCTTGGTGACGGCAACAATCTTCCCCTTGTTGATAAAAATATAACTGTCGCACATCAGTCCGACCTCGTGGAGATTGTGGCTGGAAATAAGAACGGTGGAGCCGCTTTTTTCCCTAAAATCAGACACTATTGTTCTCAGGTCTCTGACGCCGACGGGATCGAGGCCGTTTGTGGGTTCGTCCAGGAGCAGAAGGTCGGGGTTCCCGATGAGAGCCTGGGCCATGCCCAGCCTCTGTCTCATTCCGAAGGAATAGTGTGAGACCTTGTCGTTTTTACGGTCCGCGAGGCCCACTTTTTCGAGGACCTCGTCAATTTCTCCATTTGTGATTCCCTTCTTAACGTTTTGAATCAGCTTCAAATGCTGCGTGGCCGTAAGAAAAGGGTACAGCGCAGGGGACTCGTTGATGAGGCCGATGCGGGACAGCATCTCAGGACGGTGGCGCCCCGGGTCGAAGCCGAGGACCTTGGCGTCTCCGCTGTCGCGCAAAACAACGCCGGTTATAATCTTCATAAGGGTGCTCTTGCCCGCGCCGTTGACGCCAATGAGTCCCACGCAGGACCCTGCCTCTATCTCCAGCGACACGCCGTCAAGGGCTCTCAGTTTTCCGTACTTTTTTACAACATTTTTTAATTCAACAACGGCCATTTTTTTAATCCTCACTGTGATTTTCAAGAAGCAGTCCAAGGGAAATGAAAAACGCCAGGTGAAGCGTCAACGAAACCGCGGACCACAAAAAACTCTGCCCCGTCTCGATGGAGTCGGCGGCAATGAAATGAGCCCAGTCAGAGACTGAGAAGATACTGTTCCGAAGCCAGTAGCGGGACCCCGGGTGGTTTAATTCGACGACCCTGAAGGCAAAAAACGATACCGAGAGGGCTATTCCCAAAACAACGGAAACAGGGGTGTTTTTTGTAACTGCGACCGCAAAAAACATAAATGAAATCACAAGCGCGAGTACCGGTATTGACGCCAAGGTATATAAAACCAAAACCGTAAAGGGCGTGCAGAAAATAGTTTTACCGAAAGCCACCACATACACAGTCTCAAACATACTCCCTTCGCTTAAAAACAGGACGGTTACCAGTATTATCACTGAGTAAAGGAGAAGGCCGCCAATGCTCAGCATCAAAGCCGTCAGCAGTTTTGCAGCATTGGTTTTGGTACGGCTTACAGGCAGCAGATAAACCGCCGGCGTTTTCTTTCTTTTGCGGTCAACTCCGAAAACCGCAGCAGCTGCGAACACGCCAATTATTCCCATCAGCGCGAGTTGAATATCATGTAAATCATGTGACCTGATATAGAAGAGCGCAGCATTTCTGTCGGGGTCGCCCGCATTGCGCCTTGTCGCTTCCTTCAGCGACTCGTTTTCAGCTTTCAGTTTGTCTGCTTCATCCGCCGTTTTAGACAGTTGGATATCATATAAGTTTGATGCGTATTTACTTGCCCTGCTGCGATTGGCTTCGTTGTCCGGGTTCGCACCGGTTTCCAGCAGGAAGGAGTATTCGTAATAATCCATCAAATCCACACCGTCAACTGAGTCTTTAAGGGTATCGCGTTTGGCTTGAAGATACGCCATGTAGTCGTTTTCTTTCAGAGCCCTGTCAAAACCTTCGATAACCGTCGGATCCTCGCCTCTTCCTAAAGCGATATACCTTGATTCTACGCAATCATACTGCCAACCCACGGTAGCGAAACCCTTTTCCAAAAGGTCTTTGTAGTAGGACAAAAGCTCTTTTTCTTTTCGGTCAGCGGCTTTTTCAGCGGCTTCCGCACCAGCGAGGTTCTTTTGTTTCCTCTGTTTTTCTGCCGTTTTGCGGTATTCGGAGATGCTTTTTTCTGTGGATTCTATGATTTTCTCAGGCGTCCAAGTCATGGCATCCCCCCCTTCAGAGTTAGAAGAGTAGAGAGTCCACAGGGCCCGGACATCCATGTAAAGATGTGATGCAGTTATTCCGGAAATGACAATGACCAGGACTGCAAAAGGCAGCAGCTTGTTTTTCAGTTTTATGAATTCATTTTTTAAGCAACCTGTCATAGAGTAATATCAACCTCCTTGAATTAAGTATCCGGTCACGGTCTCTAGACGATCTTCCAGCTCCCGGAAACAAGTTTTAAAGTAATAGTTATGTCGTCGATTGTGCAGTCACTGAGATAATCCCGTTCGATTTTGCCGCCATTCTGACAGTATATCGCCTGCTGCCTTTCTACACTTGCCGTGATTTGGATTGTGTCAATTGAAAGAAATTTGAAACCATGCCAGCCCTTGATTTTCATTTCACAGCTGCTGACAGTATACTTTTTGTCGGCCTGCCGTTGGAATTCCCGGATTACTGAATCTCGAAACCTTTGAAAACCGTTATTTGTCATTATGTCCGCCGCTTTCATATCGCCGCAAATGGAGTCTATCAGATTATTAAGAGTCTGCTCGTCCATTGTAAGATTCTCGTTTTCAAGACAGTATTCAGGGGGAATAGCTCTTTTGCTGAATATCGCAATATACTTTTCGCATATCTTCTTCGCGGTGTTTTCGGCGACAGGGACGTAGATGAGCACAGCCCCAATTGCTGCGACTAACACTAAAAGAAGAGAAACAATAACGATTCTTCTGGTTTTCAAAACGATATCTCCTTAGACCGGTTCAGGTCTTGTGTAAGAAAAACGATTCTCGACGCCGGAACTATTTCGACAGCACGGTCGTCAGAATGAAAACTATCATACACGATTCAACAGGCAATGTTTTAGCACCTATCTACAAATACTATTCTATCAAAGTGATTTGCGTTTTGCAAACAACTATCAGTTGAATCTGTTTGCCGGATTATGTGACGAATACGGCATTTTTCGGGGTTTACAATCATGCCGAAGAAACCGCCAAACGGTTTCCGGTCCTGATTGACAATAAGGGCGAACAGGTATATCATTTGCGTGGCAATAGCTTGTGTTACGGAAATGTTTCTGACAGTGTTCCGTATAGGTTTCAGTTCAAGGGGGTTGTAGTTATGACCGGTCGAAGAATAATAATAGCATCGGCTTTATTCTATCTGTTAGTGCCGTTTGCTTTTGCAACTTACCGCATTGGATTTCCGTTTATTATACCAGTTTATCTCATTGCAATTCTTGTAGCCTCTGTCATCATTTGGGTTGTTTCAAACCGATGGTGGATGGTGCTTCTGGTTGGCGGCAATTTTGTCACCGCGATTTCCTTGTATGTTATACTTGCTACATATCTTTATTACATAAATATTTCCTCCGATGTAATGACAATGGTTGCGGGGTTTGCTATCGCATGGAACGGCGCATGGGTGGCCTCGTCGATATTGGGTGTTATGACTTTAGCAAAAGTTATTGCGCTCAGGAAATAGTCTCAGAGAACCGTGTCTTGGGGAACACGCCAAGACATTGGCGATAAACAATAATAACGGTTTAAAGAGGATGCAAAAATGATTTCAGAGCGGAAGGAATGCCTAAATATGAGGCGCCGGGAAGAAAAAGATGAAGGAGCTTTGATTGTCCGTACTGCTGCGGGAGCGAGGAACAAAGTCTTTTATTTGACGCCAATGACCATGCGATATGAGTAACAGGCTCGCCGGACACGGTTATCCGTGTGTTTAAACGCCGAAAAAACGACGGGAAAGCATCTGAAAACATGAGAATCCCAAACTCTGCGTCACCACTCTTTATTGACAAACGGCGGCCGCAAAGGTACAATTACTTCTGTTTGATAAACTGCCGGAGAAGGCGGCAAAAATGGTTTTTGACCTTGATTTGAATAAAAGGAGAAGTCTGAAATGAAGAAGAATTTTAAGATGGTATTGGCGGCAGTCCTTGCACTCGTTCTTGCATTGGCGGCTTTCGGATGCGGCACATCCGATAACAAAACCGATCCTAAAAACACAGCCGGCAGCGCTACACCTACAAGCGCACCGGATGCGACACCGACCGAAGAGCCTACAGCGACGCCTGAGCCCGACCCCGATGTGATGAGGAAGGACCCGATTGACGCGCCTTATGCTTCGGCATTTACCGTTTCGAAGACGTTTTCGAAGGACATGGTTGTGCAGCGCGGCGAGAGAATCCGCGTCTGGGGCTGGGCTGACGAGTCTGAGAACGGAAAGAAAGTTTCCGGCGAGTTCATGGGAATGTTCGCGGAGGGCCTTGTTGAGGACGGCGAGTGGGTCATCACCTTCGGAGCCAAACTTGACGCCAATGCGGAACCCGGAAACGACATGAGAATCTACACGGATACGCAGGAAGTTGTGTTCACGGACGTGCTCGTTGGCGATGTCTATATGGTTATCGGCCAGTCGAACTGTGCATACTCAATGACCAACCATTGGCAGTACATCGACAAGAACGATGAGGAGCACGTGGCGCAGAAGTTCGTTGACGGCGACCTGCCGATCAGACTCAACTACAACTCGTTCCAGACCTCTTACGGAAACAAGAGGGGTACCACGGACCTCACCAAGGACATCAAGGCCAAGACGAGCTGGAGAAAAGCCTCCAAGGGCACAGTTTCGACCTTCTCGGCAATAGGCTACCTTTTTGCCTATAATATCGTAAAACTCACCGACGGTACTGTTCCGGTCGGAATGATCGAGATTGACGGTAACGGCATGCCGCTGTCGCACTTCCTCCCCAACGAGGTTGCCGACGCAAACGGCACGGACAAGTGGAACGAATCCAAGGGTTACTACGTAGGAACAGGCGTCAACGCGGGCCAGGCGCGCTACATGTACAACGAGTACATGCATCCGTTTGACAAGATGGCGATGGCGGGCATCCTCTGGTACCAGGGCGAGAGCGACCTTCAGGATTCCGAGGCCGGCAGATACGCCAAGGCATACTGCGAGCTCATGGATTACCTCAGAGAGAGGCACAACCTTGTCAACAAGAACTTCCCTGTATACTTCATCGAGTTCCCGTCCGAGTACACAAGACCCGCAAACTACACGGGCAAAGAGAACTGGGCTTACATGGACTTCGGCAAGATCCGCGGCATTATGGGCGGCATGGTCACGATGAGAGAGAACTTCTACCAGATCATGTCGAACGACCTCTGGGCTGACACGACTTTCTGGAACAGCCTGCACCCGAACTGCAAGTACGAGCAGGGTCTCAGAGCGGCTCAGATTGCCTGTGCGGTCAACGGTGACGGCGGCATCAAACTTGAAGATGCATCCGGTCCGATCATCGAGTCGATCACTTACTCGAGCGACGGCAAGAAGGCGACCCTCAAGTACAAGAACGTCGGCGAAGGTCTGAAGACCATTGACGGTGACGCCAATGTAAACGGCTACAACATCCTGACGGGCGTCAACAAGATCGGCGCGAAGATCACGGGTAAGATTGTCGGCAAGGACACAGTCGAAATCACCTGCGAAAGGTCGATGGAAGGTCTTGCTTATAACGTAATCACGACCTACTTCTTCGGCAAGGAGATTAACCTCTGCAACTCGGCCGGAATCCCTGCGGGCGCATTCCTGCTCAACAAGTGATGACAGAGTGACAAGTTTGTTTTGAAACAATGCTCCGGCAGGCGCGCCGCGCCTGCCGGATTGCCGCAAATATAGGGCAAACATATTGGTTATACGGAGGCCTCTTTTGGCAAAAAACGAAAGTTCCGAAACTGAATACGGAAGCGGGTCGATAGATGCCATTCTTGAGGACTTCGAAAGAGCTCTTGCGAAAAACGACAACGTTTTTTACGGGAGCGGCGCCTCCGACGAGGATGCAGCGGCGCCGCAGCAGAAGGGCGCGGATGAAGCGGAGAGCGGCATTGGCGATGACGGCGGCATTGGCGAGGCTGAGCTTGTCGGTGACACGAGCGAGCCTCTTACGCTTTTCCTCTCGGATATCAGAAAGTACAAAATTCTCGATAAAGAAGAGGAAATTGAGCTGTTTAAGAGGGCGCGGGCGGGCGACGCTGAGGCGCGAGACATGCTGGTGAAATCAAACCAGAGGCTTGTGCTTGCGATTGCATGGAGAGAGTTCAGGGGCAGGGGAGTCAGTGTTGAGGACCTTGTAGCTGAGGGGAACGTGGGCCTTATGACGGGCATTGACAAGTTCGATCCGTCGCGCGGAACGAGGCTTTCGACGTACGCAAGCTTTTTTATTAAGAGGGAGATGCGGAGGGCGATCTACCAGATGGGTGACGTCATCAAGATTCCGGAGAACATGCATCTTCTGATGACAAGGATTAAGACGGCAGAGAGCAGCTTTAAGGCTGAGAAGGGCTCGTATCCGACTGTGGAGGACATTGGCGAGCTCACGGGAATCGATACCGAGACCGTAAGGGAGCTGCTTTTTTATAAAACACTTCAGTTTGTCGATCTTGACGCCCCTGCGGGGGATGATACGGATGCGACCAACGGGGAGAGGGTGTCTGACGAGGACGGCGCTGTGATCACGGCGAGCGCTGAGGAGATTGTCGAGAGGCACCTGCAGGCGCTTGACGGGCGGATGAGCAGAATCATCAAGGCGTATTACGGGCTTGTCGGCGAGAAAAAGAAAAACTTAAAGGATCTGTCACGGGAGTTCGGTCTTTCGGAGCAGAGGATTTCACAAATGAAAAACCGGGCAGAGAGGAAGCTCGAAAAGAGCGGTATGATTGACGAGCTGAGAGCGCTTTACCAGTGACCGGTGCCACGCGGGGATTGTTTATGGCTGACGACAACAGTTTAAAAGGGTTTGATGAGAGTGTTATTGCCGGCGGTGATGCCGCAGCGGGCGGAACGGCAGCGGGTTTTTGCACGCCGGGAGAGGCCGGCGGGAGCGCATTGGCGGATGATCAGGACGCAAGGGATTACGTAAGGTACGGACGCGACGGAATTGAGCGCAACGTGCTGCTTTCGGCTGCGGCGGGCTCAGGAAAGACCAGGACGCTCGTTGACCGCATCGTTGAAAAAGTCAAAAATCTTCCCGAGGGAAAACATATAGATTCAATCGTGGTCGTGACGTTTACGCGCGCAGCTGCGGCGGAGCTTGTCGGCAGGATTGAGGGGGCTCTTCTGAAAGAGATCAACCTCCTGAGAAAAAGCGGGCGGCACGACGAGGCGGACAGGCTTGTGAACGAACTGTACCTCCTCCCCAAAACTTCGATCGGTACCATTGACGCGTTCTGTCTTGAACTTGTAAGGAAAAATTTCACGGCGGTAAAAAGCTGCACGGTCGATTCGTCGTTTGTTCTCGATAAAGATTTAGCAACGGTCATAAGGAAAGAAGCTGCCGCCAAGGTGCTCGAGGACTACTACGCCAAGGCCCCCGACACGGAAGACGGCAAAATCATCCGCAATATTCTTGCCGCGTACAACAGTCTGAGCGGCGACGACGGCTTTGTGGGCGACCTCATAAAGATTTGCGAGTTCTGCGACTCGCTGCCTGACCCTTACGCGTGGCTTGAGAAGACTGCCGCGCAGTTTGACATTGGCGGTGACGTGCGCGAAAACCTATGGTACAGGAAGCTGAAGAACGAGTACGTGAGGGTGCTTGACGAGTCGGTTGAGCACGCGGGCACGGTTCTCAACGCGCTGAACAACGAGCCTGAGGTATACGCCAATGCGCTCGGCGGCGACCTTGCCGCTTATATAAAAGCGTTTGAATCTACAATGGAGGCCGTCGCGGCTGAAAAAGCCCGCGTTCTGGCTGAAGCTGAGGCCGCTCCGGCGCTTTTTACCACGCAGCAGTTCGGAGATGACAGGTTTACAAGAAAACCTGCCGTGAAAAAGGCCGACGACGGCACCGAAAAGAACAGGATAAAGGTCGTTCTGACGGAGGATCTGAACGTTGCAAGAGAGCCCGTCAAGAACTTTATCAGTCAAATATTGTTAAAAAACCTTATCGTTGACGGCGACCCGAAAAAGAGCGAGGAAGTGTTCAAGCTTGGGATTAAAGAGCTTGGCGGTTACGTCTCGCTTATCACCGGGATTGCACGCGATATTTACCGGAAAACGGTTGAAGAGTGCGCCGTAAGGAAGAGTTTTTCGTTCTCGACGGTTGCCCATTTCGCGCTTGAGGTGCTCTGCAAAGAGGGTACCGAAATCGGAAACGAAGATCCCGAAAATCTTGAGCCGTCCGATGTCGCCAAGGCGTACAGAAGGACCGTTGACGAGGTCTACGTTGACGAGTACCAGGACACGAGCATGCTCCAGGAGTTCATCCTGTACATGATCTCCGGCATAAACGACAAGGCAAATCCGCGGAACAACATGATCATGGTCGGCGATCTCAAGCAGAGCATTTACAGTTTCAGAAATGCCCGCCCGAAGCTCATGATCGACAAGTCGCGCCTCTTCGAAAGCAGCGAGGGCGGCATTCTGCTGCACCTTTCGCGCAACTTCCGAAGCAGGAAAGGTGTGATCGACGGCGTCAACGAGGTATTCTCAAACGTGATGACCGGTGAGGCATCCGACATTGACTACAAAGGCGGGTCGCACAGGCTTGAGTACGGCGCCGTCAAAAAATACAGGGACATACCCGTGGCGGGCGACCCGACCGGCGGCCGCTGCGAGCTCATATACATATCGGAAAAGACCCCTGACAACGAACTTGCGGTACTTGCCGCGAAAATCAGAGAGCTCAAGGAAAACTTCAAGGTAAGGGACGTTAAGCGCGACGCAAACGGCGACACGGTCTACGACGAGAGCGGCGACGAGGTCAGCGCGCAGAGAGAGCTTCGCTACGGCGACATATGCATCCTTGTCGGCAGCAACAAAAAGATTTCAGAGCTTTCGGCGGGCCTCAAGGATGCGGGCTTACCGATCGACTCAAAGAGCGTTGAATACTTCTTCGAGAGGGACGAAATCTGCGACATTCTGAACTTCGTGCGCATTATCGACAACCCGAGGAACGACATACCCCTCGCGATAGTGCTGCGCTCGCCTTATTTCGGCTTCACCGACAGTGACCTTGCCGAGGTCAGGGCTTCGGCTCTGCAGGCGGGATGTGCAAAACACACGGATTTCTGGGAGGAATTGGCGGTTTCGGCAAACTCGGACGACCCTGCTTTTGAAAGGATTGCCGCCAAGGCAAAAGATGCCGTGACCACCGTCACGAGCCTCAGGGAGCTTGCCGAGAACATCACGGTTTCAAGCTTCGTCTGGAAACTCATCAACTTCAGGGACTACTACAAGAACGCGGACGACATCGCCAAGGGCAACCTCCGCAAGTTCCTCACGTTCGCCTACCCGTTCGACAAGGGCGTCTTCGGCGGCCTCTACGGCTTCGTCAGGAGCATGGACCGCACCGTTGCGATGGATTCGGACTCCTCAAAGAAGGCCTACGAGCGCGAAAAGAGCTACACCGTCGTCTCCGAGGCACCCGACAAGATTAAAATAATGACGACCCACAAGAGCAAAGGCCTCGAGTTCCCGGTCGTCTTCTACATGGACACCAACACCGCCAAGCGAAACCACGGCATCCCCTCCTGCACCTGCGACGAGGACCTCGGAATAGGCCTCAACTTCCAGTACGAGGACGGCGGCATCTACAAAAAGCTTGGCAAATCTGCGCCGAACATCCTCATGAACTACGTGAGGGGCTGCGAAGAGCGCAAGGAAATGCAGCGCGTCGTCTACGTCGCGCTGACGAGGGCGCAGGAAAAGCTGATAGTGATCGGCTCGCCTCAAAATAAGGACGAGGTTAAGACCAACCTTGCCCTCATGGCAGACGGCGCGGGCCAAAAGGTCACCACGGCCTCAATCAAGTACCAAAAAACGCCTTTCGGCACTGTCCTTCTCGGAATCGACCGCAAAAACGGTTCCGCCTGGGTAAGGGAAGTTACGGACGGCGATAAAGTCAGGGAGCTTATCGAAAAGTTAAGGCCGGCTGAGGCTGAAACGGCGGCTCCGGACGAGGCGGAGCCCCCCGAGCTTAAGCCGGAGGAGCCGCCAATGCTGCCGCCGCAGGAAAACGGACAGGCGGGCGATATTGCCAATGCCCCGGCCGGCGACGTTGACCTTATAACGGAGGTCCTCGAAACCGCCAATGCAGGCGCCATGCCCGTCAAAATATCCGTCTCAGCCCTCAAGCGCTATGCGGCGGACGGGGCAGAGGCAGGGGATGACGCCAACGTCTTCAAGATTGAAGCGAAAGAATTTCCCTCAAAATTCGGAAATTCTTTCGGTGCGCCGGCGGGCCCCGAAACCGCTGCGGACGACACGGCCCGCGGCGCACGCTTTGGCGTCATCATGCACCGGCTGATGAAATACCTTGTCGAGGACAGGTCCAACTGGCCCGCAAGGGACGCCGAAGAGGTCGCAGCCTACGTTTCAGCCGCCGTCGCCGCGCTCCGCAAAGCGGAAGTTTTCAGCGCCGAAGAGGCAAAACTTGTCAGCAGAAGGATGGCTGCAAACTTCCTGCTCTCAGACCGCGCCGACGAGGTCAGGCGTGCCGACAAGGCAAGGTGCGAGGTCCCCTTCACCTACAGGGTTGACGTCAAGAAGTACCTGCCGTTTGCAAAACAGGCGGGCGCGGTATCAGAGACGGCGGAAGCGGACGATGCGGAAAACATTGGCGATATGGACGCTCCTAATATTAAAAGTTCTTTAAAAGAAAGAAATACAATTGCATTGCAGGGCGTCATTGACTTATACTATAAAATCGGGACACGTATTGTTGTTTTAGATTTTAAGACAGACAATCTGGAGAGAATGACAGGCGGGAAAACACTTGAGGCTTACCTGCTTCAGATCAGGTGCTACAGGGACGCATTGGCGGAAATTTCCGGCGAAAAACCTGACGAAAGCCTGTTGTTTTTCCTGAGGAGCGGCGAGGAAGTTAAGCTCGAGGAGAGCCCCCGCGGCTGACATGAAACCGAAAAGCTTCTTTTGCAAACGGAGTTTATTATGAAGAAACGTATTATTACAAAATGTGCGGCTATAGGGTGTGTTTCGCTTGCCGTGTGCATGCTGGCCTGCAGCTGCAGCTTCTTCGGAGGAAAGAAGAAGAAATCGTCCGGCGAGGACGTGAAGGCAGACGTCGGCGCCGCTTACAGCCTGGTTTACGTCAAGAGGAACGACATTAAGCCGGTCCTTACGGGCGTTTGCACTGTCACGTCTTTCGGCGCTGTCAAATACTCGTATGACATTGGCGGCTACCCGCTTGAGCGCTACCCCGTCAAAGAGGGCGAGGAGGTCACCGTCGGAACCGTATTGGCGTCAATCAACGTCGACGGCGCACAGGAGCGCATTCAGGAGATTGACGAGGCTCTCGCAAGGGGCGGTATCAACAGCCGCAGAAGAGAGCAGTATGAGGCGGAGAAGGCTTCGCTGCAGAATCTTATTGAAAACAAGGACATAAAAGCCACGATTGACGGCGTGGTCAAATACACAAACAGGTCATATACGACGAGCGTGAACGGTAAAAACGTTATCGCGGGCGACATTCTTGTCATTGTAGAGCCCAAGACGCTTGCACTTGCGCAGGGCGTTATGACGAGGGAGACCGCAGAGGTCAGCAGATATACCATCGGCATCAACTCGAAAGTGACGCTCAAGCCGGAAACCGGAAAGAACCGTGAGGAGTTCACGGGTACGATTATCGGCACTTCCGGCGGAAGCGATTCGACCACGGTATTCTTCATCGATCTCAGCGAGGCTCCGGAGAGCGTCAAAGTTGGCGACAGGCTTTCGGTCACTTTTGAAGAGGACGAAGCCAAGCAGGCTCTGAAGGCGCTCAAGGTTCCGAAGGACGTTGTCGAGGTCTACGGGGGCAGAACTTTTGTTTACGTTCTCGACTCGCAGGGGCTGAGGCGCGAGCGCTACGTTGAGCTCGGTATTTCGGACGAGAATTATTACGAGATTAAATCGGGTCTTGAAGAGGGAGAGGCAATAATCCAGTTCAAGAACAACTGATGCGTCAGGGCATCTGTGATAAAAGAACGGACGCGTCAGATAAAACGGAGTTATTTATGAAAAAACGTGGTACAATTTCAAAACTTTTGGCTTGCGGATGCCTTGTGGCGGCTCTCTGCGTGCCGGTTTGCGGTTGTGAGCTGTTTAATTACGGGGACGAGGGCAAAGACGTTCCGCTCAGCACGCCGCTGCCGGTCGAATATAAGATGTACGAAGTTGTCAAGGACACGATCAAGCCCGAACTTGAGGACATCTGCAAGGTTCAGTCCGGCGGAGGCGTTGCGCACACTTACGAATACGCCAATCTCCCGCTCGAGCGCTACGAGGTTTTGCCCGGGCAGCACGTTGAGAAAGGGGACGTATTGGCGGTACTGAGAACGGACGCCGCCGAGAGGAGAATCGAGGAGCTCGAGGCGCAGGAAGGCGGCTGGGGCGCTTTCTGGGGCGTTTCGGGAAGCGATGAGGTCAGAAATGCAGTTGAGCACAAGGAGCTCAAGGCAAGAGTCAGCGGCACGGTCAGGTACGTCAACACGAGTTACATTGGCGATTACAGGAAGCCCAACGAGAATTACGTCACGGCGGGCGACACAATGGTCATCATCGACGCGGAGAACCTGAAGAATTCGCAGGGCGTCATGGTCCTTTACGAGCACGTTGCAAGAAAGTTCACTATTGAGGAAGGCACGACGCTCAAACTTTACACTGCCGAAACGAACACCGAATTTGCGGGTGAGGTTCTTTACAAGGTGAAGACGAACAACTGGAATTCGGAGACGGTCACTTACTACATCAGTCTCGCCAATGCGCCCGGCGAGGTCAAGGTCGGCGACACGCTCAAGGTCAAATACACCGAGGGCGAGGAAAAGCAGGCCGTGGACGTTCCGGTTGTCCCGCTCTCCGCGGTTTACACATATGAAGGAAGATCCTTCGTCTACATCCTTGACGAGGACGGCAAGAAGCGCGAGTGCTACATCGAAGTCGGTCTCTCGGACGACACCAAGGTGGAGGTCAAGGACGGTCTCAAAGAAGGGGACAAGATCATATACTATTAATGAAACCGAACCGGACGGCGCAGGATCATGCACGGGTTCCGGATTTTATGAAAGCAAAGCAAAACAATGATAAAGTCGGTTATAAGTAAAATAAGAAACAATATCTGGATGTTCGTCTGTCTCATTGTCGGTTCGCTTCTGATCACCGGCGTATTGGCGTGTATCCCTATGTACACGATGGGCACGCTGAGGCAGATGCTCTCCACGGACCTGAGATCGCTTGAGCGCGAGACGGGCAGACCTTCCGGCCAGCTGTATTTCACGGGCAAGATCTCAAACAACGACATCGGTCTGTCCAGGGTCAAGGGCCTCGAAAAGATGAAGAACACGGTCGTCGGCGGAGTTGACGGCACATCGGTTGAAATCATCAACTACTACGTGCAGAACTACGTCGAGAACCTCAATTCGAACCGTCTTGACGGCGGCTTCAGCACCTACGACGACTGGGCGGTCAGCACTCTGACGAACCTTGAGAGCAACATCTACATCACGCAGGGCCGCATGTATTCAAACAGCCTCAGCGGCGACGTCATCGAGGTCATCATCGAGGAAAGCACCTGGGAGAACAGCGACAACACGCTCGAACTCGGCAAGGTCTACTCCCTCGTCTGCTCGTCAGGCAAAAAGCCCACCGTTAAGCTCATGCCCGTCGGCGTCTTCAAGGTCAACGACGAAAATTCGCCTTTCTGGTACAACAACAGCGAGCTTTTCTACTTCAACACCTTCTGTTCCGCCAATGCGTTTGACAAGTATTTCTGCCAGTCAAGCGACATGGCCAATGTGCTCACCGGCTCCAAGATTTACCTGAACCTCGACTTCACCAACGCGGGTCTCGAAAATCTTTCGTCATTCATTTCTTACTACAACAAAGTCTACACGTTCTCCAAAGAGCTCGGTACGGGCCGCTACAGCCTCACCATGAACTCTCTCGGCAAGATCAGAGACTACATCAATCAGATAAGCACCATGCAGATGTCCCTCTGGGTCCTAAACGTGCCTGTCATCGCAATGCTCGCCTTCTACATGATCATGGTCACGAGAATGATCATCGAGGAGGACCGCAACGAGATTTCAACATTCAAGAGCAGAGGCGCCAAGACGTCGCAGATATTCATGCGGTACGTCATAGAGAGCGGATTCATAAGCGTGTTCGCGCTTGTCCTTGGCCCGTTCCTTGGCTTCCTGCTCGCCAAGACGGTCGGAAACGCGAGCGGATTCCTGGAGTTTAACGCGCGCCAGGCAATGCCCGTCAAGCTTGACTTCCTCGCTTTCGGCTACGCAATAGTCGCCTGCCTGTTCTTCTCGTCACTGATCCTCATCCCTGCGATCATGGCAACGAAAGGCACAATCGTAAACCTCAAGCAGCGCAGGGCCCGCAAGAGCAGACTCGCATGGTGGGAAAAATCGTGCATCGACATCATCTGCCTTGTCGTGTCCGTCGGACTTCTCGTTCTTTACGAGAAAACGAACGGCTTCAACCACGACGGCACAGTCGCCCCGATTGTCTACGTGCTCTCGTCGCTCTTCATTCTGGGCTGCGGACTGCTTTTCCTGAGAATTTATCCTTTCATAATCGCGCTCTTCTTTAAACTCACCAAGAAGATTCTCCCGCCCTCCGGCTACGCCGCGTTCGTGCAGGTTTCAAGAGGCGGCAACGACTACAGGTTCCTGATGCTCTTCATCATCATGACCATAAGCGTCGGCATCTACAGCGCGGCCTCCGCGAGAATGATCAACAACAACGTCGAAAACACCGTCAGATTCGAAAACGGCGCGGACGTCATACTCCACCCCGACTTTACCGACTATGCAGCTTACGTCAAGGACAGCGACGGCAACGTCACCTTCGTCCCCGAGTCCTACAGAGTCTTCCCGATTGAGGAGTATGCCGACAACGAATACGTCAAGTCGGTCTCCAGAGTCGAAAAGTGCAGCGACCTCTACGTCTTTAAATCCGGCAGGCTCATGTACCCCGACGACGGCAGGACGATAAACCTCATGGCCATTGACCCGTACGAATTCGGACAGATCGGCTGGTGCGGAAGCACGCTCAACGACAGAACCTTCCACGAGATACTGAACAAGCTCGAACTCGAGCCTATGACCGTCTTCATTTCGGAAGCGATGGCTGAGGAGTTCAAGATCAAGGTCGGCGACGTGGTAGAGATTGACGTCAACGAGAGCAACCAGTACTACTACACAAGGGTCGGAAGGATACCGTGCGTCGTTGCCGGCATCATAAACTACTGGCCGACAATGCAGAACGGCACCTACAAAGTCGAAAAATACACCGACGAGAACGGTGAGGAGCTCGAGAGATCCGTTGGCGGTTTCTTCGTCATAATGAACTACGAGTACCTGTACTCGGTAAGAAGCTTCAACGAGTTTGACCTTTACGTCGCGGTTGAGGATTCGGCAAAGCAGGGCTACGACACGTTCGTCGACCAGGCGTTCAACTCCGGACTCATCAACCACGAGAGCGAGATCAGGCTCTACGGCCCCGACATCATGGAGAACGAAAAGAGCAACTCGGCCCTCAAAGGACTCAACGGCTCCTACTCGATCGGCTTTGTTTCAACACTCACAGTTTCGTTCGTGGGATTCCTCATCTACTGGCTGATGAACGTGAGAAACAGAAAGCTCCAGTTCGGTATCCTGAGGGCAATGGGTCTCACCAAGAACAAACTCACCGTCATGCTTGTCATAGAGCACCTGCTAACGACCGGCGTCTCGGTAATCCTCGGAATTGTAATAGGAGCGGTGACCGTAAGGGTCTATGCGCCGCTGCTCAAGATCGCATACACGGGAAGCGTGCTGCCGCTTGACATACTCTTCAACAGGAGCGACAACCTCAAGATTTACGCGGTTGTCCTGGCGATGCTCATTTCCGGAATAGCTGTACTGTCCGTATTCATCAGGAAACTGAAAATCAACGAGGCAGTCAAGATTGGAGAGGAGTGATTGGCGGCATGAAGAAGAAAGACAAACTTAAAACCAATGAGCTCGCGGAAAACGCAGCGGTCGATACATCCGTTGACTATTCTCAGATTATCGCCAATGAAACCGCCGCGGAAGGCGACGCCCCGAAGCCTGTCGAAACCGTCAAGGTGAACCGCGAAGAGGTCCTTATCGACGTCGAAGGCGTGACGAGGGAGTTCTACCGCAAGGACCAGAAGATCGTTGCCGTCGACAACGTCTCGATGAAGATCCACAGGGGAACGTTCGTGATCCTGTGCGGCAAATCCGGCTCCGGAAAGACCACGCTTTTAAACCTCATCGCCGCGATCGACATGCCTACGCAGGGCACGATCTCGTTTGAGGGCAAGGCCTACGGAAGCCTCAACGAAAACAAACGCGACAACCTGCGCCGCTCTAACATGGGCATCGTTTTCCAGAACACGGCTCTCATGTCGAACATGAGCGCGATCGAAAACGTTGAATTTGCGCTGTCCATTGCCGGCTTCCGCTCGCAGAAGAGACGCAGAAGTTCGATACACTGGCTTGAGAGGATGGGCATCAGGGACCGCAGAAACCACATGCCCGCCGAGATGTCGGGCGGTGAACAGGCAAGAGTCGCCATAGGAAGGGCGCTGGCACACTCGCCGAAGCTGCTCCTTGCCGATGAGCCGACCGCCGAGCTCGACTCGAAGACGTCAATGGAAGTCGTCAAGATGTTCCGTGACCTTGTCGATATCGACGGACTGACAATAGTAATGACCACCCACGATGTGAACATCATGGGCAACGCCGACATAATATACACTTTGGAAGACGGGAGGGTTGTAGATGTGCGCGAGAATACGAAGCTTGGCTGAGCTTACATACGGCAAGGACGACTACCAGCAAGGGTTCAGACCTCCCGAGGACGCGATAGTCTATTGCGAAAACCTTATAAAGCTGTACAAGATCGGCGACATCGAAGTCATGGCGCTCCAGGGCCTCGACCTTGTCATCAACAAGGGCGAATTTATCGCAATTATAGGTAACTCGGGCTCGGGTAAGTCGACGCTTCTGAATTCCATTGGCGGTCTCGACAGGCCCACGGCCGGAAGAATTTACGTGAACGGGATCAACCTCCTGAAGCTTGACCCGAAGCAGATGAGCCGCTACATGCGCGAGACCGTTGGTTTTGTGTGGCAGAACACCGCCCGCAACATGGTCCCCTACCTCACTGCGATCGAAAACGTCAAGCTCATCATGCAGCTTGCCGGCAAGGTCGACGAGGAACGCGCCAAGATGCTTCTCGACGAGGTCGGTCTCTCCCACAGGATGAACAGCAAGATGTTCGAGCTCTCGGGCGGTGAGCAGCAGAGGGTCGCAATCGCGATCGCACTCGCCAATAACCCTCCGATTCTCCTTGCCGACGAGCCTACGGGAGCCGTTGACACCAAGACAACGGCCCAGATCATGGACCTCTTCTCAAGGATCAACAAGGAGCTTGGCGTCACCGTCATCGTCGTAACCCACGACAGGCAGCTCTCGCACATGGTCCCCAGAGTCGTTACGATAAGCGACGGCCGTATCGGTACGGAGTTCATCAGGCACGCCGAGATGAGCCACGACACCGAGGAAATGCTCAACGCAACAGCGGGCCACGACTCCGGAAGCCATGTTGAATATGCTTTCATTGACGGCAGACACAGAATCTTCATCCCCGAAAGCTACCTTGAAAAGGCCGGCATCAAGCCCAACAGCAAGGTCGGCATCACGATGGACGGCGAAAAGATAGTTCTTGAAAAGGCTGCCCAGGAAAAAGAATGACACCGGCACGCTGCAAGGGAAAAGGCAAGAAACAGGAAATAATGGGACGATACACATTTTTGCGGCATTTAGGAAGTTATTTGAACTTTTTTTACGTGCGCGACCCCCAAAACGTGTGAATATACTTCGAGTTGATAGCTCGCGCAAAGCAAGTCGCGAGCAATCGTCGCTAGACACTTTGTGTGCTTTAAGAAGTTCAGTCGGTTGTCATTAGTTCTCTTTTGCGACTTGCGTAAAGAGTTAAAAATCAACCATTATTAAGGGTACTGTTTGCAATATAATGCGTGTGTAGATGTGATTAAATGACATTTTGTATGGTAAGGTAAAAACCATATAGAACTGTGCCCGCTAAAAACGCATTAAGAAATCCTGAAGCCGCACTGTTCCCGTGTTATGTATCTAGTACAAGACAAAGGGATGAAAGAACAGGGTTCTATGAGAATAGGTATTGAGGTTATCTGGTGAAATAAAAAAACGAGGTATTTGACGGAACAGTAGTATTGCTATTGATTTACCGGTAAGAACAAGCGTTGAAGAAACGCTAAACGATCTCCTTAATTGAGAAGCAGAGGAACTGATTGGCGCGCAGAAATACGAGCGATCTGAAGAACGTGAAGGATATAGAAGCGGTCATTACAAACGAAATCTGACGACCACATCCGGTGACGTAACTTTGAACGTTCCAAAGCTTAAGGGAGTAAAATTTGATACGGCGATCATAGAACGATACAAACGTAGAGAGTGCTCTGTTGAGGAAACTTTGATTGAATGTATCTGGCCGGTGTCTCAGTAAGGCGCGTAGAGGACATCAGCGAAGCCCTTTGGGGCAGCCGGGTATCGGCTTCGACGATAAGCGATCTTAACAAAAAAGCATATGTTCATATCGAGGAGTGGAGAAATCGTAAGCTAACGTCAAAATACCCTTACGTATACGTAGACGGTATATACTTAAAGCGCAACTGGGGTGGCGAGTACGATAACGTGAGCGTTTTAGTTGCAATAGGCGTTGACGAGGATGGTTACCGGGATGTGATTGGTGCACAGGATGGAATGAAAGAAGATAAAGAGAGTTGGAAAAACTTCTTAATTTGGCTAAAAGAACGAGGATTGGACTGTGTAAAACTTGTCATTGGCGATAAATGTCTCGGCATGTGTGAAACCCTCGGTGAAGTATTACCTGAAGCTAAATACCAACGTTGCACAGTACATTTTTATCGCAACATCTTCTCAGTAACTCCGAAACGATGTCTGCAGAAAGTATCAAGAATGCTTAAGGCGATACATGCCCAAGAGAGTAAAGAAGCAGCGAAAAGAAAGGCTCGTGAAGTCGCGCAAGAACTCCGTGAAATGAAGCTGAATGAGGCTGCCAAAAAGGTAGAAAACAGTATCGACGAGACTCTCACATACATGGACTTTCCAACGCAGCACTGGTTAAAAATCCGAACAAATAATGTGATTGAGCGTATGAACCGAGAGATCCGGCGAAGGACCAGAGTGGTTGGCGCTTTTCCGGACGGTAACTCAGCACTGATGCTCGTTTGTGCGAGGCTTCGATACGTAGCCGGAAAAGATTGGGGCAATAAATGGTATCTCAACATGAGACACTTGGCCGAGAACCTGACCGAGTATGTCGCCTGAAAAAACAGCAGATCCGTAACGCCTAGTCAAGTGTCAAGATGAACGGCGGCCGCCGCCCTTGACAAAGTCATTCCGGACCTGCTGAGAAACGAATAAGCGGAGCTAAGTCGCCCCGCTGTTAATGAATAACAGTGAAATTACATTCTACTGAAAACGAATTTGCGAAAAAGCTTGACACTACCGTCGGCTTGTATTACAATCATGTATATAATCAGAAACACAATCATTCGCCGTTGCCGACGTAATATGTAATCTAGGTAATCCTGAACTTGATGAATCAGAAGTAGGAATTCAAATAGAACACCTGATAATTCAATGACATATTATATTCTTGAAGGAGGTTAAACATGAAAACGAAAAAACCCTTTGAGCAGAATGAACCAATCCCTGTGGGTTTGCTTTTCGGCTATTCCCACTCGCCACCAAGAACACATTTTAAATCGTGACAACCGCAAATACTAGTGGCTGACTGCAAACTAATGGTAAATCACTCTTTTAGATTTGCTGTAATGATTGGCTTATGGGCCAGATTGACAAAATGATACTGTAAACTTTATCTGCAGAATAAATGTAACTAGTTACATCGAGAACATGTTAGTTTTACTGTAGATATTTACGCAAAAGCATAAGTTAAATTATTTTCACTTCAATGTGAATGAAAAGGAGATAACATGAAAAAAGTAATTTTGAGCATAATACTATCAATTACACTTCTGTTTTCTGTTGTAGCGATTCCTTCTTTGGAGACTGCTGCTACACACAACTTGCCAACGAGCTATTCGTCAAGCGAGGTTGTATCAAAACAAACAGATGAGTTAACAAACATCGGAAACATTTTTAAATACGTTGATAAACAAGCTTTTTTGGCAAACGGTTTTGTTAAAAGAATTGAAGAAGACGAAGGTCTTAATTCATACATATATGAAAGAGAAGACGGAACAAGGAGTTTGTTTTTTTTTGGAGAAGACGTTAAGTTTATTAATGGTGATAAGAAGGTTGTTGAGAAGGACATTTCATTATGCCAAACTGACGATGGTTTTATAACAAAACAGAATAATGTTGGATTGATTCTCGGAAGAGACTTTTCTCGAGGTGTAACTGTTTCGTTTGAGGATTATAAATTATCGTTGCTTCCAGCATCGAAAGATGAATTCAAATGTGGAATTCAAATGGATAACTCACTGATTTACCCTGAAATATACGGAAGAAATACAGAACTCATATTTACTCCTATTTTGACAGGAGTTAAACAGGATATTGTTCTAAAACAATATGAAGGAATTAATTCATTCGACTTTATTGTTACATCGGATGTCCTTTCACCCTATTTTGACAACGGAGCACTTTTTTTTGCAGAAACAAAAGATGCAAAAATCAGATTTACCGTTGGGGAGGTATATGTTTTTGATGCTTCAGGCCGATTTGTTCTAGGAGATATAGAGTTAAAATCTGCAGGCGAGAATAAATGGATTATCACTTTGAATGTTTCAAACGATTTTCTAACATCCGATAATACAACATACCCTGTGGTAATAGATCCTTCTTTTAAGGTTGAAGCGTCAGATTCATCGTCATATATTGCAGATACAACTGTCTACAGCGGAAAGCCGAATCTTGCTACGGGAACATGGCAATATAACCATGCTGGGTTCGTTTCTAATGGGTATGATGTAGGCAGAATGCTTGTCAGTATACAAGGGTTAACAACCAACACGGTATATAACAAACTCTTATATACGCAAATCTCTTCAGCAAAGTTTTGTGTCAGAGATTCCTCAGGAACAGCAGCGCAGCAAGTAGATTTGTATA
>Ga0310696_10001123_pt1 | contig 39489 bp, 40 predicted proteins | sample AusTroGonzalo_MG_4_FD_203885 | JGI IMG/M metagenome (GOLD analysis project Ga0310696, IMG submission 203885) | Bovine rumen microbial communities from tropical cattle in Woodstock, Queensland, Australia - Gonzalo_02 (v2) (version 2) | ecosystem: Host-associated > Mammals > Digestive system >... | reverse complement strand
GCGGCCGCCGGTTCACCTACGGCGATCTGTATGAACTTCTGCCGCACCGCAACGAGCTGTGCGTGCTGACGGTGACGCGCGACGAACTCGCGAAATTCGTGACCGAGCACGACAAACTGGTGCGCGACCGCGATTATCCGCAGCTGCTGTTCGCTTCCGGGATCAATATCCACCGCGCGGGCGGCGGCGAAATCACCCGCGTCGAGGCCCCGGAAAAGCTGACGCTCGCCGCCAACGACTATCTCATCGCCGACAGTTCGGTGCTGCGCGTTCTCGCGTACCGGGGCGACCGGAACTTCCGCCGCCTCGGCGTGCTCGAGCGCGACGCCGTCGCGCAATATCTCGCTTCGCCGAAAAACACGAAACACCACGATAAATATAAGGATGTCGTAAAATGAAAAAAGTATTGTTCGGAATCCTGTTGGCCGCGTTCTGCGTCTCGCCGCTCTTCGCCCTGCGCCCCGGCGACCGGGCGCTCAAGATCGACAAACTGCGCGTGATCCGCGGCAAGGTGCCGGATCTGTCGCCGCTCGACTCGGAGACGCCGCTGCCGGAGCTGCGCGCGGTCGTGTTCCTGCTCTGCCGCGCCGTCAACTCCGGCGCCACCGCCGCGATGCTGAACGACTTGGAGCGCAAGTACGCCGGCCGTCTGCAGATCGCGATCGTGACGCCCGATCCGACCGTGGACGCCGAGGAGTTCAAAGTGGCGACCGCCTCCTTCCCCGTGGCGCTCGCCGTCGACGTCGAGCGCAAGCTCACCAAGGAGTACATGGCGGGCAGTCTGCTCTACCCGATGGCGTTTCTCGTCGGCCGCGACGGCGTGATCGTCTGGTGCGGCGAGGCGGTGGACTTGGCCGAGAAGATCCAGCCCGCGCTCGACGGCAAACTTTCGATCAGGACCGAGGCGAAGATCGCCGAGCTCGTCGCCGAGCTTCAGCAGCTTCTGCGCGACAACAGCGACATCTCGATGCGGCGGGTGACGGCCAAGATCTTCGACCTCGAACCCGGCAACGCCGCCGCCATGCGCATCCGGCTCTTCTACCTCGAAAACACCGGGCGCATCCCCGAGGCGCGCAAGCTGATCGACGAACAGCTCAAGGCCGCTCCCAAGCTGGTGCGGCTCTACTTCACCGCCGTCGACTTCGCCGCGAGGTACGACTACACCGACGCCGAGCTGGGCGGGATCGTCGCCGCCTTCGAACGGAACATAACCGATCCGGCGGTGCGCGTCCGCATGGCGTGGATGCTGTTGGAGCGTTTCCCCTACCACCCGTCGGCGCTCCGTTCGGCGGCGGGCACGCTGAGGCGGAAACTCCCCGAGGAATCCGTTTCGCGCGCCAACGCGGCGGCGGCGCGGGCGCTGCTCGAATACCGCCTCGGCAACGTGGACGACGCGCTCAAGTACCAGCGCGAGGCGGTGCGGCTCTTGAATCAGGTCGGCACCGAAGCGGAACTCGACTCCGCCAAGCGCCGCGAAGCGTACTTCCGCGCCGTGTCGGAATTGAAGTGAATATCGCCGTCCGGGCTTGATTTTCCCCGGCATCCGGTGTTATATTGTTCAAAATACAGTTTTTTACGGTGCGACGACACGATATGACCTTCACGGAAAAGATCAGGGACTTCCTCGCCCGGCGCAAACGGCGGAAACTCCTCGCGGAGTACAAGTCGATCCGCCACGCCGAGGACGATCTGCTCGACGAGGAGCGGAAACGCGAGTTCGACGCGGTGATCGAGATCCTCGCGCACTCCGACGCCCCGCACGACAACGCGATGGCGGCGGCGCGCGAAGGCTTCGCCCGCATCAATCACGGGATCAAGCACCGCGCCTTGCGCGAGATACTCGATCTCGTGCTCGTCGTCGGCGCGGTCGCGGCGGGGATCCGCGGGCTGTTCCTGCAGCCGTTCCGCATACCCACGGGATCGATGCAGCCGACCTTGTACGGCATCCACTACCGGTACAAGGACGGCACTTGGCGCGACAAACTGCCCGCCGCCTTGCAGTTCGCGATCTACGGCCGCCGCCGCGCCGAGCTGACGGTGCGCTCCGACGGGCGCTTCGATCCGCAGAGCGTCGCCGTGGCGGACGGCGCGCTCAAGACCGACACGAGTTTCCGCATCGGCGACGAAACCTACACGCTTCCCGGCGACGCGCGGAAGGTCCTCGAATACGCCGAACTCTTCCGGGAAGAAAACGGCGAATATGTGCCGGATACGGAAAAACTCCGCCTCCGCGGCGAAAAGCTCGCCGACGGCTTCACGGCCATCGGCGACCACCTCTTCGTCGAGCGCTGTTCGCTCTATCTCGCGCCACCGAAGCGCGGCGACGTGATGGTCTTCAACACCGAAAATCTGAAGGTGGAGTCGCAGGGGCGGAGCATCCCCTTGAGCGAGCTCAGCGGCTACTACTACATCAAGCGGGTGGTCGGACTGCCCGGCGACACGCTGAGGATAAAGGACGGTTTCCTCTACGTCAAACCCAAGGGCGAAAAGGAGTTCCGGCGCGCCGACGAACTCGATCCGCGCTTCAAAAAGATCTTTTCCCGAAAAGGCGGTTATCAGGGCTACACCAACGAGCCTCACGCCCGCTTTTTGTGTGCCCCCGACGCGGAATTCATGGTGCCCGCCCGCCACTATTTCATGCTCGGCGACAACACCGATTTCAGCATGGACAGCCGCTTCTTCGGGGCGGTGCCGCGCCGCAACCTCGTCGGCCGGGCGCTCTTCGTCTTCTGGCCGGTGTCGCGGCGCTGGGGCGTCGCGGATACCAAGGCCCCGCTCGACGTCCCGACCGAAAAGGACGGCCGCAACTTCGGCACCTACCGGGTGATGTACCGCCAGTAGTTCCGGCGCCGTAAAATTTGGCAAATGCCGGTCGGCGTATTATATTATATATAAAACATCGGGATTGTACCATTAACGCGGGGGGCGGTCCGCCCCCGTCGGGATTCGGAGTTTTGAAGCGATGAAACGTTTTGAGGAGTTGTTCGCCGAGCTTCAGGCGAAGGCGGCGGCGGGAGATTCCGCCAGCGGCACCGTCCGCGAGCTCGCGAAAGGCACGCACGCCATCGGCAAGAAGATCGTCGAGGAGGCGGGCGAAGTCTGGATGGCGGCGGAATACGAGGGCAGGGAGCGCACCGCGGAGGAGATCTCCCAGCTGCTCTACCACCTGCAGGTCATGATGATCGACCGCGGCATCTCGCTCGACGACGTCTACCGTTATCTGTGAGGAAAAGGAAAAAGCACGAAAGTCGAAGATAAGTCATGGAAAACCAGCTGAAACTCGCGATCCCCAACAAGGGGGCGCTTTCCGAAGGGGCCGTCCGGCTGCTCGGCGAGGCGGGCTACCGCTGTTCGCGCAGCGGCCGCGAACTCATCGTCGCGGACTTGGCCAACGGCATAGATTTCGTATTCCTGCGTCCGCGGGACATCGCGCTGTACGTCGGGCGCGGGATCATCGACCTCGGCATCACGGGGCGCGACCTCGCCGTCGACTCCGGCGCCGGTGTGGCGGAACTTCTGCCGCTCGGCTTCGGCAAGTCGCGCTTCTGCTTCGCCGCCCCGGCGAACAAGAAGATGCGCGTCGAGGACCTCAACAATCTCCGCATCGCGACGAGTTACCCGCAGCTTCTGGACGGGATGCTCAAGGAGCGGAAGCTGGAGTGCCCGATCGTCAAGCTCGACGGCGCGGTGGAAATTTCGATCCGCCTCGGCGTCGCCGATGCGATCGCCGACGTGGTCGAATCCGGCGCCACGCTTCGCGAGGCCGGGCTGGAGATCATCGGCGAACCCATGATGCACTCCGAGGCGCTGCTCGTCGCGCGCAACGCTTCCGTCGCTGAACGGCCGGAAGTCAAGCGCCTGATCGGGCGTCTGCGCGGCATCATGCTCGCTTCGGAATACGCGATGGTCGAATACGACATCCCGCGGACCAAGCTCGCGGAGGCCTGCCGGATCACCCCCGGCGTCGAAGCCCCCACCGTGGCTCCGCTCGCCAACCCCGACTGGGTGGCCGTCAAGGCGATGGTCCGCCGCAAGGAATTCAACCGCATCATGGACGAGCTTTACGAGATCGGCGCCCGCGGCATCTTCGTCGCCGACATCCGCTCGTGCCGGTTGTGAGGAGGTAATCATGAGCAGGGAACTCGAACTCGCCCGCGAAGTTTTCGATACCGAGATATCCGGCATCGAAGCGGTCCGGGACAATCTCGGCGCGGACTTCGAAAAACTGGTGGAAAAGTGCGCCGCGGCCGTCGCGCGCGGCGGCAAACTGATCCTGACCGGCATCGGCAAGTCCGGCTACATCGGCAAGAAGATCGCCGCCACGCTCTCCAGCGTCGGCACCCCGTCGATCTTCATGCATCCCGTCGAGGCCCGTCACGGCGACCTCGGCATGATCCAGAAAAACGATCTGATGATCGCCTTGTCGTACAGCGGCGAGACCGACGAACTCTTGGTCGTGCTGCCCCCCGCCAAACAGTTGGGCGTGGAGCTGGTCGGCATCACCGCCTCGCGCAACTCCTCGCTCGGCAAGCTCAGCGATCTCGTCGTCGAGATGCCCGTCCCGCGCGAAGCGTGCCCCTTCAATCTCGCGCCCACCACCACCACCACCGCGCTCCTCGTCCTCGGCGACGCGCTCGCGATGGTGCTCCTGGAAAGGCAGGGCTTCACCAAGGAGGACTACGGTCGTCGTCACCCCGGCGGCGCCATCGGACGGATGATCACCATGTCCGCCGCCGACGTCATGCGCCCGCTGGAAAACTCCGCGCTCGTATCCACCTCGGCCACCGTCCGCGAAACGCTCTACGCGATGAGCCACGCCCGCTGCGGTTCGGCGCTCGTCGTCGACGCGGGGAACCATCTCCTCGGCATCTTCACCGACGGCGACTTCCGCCGCTGGGCCGAGCGCGAAGACAAGGTGCTCGACCTCAAGATGGCGGACGTGATGACGCGCAACCCGATCTCGGTCGCCAGAGACACGCTGGTCGTCAGCGTGCTGAAACTCATCAAGGAACGCAAGATCGACGACCTCGTCGTGGTCGACGGGGAAAACGTCGTGCAGGGATTCATCGACTCTCAGGACCTGCCCGGATTGAAGATGATGTGACGGGCGGCGCCGGAGCTCTTTCAACCACTGCCGGAGGAAAAACAGCAATCATGCGCGGAACCGGATTACTGATCATCGCTTGGCTCGTCTGCGCTGCGGCATCGGCCGCATTCGCCGACGACGCCGAGGCTTCGAAGCTCTACGACGAGGGGCGGCAGGACTACCTCGACGGCTCGTATTACAGCGCCGGCAAGGTTTTCGCCGAGGCGGAAAAGCGCGCCGACTCGAACGCCATCAAGGCCAATTCGCTGTTGGCCCAGATCGGCGCGTGGCGCATGTGCGAACTCTATTACCGCGAGTTCAAGGCCATCGAAAAGCTTCTGACGCTCTACCCCGAATACGCCGACTTCGGACCGCTCGTCGACCGCGAATTCGAGATCGGCGAACTCTACGCCGTCGGCAAGCGCGAACCCGCCTTCTGGGCGCTGCGCTTCATCCCGTGGCTGGTCGACGAGGACCACACCGAGGAGATATTCAAGCGCGCCCTCGACCGCGCCCCGTTCTCCAAATTCAGCGCCAAGGCGCATCTGCGGCTGGCGTACATCTGCGACCGCTCCGGCCGGGTGAAGGAATCCATCGCCCAGCTGCGCGAGATCGTCCGCGACTATCCGAACTGCGAGCAGCACAAGCTGGCCATGCTCGCCCTCGCCGAGGGACTGCTGGAACTTTCCCGCCGCGGCGACGGCGACGGCTCCTACATCCGCGAAGCCGCCGACGTGCTCGGCCGCTTCAACGCGCTCTATCCCGACGCCGAGGAAAAGGAGTGGGTGAAGCGCAGACTTCTGGAAGCCAAGGACATTCAGGCGAAGCGGCTCTACGATATGGCCGAGTTCTACCGCAAGAGCGGCCGGCAGGAGGCCGCCGAACGCTATCTGGCGCGGATCGTCAGCGAACTCCCCGAAAGCACCTACGCCGCCCAGAGCGAGGAAGAGCTGGTCGACCTCGACAAAAGCTACATGCCCGGCGACTTCCTCCCCGATCCCGAAAACCGGCTGCCCCAAATAAAAGCCTATTCGCTGCCCACGGAGGCGAGGTACATCATGATCTCCCCGGGCGTCGGCGATCACCATTTTCTGACTCCCGTCTACGATCTCAAACGCGACGCGGCGACCGAACCGCCGGCTTCCGCGCCGGAACCCGGCGAGGTGAAAAAATGAGAACTTTTATGATTTCGGCGTTGGCCGCGGCCGCGCTGGCGCTGTGCGGATGCGGATACCGGATCGGCAGTCTGATGCACCCCCAGATCAACTCCATCGCCGTCGCCCCGGTCGTGAACGAGACCGTCGTCTACAATCTGGCGCCGCAGGTGCGGAGTCTGCTCTGCGAGACCTTCCAGCAGGACGGCTCGCTTCAGCTCCGGCGCGAAAGCAACGCCGACTGCATCATTTACGCCCGCGTCACCGACGTCAAATTTTCCAGCGTGACCTGGAGCTCCACTTACGACGAGCAGAACTATGTTCCGACCGAGTGGCGGGTGAAAGTCACCATCGAGTACTCCGTCGTGATCCCCGGCGAACTCAAGCCGCTCGCCAAGGGCAAGGAGAGCGGAGAGGCCACCTTCATGACCGGCGCCGATATGGAGGCCGGACGCGCCAACGGCACCCGTCTCGCCGCTTTCGACGCCGCCAAGAAGGTCGTCCACAGCGTTACCGAAGGCTGGTAATCCAGCTTCTTTTTGCGGAAAAAGAAGCTGGGCAAGAAAAACGAAATTATGGCGCGTCCGCCCGCGGCGCGGGCCGCTTGCGCCACTTACTTCTTTTTTGCGGACAAAAAGAAGTAAGCAAGAAAAAGCGTTTTTGCGGAATAAGAAGCTGGGCAGGAAAAACGAAATTATGGCGCGTCCGCCCGCGCCACTTGCTTCTTTTTTGCGGACAAAAAGAAGTAAGCAAGAAAAAGCGTTTTTGCGGAAAAAGAAGCTGGGCAGGTAAATTTGAAGAACGGCGATTTGCAAAGCGGATATGTGAAACGCGGGCAGCGTTTCTTTCTCCTCTCCTTCGGGATGCTGATCCTGCTGGGGACGCTGCTGCTCAAGATCCCCGGCATGTACCGCCCCGGTCCATTGTCGTGGGTGGACGCGTTGTTCACCGCCACGAGTTCGGTCTGCGTCACCGGCCTCACCGTCAAGTCGATCTCCGACTTTTCGTTCTTCGGTCAGCTGGTGGTCATACTGCTGATCCAGGCCGGAGGTCTGGGCATCATGACCTTGAGCGCGTCGATCCTGCTGGCTCTGGGGCGCGGGCTCTCGTTCGGCAATTCCCTGATGATCTCCAATCTGAACGACAAGTTTTCCCTGCGCGGCACCGAATCGCTGCTGCGCACCGTCATGATCTACACCTTCGCCGCCGAAGCCGCCGGTTTTCTGGCGCTGCTGCCGGGAATGTGGTTTTCCGGCATCGGCTTCTGGAAAGGGTTGTGGGGGGCGCTGTTCATGTCGGTAAGCAGTTTCTGCAACGCCGGCATGACGCCGTTCCCCAACAGTCTTATCGACATCACCCGCGCGGCGCAGCTGGTGTGCGCCCTTCTGGCGATCACCGGCGGTCTGGGCGTGTACGTCATCTACGATCTGCTTCAGGTGGCGCGGCGGCGTCAGACGCGGCTGCGCGTCCACTCCAAGCTGGTGCTTTACACGACCGTGACGCTGCTCGTCGTCGGCACGATCGCGATATGGAGCTTCGGGCAGGCCACGGACCGGAAACTGCCGTGGTTCGACGCGTTTTTCTTTGCCGTGACCAGCCGGACCTGCGGATGGTATACTTCCGAGGTGGCGAATCTGCCGCACATATCGCAGGGGTTCATCATGGTGCTGATGCTGATCGGCGGCTCCCCGGGTTCGACGGCCGGCGGGATCAAGACCAGCACCGTCGCATTGGCGCTGGCGGGCATCGTCGGCACGCTGCGCGGCGATCCCGAAACGCTGATCTTCAAGCGGCGGGTGCCGACGGTCAACGTGCTCCGGGCCTTGACGATCATCATACTGTTCGTCCTGCTGAGCTGCATCGGCGCCCTGACGCTCGAACTTCTGGAGCCGCTGATCGACTCCCGGCACGCGGCGTTCGAAGCCGTTTCGGCGCTGACCACCACCGGGTTGTCGGTCGGCGACACCACTTCGCTGCTCTCCGGCAACGGCAAGCTGCTGCTGGTTTTGTTCATGTTCCTCGGGCGCGTCGGCCCGTTCACGGCGCTGCTGTTCCTGATGAGCCGGGAAAAGCACGGCCAGCTCAAGTATCCGGAGGAGCGGGTGATCATCGGTTGACGCGGCAGCGGTTCGGAGTTTTTGATACTCAGGTCGTCATTTCAAAACACAAGGTGAAGATATGTCCAGAAACAGTTATGCGGTCTTCGGATTGGGTTCCTTCGGGTCCAAACTGGCGTTGGAATTGAGCAAAGCCGGCCACAACGTGCTCGTCTGCGACGTCAATCAGAGCAAGGTCGACGACTTCTGCTCCAAGGTCGCGGAGGCGGTCGTCTGCGACGTTTCCAACCCCGACACGGTGCGCGAACTCAACGTCGCCAAATTCGATGCCGTGATCCTCGGCATGAGCTCGTTCTTCGAAAAGCAGGTGCTCGCGCTGACGCTGCTCAAGCAGGAGGGCGCCAAGCGCGTCCTCGCGAAGGCGGTCAGCGACATTCAGGAGCGGATCCTTTACCGCCTCGGCGCGGACGAGGTGATCCAGCCGGAAAAGGACGTCGCGTCGCGCCTCGCCCGGCGGCTCTCGATCGCGAACATCAGCGACATCGTGGACTTCAAGGGCTCGGCGATCGCCGAGGTGCAGGTCCCGGGCAGTTTGTCGGGCAAAACGCTGCGCGAACTCGATCTGCGCAACCGTTACAACATCACCGTGCTTCTGATACGCAACCCCGAGAGCTCGGAAGAGACTCCGCCCACCCCCGATCTGGTGCTGGAAAAGGGCGACACGCTGACCGTTTTCGGCGGACGCGAGGAGATCGTCAAACTCTTTAAGAAGGAGAATTGAAAGAGATATGGACAACTGCATTTTCTGCCGCATAATCAAGGGCGAGATCCCGGCGGCGAAGATCTACGAGGACGAACTCGTGTTCGCGTTTCTCGACATCGCCCCGATAAATTTCGGTCACGTGCTGGTGATCCCGAAGGAGCACCACGAGTCGAGTTCGACGATCCCCGAGGCGACGGCCGGTCGGATGTTCCGCATCGGATCGCGCATCGGCGTGGCGCTGAAGCGCAAGCTCGACTACGACGCCTTCAACCTGCACCTCGCCGACGGGACCGCCGCCGGGCAGGTGGTGATGCACGCGCATCTGCATGTGGTGCCGCGCGGAGTCGAGGACGGCTTCCACTGGAACTGGCGCCAGCTCAAGTATCCCGACGGCAAGCTCGCGGAAACGGCCAAGACGCTCGCCGACAAGCTCGCCGCCGATCTGGCGAAGTAGACGACGGGGCGGATCATGGCGAAAATCATTGACGGCAAGGCGACGGCGGCGGCGATCAACGCCGAAACGAAGGTCATGGCGGAAGAGCTGACGCGCAAGTTCCGCGCTCCGGGGCTGGCGGTGGTGCTGGTCGGCGACGATCCGGCGTCGCAGGTCTACGTGCGCAACAAGGTGCGCACCTGCGGAGAACTGGGCATCCGTTCGGAACTGCACAAACTCGACGCCGCGGCCTCCGAGGAGGAGGTCCTTGCGCTGATCTACAAGCTCAATTCGGACGATCTCATCGACGGTATCCTCGTCCAGTCGCCGCCGCCTAAGCACATCGACGAAGGGCGCATCATCGCCGCGATCGATCCCGACAAGGACGTCGACTGCTTCTGCGAGCGCAACGTGGGGCGGCTCCTGATCGGCGAGCGCGAGGGTTTCATGCCCTGCACCCCGTGGGGCATCATGGAGCTGTTGAAGCGTTACGATATCGCGGTTTCCGGCAAGCACGCGGTGGTGATCGGCCGGAGCAACATCGTCGGCAAGCCGATGGCGGCTCTGCTGATGCGCAAGGCCGCGGGCGCCAACGCCACCGTGACGGTGGTCCATTCGGGCACGCCGGATATCGCCCGCTACACGCGCGACGCGGATATCCTCGTCGCGGCGCTAGGCAAGCCGGAGTTCGTGCGCGGGGATATGATCAAACCCGGCGCGGTGGTGATCGACGTCGGCATCAACCGGATCGCCGATCCGGCGACGGGCAAGAGCAAGCTCGTCGGCGACGTCTGCTTCGCCGAGGCGGAAGTTGTCGCGTCGGCGATCACGCCCGTTCCCGGCGGCGTCGGCCCCATGACCATCGCCGGATTGATGCGCAACGCCGTCCGCGCGGCGCGCTGGCATCTGGAAAAACAGTTTGTCTCATGACTGCGGAGATACTGTTGCACATCTGCTGCGCCCCCTGCGGCGGCGGCTGCGTCGAGCGGCTGCTGGGGGAGGGGCGGCGGGTGCGGCTCTACTACTCCAACAGCAACCTCGCTTCTCCCGAGGAGTTCGAGTGCCGGCTCGACTCGGTGAAACTGCTTTCGGCGCACTTCGGCGTGCCGCTCGAAGTCGACGCCTACGACCACGCGGCCTACCTCGCCGCCGTCGCCGGTCTGGAGTCCGAACCCGAGCGGGGGGCGCGCTGTGCGAAGTGCTTCGCGTTCAACCTCGGCCGGGCGGCGAAGCGCGCCGCCGAACTTTCGCTGACCTTTTCGACCACGCTGACGGTGAGTCCGCACAAGAGCAGCGCGACGATCTTTTCGGTCGGGGGCGCGTATCCGCACTTCGAGGCGATCGACTTCAAGAAGCGCGACGGATTTCTGCGCTCCAACCAAATCGCCCGCGAGCTCGGCTTTTACCGGCAGAAGTTCTGCGGCTGCGAGTTTTCGCTCTGCGACACGCGGGAACCGGCATCATAAAGGATATTTCGCCATGGACGAACGCATCGAATTCACCATCCGCCCGTTCGGTCTCGAAGAGACGAAGGCGGTGACCGCCATTTCCGCCGACGTCGGCTGGAACCAGCCGCAAGAGGAGATACGGCACATCATCCGCCGCTCCGGAAAGTACATTCTGGGGGCGTTCCGCGGCAGCGAACTCGTCGGCGTCGCGGCGTCGTATCCGTACCCGGACGGGGGATTCGCCTATGTCAACGAGGTGATCGTTTCGAGCGCGTGGCGCAAGCGCGGCGCGGCGACGCAGCTGCTGGAAAAACTGCTGCCGCTCACCGCCGCCGATTATCCCGTGCTGCGGCTGTGCGCGACGGCGCTGGGGCGGCCGATCTACGAAAAATTCGGCTTCCGCCCCTTTGCGTCCGTGAGCTTCGGCGAAGAGACGGGCGAGCTAGCCGCGCCGGACGCTTCCGGCTTTGCTCCGATGCGCGCCGCCGATCTGCCGGAGGCGGGCGAACTCGACGCCGCGAACTTCGGTTCGCATCGGCTTGAGGTGCTGGAAAGACTGCTCGATTCCGCCCCCGACGCGGCCTGGACGCTGCGGCGGGAAGGCGGATTGGCGGGCTTCATCATCCGCTCGTCGATGAACTGGTTCCTGCAGGCGGTCGACGGCTCCGCCCTCAAGACGCTCGTGAGCTACGCCGACACCCACGCCCCCGGCGGGCGGATGCCGGTGCTGATCCGCTCGGAGCACGTCGAACTGCTCGACGCCCCGATAAACGAACACTTCAAACTCACGCTGATGCAGTACGGCGACGCCGTGCCGGCGCCGGCGCCCGCGTTCAGCGGCTTCCTGCCCGACATCGGGTGAAGCTTTCCCCTGCGGAAAACCTTCCGGCGGAGCGGGATCACTTCGCCTGATAGACGACCTTGCCTTCGATGAAGACCTGCTTCACGAGGCACCCGTTGCTGATGATGTCGCCGTCGCAGATCACGATGTCCGCGTCCTTGCCGACTTCGAGCGAGCCGACGCGGTCGGCGATGCCGAGGTGCTCCGCCGCGTTGATGGTGATGGCCTTGAGCGCCGCGAAGGGTTCCATGCCCGCCTGCACCGCGAGTCCGGCGACGAGGCCGAGGTACTCCTGCGGAGTCACGCCGCAGTCGGTGATGATCGACACGTGGCACCCCGCCTTGGCGAGGATGCCCGGGGTGGCGAAGGTCTTGTTCTTGAGTTCGTACTTCTTGGGGAAGTTCATCGACGGGCCGACCGCGAGCATGTAGCCTTCCTTGGCGAGGATGTCGGCGATGAGGTGTCCCTCGGTGCAGTGCTCGATGGTGAGCCTGACGCCGAACTCCTTGGCGATGCGGATGGCGGTGAAGATGTCGTTGGCCTGATGCGCGTGCGCCTTGAGCGGGATCTCCCCCTTGAGCACCGGGATGAGCGCTTCGAGGCGCAAATTCAGATCGGGCTTCTTGGCGGCGGGATCCTTGGCGGCCGCCTCGCGTTTTTCCATGTACTCTTTCGCCTTGGCGAGCTGGTCGCGCAGCCGGAAGGCGGTGGTCATGCGCGAGGCGTTGTTCTTGGTGCCGTAGGAGCTCTTGGGGTTTTCGCCGAAGGCGCACTTCATGGCGACCTTGTGTTTTACGATCATGTCGTCGATGCGGCGGCCGACGGTTTTGATGGCGGTGAAGGTGCCGCCGAGGACGTTGGAACTGCCGGGGCCGGTGCCGACGCAGGTGACGCCGCCCGCGACCGCCTTCTTGAAGCTTTCGTCCATGGGATCGATCGCGTCGACGGGATCGAGCTCGGGAGTCGCGATGTCGGTGTTCTCGTTGTAGTCGTTGGCGATGGGCGCGCGGACGGCGTAGGAGGCAAGCCCGATGTGCGAGTGCGCTTCGACCAGCCCGGGATAGACGTTGAGTCCGCCGGCGTCGACCGTCTTTTCGCCTTTGCGCGGCGCGAATTTGCCGATGGCGGCGATCTTGCCTTTTTCGATGCGGATGCTGACTTTGCGCGGCGCTTCGTTAATCGCGTCGTGGACGAGGCCGTTGACGATGATCATTTTTTCCGGGCTCCTCATGTTGCTGCCGTTGGTTTTCGGAATCCGGAAATAATATAATGCGTTTTTTCGGGACATGCAAACCGGCGTCGGCCGCGGCGTTGAAATATCGTCCGAATCAATGTATATTATAAAAATATAAGTAACTCAATCGAAACCCTCGGATGTTTTCAGCACAGGAGCTATCGAAAGATCATGGCGAAAAAATTCCGCATCCGGATCAGCGGCGATGAGTGCAAGGGGTGCCTCCGTTGCGTCGCCGCGTGTCCGAAGTCGCTGATCAGCGTCGGCGACAAGATCAACCGTCAGGGCTACCTCGCCGTCGAGGCGAAGGAGCCGGAAAAGTGCATCGGCTGCGGCTCGTGCTTCAACACGTGCCCCGAACCCGGCGCCATCACCATCTTCGAAATCGAACCTTAAGCGGGAGATAGATCATGGAATACAACCATCGTCTGTTGCTCAAAGGCAACGAAGCCGCCGTTTACGGCGCGCTCTTCGCCGGGTGCGACTGCTACTTCGGATACCCGATCACTCCCGCCAGCGAGATCGCGCAGGCGGCGGCGCTGCTCTTCCCGAAGCTCCACCGCACCTTCATCCAGGCCGAGTCGGAGCTCGCCGCCATCAACATGGTCATCGGCGCCAGCGCCGCCGGCAAACGCACCATGACCGCGTCGAGCGGCCTCGGCATCAGCCTCAAGCAGGAGGGCATCAGCTACCTCGCCGCCTACGAACTGCCCTGCGTGATCTTCGACATCACCCGCGGCGGCCCGGGACTGGGCAACATCGGTCCCGAGCAGGCGGACTACTTCCAGGTGGTCAAGGGCGGCGGCCACGGCAGCTACCACTGCCTCGTCTTCACCCCGAACTCGGTGCAGGAGATGTGCGACATGGCGCGTCAGGCCTTCCTGATGGCCGAAAAGTACCGCACCCCCGCCTATGTCATGACCGACGGCGTGATCGGCCAGATGATGGAGTCGGTCGAGCTGCCCGAGCCGATCAAGTACGACTACGATCCCGAATGGAAGATGGGACGCGTCGTCAACGGCGAGGCGAACATCCTCACCAGCATCTACATGGAGCATGACGACCTCGAAAAGCTGAACGTCAAGCTGATCGAAAAGTACCGCCGGATCGAAGCCGCCGAGCAGTCGTGGGAGGAATACCACACCGACGACGCGGAGATCGTCTTCGTCGCCTACGGCATCTCGTCGCGAGTCGCCCTCGGCGCGATCGAACTTCTGCGCAAGTGCGGCATCAAGGCGGGGCTCGTCCGCCCGAAGATGGTCTGGCCGTTCCCCAAGGACGTGCTGGAAAAACTCTCGCGCGAGCCGCGCGTCAAGGCGTTCGTGAGTCTGGAACTCAGCGCCGGTCAGATGATCGAGGACGTCGAGCTTGCCACCCGCTGCCGCAAGCCGGTGCGCCTCTGCCACCGCATGGGCGGCAACATCCCCAGCTGCAGCGAAGTCTGCGAGGAAGTGACGAAACTTTGGAACGAGGTGTCCAAATGAGCGAAAAAGTCAAATTCGGTCGGTCAAAGGTCTTCTTCGACACGTTCAACCGCCGCCCCGGTCCGGTCAAGACCAACATGCACTACTGCCCCGGCTGCGGCCACGGCATACTGCACAAGCTCGTCGCCGAGGCGGTCGAGCACTACGGCATCCAGCAGAACACCTACCTCATCGTGCCGGTAGGGTGCGCGGTCTTCGCGTACTACTACTTCAACTTCGGCGCGATATCGGTGCCGCACGGCCGCGCTCCCGCGGTCGGCACCGGCGCGGGACGGGCCAATCCCGAGTCCTACGTCATCAGCTATCAGGGCGACGGCGACCTCGCCGCCATCGGCTTCAACGAGTTCATCCAGGCGGCGAACCGCGGCGAACGCATGACCGTGTTCTTCGTCAACAACTCGAACTACGGCATGACCGGCGGCCAGATGGCGCCCACCACGCTGCCCGGGCAGATCACGACCACCAGCCCCTACGGGCGCAACGTCGAGACCGACGGCTATCCGATGCGGGTGTGCGAACTGATCAACAGCCTCGAAGCGCCGATCTACATCGAGCGCGTCGCGCTCACCACCCCCGCGCGGATCGCGGCGGCCCGGCGCGCCGTCTTCAAGGGCATCGAAAACCTCAAGGAACGCAAGGGCTTCTCGCTCGTCGAGGTGCTTTCGCCCTGTCCCGTCAACCTCAAGATGGACGCGGAGGGGATCAACAAGTTCATCGAGGAAAAGATGACGCAGCACTTCCCGATCGGCGTGGTGCGCGACCGCTCGGCGGAAACGCCCTCCGGCAAGCTCCCGCCGCCGCCCGTGCACGACGCCGAGGGCGTCAAGGCGGCGCTGCTCTCCCCGAAACAGGAGGGCGTCGGCGTCGGCAAGGAATTTCAGACCACGTCTCCGCTCTTCGACCGCGAACTCCGGATCAAGGTCTCCGGATTCGGCGGGCAGGGCATTTTGAGCCTCGGTCTGACGCTCGCCAACATGGGACGTCTCCGCAACCTCAACGCCAGCTGGATGCCCAGCTACGGCCCGGAACAGCGCGGCGGCGCCGCCAGCTGCTCGGTGATCGTCAGCAAGGGACGCATCTCGTCGCCGATCGTCGACCGCGACTGCGATCTGCTCGTCGCCATGACGCAGACCGCGTTGGACAAGTTCGGTCACGAGCTCAAGGACGACGGCATACTGGTCTACGACCGCTCGTCCATGCCCACGCCGCAGAAGCGCGGCACGCAGACGCTGCTCGGGATCGATTCGCTGGATATCGCCGCCCATCAGGTCGGCAATCCCAAGTGCGCGAACTCGGTGCTCCTCGGCGCGCTCGCGAAGCTGCTCAAGGAAAAGTACCTCGACGCCGAGGACGGAGCCCACTTCGACAAGGTCTTCGCCGAGGCGATCACCGAGAACTTCGGCCACAAGCCCAAGGTCGTCGAGCAGAACCTCAAGGCTTACGAGATCGGCTTGAAACTGTAACCCGCATCGTTTACGCACCGGCGCCGGATCATTTCCCGGCGCCGTTTTTTTTGCGTAAAAATCCGCGCTTGATTTTTGACCGAATCGGGACTATCTTTATAACCGGAGCCGGTATTTCCGGTACTTTATCATCAAACAAGGGGATTTTGACATGAAGAAGCTTTTCCTCGTCGCCGCGGCGCTGTTCGCGTTCGCCGCCGCGTCCTTCGCCGCCGACATCGCGCGCATCGACCTCAACTACTACTGCCGCGGCAACCTCAAGCTGCTGACCGAAAAGCTGCCCGCCGGCGTCACGGTCTCCGGCAGAAAGGACTACACCAACAAGAAGATCAAGAATTACGACAAGCTCTGCTATTACTCGATCTCGATCGACCTCGCCAAGACGCAGGAAATAAACCTCGAGTTCGAGGTCGTCGACACCGAGGGCAAGGACACCGCCAAACTCAATCCTTCGCTCTCCCCGCTCAGAAAGCAGTCCTTCGAGTGCTTGGAGTTCGAGATCTGCGACGAACCCAACGACAAGATGCCGTGCAAGATCACCAAGTGGACGCACATGGGCTCCATCGCCGTCGCGCAGGGCGAAAAGATCACCATCAAGGCGAAGTTCAAAAAACCTTCCGCGAAGTGACGGAAGATCATTGTTTTTCGTGATGTAAAACGCCGTGTCCGATTTTCGGGCGCGGCGTTTGATATTATGCGATATGCGTCATGCCGGGGCTTGACTTTTCAAGGCGGCGGCATTACCTTTTTCACGTATCCGGGAAGCCGGGACCTGATCCTCAACAAGCGAAGGAGTTTTATCATGTTGAAAAAGTTTTTGACCGCCGCCGCGCTGTTCGTGTTTGCCGCCGCGTCGTTCGCGACCGACTACGTCCGCATCGACCTCAACTACTACTGCCGCGGCAACCTCAAGTGCCTGTCTCCGAAGCAGAAGGGCATCCAGATCGTCCAGCGGCGGGACTATCCCAACGGCAAGCACCCCGACAAATGCTACTACTCGATCACCGTCAATCTCGAAGTGGTGCAGGAGGTCGATCTCGTGTACGAAGTCGTCGACACCGGCGACAAGAACAGCGCCGTCATCAAGACCTCTCTCGAACCGATCCGGATCATCGGCGGCAAGCGCTCCGCGGACCGGGCCATCGAATGTCTGGAACTTCAGGTCGACGACGAGAGTTCCTCGCTTACCCCCTGCGTCGTCACCGGCTGGAAGAACATGGAAACCACGGTCGTCGTGTCGAAGGGCGACAAGATCAGCATCAAGGGCAAGTTCAAGAAGGCGGAAAAGTAATTCCGGACCGTCGGACGCCCCGGCAAGGCCGGGGCTTTTTTTTTTGCCCGGCGCAAGGAGGGGGCGGTTATTTGCCGTCCTGCGTGAGTTCGAACTTGATCTTGCGGTAGGGTTTCGGGAACTCCTCGGGATCAAGCCCGGCAAGTCGTTTGGTGGTTCCTTCCTGCTTCGCCTGCGTGTAGTACCAGCATTTGAATTCGAGGACTTCCAGCGTCTTCTTCAGCTCCCCGATCTGCCGCAGAACGCACTCCTTTTCGCGCTGAAAGAATGCCAGCCGCGCGTCGATGGAAGCGTCGCCCTGTTTGACCAACGCGATGAATTCCCGGATGCCGGAAATGGAGACGCCCGCCTTTTTCAGGCAGTTGATGATATTCAGAAACTCCAGATCGCTTTCCTTGAACATCCGGATCCCGCCCGTGGTCCGCTCGACGCAGGGGAGCAGCTGCTCCTTTTCGTAGTAACGCAGCGTCGAAGCGGGGATACCCAGTTTCTTCGACATCTCTCCGATCGTGTACAGCATGAAAAAACCTCGAAAAAAGTCGTTCCCGGCTCTTGACTTAAAGTGCGCTTCAAGATGTATATTCAAATGTAATATAATTTGGCGGCGCATATTTGTCAAACCCGGACGGGCGGTCGACGCCGGCAACCGGAAAGGAACGCGAAATGGACAGACGGGATTTTCTGAAAAGCGCACTGGCACTGGCGGCGCTGGCGCCGCTGGCGAAACTCCACGCCAAAGCTGGCGCGGACGGCGACAAGAGTTCCGATATCGTCTCCGGACCGGGTGTCACCCGCCGGCGTTACAAGAATACGGCGATGACGCTGCCGCTCCTCGGCTTCGGCTGCATGCGGCTGCCGCGGCTCTCGCCCGAGAAGCCGGATATCGACGCCGCCGCCGCCGCCGAAATGATCGACACGGCGATGAGGGCGGGGCTGAACTACTTCGACACCGCCTACATGTACCACAACGGTCTCAGCGAGCGCTTCCTCGGCAAGGCGCTGAAGAAGTATCCCCGCGATTCGTATTACCTCGCCGACAAGATGCCGGTGTGGTTCGCCAAAGGTCCCGGCGACGTCGAGAGGATCTTCAATGAACAGCTGAAACGCTGTCAGACCGAATATTTCGACTTCTATCTGCTCCACTCGCTGGACGAGAACCACTGGAGCGAGGCGCAGAAACTCCGCGCCTGCGAGTTCCTCGAAAAGATGAAACGCGAGGGCAAGATCCGCAAACTCGGGTTTTCGTTCCACGACAAGCCGGAGGTGCTGAAAAAGATCGTCGGCGCCCGGTCGTGGGACTTCGCGCAGATCCAGCTCAACTATCTCGATTGGGAGCTTTACCGCTCGCGCGAGCAGTACGAGATACTGACCGGGGCGGGCATCCCGTTGATCGTGATGGAGCCGCTGCGGGGCGGCGCGCTCGCCACGCTTTCGCCCGAGGCGGCGGGGATTCTGAAAAAAGCCGATCCGAATTCGAGCTGCGCCGCGTGGGCGCTGCGCTACGTCGGCAGTCTGCCGAACGTGCTCTGCATCCTTTCCGGGATGTCGCTGCCCGAGCACGTCGAAGACAATCTGCGCACCTTCACCCCCTTCAAGCCGCTCTCCGACGACGAGCGCAAGGTGCTCGGCGAGGCGCTGGTCGCCTACCGCAAGCGCCTCGCCATACCGTGTACGGCGTGCCGCTACTGCATGCCGTGTCCGGTGGGCGTCGAGATCCCCAAGATATTCGGGCTCTACAATCAGTACAAGATCTCGGGCAACCGCTGGCTTTTCAGCAACAACTACCGGGCTATCGACGAGGATTCGCGCGCCTCGGCGTGCATCGGGTGCGGCGCGTGCCTGAAAAAGTGTCCGCAGAAGCTCGACATCCCGGCCTTCATGAAGCAGATCGCCGGGGAATTCAACTGATCGCCGCTTTCAGGAGAAAGGAAAAACATCATGAACAAACTGATCGCCGGGGGACTTATGATGGCGGGATTTCTGACGGGATGCACCAATGCCGACGCCGTGGTGGGAGAACCTGTCGCGGTGGAAAAGGGCAAAGTCGCGGTGGTCTACTTTTCGTGGAGCCCGGACGGGAACACCCGCTTCGCGGCGCAGACCATCGCGTTGAAGGCGCCCGCCGACATGTTCGAGATCAAGGCGGAAAAACCTTACAGCACGAACTACAAGGAGTGCTGCGACGAGGCTAAGCCGGAGTGCAGGGGCAAACAGCTCCGGCCGATCCTGCCGCTGGAGGGCTCCCCGGACATCGCCAAGTACGACGTGATCTTCGTCGGCACGCCGAACTGGTGGGGCACGATGGCGCCGCCGGTGCGCACGTGGGTGACGCAGAATGCTTCCGCGCTCAAGGGCAAGACGGTGTGCCTGTTCCAGACCAACGGGGGCGGCGGGATGCAGCGGTGCGAGAAGGAGTTCGCCGAACTGGTACCGGATTCCAAGGTCCTTCCGGCGAAGGCGTTCTCGGGCGGTTCGATCCGGAGCAGCGTTCCGGCGCTGGAAAAATTCGTCACCGACCGCATCGCGGTGAAATAAACGACGGAGGTTGACATGAAAAAGGTTTTGATCATTTCCGCATCTCCCCGCAAGGGCGGCAACTCCGATCTGCTCTGCGACGAGTTCGCGCGGGGTGCGGCCAAGGCCGGACACGAGGTGGAAAAGATCCGCCTCGCCGAAAAGAAGGTCGGCTACTGCATCGGCTGTTACGCGTGCCGGACGTTCGGCAAATGCTTCCAGAAGGACGACGCCAACGAGATCATCGAGAAGATGCTCTCCGCCGACGTGATCGTGCTGGCGACGCCCGTCTACTTCTACTCGATGGACGCCCAGCTCAAGACGCTGATCGACCGGAGCGTTTCCCGCTGGGACGACTTCGGCCGCTTCAAGGGCACGGAGTTCTGGCACATCATAAGTGCCGCCGACACGAACCGCGATATGATGTCCGCGACTTTGGAAGGCTTGCGCGGCTTCATGCGCGACTGCATGGAGGGCACCGTCGAGCGCGGCGTCCTCTACGGAACGGGCGCATACGAAAAGGGCGACATCCGCAAGCTTCCGGTCTTTCAGAAAGCATACGAGGCGGGGCAATCCTGCTGAAGCGCTCCGGCGCATCTTTCCGGGCCGGTCGGTGACCGGCCACCGATAAAAAAACGCCGCGTTCCGAGACCGGAACGCGGCGTTTCGTGTACTTTGCCGCCGGCTTACTTGTTGGCGACTTCGAACTTCTTCATGAAGTCGATCAGCGCGTCGATGCCTTCCATCGGCATGGCGTTGTAGATGCTGGCGCGGCAGCCGCCGACGAGGCGGTGGCCCTTGAGCTGGGTGAGTCCGGCCTTTTCCGCTTCGGATACGAACTTGGCGTCGAGTTCGTCGCTCGGGGTGCGGAAGACGACGTTCATGCGCGAACGGTCGGCGCCCTTGACCGGGGTCTTGAAGAAATCGCTGCCGTCGAGGAAGCCGTATAGCTTCGCCGCCTTGGCGTTGTTGATCTCTTCGATCACGGAGAGACCGCCCTTGGCGATGATCCAGTCGGTGACGAGCGCGAGGATGTAGATGCCGAAGGTCGGCGGAGTGTTGAACATGGAGCCGTTCTCGATGTAGGTCGAGTAGCGGAGCATGGTCGGGACCTTCGCCTCGTCGGCGCGGGCGGCGAGCTCCTTGCGCATGACGACCAGCGCGAGACCGGAGGGCCCGAGGTTCTTCTGGGCGCCGGCATAGATCAGACCGAACTTATTGGCGTCGAAGCGGCGCGAAAGGATGTCGCTCGACATGTCGGCGATGAGCGGCACGCCCGCGGGGGCGTCCGGGAACTCGGGGTACTGGGTGCCGGCGATGGTGTTGTTGCTGGTGATGTGCAGATAGGCGGCGCCGGGAGTGAGCTTCCAGGTCTCCTTCTTGGGCAGATAGGCGTACTTGTCTTCGCGGCTCGAAGCGGCGATGTTGGCGGTGCCGAAGAACTTGGCTTCCTTGGAGGCCTTGTTGCTCCAGACGCCGGTGTCGACGTAGTCGGCGGTGCCGCCGTTGAGCAGGTTCATCGGGATCATCGCGAACTGCATGCTCGCGCCGCCCTGCACGAAGATCACGGCGTAGTCGTCGGAAAGGTTGAGGATCTGGCGGACGTTGGCTTCGGCGCGGTCGATGACCGGCTTGAAGAACTTGCCGCGGTGCGAAAGCTCGAGGATGCCGCTGCCGCTGCCGGCGTAGTCGACGAATTCTTTCTGCGCAAGCTGCATGACTTCGACCGGCAGCATGGCCGGTCCCGCGGAGAAGTTGTAAATCTTCATGACGATGCTCCGTTTATTTGAAGGTTGACGTTCGAATCGGATGTCGAAAGCATAATATACACCGGCGGCGGTCCAAAATCAACAGCGCCGCGCGCGTGGATGCATGCGAAGTGCGATTAACTGCGCGCCGGAGCGATATTTGCGCCGAAAAATGCCCGTTCGGCGCGAAAAGATGAAAAAAAACCGAAAAAAATCGTTTTTTTGCAAATAATTATGTTGACATTTGGTTTATTTCGGGTATACTTATAACAACGCAATGTTTTCGATAATGTTTTTCGGGTAGTTTTTTACGAATCTCTGAACGCCTCGCACAACTCGATCCGGCCGCCGTCCGGCGGTCCCCGGAGCACTTCCCGCCGCTGTCGGTTATTTCCCATGTTCCATCCGTAGTGTCCGAAGTGCGTCGAGTTTGGCGTGACGAAGGGATTTTTCGAGACTCCGGCGGCGGGTGCCGCGGAGCATTGAACGGGGGATCGTCGACCGCATGCCGACAAGGAGGGCACGGTCCGATTCATAAAACAAGCAGAAAGGATTGAGAAGGTAATGAACATCTACGTGGGCAACCTGCCGTACAGCATCGACCGCGACCAACTGCGCGAGATCTTCGCCGCCTATGGCGAAGTCGCGGCGGCGAGAATCGTCAACGACCGTGAGACCGGCAGGTCCAAGGGCTTCGGCTTCGTCGAAATGGCCGACAACGCTCAGGCGCAGGCGGCGATCGAAGCGCTGAACGGCAGCGACATCGGCGGCCGCAAGGCGGTGGTCAACGAAGCGCGTCCGCGCGAAGAGCGCCCCATGCGCGGCTGATCCGCCTCGCAAAAACGCTTTAAGCAAAACGCTCCGGAGATATTCTCACGGAGCGTTTTTTTATGCCGGTCTTCGGGCGCATTGCTTGCCGCACGCGGCGGACGCTGCTCCTACCGTTCCGGGTGTTCGTGCAGATGATTCATCGCGGCGGCGATGCCCGCGTAACTGCCGATGTTGCGGCGCAGTTCGCTGCACACGATCTCGCAGTCGCGTCTCATCTGCGGCCACGAGAAGCGCGGCAGATACTCCATGATCGGATCGGTGTAGAGTTTGCCCACCGCCCATGCCAGCGTGCCGAGGACGATCTTTTCGGGGTTGAAGATGTTGATGAACATGCCGATCGCCTGAGCGTTCCGAAACGCCATTTCGTCCCAGAGCTTGAGGGCGTATCCGTCGCCTTCGCGCACCGCCTGCTCCAGTGTGCGCATGTCGATCTTCGCCATGTCGCCGCCGGCCAGCTGCACGATCCGGCTGTCGGGTTTTCCGGCCAGTTCCTCGCGCATCCGGTCGGCGACCGCGCGGCCGCCGCAGAAGGTTTCGTAACAGCCGCGCTGGCCGCAGTTGCATTTGCGCCCGTCGGGATCGAGGCAGATGTGCCCCATTTCGCCCGCGCTGAGCGAATTGCCGCCACGGACGAGTTGCCCGTTCGCGACGATGCCGCCGCCGATGCCGGTGCTCATCGTGAGGTAGATGAAGTTGCGGCAGTTCCGCGCCGCGCCGAAGTACCACTCCGCCAGCGCGCCGCAGTTGGCGTCGTTCTCGAAGCAGCCGGGTATGCCGAGTTCGCGGCGGAAGGTCTCGAGTATCGGCACGTTGTTCCAGCGTTTGTTGTTGGTCGGGGCGAGCAGGATCCCGTTTTTGGCGTCGGCGGGGAACGGCGCCGAGATGCCGAAGGCGGCGATATCCGATACGGCGACTCCCGCTTCGGCGGCGAGTTCCCGCGCGTCGCGGAGCATCTGCGGCAGGATGAAGTCGGGATCGGTGTCGATGTTGTCGATCCGCCTTTGTCCAAGCAGTTTCCCCTTTTCGTCGCCGAGTCCGATGCCGATCTTGGTGCCGCCGATGTCGAATCCGAGCAGAAGTCTTGCCATGATTTTTCCCGTCCGATGTGTAAAAAGTTTTTCATGTTGCAGGCATATCGTAAATATAGCACGGCAGACGGGCGGTTGCAATGTTGCAAAGAGCCCCGCGGGGGAGTATATTTCATCACGGCCCGCCGCGGGCGGGATATGAGGTTCCGAAAAAGAGGTTTGTCCATTGCTTTACTACATCGTCAAACGGCTGCTGCTGGCGGTGTTCACGCTGCTGACGATCCTGCTCGTGAGCTACTGCATGCTGCGCCTCGCCCCCGGCGATCCGACGCGGAGCAATACCCTCGGCGGCGAGGAACAGCGCATGGACTCCGAAAAGGGCGATCCGGCGCGGGGCAACAAGTCGATGCGCGAGAAGCTCGCGCTGGACAAGCCGTGGCCGGTGGGTTTTGCCCAGTGGCTGTGGAACGTGGTGCGTCACGGCGACTTCGGCGAATCGGCGGCGGTCTCGCCCGGAGTTCCCGTGACGACGCTCATCGCCGAGCGGCTGCCGGTGACGCTGGGGCTGAACCTCTGCGCGATACTGCTGACCTATCTTCTCGCCATCCCGATCGGAGTGACTTCGGCGGTGCGCGAAGGCGGCTGGTTCGACCGCGTGTCCAATCTGGTGCTGTTCACGCTCTACTCCCTGCCGGTGATATGGGTGGGACTGCTGCTGCAGGCGTATCTGTGCAAAGGCGGGCGCGGCAGCTGGACGGTCTTTCTGCCCCGGGCGGAGGTCGCGGACGACGGAAATTGGTCGATCTTCCGCTATCTGTACGAAGTCTTCCGCGCGTATGCGCTGCCGGTGGTGTGCCTCGTCTACGGGGGCGTCGCCAGTCTGTCGCGCTACTGCCGGGGCAGCATGCTCGACGTCATCAACAGCGATTTCGTCCGCGCGGCGCGCGCCAAGGGACTGCCGGAGCGCCGGGTGATCTGGGAGCACGGCTTCCGCAACGCGCTCGTCACGCTGATCACGCTCTTCGGCGGTTTGCTGCCGGGGCTGATCGCGGGGAGCGTGCTGGTCGAACACATCTTCGGCATCCCGGGCATGGGGACGCTTTCGCTGGCTTCGCTGACAAGCCGGGATTACCCGCTGCAGATGGCGCTCTTCTTCTTTTCCGGCGCGCTGACTTTGGCCGGGATACTGGCCGCCGATCTGCTTTACGCGGTCGCCGACGCCCGCATCCGGATCAACCGGTAGGTCAGTATTTGAACCAGTTGTGGTTGCCGCCCGCCGGACAGTAATTCGTGTTCGGCCGCCCCGAGGTGCGCAATCTGAGGTGGCACTTGCGGCACGAGTAGTTGTCCTTCCCCCGGAAGCCGAGCAGGAACCAGTTGTGGTTGCCGCCCGCCGTGCAGTAGTTCGGGCTCGGGCGCCCGGCGGTGTTGACGATCATGCGGCACTTGAGGCAGGTGTGGATCTTGGGGCCGGTCTCGCCGATCGCGAACCAGTTGTGGTTGCCGCCCGCCTTGCAGTGATTCGGGCTCGGGCGCGAAGTCTGGATCAGGAACATGCGGCACTTGAGGCAGATGTAGTTCTGCATCCCCATCGCCGAAGCGGATGCGGACGTCAGGGCGAGCGCCAGAAGCGGGATCAGGAACAGCTGTTTCGAATATGCCGATGTCATGATTATCCTCCGTATCGAAATAATTGCACCCGGCAAAATATAGCATGCCGGATGTCCCGTTGCAATTTTTCGCGGGCGGAAGTCGTGCCGGATTTGCTTTTTGCGGCGGATGTGTTATGTTTATCGGCAAACGCACAAACCGAAGGGAATGATCATGGCGAAAGAACTGATCTTCAACTATTCGTGGAAAAGAATCCCCGTCGAGTCGTATCCGGTGGTGATCCGCGAGTTCCTCGACTGGGGCGTCGAAAAGCTCGTATTCGACGACAGCCTGCTCGGGCGGGCCGTGAAGGAGCCGGAATTCGCCGACGTCCTGCGCGGTCTGCGCAAGCGCTTCGGCGTGAACTTTGGATCCATGCACGGTCTGGCCGGCCGCGGCTACGATATGGATACGCTCGAAAGTTTCCGCAGCCGCCGCGAAATGATTGCCGACCACGTCCGGGCGCTGGAGATCGCCGCCGAATTCGGCAGCCGGACGTACACCATCCACGTCGGGGCGTCGCACTACGTTCGGCGCGAGGCGAAACTGCCGGAACTGATGAAGCTCGCCGCCGACACGCTCGAAAAACTCGTCCCCGCGGCCGAAAGGAACGGCGTCGTGCTGGCGGTGGAAAACGCCTTCGAACCGCCCAACTCCGCGCGCCGGGTGCGCGAACTCGTCGAGCCCTACGCGGGCAACGAATTCGTCGGCGTCTGCTTCGACACCGGGCACGCCAACATCATGACGATGAAACCCGGCAAGGAGATCGGAAAATTCCGCGACTACATGTACCGGTCGTGGTTCGAGACCGGACTGGTCTTCGAAAACGACGCGCTGGAGATCCTGAAACCGTACATCGTCACCACGCACATGCACGACAACGACGGCTACGGCGATTCGCACTCGATGCCCTTCGACGGCGACACCGACTGGAACGCGCTTGTGAAGGAGCTCAAGAGCTGTCCGCGGATGATCGAGTACCAGAGCGAAGTCAACTTCGGCGACGGAGTCAACTGGTCCGGGAGACTTCTGGCGCCCCCGGGAGGCTACTCGATCAAACGCCTGGTCGAGACTTACCGCAAACTCGGCTTCTGACCGCGGGCGACGACCGTCACCGAGTGTTCCAAGGCCTCCGCGAAGCGTTCGTTCAATAGCGCGTTGAAATCCTTGAGTTTCACGCTCCGCAGTTCGTCGCCGCGTGTCAAGATCCGCTCCGGCGGCACGCCGTAGTAAAGATCCAGCGCGGCGCCTTCGAGAAGGTTCTTCATCGACTCCGACGCCGCGTCCGCCTTGAACGCCGCCGCCTCGCGCGCCGCCGCGAACTCCGATTTTTCCACGCCGCAATCGGCGAGGCGCGTCACCTCTTCGCGCAAGAATTCGAGCGCCCGCTCCGCCTTCTGCGCCTCCGTCAGCGCGTAGAAGACGAAGCTGCCCCGGTGGAAGCCCCCGTTGAGCGTCATGCCGACGCTGTACGAGAGCGCGTTGTCCTCGCGCACCCGGTGGAAGAGTCGCGACGAGAGGCCGTTTTCGCAATACTGCAGGATGTCGATCCGCCGGTCCAGAAAATCGTCGAGCCGCATCCCCGGCAGTGCCAGCACCACCGCAGTCTGTTCGCGCGGTAGTTCGAAGTCGATCCGCTCCGGGCGCTCGGGGAAGCGCGGTTCGGCGGGCAGTTCCAGCGTCTTTCCGTTCCGTTCAGCGCGGCCGAACAGCAATCCCACGCATTTTCCCGCCTCGGTCGAAGTGCAGTCGCCGCCGAACGCCGCCGCGATCCGGTCTTCGTCCAGCATGCCGAAGTGGAAGTCGCGCACCTGCTCGGGGGCGATCTTGCGCAGCGCTTCCATGCTGCCGTTCCGGTTCCGGCCGTAGGGGTGGTTGCCGAAGAGTGCGGCGAGCGCGCGCTCCATCGCCGCGTCCAGCGGGGCGCTTTCGCGGCAGCGGCAGTTTTCGATCAGGTGTTCGCGCTCGCGCTCGAATTCGGCCTCGCCGAAGCGCGGGCGGCACAGCGCCTCGCCGAGCAGTTCGACCGCCTTGCGGAAATACCGGCGCGGGGCCGAGAGCGAGATGCCGATCGAGTTGAGCCCCGGAAGGATGCCGAACTCCGCTCCGCAGCCTTCGAATTTTTCCCAGAACTCCGCCTCCGTCCGGCGGCGCGTCCCGGCGGCGAACCACGCCGCGCACATCGCCGAGGCGCCGGGGGCGTTCTCGAAGAGCGTGCCGCCCGGCAGAGAGAGCGCCAGCCGCGCCAGCGGCACTTCGCGCTCCGGGGCGTGGAGCAGATGCGGTCCGAGCTGATCGAGTTTCGGCATGCGCTTACCCGCATGCGGGCGGCGGGAGCGTTTCGTTTCCGGATACTGACGCACCACCGTGATGTTGTTGCGGTCCAGCAGTTTCGCCGCTTCGCGCACATCGTCGACGGTCAGCTCCGAGAGCCGCGCGATGCGGTTGTCGCACTCCTCCGGCGGTTCGCCGCCGAGCACCGCGCCGCCGATGTTGAGGGCGATCGACCGCAGATCGTCGGTCTGCCGCAGAAGCTCCGAATACTTCTGCACCCGCTCGCGCTCGACGGCGGAGCGGTCGAGGTCGCCGTTTTTGACCTGCTCCAACTCCTCGAAGAGGCGTTTTTCGAGTTTTTCGAGCTTGGCGGGGACCGCCGCCGCGCCGACTTCGCCCAGATTGGCGCCGCAGGTCGAAAAACAGCTCGCGCCCACGTTCTGCGCGAGATTTTCCTCCAGCTCGAGTTTGCGCACGAGGCGCGAGCTTTCGCCCATCCCCAAGGTCCCGAAGAGCAGTTCCGCCGCGTCGAAGAGTTTTCCGTCTTCCGGTATCCGCAGCGCCAGCGCCAGCCGCGCCAACGGATCCGGGAAGACGATCTCGCCCGAGCGCGGCGTGCGCGGCGGCGGATCGGTCAAAAGCACCGGTTCCGCAAGGTTGCCGCGCTTCCAGTCGCCGCAGTTTTTTTCCAGCTCTTCCGCCGCCGCCGCGGCTTCGAAGCCGCCGGTCAGCACCCAGAAGCACCGCCCCGGAGTGTACCTTCTTTGGTGGTATTCTTTCAGCATGGCGCACCGGCATCCGGCGACCAGTTCGGGCCAGCCGCAGATCGGGTGGCGCAGCGGATGGTTCGGGAAGACGGTCTTGAGCATTTCGTGCACCAGCCGGTCGCCGACGCGGTCGTGCGTCATCGCGCATTCGCGCAGTATCACCTGTTTTTCCAGCTCGAATTTCGGCTCCGGGAGCTCCGGAGTGCGCACCATGGCGGATACGAGTTTCAAGATCTCCGCCAGATGCTCCGCCGGGATGTTGACGTTGACCATCGTGAATTCCGCCCCGGTGCAGGCGTTGATCGAGCCGCCGAGCCGGCGCACCGTTTCGGCCGCGCTCTGCTCCGGGTAGCCCGCGCACCCCTGAAAGAGCATGTGTTCGAGGAAGTGCGAGACGCCGCAGCCCAGAAACTCCTCCTCGTGCACGCTGCCGGTGCGGATGTAGCACTCCACTTCGACTGCGCGGCCGGGACGCGGCAGAAAGTACGCCGTCATGTCGTTGTCGAAGGTGCGGCGGATGGTCTGCGAATAAAAATTCATCTTGTGCTCTCCAGAAATATCCTCGATCCGTCGGCGCGGTACTCGACGGTCAGGGCCGGATGCATTGCGCCGCCGTCGAGAAAACCGACTCTTTTGCCCTCCGCATGGAAACGGCCGGCGGCGAAGTCCTCCGCCGCGCGCGGCAGCACCACATGGTCCCCGGCGATCTTGAGCCGTTCGACATTCTTTTCGGCGAGGCGCCGGAGCAGATCGTCGACCTTGCGCCCGGGGACGCGCCTGTCCCGGACGGCGGCGAGCTCTTCGATGGCCGCCCCCTCCAGATCGAGGGGCATCGCCTCCGAAACGCCGAGCACCGGTCCCGAATCCATCTCCCGGGAGCCGTCGCCCGTGTAGGGCTGGGCGAGGATCACGCTGCTCCGGAGCGCGGCGTGCCCGGCGAGGATCGCCCGTTCGACGGGCAGGATGTGCAGCCCCGCCAGCAGCCGCCGGCCGGAAGCGTCTTCGAGCGTCAGGTCGCCGGGGTGGACGTTCAGGCAGGGGAAGCGCCCCGTCAGATTGGTGAGCGGGATGAACCCCGCCAATATGCCCATTTCCGGGGCGAAGGGGGCGAGCAGGGCGTATAGCGCGTCGCTCCACTCCTGCCGGATCTCGCGGCGGCGCGGCGTGTCGAGCCGGATCGACTCCTCGCCGCGGGCGCGGTAGAATTCGCGGATGTCGAGTTCGACGACCGGGAGTCCATGGCGTTTGCCGAGTTCGCGGGCGTGGCTCGCGAGCGGCAAATCCGTCGCCAGCGCGACCGTCCGGAACGCGCGGCCGCCGGAGGCGAGGTAATTCAATATCGCCTCGGCGTTGGTGCCGCCGCCGCTCAAAAAGACGACGGTGCGCGCGGGATCGTCCGCCGTGTGCGGTGCGAACAAGCTTTTCATGACCGGAAAAACGTCTCCATGTGAAAAAATCGCGGCACGGCTGCCGCGCGTTTAAAATAGCGGTCGGCGGCGGGGGTAGTCAAGTAAAAAGCCGCTTTTTTTTCGCATTAAGGGGACTTTTGCGGTTGCAGGATGGGATTGAAACGATTATATTCTATAACAAAACGGTATATCGTCCCGAAATCAGGCAACCCGAAACTTGAGAGGATTTGCAAATGGATATTTCGCGCTTCGTCAAAATCGCCGCCGTGACACTGTTTACGCTGGTCTGCGTCTCCGCCGTCGAGGCTTCCCCGTGGAGATCGCTCGGGCCGAAACGCGAGATCCACACCCTGATCATCACCGGCAACTACAAGAGCCCGCGCCTGCTGGCCGATCTGATCCAGGACGAGTCCCGCCAGCCCTACATACTGCTGCCCGATCCCCGCGACGAAGTCCAGAAGATCTTCTTCTGCCTGCCCAAGAAAAGCATGGAAGTGCAGGAAAAGTACTTCAACGACCTCATCCGCACCGCCGGTCCGAAGCGCATCGTCATCCTCGGCGACGAGCGGTATGTGCCGGTCCGTTTCGAGAAGATGCTCGACGGCAAGATCCCGGTCGTCCGCATCACCGGCGAAAGCTGGGGACGCATCGCCGAAGAGCTGACCTTCATGCTGAATCTCAACCACCTCGGCCGCAACTTCCGCAAGCTCCAGAACAAGATGTACGAGGAAGGCTACCGCCCGGTCAGCCGTCCCGCCGAGCCCAAGCAGGGGAATCCCGAGGCGCAGCAGAACAACGTGACTCCGGCTCAGGAGGTCCCCGCCGAGGCCAAATAAGGCTCTCTCGATCAACAGCCGCCGCCGGGGATGACGTCCGTCGCTCCGGCGCGGCGGAGAGTTTATGCGCAATCTCTTCAAAATCGCTTTCAACGCCTTCCGCGAATCGCTGCGCGAGCCGGTCTACTGCCTGATGCTGCTGGCGGCGCTGTTCTTCATTTCCGCCTATCCCGCGCTGGCGGTATTTTCCTTTTCGCAGCAGCTCAAACTGGTCATCGACAGCTCGATGGCGACCGGACTGCTCTTCGGGCTGGTCGTCGCCGTGCTCTGCGCCGGCAGCACGGTCGCCAGAGAGATGCGCAACGGCACCGTGCTGCTGCTGATGTCCAAGCCGGTCTCCCGCTGGAGCTTCATCCTCGGCAAGATACTCGGCGTGGCGGCGGCGGTCACGCTCTTCACGCTGATCTGCAACTGCGGCTGCATCATCAGCGTCTATGTCACCACCGACAAGACGCACACCGACGTCGTGCTTCAGGCGGTCTTTCTGGCGCTGATCGCGGCCGGAGCCGTCTGCGGTATGGCCGCCAACTTCGTCCGCGGCAGTTCGTTCACCGAGATCTGCACCTACGCGTTGAGCGTGCTGATCCCGCTCTTCGCCGCGGGATTGTTGTGGCGCGGCGAGGCGCCGCACAGCATCCACATGAGCGACCTCTGCAAAGCCCTGACGCTGATAAACTTCGCCGTGATCGCCATGGCGACGGTCGCGGTCGTGACGGCGACTCGGCTCGACGTGGTGCCCAACATGTGCGTCTGTTCGGCGATATTCTTCATGGGGCTGTTGTCGAGTTACCTCTTCAAGCAGGTCGAAAACACCAAGTCCGAATTCCTGAGACAGCTCTTCACCGTGCTCTACTCGATCTTTCCCAACTGGCAGTTCTTCTGGCTGGTCGACGCGATCGCGATGAAGAGGCGCATCCCCTGGAGTTACGTCGGCATGGCGGCATTGTACATGGCGCTGTTCGTCGTGATCGCGTCGCTGTGGGCGGTGGTGCTGTTCCGCAACAAGGAGGTCGCCGGAGATTCGCGCAGCTGACAGCGGCCGGCGACAGACTTCCCGGAGACGCCCCGTATGCGGATACTGCACCTCGAAACGGTCGATTCCACCAACACCTACGTTCTCCGTCATTTTTCCGAAGTGGCGGATGAGGTGCTCGTCAGCGCCTTCGAGCAGACCTCCGGCCGCGGCCGGCAGGGGCGGAAGTGGATCGCTCCCCCCGGGCGCAATCTCACCGTCTCGTTCGGGATGAGCCGGATCGCGGCGGGATTCCACGCCGGAGCCCTCGCCGGACTGGCGGTGCTCGATCTGGTGCGCGAAGCCGTCCCCGGCTGTTCGCCTTACCTCAAATGGCCGAACGACGTCTACGTCGGCGGCGCCAAGCTGGCGGGGATCCTGTGCGAGGGGATCGTGTCGCGCGGCGGGCTTTCCGGAGTCGTCGCCGGTGTCGGACTGAACGTCAATTTCGACGCCGCCGAAGCGGCGGCGATCGGTCAGCGGGCGACCGGTTTGAAAATTCTCGCGCCGGACCGCGAATTTTCCGTTCCCGAACTGACGGAAAGACTGGCATTTTTCTGGGAACGATGGTATATTAATTATGATCGCGACCGTAGGTCGACGCTCGCCGCGTGGCGGATGGAAAACCGGCTGATCGGCCGTACTGTCGAGGTGGTCGATCCGCAAGGAAACGTCTTGTCGGGACGTTTTTCCGCCATCGACGACGACGGATCGATGATCTTGGAAACGCCGTGCGGCGAGCGCGTCTTCCGCTGCGGCGACGTCAAGATCGCTAAAGGATTCGATCCGGAAAAACAATCCAACACCCCCGGAGCGCCGGGGAGTTCTGCAAAAGGGGAATCGAGGGAATGAGCAACATGGAATTGCTGGCCAGCGGAATGAAGCTGCTGGTCTGCGGCATGGGCGTCGTGTACGTCTTTCTGGTGGTGATGATCGTTTCCATCAATCTGATGAGCGTACTGCTCCGCCCGTGGGCGGACAAGTTCGAACCCAAGCCCGCCGCGCCCGCCGGTCCCGCCGCCGGCAAATCCGAGGCGGAGCTCGCCGCCGCCGCCGTCGCCGCCGTCGCATTGCACCGCGGCCGTTAAAGGCATACCCCAGGATATTCTCCGAAAGCCGAAATCGCAAAAAAATTTTACATAAAAACAGGAAACGCCAAGATGAAAAAGATCAAGTTCATGGATTGTTCGTTCCGGGACGGCTTCCAGTCGTGCCTCGGCGCGCGTGTCAGGACCGACGACTTCCTCCCCGCCCTCGACGCGGCGGTCAAGGCCGGAATAAACTACATCGAGATCGGCGGCGGCGCCCGCTTCCAGAGCCTCTACTTCTACTGTCAGGAAGACGCCTTCGAGATGATGGACCGCTGCCGCGAAGTGGCCGGTCCCGACGTGAACTTCCAGACGCTCGCCCGCGGCGTCAACGTGGTCGGGCTCTCTTCCCAGCCGACCGAGGTGATCGACCTCCACGCCAAGCTCTTCAAGAAGCACGGCATCACCACCATCCGCAACTTCGACGCGCTCAACGACGTGCGCAACCTCGACGTATCCGGCCGCGCCATCGCGCGCCACGGGCTCAAGCATCAGGTCACCGTCACGCTGATGGGGCTCGCCCCCGGGCTGAACGAAAGCTACGCCCACACGCCCAAGTTCTACATCGACCGCCTCAACGAGATCATTCGGGCGGAGATCCCCTTCGACAGCCTCGCTTTCAAGGACGCGAGCGGCACCAGCACCCCCGCCACCGTCTACGAGACGGTCAGGATGGCGCGTGAAGTGCTCGATTCGACCTTCGGCAAGGGGGCCAAGGAGATCCAGTTCCACACCCACGACACCGCGGGCATGGCGGTCAGCTGCAACTACGCCGCGATCGAAGCCGGCGCCGACGCGATCGACCTCGCGATGAGTCCGCTCTCGGGCGGCACCTGCGAGGCGGACATCCTCGTGATGTACCAGCGGCTCCGCGGCACGGAGTACACGCTCGACATCGATCCCGAAAAGATCCTCGCCGCCGAAAAGGTCTTCGAGCAGTGCATGGACAAGTACTTCATGCCGCCCGAGTCGATGCAGGTCTCGCCCAAGATCATCTTTTCGCCCATGCCGGGCGGCGCTCTGACCGCCAACACCCAGATGATGCGCGACAACAACTGCCTCGACAAGTTCGACCAGTGCATTTCCGAGATGCGCGAAGTCGTCGCCAAGGGCGGCTTCGGGACCTCGGTGACGCCGGTCTCGCAGTTCTACTTCCAGCAGGCGTTCAGCAACGCGATGCGCGGCAAGTGGAAGGTGATCGACAAGAACGGCTACGGCAAGATGGTTCTGGGCTACTTCGGCAAGACGCCCGTCGCGCCCGATCCCGAGATCGTCAAGCTCGCGCAGGAACAGCTCGGCATGGAGCCCACCACCGAAGCCGTGGTCGCCATCAACGACCGCGACGAAAGTTTGAGCATCAAGGCGCAGGTCGCCAAGCTCGAAGCCGCCGGACTTGAGACGACCGAAGAGAACATCTTCATCGTCGCCGCTTGCGGCGACAAGGGCCTCAACTACCTCAAGGGCGACCGCCCGAACGGCATCCGCTACAAGGAGGCGGCGAAGCCCAAGAGCGCGGGCGCATCCGCCTACACCGCCACCATCGACGGGAAAGCCGTCGTCGTCGAAGTCGGCGCGAACGGCAGTGAATACACCGCGACCGTCAACGGCAAGACCTTCAAGGTCGCGCTGGCCGAGGGCAAGGCGGCCGCCGCTCCGGCCGCCGCACCCGCGGCATCGGGCGCCGGAGCCGATTTGGTCGCGCCGCTGCCCGGCACCGTGACCAAGATCGTCGCCGCCGCCGGTACGCAGGTCAACGCGGGCGACACGGTGCTCGTCATCGAGGCGATGAAGATGGAGACCGAGATCAAGGCGGACAACGCCGGAACCGTGAAAGAACTCTGCGTCGCGCAGGGCGCGGTCGTCGCCGCCGGGGACAAACTCGCCGTGATCGGCTAGAGGAAGCAAAATGAAAAAACTTCTGACAATCATCCTCGCCGTGTGCGGCTTCGCCGCCGCGTGGTGCGCCGACGCTCCCGCCAAGGCGGCAAAGATCGCCTTTGCACCGATTGAGCCGCACGAAGAAGTCAGCGACGACATGCTGAGTCTGCACATCGATGTCACGGGCGACAGGGAAAAACATTATTTGCGCTACGACTGGGACAAACCCGCGGTCGTCTACTCGCTCTCGATGGCGGACGGGCAGAAGCTCGCCCCCGGGCGCGAGCTCATGATCATTCAGCCCGAAGGCCGCAGCAAGGGCAAGGTCAAGACCAATGTCGCGCTGCGCGTCGTCAAGATCAATCCGAAGGTCAAAACCGCCGCGATCTTGAAAAAGGGCGAGTGGATCGCCTGTTTCGAAGTCATCGTCATCACCCACGACTCGGTGGACAACCGCTCCGCCGCGACGGGCAAAATGCCCGGCTGGGGCGAGGCGTTCAAGGGTTTGTGGCACTCGACCGGCATCTACGACATCATCCGCCAGAGCCGGAGCGACTTCAAGAACACCTGGACGCTCGGCCTCGGGCGCGTGCTGATGATGCTCGTCGCGCTGCTCTTGATCTACCTCGCGGTGGTCAAGGAGTTCGAGCCGCTCTTGCTCTTGCCGATCGGTTTCGGCGCGCTGTTGGCGAACATCCCGCTCGCCGGGATCTCCGGCCCCGACGGATTGCAGGGCATGATCTACAACGTCGGCATCGAAACGGGAGTCTTCCCGCTGTTGATCTTCATGGGCGTCGGCGCCATGACCGACTTCGGTCCGCTGATCGCCAACCCCAAGACCGCGCTTCTGGGCGGCGCCGCCCAGATGGGCATCTTCTTCGCGCTTCTGGGCGCGCTGGGGCTCACCATGTGCCACATCGGGATCGACTTCGACGTCAAGGACGCCGCCAGCATCGGCATCATCGGCGGCGCGGACGGCCCGACCAGCATCTACCTCACCAGCAAACTTTCGCCGAAGCTCCTCGGCGCGGTCGCGGTCGCGGCGTACAGCTACATGGCGCTCGTGCCGATCATCCAGCCGCCGATCATGAAGCTCCTCACCACCGAGGCGGAGCGCAAGATCAAGATGAAGCAGCTCCGCAAGGTCGGGAAGTTGGAAAAGATCTGCTTCCCGATCCTCATCACGCTGCTCTGCGCTTATCTTCTGCCCGACGCCGCGCCGCTCATCGGCATGCTGATGTTCGGGAACCTCATGCGCGAATGCGGCGTCGTCGAGCGGCTGAATCAGACCGCCCAGAACGCGCTCATCAACATCGTGACGATCTTCCTCGGTCTGGCGGTCGGTTCGAAGCTCTCGGCGGATCAGTTCCTGTCGCTCCAGACGCTCGGCATCCTCGTCCTCGGGGCGGTGGCCTTCTCGGTCGGCACCGCGAGCGGCGTGATCTTCGCCAAGATCATGAACTGCTTCAGCAAAACCAAGATCAATCCGCTCATCGGAGCGGCGGGAGTATCCGCGGTGCCGATGGCGGCGCGCGTCGTCAACAAGGTCGGCTTGGAGAGCGATCCGCACAACTTCCTCCTCATGCACGCGATGGGGCCGAACGTTTCCGGCGTCATCGGTTCCGCAGTGGCGGCCGGAGTTCTGCTCAACATGCTCAAGGCCCTCTAGGACGAGCTCCGTTATTGCGAATTTGCGGCGGCGGGAAATTCCCCGCCGCTTCTTTTTTCGCAAATCCGCCGTTTGCACGGTTTTTTTCGGTTTTACGCTTGTATTTTTCAAAACTTAAGTTATTGTATTGAATAATTGTGTTCAAGTCAATCAACGGCCAAGCGAGAGGTCCAAAATGGGTACTCAATATTTGACCAAACTGTTTTCTACGGATATCGGCATCGATTTGGGGACCGCCAACTGTCTGGTCTACGTCCGCGATCTGGGCGTGGTGCTTTCCGAACCGTCGGTGGTGGCGATCAAGGTCAGCAACAACGAAGTGCTGGCCGTGGGCCGCGAAGCCAAGGAAATGCTCGGCAAGTGCCCGGGCGGCATTCGCGCCATCCGCCCGATGAAGGACGGCGTGATCGCCAACTTCGAAGTCACCGAGGAAATGCTCCGCTACTTCATCATGAAGGCGATCCGCACCATGCCGTGGCGGCGCAGACTGCTGCATCCGCGGGTGATCGTCGCGGTCCCGTCGGGCATCACCGAGGTCGAAAACCGCGCCGTCAAGGACAGCGCCAAGCACGCCGGCGCCGGCGACGTGGTGCTGGTCGAGGAACCGATGGCCGCCGCGGTCGGCGTCGGTCTGCCGGTGGCCGAACCTTCGGGCAGCATGATCGTCGACATCGGCGGCGGCACGACCGAAGTGGCGGTGATCTCCCTTTCCGGCATCGTCGATTCCAAGAGCGTGCGGGTGGGCGGCGACCAGCTGGACGCCACGATCATCCAGCACCTGAGAAGAGTCTACAATCTGCTGATCGGCGAACTCACCGCCGAACAGATCAAGATCAAACTCGGCAGCGCCTATCCCGTCAAGGACGAGCAGTCGATGGAGGTCAAAGGTCTGGATATGGTCTCGCGCGTGCCCAAGATGGTGCGCATCACCGCGGCGGAGATCCGCATGGCGCTCCAGGAGCCGGTCACGTCGATCATCGAAGCCGTCCGTTCGACCTTCGAACACTGCCCGCCCGACCTCGCCGCCGATCTGCTCGACCGCGGCATCATGCTCGCGGGCGGCGGCGCGCTGCTCTCGGGGCTGGACAAGCTGCTGAGCGAAGAGACCGGTCTGCCGGTGTTCGTCGCCGACGAGCCGCTCAACGCGGTCGTCAAGGGCACCGGCGTGATGCTGCAGGAAGACAATCTGGACAAGATCTGGGGATGACGCCGGGCGGCCGCCGAGCGTCTTTTTGGAGAATATGAAGAGCAAAGTAGATTTTTCCACGCTGCGTCCGGTGCGCCTCGCCGACCGGAGCCTTTTCGAACAGAAGATCCAGCTGATGAACAGTCAGAGCTGCGAGTGCAGCTTCGTCAATCTGTTCGTCTACCAGAAGCCGTACCGCATCGAGTTCCTCGAGTGGAAGGACCGCATCGTCGTCTACGAGCGCGTCGCCCGCACCATCCACTATCCTCTGGGCAAGTGGACGAACCCCGACGAGCTCCGCGAGATCACCGACGCCTTCATGGCGGAGGGGCTGACCGACGGCGGCGTCTACGACGTGCCGGAGGAATTTCTCGATCGGCACACCGACTGTGACAAATACTTCGACATCGAGTTCGACGAGGGGATGATCGACTATCTCTTCTCGGTCGAAAAGATCGCGACCTTCGTCGGGCCGAAGCTCCGCAAGAAGCACAATCTCGTCAAGCAGTTCCAGTCCAACTGGCCCTACGCCTCGGTCAAGAAGATCACGGCGGAGGAGATCCCCGTCGCCGCGAAGCTCGCGACCGAGCTGAACTCGCGGCTCACCCCCTGCGAATTCCTCGACGAGGAGGCGATTGCGCTGGAGCAGACTTGGGAGCACTTCTCCAAACTCGGGCTCTTCGGGATCATCCTCTACGCCGAACCGGATTTCCCGGCGGGATTTTCCGTTTACAGCATGCTGCCGTCCGACACCGTCGACGTCCACTTCGAAAAGGCGGACCACTCGGTCAAGGGCGCGTCGCAGACGCTCACCTGGCAGCTCGCCATCGCCCTGCGCGGCAAGGCGGCGTTCATGAACCGCGAGCAGGATATGAACGAAGAGAGCCTGCGTCACGCCAAACGCTCGCTCGATCCGGAGCGGTTCTTCAAGCGCTACTTCTTCCGCCGCCGCAAGTGACCGCGCGGAAGGGCGCTCCCCGCGCCGCAGGAAATTGAAAAAACGCGGTCGGGGTGCTATATTATACCAATCACTAGTCGTTGGGGGCCGGTTGCAATGAGTTTTACAACCGGTTCGTTTTTTAAGAAGCTGAAAATGCGGTCCAAGCCGCGGAACTGAACGATGGCACTGTTCGACAACGGAAAACATTCGACGCTGCGTCCCGATCCGGCCGGTCACAAGATGGTGATCCCCGACGGTTCCTGGGTGCAGTGCAAAAACTGCGGGCAGACTCTCTATACCGATCAGCTCCGCGACAACATGCAGATCTGCTGGAATTGCGATTGCCACCTGCCGATGACCGCCCCCATGCGGATCGAACAGCTCTGCGATCCCGGCAGCTTCCGCGAGATCGCCGGCGAGCTGCGTTCGCACGACTTCCTCGGCTTCACCGACTCCAAGCCCTACGCCAAGCGTCTCGGCGACAGCGAGGCGAAATCCGGACTCTCCGAAGCGGTGATCTGCGGCACGGCCGCGATCGAAGGACGCAAGCTGGTGATCGGCGTGATGGACTTCCGCTTCATGGGCGCGTCGATGGGCGCGGTCGTGGGCGAGCGCATCACCCGCGCGGTCGAGACCGCCACCGAAAAGAAACTGCCGGTCCTGCTCGTCACCGCCTCCGGCGGCGCCCGGATGCAGGAGGGCATCATAAGTTTGATGCAGATGGCAAAGACCAGCGCCGCGCTGGAACGTCACTCCGAAGCCGGTCTGGCGTACATTGCACTGTTGACCAACCCGACCTACGGCGGCGTTTCGGCGAGCTTCGCCACCTTGGGCGACGTCATTCTGGCGGAGCCGGGCGCGATGATCGGTTTCGCCGGCCCCCGGGTGATCCAGGAAACGACCAACGCCAAGCTGCCGTCGGGATTCCAGACGGCGGAGTTCCTGTTGGAAAAAGGTCTGATCGACCGCATCGTGGAGCGCAAAAAACAGCGCCGGGAAATCGCGCTGCTGCTTGAAATTTTCACTCCCCGACGTTAATTTATAGCTGTGGAGTTTGGAGCGGACTCCGTGTGTTGTCAGAATCGCCAACCGGGTCAGGTGGGGAACCAAGCAGCCCTACGCGAATTTTGACAGGCCGCGGATCATCTGCTCCTTTTTTTTCGAGACGGCATCGGGAAAAAACCGGCTTGTCCTTTGCGTATCTCGCCAAAGTACGCGGCCGCCGACGCCTCGGGATGTACCGCAGAGGGTACACCCGCTCGGCTTCGCCGACCACGCCTTTTTTGCGATCCGTCGCAAATCCCGCACCGCTTTTTTCCCGACGCCGTCTCGTTTCTTTTGCAGAATATCGGCGGGATGGGTTGTCCTTTGCGTATCTCGCCAAAGTACGCGGCCGCCTTTGCTC
>Ga0310696_10001122_pt1 | contig 39494 bp, 30 predicted proteins | sample AusTroGonzalo_MG_4_FD_203885 | JGI IMG/M metagenome (GOLD analysis project Ga0310696, IMG submission 203885) | Bovine rumen microbial communities from tropical cattle in Woodstock, Queensland, Australia - Gonzalo_02 (v2) (version 2) | ecosystem: Host-associated > Mammals > Digestive system >... | reverse complement strand
TTTCGTGAACAATCTTATGCTGCAGGGAAAGAAGAGTATCGCGTATTCTATCTTTTATGATGCCATTGACATGGTTGGCGAGAAGATGAAAGATTCTGACCAGGCTCCTCTCGATATTTGGAAGAAAGCACTCGAGAACGTGACCCCTCAGATCGAGGTTAAGTCCCGTCGTATCGGTGGTGCAAACTTCCAGGTGCCGACCGAGTTGCGTCCGGAACGGAAAGTCTCCGTGGCCATGAAGAACCTTATTCAGTTCGCCCGCAAGCGTTCCGGTCACTCGATGGCAGAAAAACTTTGCGCTGAAATTGTTGCCGCATACAACAATGAAGGTGGTGCCTTCAAGCGTAAAGAGGATATGCACAGAATGGCTGAGGCCAACAAGGCCTTTGCACACTTCCGTTTCTAAACTGCATGCTAAATGGCAAAGAGAGATCTTAAATTCACACGCAACATCGGCATCATGGCGCACATCGATGCCGGTAAAACCACTACCTCGGAACGCATTCTGTTCTACACCGGTAAAACGCACAAGATCGGAGAGGTTCACGAAGGAGCGGCCACGATGGACTGGATGGTCCAGGAGCAGGAGCGTGGTATCACCATCACTTCCGCTGCTACCACCGCCTTCTGGCACTACAACGGTGACACCTATCAGATTAACTTGATCGACACTCCCGGCCACGTGGACTTCACCGTGGAAGTAGAGCGCAGTTTGCGCGTACTCGATGGTACCGTGGCTACTTTCTGCGCTGTGGGCCGTGTACAGCCTCAGTCCGAGACCGTATGGCGCCAGGCAGACAAGTACGGCGTGCCTAAGATCGCGTATGTGAACAAGATGGACCGTGTGGGTGCAGACTTCCTGGCCTGTGTCGAGGAAATCAAGACCAAGCTGGGTGCAACCGCCGTTCCCATCTGCCTCCCGATTGGTGCCGAAGACAAATTCGATGGCATCATCGACCTCATCGACATGAAAGCTATCTTCTACGATGGTAGCGAGAACCTCGTCAACTACAAGGAAGGCGAGATTCCCGAGAACCTCAAGGGAGAAGCCGCCCGCTGGAGAGACATTCTCCTGGAGACGGCCGCCGAGTGCGATGAGACCCTGATGGAGAAGTACTTCGAGGATCCCGACTCCCTGACCAAGGAGGAAATTATCGCCGCTATCCGCAAGGGCACCATTGCTATGCAAATCGTCCCTGCCTGCTGCGGTTCTTCCTTCAAGAACAAGGGTGTTCAGTTCCTCCTGGATGCCGTGATGCGGTATCTGCCTTCTCCGCTGGACAAGGGAGCCGTGACGGGCACCAACCCGCGCACCGGTGACGAAATCTCCCGCAAACCTTCTGCCGATGAACCCTTCTGCGCCCTGGTGTTCAAGATCGCCACAGACCCGTTCGTGGGTCGTCTGGCCTTCCTGCGCGCCTACAGCGGCCGCCTGGATGCCGGTTCTTACGTGTACAACACCCGTACCGGCAAGAAGGAGCGTGTGGCCCGCCTGTACCAGATGCACTCCAACCACCAGAACCCCATCGAGTTCGTGGAGGCCGGCGACATCTGCGCAGCCGTAGGTTTCAAAGACCTGCGTACCGGTGACACCGTGTGCCTGGAAGAAAAGCCCATCACCCTGGAAACCATGGAGTTCCCGGATCCCGTGATCGGTATCGCCGTTGAGCCCAAGACCCAGAAAGATCTGGACAAGCTGGGCATCGCCCTTGGCAAACTGGCCGAGGAAGATCCTACCTTTACGGTGAAGAGCGACCACGAGACCGGCCAGACCGTTATCAGCGGTATGGGTGAGCTCCACCTGGATATCATCGTGGACCGTCTCCGTCGTGAGTTCGGTGTCGATATCAACCAGGGCGCCCCGCAGGTCAACTACAAAGAATCCATCACCGGCAGCCATCAGCTCCGTGAGGTGTTCAAGAAGCAGACCGGCGGTCGCGGTAAGTTCGCAGACATTATCGTCAATATCTCTCCTGCCGATGAAGGCGTACAGGGTCTTCAGTTCATCAATTCGGTCAAGGGTGGCAACATCCCCAAGGAATTCATCCCGTCCATCGAGAAGGGCTTCCAGTCCGCGATGGCCAACGGCGTTCTCGCCGGTTACGAGGTGCCTGCCTTGAAGGTGGAAGTCATCGACGGCAGCTACCACCCGGTAGACTCCGACCAGCTCTCCTTCGAGCTGGCTGCCCGCATGGCTTTCCGTCACGCCTGCCCCAAGTGCCATCCGGTACTGCTAGAACCCATCATGAGCCTGGAGGTTGTTACTCCGGAAGACTACATGGGTGACATCGTGGGCGACCTGAACCGCCGCCGCGGCCAAATTGTGGCTATGGACTCCACCGCCAATGGAGCACGCATCGTCAAAGCTTATGTTCCGCTTGGAGAACAGTTCGGTTATGTTACCGTGCTGCGTACCCTGTCCTCCGGACGTGCTACCAGCACCATGACCTTCGACCACTACGCTGAGGTCCCTGCCAACCTGGCCAAGGACATCATCGAGAAGAGCGGTTACAGAGTGAATGACGACGAGTAAAATTTAGCAAAGTTAAAAAGTAAAGAATATGAGCCAGAAAATCAGAATCAAGCTGAAATCCTTCGATCACATGCTGGTGGACAAATCCGCTGCCAAGATCGTCGATACAGTGAAGGCAACGGGTGCAAAGGTTGTAGGTCCCATTCCTCTTCCCACCAACAAGAAAATCTTCACTGTGAACCGCTCCACCTTCGTTAACAAGAAGAGCCGCGAGCAGTTCGAGCTGGACTCCTATGTTCGCCTGATCGACATTGACGAGTCCAACGCCAAAACCGTAGACGCCCTCATGAAGCTCGAGCTTCCTTCCGGCGTTGAGGTGGAAATCAAAGTGTGAGGATAGCCCTTGCATGCATAAAAGCGTCCCGTTCGCGGGGCGCTTTTTTCTATTTTAAAGCAGGCGTGGACCAAATTTGCGCCCGCAATTTTCCGCATAATTCATAGGGATTTAGTAACTTCGTACCTAATTGAGTGTAAAAATGATGAAGAAGGTGGCATTATTTGTCCTAATGGCAGTACTTTGTGCTGCCTGCACGGGCCGTCAAAAACCGACGGAACGGGTAGCTGCCTCTTCGGATTCCATTTATACTATTCTGAACGCCCGTATGCTGTATTCGACCAATCCGGAGCGGGCGCTGGTTCTTATCGATTCCGCCTACCTGGTCGGTAATGCAAGTGCCTATGAGCGTGACTTCACGCGTGCAACCATTTACGGCCGTTCGTTAAGTAATCCGCAGCGGGACAAGGCGCTGGAAATCTGCATGGAGCTCCTGCAGTCGGATTCCACCAAAGCCAATACCGCGAGCACGGCCAAACACCGCCTGGATGTCCTTTCCCTCGTCACGGATATCTACCGCGTGCGGAGAGATACGGAAAAATGGACCAAATACATCGTAGAGGCCATCGACCTGAACCGTACCTGGGGCCAGGAAACGGATGCGCTCCGACTGCAGGCGGAAATGGGGATTGCCCTTTTCTTTTTGGGGCAGGAGGAACTGGGCTTCCAGAAATTGGATGAGGTTCTGGCGACCTTGTCAAAGGGTGACCCGAGCGTGGACCGGTTGGATGCCTGGATTGTTTCGGCCAAACGGAAGATCAACATGCTCACCGAGAAGTCCCGGCACCAGGAAGTGATTCCGCTTGCGCAGGAGATTATCGACACATTGGATTATTATCAGGCGCACGCCGAGCTTTATGCCGAGGACAGCTACCGCCTGCCTCCTATTCCGGAGGACCGGGCCCGCTGGTGCGATTATTACCGCAGCCAGGCGCATGCCTTCAAGGCGCTGGGCTATGCCTCTTTGGACAATCTGCCGGAGGCCAGAAAGGAATTGGCCATCTTCGACACGTATGCATACAGTCGCAGCTATGCCGGCAAGCGCATGATTTCCCCGGTGTGGAAAAGGCTGGGGGAGTGGGATAAGTTGATGGCGATTGACGATGCCATCGAGCAGCGTCTGGGTACGGATACCTTGAACGCCAACTATGCGCTCATCCTGCACGACCGTTCGGAAGCGGCCCGGGCGCGGGGGAACCACAAGGAAGCCCTTGCCTGGCTCACCCGCTATGCGGACGTACAGAAAACCGTGGACAAGCAGCTGTTGGAAAGCCAGGCGCAGGAGTATGCGGAATCCTATCTCCAACGGGAAAAAGAACGGGAAATAGCCGATGCCAAGGCGCAGACTCAACGCATGCGGATTTATCTTATTTTCTTCATTTTTTTCCTGTTCCTGGTTATTTTGGGGCATGTGTACATGGCGATACTGGGGAAACTGATTACCCAGAAAAACCAGGCTTTGGTGCGCCTTATCAATGAAAAGGAGCAGAGTGAAAAATGCGCAAAGACGGATGGGCCCGATGAAGCCTTGTTCCGCCAGATAGACATGGCCATCCGGGAGGAACGCCTGTATGCCAATCCCAATTTCCAGCGCCAGGTTGTTTTGGACCGTTGGTCCCTGCGCCGCCAAACCCTCAACGAACTATTGTCGGCGTACGCCGAGGGCGATTCTTTCCCGGCCTATATCAACAGCATCCGCCTGGAGGAAGCCGTGCATCAACTGCGCGAGTATCCGGAGCGGACCATCGCGTCCATTTCTGAATCCATCGGCTTTATGCCGGCCAATTTCCGTCTGCAATTCAAGCAAAAGTATGGCATGACGCCGCAGGAATACCGCGAAAACCTGTAATTTTGCAACATTTTTGGTGCGTTGGACCAAAGTTATGCCATAGAATTACGTATAATTGGGATTCTCTGTTTTAACTTTGTATCATGCAAAACGAACAAAGAAAGACAAAAGTATCGGATTACGAATGGTTCCGCCAAATTGACGCAGCTGTCCGCAAAGAAAAACTCTATGCGAATCCGTCTTTGCAGCGTCAGGATATTCTGCAGCGCTTTGGCCTGCGGAGACAGCATTTGAACGCTATTCTTTCTAAGTATGCGTACGGCCAATCCTTTCCGCAGTACGTGAACAGTATGCGTCTGCATGAAGCAGAGCGCATGATGAAGGAGAATCCCAAGCTCTCCATTTCGTCCGTTGCACAGTCGGTGGGGCTTTCCATGCCCAACCTCCGCATTCAGTTCAAACAACGCTTTGGCTTTTCCCCGTCCGAGTTCAAAGATACCATCAACACAAAAAAATAAAAGACAGCGAGAAGCTGTCTTTTTTCATGGCCAGTGGCCCCAGCAGGATTTGAACCTGCGACCCACGGATTATGAGTCCGCTGCTCTAACCGCTGAGCTATGGGGCCTTCTGATAAAATCAGGACTGCAAAGGTAATAAACTTTCGGGAATTAGGCAAAAAAGCAGTAACTTTGTAGTCTGATTGGAAACTATGAAGGTTATTGTCATCGGTGCCGGCATTTCCGGCTTAACTTGCGCCAACTATCTGCAGAACTCTGGCATCCAAACTTTGATTTTGGAGCAGGCGGCTGCACCGGGCGGCGTATCCACCAGCTGGAAGCGCAAGGGATACACTTTCGAGGGGGGAATTCATTGGCTTATCGGTGCAAAAGAGGACATTCCACTGCACGATATCTGGATTGAGACAGGTGCCTTGCAGCAAAACAATCCGGTCTATTTCAAAGACCCCATCTATACGCTGGTGGACGATAAAGGCCAGATGCCGCTTTATCGGGACTTGCACGGCCTGGAACTCACCGGCTGGCGGGACCGTCTGGCCCTGCGCATCTTGAAATTCCACCTGCTGTGCTTCGATGGTTTCCATCAGCCCATCAAAGACATTAAAGGCCTCAAAACCAAATATCCGCGTCCGCATTCCCTGTGGGAGTATATCAAAATGGGCGGAGCGGCCATGATCTCTCCTTCTTTGGTGATGCATAGCGCGCGCTGCTATGCCAGGCGCTTCAAAAATCCCCGCATCCGGGCCCTGCTGGGAGCGGTGGTGGAGCCTTCCATCAATGCGCTTTCCCTGATCTATACCTTGAGCACTTTTACCATGGGCGATAGCGGGTATCCCAAAGGCGGCTCGCTACAGATGGCCCGCAACATGGCGGACCGTTTTGAGAGCCGGGGCGGCCAAATCCGCTACCGGACGTCGGTAGAGGAGGTGCTTCGCACGGATGCAGGCTGGTCCGTCCGGGTGGGCGGGGAAGTGTTGTCGGCCGATGCCGTCGTCATCTCCATGGATGCACGCACCGCTATCGACAAACTCTTTAAAACCCCTATCCAGGATAAATGGGCGCAGAAAATGCGCAAAGGCCTGCGTACCACCCAATGCGTCTTCCTGGGGGTGGGCGTCAAGGCCGATTTGAGCAGCTGGCCCCGTTCCATGCAAATCGTGCTGCCGGAACCGCTGCATGCCGCCGGCCAGACGTACAAGACCATCGTCGTAAACAATTATGCCGATGTCAAGGAGTACGCCCCGGAGGGTTGCAGCGTGATTACCTGCCTGCTGCACGGCCCCACCTACGCATGGTGGAAGGCCGCCAAGGAGGAGGGAACCTACGACGCCAAGAAGAAGGAACTCATGGCCGATTTCCTGAAGGCCATCGGCAAGGTCATTCCCGTCATAGAGGAACAGGCCGATGTCACGGATGTGGCCACGCCGCTCACCTATGAGCGCTATTGCAGCACCTTCGAGGGTAGTTACATGAGCGATTGGCCGCCCTTCCAGCCGCTATACCGCGCTCCGTACCGCTATGAGCACGGCCTGTATTTCACGGGCCAGCGCACCGCTTATTCCGGCGGCCTGCCGCCGTCGGCCCAAAGTGCCCGCCTCACGGCCCAGTACGTGTGCCGGGACCTGGACGTGGAGTTTGTCCCTCACGATTAGGTGCTTAACAAGGGGATTTGTACTTTTGGCGGAAAAATCGTAACTTGCAGCATTAAACACCAAAACCGATGTGCCATGAGTAATTTCCTGAAAAAACTTTCCGATATCTCCAATATCCACAGGCGGGCAGCTTTCTCGGATCTTCCCGAGCGTCTGCCGGCTAAGGAGAGCGCGTTCCAGGCGTTGGCCAAAGAGCGGTATTCCTGTCGCCAGTTCAAGGATATTCCCCTGACAGAACTGCAAATCAACCATATCCTGGAAGCGGCACGCCTGGCCCCCACCGCTGCCAACAAGCAGCCGGTACACGTATGGGTGGTCAAAAGTCCGGAGGCCCTGGAAAAACTGAAAGGCGCAACGGACTACACCTATGGCGCTCCTGTAGTTTTCATGGTAGGTGCCAAGCCGGAGGCTGCCTGGGTACGCAAGTACGACGGAAAAAACGGCGCGGAGATAGACGCCGCCATCGTGGGTACGCACATCATGCTGGAAGCCAGCGCCCTGGGCCTGGGCAATGTGTGGGTGGGCTCCTTCGATCCTGCAAAAATCAAGGCGGATTTCCCGGAAACGGCCGGGTATGAGGTGGTTTGCCTGTTCCCGGTAGGCCATGCCGCCGTGGACTCCAGCGCCAATCACGACAAGCGCCAGGAGATGAAGGATTTTGCCTCGGAGATTTAGCTTTTAACACTTAACTATGGGAAAACTTCCTGTGCGTGCGTATGCGGCGGCCATGCTCACGGTGGGCCTATGGGCCATGTCCTATATTTGGGCGGACCGTTTGCTGGCACTGAATATTCCCGTAGAGTTTTTTGTCCAGGTGAGAGCTTTTCTGGCCGGGATTTTATTGTGGATTCTGAACAAAGTGACAGGCGTTCCCATGCGCATCCTATGCCGTCGGGACTTCTTCAAATTCGTGTTCCTGGCACTCTGTATGCCCTTCATCTACTTTGTGGCGGAGACCTATGGCCTGGAGTTCACGGAATCTCCTACCATTACTTCGCTGGTGGTGGCCACCAACCCCATCCTGGCCATGGTGTCGGGCATCGTCATGTTCAAGGAGAAGTTCGGTCCGCTCAATATCGTGGGCGTTTTTATCACTCTGGCGGGCTTGTGGCTGGTATCGTTCACCCGTTCCCAGACCAGCGCGCTGTTCTGGGTGGGCGTGGGCGTCCTGTTCATCGCGGTTGTTGCGGAGGTGAGCCAGATCGGCTTCACCAAGTCCTTATCGGCCCATTATGCCCCGTCCGTCATTGTGATGTATCAGTTCCTGTTGGGCGCCGTGTATTTTCTCCCCCTGCTGTTTACCAAGGGCATCCGGAACTTTGATGCGGGCCTGTATCTGAGCTGGGACGTCCTGTATCCCACCTTGTCGCTGGCGCTGTTTTGCTCGGCGACGGCTTTTACCTCCTGGGCATACGCCATCAAGGTGCTGGGCGTTGCCAAAACTAGCGTTTTCCTGGCTGTGGTGCCACTGGTGACGGCTGTGTTGGCCTTCCTGGTGGGGGAGGAGACCGCCACCGGCTTGCAGTGGATCGGGCTGGCTATAGCGATGGTGGGTATTTATCTTACCCAGCGGACTCCGGCGCAACCGGACTTGTAAAAAATCGGGATTTGTAGTAACTTGCGGGCTTAAACGGAATATGACATGTCACTGTTTTTTTCGGCCCTCATAGCCCTTCTGCTGCAGCTGAATCCCAGCGTGGTGTGGAAAGCGGCAGTCAATCATACGGAAGGAGACCGCTACCAGCTGGTGGTAACGGGACAAATCGACAAAAAATTTTATGTCCACCCCATGAGCGACCCTTATGTGGGGACGGAATTGGTGGTGAATACCTCGGACCGGGTTTTCCTGGATGGGAAGCCGGTGGAAGAATTTACGCCCTCGGAGTACAAAGGGGAGAAAGTGGTAGTGGGGACGTATGTGCTCAAGCAGGATCTTCAGTTAGCCGGTTCCGGGAAGTTGCAGGTGGATGGAAGCGTTACCTGGAGTGCTTGTAGTGGCGATTTTTGCCAGATGCCGGAGGAGTATGCGTTTGCAGTGCCGGTGGAGATCCCGGGTCAAGCCCGGGATGAGGAGGGTCAAGCCGTGGCTGGCAACCTATGGAGCCTGATTCTGGAGGCGATTCTATGGGGATTCCTGATGCTCCTGACGCCTTGCGTGTTCCCAATGGTGCCCATGACCGTATCCTTCTTCATCAAGCAGGAGAAGGGCGGCCGCTTCAAGGCCCTCATGTACGGCATTTTCATCGTCCTGCTTTATACGGTGCCTATCTCCATCATCATCGGCCTTACCTGGCTGCTGGGCGGAGAAGCGGTGACGGCGGATATCTTCAACTGGCTCAGTACGCACTGGCTCCCGAACATCCTGTTTTTCGTGATTTTCATGTTGTTCGCGGCATCGTTCTTCGGAGCATTCGAAATCACCCTGCCTGCTAGTTGGACCACCAAGGCTGATTCAAAGAGCGACCGTGGCGGCCTGCTGGGCGTGTTCTTCCTGGCGCTGACGCTGGTGCTGGTGAGCTTTAGTTGCACCGGCCCCATCGTGGGCACGGTCCTTATCAAGAGCACCCAGGGCGAGTTCTGGACCCCCATGGTGACCATGCTGGCCTTCAGCATTGCCTTCGCCCTGCCGTTCGCCCTGCTGGCGTTCTTCCCGTCGGTCCTCAAAAAGCTGCCCAAGAGCGGCGGCTGGCTCAATAGCGTAAAGGTGGTGCTGGGCTTCATCGAAGTGGCCCTGGGCCTCAAATTCCTGAGCACGGCGGACCAAACGTACCATTGGCACCTGCTGGACCGCGAGGTGTACCTGGCCATCTGGATCGTGTGCTTCGCCCTTCTGGGCTTGTACCTGCTGGGCAAGATCCGTTTCAAGCACGACTCTCCGCTGGAGTACATCGGCGTAGGTCGACTGGCCCTGGTCATTGCCGATTTCGCCTTCGTCATTTACCTCCTGCCGGGCATGTGGGGTGCGCCCCTGAAGGCGCTCAGCGGGTATTTGCCGCCGTTGGAGACGCAGGATTTTGTGATAAGAGAGATACCCGGTCAAGCCGGGTATGACGGGACGTCCGTCATTGCCGGCCCCGACCGGCAATCTCTGGTGTCCCTGCCGCACGGACTGGTGGGGTACAACAAGCTGGAAGACGGCATTAAGGCGGCCAAGGAGCAGGGGAAGAAGGTCTTTGTGGACATCACCGGGCACGGCTGCGTGAACTGCCGCGAAATGGAAGCCCGCGTGTGGAGCGACCCTCGCGTGCTGCAACTGCTGCAGCGCGACTACGTGATAGTCTCCCTTTACGTGGACGATAAAACCAAACTGCCGGAAAGCGAGTGGGTGACCACCGACAAAGGCACCGTGCTCAAAGACGTGGGCCGCGTGAACTCCCACCTGGTGCTGGAGCGCTTCGGCGTTAACTCGCAGCCCAATTATTTCCTGCTGGACGGGGAGGGGAATACGCTCCGTGGCCCGCGGGGCTATAACCTGGATACAGACGAGTTTGTGAACTTCTTGACCTTATGACGCAAGCGGAAATCATCGGCCTCATCAAGCAGGAGGTAAAACCTGCCCTGGGATGTACCGAACCCATTGCCGTGGCTTTGGCCGTCGCCAAGGCTGCAGAGATTATTTCCGAAAACTGCCCCTGCTGCGGCCCGTGGCGCATGAAAGCGGACTACAAGCTGGACGTAGCCGTCAGCGGCAATATCCTCAAAAACGGCATGGGTGTGGGTATCCCCGGCACCGGCATGGTGGGCTTGCCCGTAGCTGCCGCCCTGGGTGCGGTCTGCGGAGACTCCAGCCTGGGCCTGGAAGTGCTCAAAGGCCTCACGCCGGAAGCCGTCGCCCGCGCTAAGGAACTGGTCGCCAAGGGGTTTGTGAATATTTCTGTTGCCGATACCGAGCACCTGCTCTATGTAAAAGCCACTGTTACGGTCGATGACCACACGGTGGCCAGCGCAGAAGTGGATCCGCATGCATACGCCGTCGTCGAGGACGACCACGACCGCATCGTGGAAACCAGCTTTGCGGACAAAATCCTGATGAGCTCGGAATCAGCCGCCGCCCTTGGCGTCGCAGGTTCGTCTGCCGCACCGAAGGAAGACCAGCCCTACGACCTTACCGTCCGGCAAATCTGGGACTTCGCCCATGAGGCTCCGTATGAGGACATCGCCTTCATCCTGGAAGACCGCACGCTCAACCTGGCCCTGGCCCAGGAAGGCCTCCGTGGCAACTACGGCCTGCAGGTGGGTAAAGCCATCCGCGAAAACCAGAAAGAGGTGTTCGGGGATGATTTCATGAGCTACGCCATGGGCATGACCGCCGCAGCCTCGGACGCCCGTATGGCCGGCAGCACCCTTCCCGCCATGTCCAACAGCGGCAGCGGCAACCAGGGCATCACCGTGAGCATGCCCGTGATCACCTATGCGCTCAAATACAAGGTGGACGATGAAAAACTCGCCCGGGCGCTCATCCTGAGCAACCTGGTGGCCATTCATATCAAGCACTACCTGGGCAAGCTGAGTGCCTTGTGCGGGTGCGTGGTGGCATCGACAGGCAGCGCCTGCGGCATTGTGTATCTGGAAGGCGGCGGCTACGATCAGGTATGCGCAGCCATCAAGAACATGGCCGGAAACATTACCGGCATGGTGTGCGACGGTGCCAAGGTGGGCTGCGCCATGAAGGTGGCCTCCGGCGTATCCTGTGCGGTGCAATCGGCCGTACTGGCCCTTCGCGGCACCTGCATTCCGTCTACGGACGGCATAATTGAGGACGATGTGGAAAAGACCATCCGCAATATTGGCATCATCGGCAGTGCCGGCATGAAAGCCACGGACCGGATGATTTTGGATATCATGCTATGCAAATAAAAAAGTGGCTCATATTCCTGGCCTGTCTGAGCACGCTGCTGGTTGCTTGCCAAAAAGCACCGGTAGAGGTGTCCAAGCACCCCTATACGGAAGAGGAACTGGTAAAAGCGCATCTGGACGAGTCCTTCACTAAATTTGTCAATGCGCTGGATCTGGATTCCACGGTGGTGAAGCAGCCGGAAAAGTTCATTTTGGAAAACAGCAGCATCGCCACCAACTGGGCGGACCGTGGGGCGATTATCTATCGGCTCAAAAGGCATGGGAGAGTGGTGCTGCTGGTTCGATTCTACGTAATGAGCGGAGAGTTGTCCGCCTCGCTTTATGGAGGAATTGCCATCAAAGGTACAATTGTGCCTGCGGACTTGCATGTGTACGACGACGACAAGGATGTGGCTAAATTGGAATATGACAGGGGGCTTTCCTGCCTGGTGTTCCGTTTCCCCGACGGAACGGGATATGCGCTGAATTCACTGCTTATTTCGGAGGCGCTTATCGACTTCCTGATTGAAAATGTGCTCTCTACGGAATAGCATACTGGTTGTTGTGCTGGCCTTGCTGGGTCCGCTGGCCGTGGCGCAGGAGCGTGACACGGTGGCGCAGATGTCGCTGGAGAAGTCGGTGATTACCGAGCAGTTGCAGCGGCCGATGGCCATTAACAGCCGCGGGGTGAGCGGGGAAGTGAATGTGAGCAAGATCGCCGCCATACCTTCTTTCCTGGGCAACGCGGACCCGATCCGCTTTGTACGCCTGCTGCCCAGCGTCTCGCTGAATACGGAACTGGAGGGTGGCTTGTACATGCAAGGGAGCGACCACTCGCACACCCTGATATCGCAGCATGGCGTGCCCATCTACGGCGCTACCCATCTGCTGGGGCTGTTCTCCGTCTTTAATACCCCGCATTTCATGGGGATGCGGTATGCGACCTCTGCCGGGAAAGAACCGCGGATAGGCGGTGTTATCGACATGCAAATCCAGGATACCCTAGCCCGACGCTTTGGCGGGGATGTCTCCGTGGGACTTTTGAACGCACAGGGTACGCTGCGGATACCCACCGGTCCCAATTCCAACCTCATCGTGAGCGCCCGCCGGACCTATGTGAACTTGCTTTACGGGCGTTGGCTTCAATTCTACGGCTATCCAATTTATTACGGCTTCACGGACGCCAATCTCACCTGGCTGTGGAGGCCCACGCGGAGAGACCGTATTTGGGTCGATGCCTTTGGTTCCCTGGACGATGTCACTGCAAAGGGAGGTATCGTGCAGGAGTTCAAGGCCCGGTGGTTCAATGCCCTGGGCGCGGTCCACTGGAACCACTATTTCCCGGAAGCAACCCTCAAACAAAGCGTGTACGGGACGGCTTTCGGCCTGTATCCCCACATCAATGCGTTCAATATTTACGGGACGATGAACTCCTACATCCAGGACTATGGCTACCGGGGAGAACTGTTGTGGAAGGACTGGGAGTTCGGGGCGCATTTCTCGTACTACCGCGTACAGCCGCAGAATCCTTATACCGAGGGGCATCAGAACGATTCGGTCAACAATGGCGCCGTGCCCGTGCAGAATGCGTTTGAAACCATCCTGAGTGCGTATTATTCCCGCAATCTGGGCTATTATCTGCAGGGAAAAGTCGGCCTGAGCGGCAGCTGGTACCTGAGTCCGGAAAAGAAGAGCTGGTGGGGGCTGAGCCCGGAGGTGAAACTCATCGCCAACTTTATGGAGGGCGGTAAGCTGGATTTCACTTACGCCATCAAGCGGCAGAACCTGTTCAATCTGGGTATTACCGACATCGGCCTGCCCTGTGAATTCTGGGTGATGGCCGGCGATATCCAGGCGCCGCAGTGGGCCCACAACTTCTCCTTGGCGTACAACGTGAAATGGCTGGGCCTCGATTTTTCGTTAGAGGTCTATTACAAACTCCTGCGCAACCAGTTGGAATACACCGGCACCATCATGGATATCTTCAACGGCATGTACTCGTTGGAAAGCAATACCCGGAGGGGAAAGGGTCGGGCCTATGGTGTTAACTTTATGGCGCAAAAGTCGGTAGGCAAGTTTACCGGCTGGATCAGTTACGCCTTCTCCCGCAGTCTCCGTACCTTCGACGGTGATTTTGACGGCGGCGAATACCCCAGCAAGCACGAACGCCTGCACGAAGTGGACGTAGTGGCCACCTATGACTTTGGCAAGGTGGACGTGGGCGCAACTTTTGCGCTGGCCACCGGAACCCCTTATACCCGCCCGGAAGCCCTCTACGTGCTGGGCAGCCGCCTGGTGTGCGATTATGGTCCGTATAATGGGAACCGCCTGCCGCCTTACTACAAACTAGACCTGTCCGTGAACTGGTATTTCCGCCGGACGGCCAAGGGCAAGACGGGCCTCAATTTTTCCCTTTACAATGCGCTGGGAAGCCAGAATGCCCTGGGGTATGGCATCCACATGAACAAGGACAAATCGGCCTATACCTTCGGTCCCTTCTACCTGAATCTGCGTTTCCTGCCTTCACTGGCGTTTTTCCATACCTTCTGACGATGAGAAAGTGTTATTTGCTCATACTGCCTGTATTGCTGCTCGCCTGTGAAAGGGTGGAGCCCCCCAAGAGCCCCATCCTGGTGGTGGAGGGCTGGATTGAGAGCGGCGCCGCGCCCGTGGTGCTGCTGTCGGAGTCGCTCCCCGTGCTGGACCAACAGGAGATTGTGTCCCGCGACCTGGTGAACAACGTGGCCAAATGGGCCAAGGTGACTGTCAATGACGGGACCCGGACGGAAGTACTGACAGGCATGGCGGATGCCGACTACTTCCCGCCGTATATCTACACGTCCGGCACGATGAAAGGGGAGGTAGGGAAGACTTACACCCTGACGGTGGAATACAAGGACTACAAGGCTACTGCCACAACCACCATTCCTGCGCCGGTTCCCATCGACCGGGTGTTTGTTCGGGAGGTCAAGGATAGCATGGTTACCGCGGTCTGCGCTTTCACGGACCCGCCGGCCTCCGGGAACTGCTACAAGGTGTTTACGCGGACCGTGAGCAAGGACAAGCATTATCATCCGTCGGCCCTGGCTATGGCCTCGGACGAATTCCTTGATGGCTACACGGAACTTTTCCTCTATAGCACCCAGCGACTGATGGACTATATCTTCCAGACCAATATCCACCAGGGGGATAGCCTGTGGATCAAATTATGCACCATGGACCGGAAAGCATACGAGTACTGGAACAATTTTGAGGCGACGCTGACCGGCAACATGCTCAACACTCCTAACTCCCGTTACGTCCTGGACAACATGATGCAAGGTGCTTCCGGCTACTGGATAGGCTACGGCGTGGATAAGCCCAAGTTCCTGGACACCTCCACTCCCGCGCAGCTTACACAGTGACGATGCCTTTGGCAACAGCGTGGGCGACGCATTCGACAATACTGTCCAGCCCGAATTTTCCTTTGATGCGCTCCTTGTAACTGTCTACGGTGTTCAGGGAGATTTCCAGCGCAGAGGCTATCTGGGCGTTGCTGTACCCAGAGGTGGTCAGTTGTAGGACCTCCAGTTCGCGGGGCGTAAGTCCCTGAGGTTTCCGCGCTTCCAGTTTTTCCTCTCCGCCAAAGATTCGCGTAATTTTTTCTGCGTCGATGGTCTCGCCAAAGAAGAGACATCGACCCTCGGCCACGTCCGTAATAGCCTTTACGATGGACTCCGGTGCGGAATCCTTGGCCAGATAGGCATAGGCGCCGGCGGTGATGGCCCGGAGGATATAGGCCGGGTTCTTGTAATGGGACAGCACCAGCGTGCGCACGGTCGGGAAGGCCGCCCGGATGATGCCCAGCAGCGTGAGGCCGTCGGTTTCGGATTCCAGCGTAATGTCCACCACGGCAAGGTCGGTTTCGGGATGGGCGTTGAGGTAGGCTACAGCCGCGCCCGGGGTGGTGACGGCGTCAATCGGGCCGATGGAGCTCTCTGCGCCCAGCGCCAGCTTGAGCCCCATCACAAAAACGGCGGAATCTTCGATGAGAAGGACGTGTATCATAGGTCGATGGTTATTTCAAGGCCCCCTTCGGGCCGATTGTGCATTTGTAGCGTTGCGCCCAGCTTGTCCAGCAGTTCGCGTGTAATCACCAGGCCCAGGCCATGGCCCCACTGGGTGTCCGTCTCCCGGAGCCCCGGCCCTTCATCGGCAAGGACGATACGGTTTTCCCGCGCCTGCAGCGTAACTTTTCCGCCCTCCGGCGTCACCTTTACGGCATTGTCCAGCAGGTTCCGGAGCACCGTCAGGAGCATGTTCCGGTCGGTGCGTACGCTAAGGCCGGCGGGGATATCCACGGTGACAAGCTCACTTTTTTGAAGCGTGCCGATGGCCTCCGCCGCCAGCGCCGCCAGGGGTTCCTCCCGCATCACCGGTTCCAGCATACCCTTCTGGCTCAAGGACCAGAGCAGCAGGTTTTCCAGCAGGGATGAGGTATTCCGGGCCGATTGTGCAAGCTGCTCAAGGCCCTCCTGGAGCTGTTCGGGTGACAAGTCTTGGAAGTGTTCCAGGAGTTGGCGGGAAAGGAAGGCATTTCCCGAAACGGGATTCCGCAGGTCGTGGGAAATGATGGAGAAAAAGCGGTTGCGCATGTCCAGTTCCTTTTCCAGCAGCCGGCGTTCCCGCAGCCTGATTACCAGATAGACAGCGCCGATCATGAGCAGGAGATACCCCAGCAGGAAGGGCCAGCGGAGCCAGAGCGGGGGAGGGATGCGGATGGCGCAGGTGGCGGAGGTGCCGTGTTCCCATCGGCCAAAAATGTCGGCGCTTTGCTCCTGGAGGGTATAGCGGCCGGGACGGATGTTTTCCGGCATGCCTACGAAGCGCCCGTCCCTCCATTCGCCGTCGTTCAGACGGTGGCGGTGCCGGACCATCCTTTCCAGCGGCAGGCTTCCCTGAGTCTGGATGGAAAGCAGGCTGTCCGGGTGGAAGGCGGCGGCCCCGGCTGCTCCTCCAAAGGCCAGGTAGCCGCCCTTTAAAGTGCAGGAGACATGTTCCCCATAAATGTCCGAGGGGAAGCCCAGGTCCCTGGGGACGCGGCCCGTACTGCCGTCGGTGTCCACGAACCAGAGGCCGTCTTCCGTGCCGGCCCAGAGGCGGCCTTTTGCATCGGCCTCTACCGACTGCACCAGCATCCCGTCCAGGAAATGGGCTCCGGAGGGGCTCCACAGCCCGCTGCGGGTGGCGGCCCAAACGGTGCCGTCCGGGGTGAGGCAGAGGTCGGTGACATAATCGTCCGGGATGGAGGAATTCCCCCGGAAGTATTTGGTTACCAGTTCTGTATCCTTGTCGATGATATTGATGCCGGCCTCCGTGGTGGCATAGACCAGGTTGCCCTGCGCATCCTCGATGAGGCGGCTGCCCAGGCGGGAGCTTATGTAGATGTTGGAATCGACCTGCGGGGAGGGATAGCGGAAGGGGCTGAGCCAGCGGGGCGGGAGGCTGCGGCGGGCCTGACGGTCCCATTCGTTGAGGCCGACGCCTTCCCAGCTCACTACCCAGAATCGACCTTGACTGTCTTCCAAAAAGTCCGAAATCCAGTTGGCGCCGTCCAGGTACTGGGCTTCCCGCTGCTCTTTGGGAAGGGGGCCGTGGAGGCGCTCCTTGTGCATGTGGCCGTCTTTCCAGACTTCCCAGCCGGTACTGTTCCACAGGCCGACATAGACGGTACCGGTGCGGTCCTCGTAGAGGCTGGAGACGCGGTCATCGGCCCTTCCTATCCAGATTTTTCCGTGACTGTCCTCCAGGATGGCCGTGACATTGGCCGATGACAGGGTGCGCACCTGTTGCAAGGCGGGGCAGAGGACCGAGAGGCCGTTGTCGCCACCCACCCAGAGGTTGCCCTGGCGGTCTTCGAAGAGGCAGAAGAGTTCGCCGGAGGATAGGCTGGAGGGGGTGTCGGCCTGGTGGCGGAACACTTGCGTGTTTTCCGGATGGAGGGTGTCTACTATGCCAAGGCCATAGGAGCCTGCCGCCCAGAGACGGCCTTTGCTGTCTGTGAGCAGCCTTGCGTGGGCGATGGGCAGGCGGCCCAGGGGGAGGGGTTGAAGGTCTTGGTAGGTATACAGGAGGGAGGTGTGGTCTACAAAGGAGTAGAGTTTCCCGGCGCTTTCGGCATAACTTCCGTTATTGAACATGCCCTCCCAGTGGGGGAGTGTGACCTGCGGGTCTTTTTTGTCCGTGATATACTGGTTATAGACCAGGCGGCCTGCCAGCCAGAGTTTGCCGTCGGAGGCCTCATAGATCTGGAAATAGGGGTAGTCGCCTTCCGAGTCCCGCTTCTTGTAGCGGCAGCGGGCTTCTTCCCGGATGCCGTTCTGGTAGGACAGCTTGAGCAGCAGCGAGTCGCCCACGGTGGCCCAGACAAAGCCCTCCGCGTCCGTGTGCAGCGCCCGGATGTTCCCGGCAATGTCCTTCTGAGCGTACCCTCTTCTGTCATTCTGAGCGGAGCGTAGCGGAGTCGAAGAATCTCTGACCCGGAGCCCCTGCATGCTTCCTACCCACAGCCTGCCCGCCTTATCCACCGTGAGGGCGTTCACCCGACCGTACTCCTTCCAGCTCCGGAAGCGCACGCCGTCAAAACTGGCCAGCCCGTTCCGGGTCCCCACCCACAGGACCCCATCGGCATCCTGCGTAATGGCATAGACCGTATTGGACGGCAGGCCATCCGCCGCGTTGTAGTTCACAAAGCGGGGCGCTGGGGCATTCTGTGCGAAGAGGGCCCATCCCGGCAGAACCAGGGCCAACCACAATATGACGGCAAAGCGGCGCATAGTGACACAAAGATACCATTTCCTCCCGAAAAAACCTTGTCAATCGGCCCCTCTGTGGCGAATTTCACCACAAGACAGTCTTAAAGCACACCCACCCCCGCCAGAACCACTTCCAGGGCCGCGCCCTGTGCTTTAAGCACCCCTCTCACACCCCGTTAAAGCACACCCGCCCCCGCCAGAACCACTTCCAGGGCCGCGCCCTGTGCTTTAAGCACCCCTCTCACACCCCGTTAAAGCACACCCACCCCAATCAGAACACCCTCTAATGCCATCTCGCGTGCTTTAATCGTTCCCATGGCAGAATGCCCATGATCGTTAACCTATTGAGCTACAGTGTCTTCCAGAATAATCCTCGTTCGAAAAGTGAACGAGGATTATAAGCATCTTGCTGTGTATCAATACTTTACCGACCAGCGCAAATATCACGGTGTCTACTTAATCTAAATCTGGGCTGGTTAATAATACGCAGAGTATCAGTTACTTACGCAAAATCCTCGGCGCAAATGGGGCCGAGGATTATTAGCATCTTGCTGTGTATCAATACTTTACCGACCAGCGCAAAAATCACGGTGTCTACTTAATCTAAATCCGGGCTGGTCAATAATACGCAGAGTATCAGCTACTTACGCAAAATCCTCGGCGCAAATAGAGCCGAGGATTATTGGTAAATTGTTGTGAATCAATGCGTTATTGACCAGTTGGGCGGCGGAGGGGTTGCTGACAGACAGGGCCAATGGTCGCTGGTGCAACAGCCTGCCGGTGGGCCGGGCTAGTCCAGCATGCTGCCGTCGGCGGGGTCCAGGTGGTGCCAGGTGCCGTCTTCCAGCTGGATTTTGAGGGAGGGCTCACCCTTGTACAAATAGTCCTTTACGTCATTGTAAAGACGCTCGCCGGAGAGGTCGAAGATGGAGTAGCCGGACTTGTCTTTGGGGTGGAAACTACCCAGAATGAGCGCGTGATTGGGAATCACGTAAAAAATGATATAACGGGCTTCCCAGAGATAGGCAATGTCCAGCGGATCGCCGGATTGCACGATAGGAACCAGTTTATCGTCCTCTATCTTGTATACTCCGCAGCCGCGGATGAGCCATTTTTGCTTGGGATTTTCTATTCCTTTAGCCCAATAGTATCCATTTCCCACTACGACCAGCCCCTGCGCTTCCGGGACATAGCGGTCTCCCTCTATGAACTCCACCTCCGTATTGGGCAGGAAGACCAGCGAACCCTCCTTGTTCTTGAGTTTAGGGGCGGTAACCCAAACATTGGTAGCGTTATCCCAAATGGCCGACACTACCGCCTCGCTGGTCCACTTGTCTTTGGTCAGTTTAATTTCGTAATTGCCGTACTTCTTCCCCAAGTTCTCGTTCTTCATCTGTGCATGGAGAGCAAAGGGGGCGACAAGAAGCGCCGTCAGCGCAACAAGGAACAATCTTTTCATGACTAATACAAATCTGAATAGTTAACAATGAATCTGATATAGCCTTCCAGACACCTCCCTTAGTCCACCATGCTGCCGTCGGCAGGGTCCAGATGGTGCCAGGTGCCGTCTTCCAGCTGGATGTACAGGCTGGGTTCTTCCTTGAACTTCCAATCCTTCAGGTCGTTGTACAGACGCTCACCGTCCAGGTTAAAAATGGAGTAGGCTTTTTTGTCCTTTTCACGGAAAACGCCGATGATGAGGGCGTGGCCCGGGACAAACTTGAAAAAGCCATACCGGGCTTCCCAGGCATAGGCCAGCTCCAGTGAACTTCCGGACTCGATGATAGGGACCAATTGGTCATTTTCAATCCTGTACACCCCGCACTCTCCATTACAAATCGCTTTCCGACCGGGATTCTCAATCCCTTTCGTCCAGCGGAAAGCCCAGTCGATATTGACAAGCCCCTGAGCTTCGGCAGGATAATCCTCTCCCTCGATGAACTCCACATCGGTAGTGGGCAGGAAGAACATCGCCCCATTCTTTTTGTCGATGATGGGAGAGGTAACCCACACCTTGGTCTCGTTGTTCCAGATGGCCGTAACGGGCGCATCTTTCATGTATTTCCCCTTGCCGATTTTCACTTCATAGGGGCCATACTTTTTCCCCAGGTTATCGTTTTTCCGCTGGGCGTTCATGGAAACGGGAACGAACAGTAACGCTGCCAGCGCAAGAAGAGCTAAACGTTTCATAATCAATACAAATCTGAATAATTAACAATGGGTCCGGTATAGCCTTCCAGGCCCGGGTTTACATAATGATACACTTTGCCGTCCGGCAGGGTAATATCCATCTCGGCAATCTGCGCAAAGTGCTGATAAACCATAAAGCTGGCCGACTGGATCATATCCTTGGTACGGATGTCGGAGAGCGCCTGGCGGAAGGCCGGGCCGTCCGCAATGGGCACGGGCAGATAATAGATGGGAATGGCCGACAGGTTGCTGGAGAACGGGAACGCGCCCTTTTCGGCGTCATAGTTGTGCCAGGTGATGTCAATGGCGCCGTTGTTGTTCACCGTCAGTTTGATTTGGCCCTTGAGGAAGGTGGCGGGGAAATCGGCCATCTTCTTGTTCACATAGGCCTCATTGGCAGCGGGATCCGCCTTCCGGGCCTGGAACTGTGCCTCCGTCTCGAATTCATCCTTGTTGTGCTGGTAATGATCCCGCCAGTTCCTTTCTGCCATATAATAGTCTGTCCATTGCAGCGACTTCCCAAGGTAGGTCATCACCTTGTCTTTGTCCAGGATGAGCGGTTCTATGATGTAACTACCGTTCCCCAGGTGCGCCACGCCCCAGAGGCCGTTTTTCTTCACATACAGGACTTTTTTGCCCACGTACGGGTTATTGGTGGCCCCCAGGTCCGGGTCGTAATTCACCAGCAGGATACTCTCGAACTGCGGGTCCAGCACCTTCTTTCCCTTGGGCGTGGCAAAGCCGTACAGGCCGTCCACACAGTACACATAACCGTCTTTGGTGAAGGTGACATCGTCATAGATGGCCGGGGTTTTGGTGCCGTCGTCCAGGAGCACATAGTACTTGTCCTCTCCGTCCCGACGGGCCGATACGCCGTATTCGTCCACGTGGATACTGGCGTTATCAAAGGGCAGAATCACTTGTCCCTTGGTGTTCACCAGGCCGGCGTTGCCGTCATCGGCCACAGCCCAGGCCCATTTGTTCTTGCCGATGATGGTGCCCACATCCTTGTATTTCACGGGAATGAGCTCCTTGCCGTTGTCGTCGATAATGCCGGCGTGGCCCGCCTGCCATACAATGTTCTGGTTGTTATAGAACTGGATGCTGTCATACTGCGCGGTTGTCAGCGGCTTTAGCATGATGGGGTGCTTTTTGATTTCCTTCGGGTCCGCCCGGTCCACCTTGTACAGGCTCCAGACGTTGTCCTTCTGCAGCATGATTTTGCCGGACTTGAAGGAGAATTCCACATCGGATGCCGTGAAGGGAGAAATCACCGTGGCGTGGCCCCTGTAGCACATGTTGCCCAAGCCGAACTCATAGACCACCCATTCGGGCTGCACCTTGCCTTTCTTGGTCACCTTTTGGAGGGTAATAGCGTAGGCCTTGCTCATTTGAAGGCCCATATAGATCTGGTCGAATACGGGTTGGAGGATCCAGAAGCCGGAAGTGGGCTGCGGGTCATTCTTATGGTTGAAGACATAGGCATTGTGCCAGATGCCCTTCTTGCCCGTCTTGGGGTCCGTCAGCACCACGCAGGTGTGGTCGTCGTCGCTGTAATAATCTGTCTTGAAGGAGATTTGGCCGCCGAAGGCGTCGTTCTGGTAATAATTGTTGTCTCCGTGGCTGTGGTCCAGGGCCGATGTAATGAGATCCGCCAGGGCGCTGCCCAAAACAACGGCGCCAGCCCCAATGGCCGCACCGGTTAGCGAAGAGGAAACGGACGACGACGAGGAGGAACTGCTGCCGGAGCTTTGGCTCCTGTAGTACGGGCACCAGGACTCGTGCTGCCAGGGATAGGTGATATTGCCCTTGGTGATGCCGCAGTGCGGGCAGTACTTTTTGGCCTGCTGCGGAGTGGACGTGGGATTCACATACGCCTCTCCCTGGGTGAGCCCGGCCTGGGCAAAAGCGTTGAATGTGGTTAGCAGAACGAAAAAAGAAACGAGTATCTTTTTCATAGGTCTAAGTGTTTTTCGCAAAGGTAGCCCATCGAAAGGAATGTCTTGTGGCGGATTCCGCTACAAAAGAGTTGGCTCGAAGACTTACCTTTGCAGAAAACACTAAAACGTATGAAAAAGATTCTTTCGCTTGTTTTGGTTTTGGCGGGGATTACCCTGCTGACCGGTATGGTCTCGGGCGACCGGGATTGCTCCCGCTGCGGCGGCACGGGAAAGATTGCCGACAATTGCTCCTTCTGCGGTGGACGTGGCTGGAGGGACTGTTCTCTCTGCAATGGACATAAGAGTCTGCGCTGCACGGTGTGCGGCGGAGGGGGGAGTTATGTCTGCCCTCATTGCCATGGAAGGAACGACGAATGCCGGTATTGTGGCGGTAATGGCACCATCAATTGCGACCGCTGTTCCGGGACTGGTTCCATCAATTGCACCAGTTGCGGTGGTGCCGGTAACCAGCCCTGCGGCCAGTGTGGCCAGACAGGAATCAAAGAGTGGAACTGCCCCGACTGTCGTGGTACGGGCAAAGTAAGTGATTAAGCCTATGAAAAAGCTATATTTAATTCTTGTTATGCTCCTGGGTGCGGTGTGCGCCAGCGCCCAGGAGGCGCCCAAGGCGGTGGACCTGGGGCTTAGCGTACAGTGGGCCGCTGAAGATATCGGTCCGGAAGTCGATATCCCGGATGGGTGGAGAATGCCCACGCTGGCGGAAATCAAGGAGCTCCGTGAAAACTGCACGCAGTCTGCCCAGGACAAAGACGGGGAAGAGTGGGTGGTCTTTACCGGGAAAAACGGCAACAGCGTGTGCTTCCTTTATCCCATTGGCAGCCGCTCGGCAAGGGAATTCGGCATAGCGGGTTCGGATGGCTGCTATCTCAAAGTGATTATCCTGAACCCCTTGTTAAAGGCCCCCAATCGGGATGGTTATTACACCTGGGAGGAACTGGGCGAGACCAGCCTGGGCCAAAGAAGGTACCCTGTACGTTTAGTCAAAGAATAGCCCTATGAAACGCTTGCTTTATCTGCTTCCCCTTGCCTTGCTGCTCCTTGCCGGCTGCAAGGAAAAAGGCAGTTTCTCCAATGTGGAAATTGGCGAATCCTGGCTTTGCCGCTTGGTCTTTGAGGACGAGAGCTTCAAGGACTATGTCGTGACGGCAGACGTCCTGTATGCCGGAGAGGATACATCGTCCCGCTATAAGATGGTCTTCTACATGCCGGAAGGCTGGGACAACAGCTACCCGATTTTCCTGGACCGGTATGTTCCCTGTGATGGGCCCGCCTGGCAGGCCTATCAAGGAATGCCCGTGGCCGAGGCCGCTTTGAAAGAAGGCAATATGATCGTGGTCCTGGTGGCCTATAGCGAATGGACTGCCATTCCGGACATTCTCCTGGCCGAAGCGTTCCTTAAACAGCACGACGCCGACCTGCCGGGAGACAGCAGGAACATTCTCACCGCTGCTGATTTTGATTTCGAGACAGCCGCTTATTACGATTTCGAATGAGACGCTATTTATTCCTTCTGACGCTCCTGCTGGGCTGGAGCGCCGCCGCACAGACGCCCGAAGAACTCTACGAAATCTACTCCACCCCGGAAACGCGGGCCATCATGGAGCGCTTTGAGGAGGCGGAGCGGAGATCCCAGGAGGCGGAGGCCGCCGCCCATGCCCAAAAGATGCTGATCCTGGGCGTGGCGATATTGATCGGCCTTATCCCCGTAGTTGAAAACGGCCGGAGGATCCTTAAGGAAAAAACCTGGAAGGACAACCCCAGTGGCACCTTCCGGGCCGTGATGGTAACCCTGGCCGGGGGCGTGGTTCTCTTCGGCCTGAACTACGGCGTACTGTACCTGAAGCTCAAGTATGGGGACGGCTTTAACACCACCTTGGCTTTTCTGATAGTGGCGGGGCTTATCGCCGGCAGCATCTACCTGCTCCGAAAAAAAGGAGACAGTTGATTCGGTCCGCCCATTAGGGCGGTTTTGATTTTCTGCCAGTTTTTTTATACCTTTGACAAATCCGCTTTTGTACAAAGCAGGGGTTTGTAACTTACCTTAGGTATGAAAAAACGTAAACTTTTAGGCTTTCTAATAGGGCTGTTTGCCGTGGCCGTGCCGGCCATGGCGGTCTTTACGGGCATGGATCTGGACGCAACCCTGTCCAACCTGCGCCGGGAGCTGTACCACGACTATCGGCAGATGGGAAAGACCCAGGCGCGGATGGAAAGCAAGTACGCCGTCCAGCGCAAGCGCATGGTGGACATCGTCAAAAAGTGCAACGACCTGTCCCTGATGCTGTATTCCCAGAAGCAGGAGTACACCTTCGACATCAGTTATGCCCTGGAAAAGGTGTCCGAGGAATTCCGGGATTTCAATAAAACCCGCACCCCGTACGACCGCATCGTGGCCACCCTGGATGTGGAGATAGACCGCTACGCCCGCCTCATTGAGTCCCTGCGCCGCCTTCCCCCGGAGCTGCGGGACCTGGAAGTGGTGCCGGACAGCCTGGCCTACCATAACGACACCCTGGACGCCCACCTGATGCAGAACCAGAGCCTGCTGCAGCAGGAACTCCAGGAACAGGTAGATGCCATTATCGCCCTGAACGAACGGCTGGCGCTGGAGGATCCGGAAAATCTGGGAGAGGTGAGCCTGGAACAGCAGAAACAGGAACTCTCAGAAGTAAAAGAGGCGATAGAGGCTAAGGAAAAAGGGACGACCCCTGCGTTTATCCTGAGTCAGGCCGGCCAGGCCGACCGCGATTCCTGTATCCTGTATGCCTCGGAGCTCCTGAAGATGTATGCCCAGACGCGGGAGCAGGTGATGGCGGACAGCACCCATTACCGGGAAGCCCGCCTGCGGATGGATGAATCCTACGCCTATGCCAGGGACTATTACAGCCTGCTGCAAAACAAAGTGTTTGTAGAGGGTCAAACTCCCTGGATAGAGGTCCTGAAGAATCCCGGGTATTATTGGCAGGAGGCCCGGAGAGCCATGGGAGAAAAATTCTCTTTCTCCTTCCTCAAGAGCGCGTTCGTAGATGAGGAACTGGGATATACTGCAGAAGAAATTTCCCATGACAATCAGCTGGTTAACTCGGCCAAGATTTTCTGGCTGGTCATTTATCTTGTGGCCTTCCTGGTCCTGTGGGGCCTTGCCGCCCTCATGCTGCTGCCGCTTTATCGCTTCTGTAAGCCCGTGCAAAAACGGGTGGCTAAGGAACAGAAGAGCTATCTTGCCTTGCTGCTGGCCTGCGTCCTGTTCATGGCGCTCAGCTTCGAGAGTACGGATGACGATATGATCCGCAAGGGAATCAGCATCATGCACACGTTCCTGTGGCTCTTGATGGCCATCACCACGGCCCTCCTCATCCGCCTGAAACCCATCAAGCTCAAAAACAGCATGCGCATCTATCTGCCCACCATTTTCACGGCCCTGTTCGTGATTACCTGCCGGATGCTGTTTGTGCCCAATGCCTTCCTGAATTTCTTCCTGCCGCCGCTGCTGCTGGTCATGGTGCTGTGGCAACTGGCCGTCAATTTGCTCCGGGGCGGCAAAGCAGACCGGCCGGATGCCATCATCGGCTGGATCTCCCTGGGCATTACCACCGTTGCCACCGTTTGTGGCTGGACAGGCTACGTGTTCCTTTCGCTCATCATCCTGGTATGGTGGTACTTCCAGCTGGCGTTTGTGCTGGCCATCGCCTCTGTGTGGCACCTGACGCTCTGGTACAAGGAAGAGCGCCTGGATAAGCGCCTGGAGGAGTATAAAGCCCGGATCACTTATGTGTCCGGTGCGGCCCGGGATCAGCTGCTATTCTCGGCCACCTGGCTGTATGACCTGCTCAAGGAAGTCGTTTTCCCGCTGCTGGCCCTGGGCTCCATTCCTACCTGCCTGTATTGGGCACTGAATATCTTTGAATTCAACGACCTGTACCGGACCCTGTTCGAGGAGCCGTTCTTCCGGCAGGGAGAGATGCGCGTTTCCATGTACAGCGTGCTGTTCCTCACGGAAATGTTCTTTGTGTTCCGCTATGTGAACAAGGCCGTCCATACCATCTGGCAAAGCTTCCAGTACCGCCGTTTCCTGCGCAAGTACAATCGGAAAACCATTCGCAGCAATGAGATCAACCTCTCGCTGGGGAACAGCCTCATCAGCGTATTTATCTGGTTCGTGTACACAGACCTGTTCATCATTACGCTCAACATCCCCACCGGCTCGCTGGGCCTGATTGCTGGCGGCTTGTCGGCCGGTGTCGGTCTGGCCCTCAAGGATATCCTGAACAACTTCATTTACGGTATCCAGCTCATGGGCGGCCGCCTGCGGGTAGGGGACTGGATCGAGTGTGACGGCGTGCGCGGCAAGGTGACGGATATCAACTACCAGACCACCCTGGTGGAAACCATCAACGGCACCCAGGTGGCCTTCCTGAACTCTTCGCTGTTCGGCAAGAACTTCACCAACCTCACGCGGAACAACGCGTACGAATTCACCAAGGTGACGGTGGGCGTGGCCTATGGTACGGATTTCCAGCGGGTACGGGAACTCCTGGAAAGCGGCCTGGAGGCCCTCAAGACCAAAGACAAGTATGGTCGCGACGTAGTGGATCCCGCCTACGGCATTTACATCCGCTTTGGCGACTTTGCGGACAGCGCCGTGGAGGTGGCCGTGAAGGCGTTTGTGCTGGTGCCGGAGCGCATTGGCTATGTAGACCGTTGTAAGGAATTGGTTTACAAGCTCCTGAAGGAGGGTGGCATCACCATCCCGTTCCCGCAGTGCGATGTACATATGATTAAAGACGACGATAAATAAAATCAAATTAAAATTGTAAGTTAGTATGAAAAAGTTATTCTATTTTATTCTGGCCGTTGTGCTCATGTCCGCTTGTAACCGGACTCCCGTGCCGGTGGATCCAAAAGACGGAGGTGATTCTGAAAAAACCGCCGATGCCGGCATCAGAAGCTATTTCCGTGGCTCCGCCTATCAAGGCGACATCTCCGCCATGGACGATGACCTGGAAGATGCCATCAAAGATTTCTTCCCGCTGGGCGCCGGCATGGGTGAAGCCCAGATACTGTTTGTCGGTGAAAATGACATTAAGGCCAAATCTTCGGCCCTGTTGAAGGCCATCGCCAACGATGCTTTCATTGTGTTCCCTGCCTATGAGGGCGTTGCCGATGATTTTGCGCAACTGGGCGTAGATCTGGATATTGCAACCATTGAGGGAGATGAATATGCCCCGTTGTTCTACTGCTATTGTGGCTTTGGCCAGGGCTTTACCTACACCATGTGGGCCTCGGAGGCAGATATGCTGGAGCCGGAAGATGATGGTACGAGCTCCTGGACCGAGGAAGAGTGGAACAAGCTGGTGGAGGCCAACAAGCAATATGCAGACGAAGATGGCGCCCTGGATGAATTAGAGGATGACGACCTGAATTACTTTGAATCCCGGATGTCTGCCTTTGTCGGATGGCTGGAAGACGTTATCCAGGAGCAAATGGCGACCAAGTCGGCCTATGCTACAGAGATTAAAGGCAAACTGGAGAATCTTGGCAAGCGCTATACGCATTCTTTCACATACAGCCTGGATGAAAAGATTGACAAGGGTACCCTCTGCGACCCGGACTATCTGAAGGCATCCTCTTCCCTGGATGTGGATATCCGCGTTTTCCCTGTTTACAAGCAAAGCTCCAATGGCGACCAATCTGGAGACTACTACATCATTGTTTCCAAGATTATTCCGCACAACCAGGAAATGTGGCAGCCCAGGGCTAATTATCATGGCGCTTGCTGTAACCGTTTGTACGGCTTCTGGTTCGAGGAGATGAATGTGGCCACCAGTCTGTTAAACCGCGATGGAAGCAGCATCAGCGAGATTGACTACTTTGAACGTCCTATTCCCGAGAATAAGAATCAGTCAAAGCAATATTCCAATGGAAAGAGCATTTCGCTGGGCGGCTCGTTGAATGCCGGAGTCGGCGATGTCGCCGGACTCAGCGCAGGTGCCGGTTTTAGTGTTGGCGCTACCTGGAGCAGTTCCACCAGCTATGAACTTAGCACCATTGAATATACGGCCAACTCTTCCTCGCCTTCCACCGTCAAATATCGTTATTACACCAACAACATTAAGCTGAAGGACGACTGGGACAATCAGACTAAGATTAATGAGAACTTCCCGACGACAGCCAGAAGCGACTTCTATGCCAATTCCAACTGGACCTGGCACGTGGGTTCCGTCAAGGACAACGACACCAGCACCAAGTTCAAGCTCAGGACCAAGATTGACATCACCTTCGCTTCCTGGTATCACTGGCGTGCAGCTTCGGAATACGACTCCAACAAGAAGACGTACAAGAAAGACTTGCCTGCCGTGGAGTGGACTGTGGGTGCTCCCAGCCGCGTGGCCTGGGGTATCATCGCCCTCAAGAATGCCTCCGATTACGAGATGGCTCATGTGACGGTTTATGACCAGAACAACAAGGTGGTGGACGTCCTTTCCAACTCTTTCAGCAAGGATCAGGTGGCCAAGGTTTCCCTCCCCGTTGGCAAATATAGTGTCAAGTTCGACCTCATTGACGGCAATTCGCAGCGGAAGTTCGGTTCCTACGTTTACAACAATGTGACGGTGCATCAGGGTGCCGACGAAAAGTCGGCCTCTGTGGAAATTTCCACGATTGACGCTGTTAAACAATAATCTTTACCTATGCGGAAAGGACTGGGGAACCGGCCCTTTCCGCGAATTTCACTATGGAGCTCAGATTTAAAGACAAAGGAACCATCTTCAACGTGGCGGTGACCATCTTCGCCGCGGTGGTGTCCGTGGGGATGATGCTCTACGGCGTGTGGCACTTCGGCCTGCAGGAAACCTGGCCGGAGCTGGTACTCAACGTATTCTACATTGCCTGCCTGGTGATGATGTGGATGTACTTTTTCAACTACAAAATCACCTCGCAGCAGTTTAACTACAGGTGCTCCGTGTGCGTGGGCATAACGGTGCTGCTGAGGGATATCCTGTTTGCACCCCAGTTGCCGTTCTACAGCCTTCGGCTGGCCTGCCTCACCCTGTCGGTGGCCATGCTTGTCCTTCTGACGTACTTCTATGCCCGCAAGGATTGGGAAACCTATTCTAAGAGCAACCTGTGGCTCATTTGCATCATTGACATCCTGATTGCCACGCTGTACAACATTGATATTTTCCTGGAGCCTGCAGACGAAACCAGTACCTACATGATGGTAGAAATCTGGATCCGGCCCACCATTACCTACGGCTTGGTGGCCTGCTTTGTGAAAGGAAAGAAAGAAGAATGAACTTAATATAACGACACGATGACATGGAATTAGCTGAAATCAGAGAGGCCCTGAAAGCCATGTATGGCGGGGAGAACCATCCCATCACCGACGGAAATTATGACAAATCGCTTGCTGTCAAGTGCATCAACGGCACGTTTGTGGGCAGGAAGAAAGAAAACATCATTGCCTACAGGGGCATCCCGTATGTAGGACAGCAGCCGGTTGGCAAGCTGCGCTGGAAGGCCCCTGTGGATGTGACGCCCAGCGACGGTGTGTATGAGGCCTTTTACAATGCCAAGAGCGCCTTTGGAAACGGACAGATGGAAACGGGTTCCCTGTACTATATGGACGAGGACTGCCTGTATCTGAATGTGTTCAAGCAGGACGATGCCGCCGGGAAGAAACCGGTCATGGTCTGGATTCATGGCGGCGGCTTCGAGGCCGGTGGAACCATCGACCCGGTGTTTGACTGCTGCAATTTGGTGACGGAACATCCGGAGGTCATCGTGGTTACCATTGCGTACCGCCTGGGCGTCATGGGCTTCCTGCACCTGAGCCATCTGCCGGACGGCGCCGAGTATCCGGATGCCCAGAACCTGGGCCTTCTGGACCAGGTAAAGGCGCTCAAGTGGGTGCATGAGAACATCGCGGCCTTTGGCGGCGACCCCGAAAACGTGACCATCTGGGGTGAATCCGCCGGCGCCGGCAGCTGCACCCTGCTTCCGCTGATCCCGGGCTCCCACGAGTACTTCCACCGGCTCATCGCCCAGAGCGGTTCCGTAAACCAGACCCGTTCCCCGGAAGACGGTATTGCATGCACCAATAAGCTGATGGAGGCGCTCGGCTGCAAGACGGTGGCCGACCTCCTGAAGGTGGACGGCGAGCAACTCCTGGAAACGGCCAAGGCGGTGCTTTTCCTGCACCAGTTCCCGGAGCGGGACGGCAAGCACCTGCCCACCGACACGTTCGCGGCCTATGCCGGCGGCGCAGCCAAGGATATTACCCTCCTGGTGGGCTGCAACAAGGACGAGATGAACTTCTTTGTATCCAGCTTCGGCCTGGAAGAATGGGGCAAATGGGTAGAAGGCCGTAAGAAAGAGAAACTGGCTCAGCTGCCCGCAGCGGAAAAAGCGCTGGTGGATAGTTTCAGGAAGGATGTGCAGGGAGACTGGTTCCAGCCGGATGCCAGTCTGCTTAGCCAGAGCTGGTTCAATGCGCCCATTTTCCGCCTTGCGGAGGAGCAGACCAAGAGCGGCGGCAAGGCGTACGTGTATTACTTCACGCCGGAGTCGCCGGACCCCATCATGAAATGCGGTCATGCCATAGAGCTTTCCATCGTGTTCCATCATCCGGAATACAGCTCGGACCTGGGACGCGCCTTCGATGCCACTTTCTGCAAAGCCATGCGCCAGCTGTGGGTGCAGTTTGCCCGGACAGGCAATCCGTCGCTCACTGCCGCCCAGTCCCCGGACGGCAAGGCCAAGGAGTGGCCGCTCTATGACCTTCAGGACAAGCGGGTGATGGTCCTGGACGAGTTTGACATCCACCCGGAGAAAGAAAGCGATCGGAAGATTGTGGACTGGGAGAGAACCTATTTCCTGACCAAATATTATATGTTATAGCCATGAAGAAAAGTGCCGATCTTGTAGTCTACGGGAAGATTTTCACTTCCGAAAACAATGAGCTGGCGGAAGCTTTTGCCGTGAAAGACGGCAAGTTTGTCTATGTAGGAGAAAAAAAGGGCGCGGAAGCCTTTATCGAACCCGGGAAGACCCAGGTGCTGGACTATACCGGGAAAGGGCTTGTGATGCCGGCCTGTGGCAACGGACACGCGCATTATTCCATTGGCGTGGCCTTGCCCATGGTGGGAACGGTGGCCTTTGGGAAAACCCCGGAAGAATTTCTGAAGGAGGTGGTTCCCGCCGCAGTCAAGAAGGCCCGGGAAACCGGGGCCACCAGCGTTTTCGGCTTTGGCTGGAACTACATCACCTTCATGGACAACATGCCCACCCGGCAGCAGCTGGACGCCATTTGCAGCGACATTCCCATTTACTTTGCCGATGACGAAGGCCACAAAGGCCTGGCCAATACGCTTTGCCTGGTCCGGGCCGGCATCATGAAGGCCGACGGCACCGTGCTCAAGCGGGACAAGGATATCCGCGGCGGAGAAATTGTGATGGGTCCCGATGGCACCCCTACCGGTTTCCTGAAAGAACAGGCCGGTACGTTCGTACGCTTCTCCCTGGACACCGAGCACCTCTACCCCCTGGATGTGGCTAAGGTAGTCGTGAAAAAAGTCCAGGAGCAGTTGTTGTCGGAAGGGTACATCATGTATATCGACGGCTGGGGAAACTATTTCAACAATATCAATTTCTTCAAGGCGGCCCAGGAACTGGACAAGGCCGGCGAGATGAACGTGATTTTGGGCCTCACCTATGAAACGGAAAGCTGGGGCAATGTGGATGAGGCCCTGGCCAAGGCCCAGGATGTCCAGAAATACGCCACCAAGCACCTGAAAACCAACTGGTTCAAGCTCTTTATGGACGGCACCGTTGAGGGCCGTACCGGCTTTGTGGAGCCGCTCTATCCGGACGGGCACCAGGGCCTGGCCAACTGGACCAAGGAGGAACTCACGGAGATTACACGGAAGGTCAATGCTCGCGGTATCTCCATGCATGTCCATACCATGGGTAACAAGGCGGTCAATTATGTTGTGAGCGCTTTTGCCAATGCCGGAAAGGATGAGCTGCGCAATACGCTGGTGCATGTCCGGAATGTCAATCCGGAGGATTACAAGCTCATGGCAGCGCATAACATGTATGCTGTTGCCGGCATGCACTGGCACCACTGTCCCTCCAATGCGCCCGAGTACATCCGCGAGCACAACCTGGCTCCTGCCGGCGTGGAGGACAAGTCTTATCCCATGAAATCCTATTTCGACAACGGTATCAACGTGACCTCCCACTCGGATTTCCCGGCACTCAGCGGCAGCCCCGACGACCCGTTCGGCATCATGGAAATTGCCGTGACGGGCGTGCTTCACGGGGAGGACGGTAAGCCCTGGTGGCCGGAAGAGCTTCTCACCCGCGAGCAGGCCCTCCTCTCCCTGACCATCAACGTGGCCAAACAAATGTTCCTGGAAAAGGAAAGAGGCAGCATCTGCGAAGGCAAATACGCCGACTTCCTCCTGGTGGACAAGGACGTCCTGTCCTGCCCCGAGACAGAGATTCACGAGGCCAAGCCCGAAGCCACGTACTTTGAGGGAAAGCAAGTATACCGCCTCAAACAAGGACGAGAAGGTTAGCCGTTGAAACTGAATTCTCCCCTGGCTTCTGCGGCAAAAAGTAATCCGAGAGTAAGCACAAGCAGTATCAGGAAAAAAATAAGGGCGAATACGAGGTTGGTCAAGAGGACACGGCCGACGCTTTTGATCCAGCTGATGGAGAACCATTGTCGATAAATGACGATGAGCAGCAGGAACAGGACCGTGACGCCCAAGGAATTACGCGCGCTCAGGGTGACAAGGATGGTCACGAGGATAGCAAAACTGAATAGACACAGCGAGTAGGCTGCCGCTGCCGCTGCGGCCGACCAGGTTACTTTATACCGTCGCAGGGAAAGGGCCATGGCCGGCCACAGGAGCAGGAAATTCACAAGAAACAGGGTAATCCCCTTGCTCCTGAGCGAGCCCTCCATTGCTGCAATGAATCCCTTGGCACGTGTGTCCACCAACTCCGGATGCAGGTCCAGTTCAAAATACGCTAATCCCTGATCTATGATGTCTCTCACCCCCAGCATCTTTCCCTCTTCCCTTGTAATGGGCTCCCGGGCCGGCACTTCTTCTGTTTTCCCGTATTGATGGATGGGCTGCAGGATGGCCGATACCAGCATGAGGAAGGCATAGAAGATAATGAGGGCCGTGAGGGGAGCCAAGTAGCGCTCATGGGCGCCGTTGATATAGTCCCGAATCATATATCCCGGGCGCAGCAGGAGGTGGGTGATGGTGCGCTTGCCCTCGTTGTTGAGGAAGGGGATGCTGTCGAACGCGCCTTTGTAAAAGTCTCCGCCCTGTTTTTGGACGATACGAGGTCTCTGCCAGGGATTGTACCCGAGCTCTTGCCAAATCCGGAACGCCCTGAGGCGCGTTTTGAATGCGTGCTTCTTGCTCATACGGGTACAAAGGTAATCCTTTTTGTCAAAATAGACATGGAGGGTTGCAGAATCGCCGTTATTTTGCTTAATTTACGAACTAATACATGCTGAACCTGGAGACCCTGGAGCGCGAGTTGGTGTACGATATTGACGCCGATGCGCAGGTGAACGTAGCCAAGCGTGTAGCTGCATATAAGGCAAAGTAAATTTAACGACAAGCATAACTATGAAAACAGACAAAATCATAAAATACGCAAAAATGAAAAGATTATTTTCCTTTCTCGCGGTCATTGCCGCTATGGTGCTGATGACCGCCTGTGACAAAACGCTCAATCCGGAGACGCCGGCTCAAGACAGCTCCCAGGAGTTCTGGTGGCATTATTTCCGCGGTTCCGTCTATGTGGGTGATATCCTTTCCTATGAGAGCGAAATGCAGGAAGCCATCAAGGAACTCTTCCCGCTCTCTACTGACATGGCCCGCGCCCAGGTTGTGTTTGTGGGCGAATCGGAGATTAAGGCAAAATCGCCGTCCCTGCTGAAAGCCATTGCGAACGATGCGTTCATTGTTTTCCCGCACTATGAGGGCATGGACGAAGATTTTGCGCAGATGGGCGTGGACCTGAACTACGCTTCCATAGAGAGTGACGAATATTATCCGCTGCTTCACTGTTACAATGGCTATGCTCAGGGATTTACCTATACCCTGTGGGCAGGCGAAGACTCTGATCCGGAGGAGTTTGAGTCCACCTGGAGTCAGGCCGAATGGGATGCTATGATGGAGGCCAACAAAGCGTTGGGGGAAGTAGAAAAAACAGAACTCGAGACATATGTCCTAACCTACTACGAGAGTTGTCTCGCCGCTTTTGTCGAATGGTTGGAGGGCGCTGTTGCCGAGCAGGCACAGACCAAGGCGGATTTTGTGACCAACATGAAAGGCAACCTGGAGCAGCTGGGCCAGCGCTGCCCCAACTCCTTTAATTTCGGTCTGAATAAACAGATTGACAAAGGTATCATCTATTCCCCTGATATGCTTGCGGGAACCGGTTCCATAGATGTGGACATCCGTGTTTACCCCATCTTTAAGCAAAGTTCCAATGGCAATAATGCCGGCGATTACTATATTGTCGTCTCCCGCATCACCCCGCATAACAAAGAAATGTGGCATCCTGAAGAACATATACATGGCTGGGCCGCGAACCGTGTGTATGGCTATTGGTTCAATGGAATGGATGTGGTTACCAGTTTGGTCAACAAAGACGGTTCTGCCATCCCTGACATAGATTATTTCGAGCGCCCCATCCCCGAAAACAAGAACCAGTCCAGGCAGTATTCCGAAGGGAAAAGCTTCAATGTCGGCGGCACGATAAGCGGCGGCGGCGGTTTTATGGGGGATGCCGGCCAGTGGTCACTCATGCCCAGTCTCACCATTGGCGGCGGCTGGAGCAGTTCTACCAATTATGAACTCAGTACCATTGAATTCACGGTGGACTCTTCTTCGCCTTCCGCTGTCCATTACAATTATTATACTACCAAGAACGTGAAGATGACGGACTACTGGGACAATCAGGACAAAATGGACGCGAACTTCCCCAAAACAGTCCGCAGCGATTTCTATGCCAATACCAACTGGGCCTGGCATGTGGGTTCCGCCAAAGACTATGACACCCAGACATACATGCTCAAGACCAAGATAGATATCTCCTACGCTGCCTGGCATCACTGGCGTTGCGCAGTAGAATACGATTCCAACAAAAAATCCTTTAGTATTAACGTGCCCCCGTTCAGTTGGCCCCTGGGTGCCCCCAACCGTGTTCCCTGGGGGGTCATTGCCCTGAAAAATGCCTCCATCTACGAGATGGCACACGTTACGGTGTACGACAGCAATGGCAAGCAGAGGGATGTCTCTACCGAATCCTTCAGTAAGGACCAGGAGGTCAAGTTTTCCCTTCCGGTAGGCACCTACTCCATTCATTTCGATCTCATTGACGGCACCACGCGGCAGAAATATGGATCTTATGTCTATAAGGACATCAAGGTGCATCAGGGCAAAGATGAAAAATCGGCCACCGTGTCCATATCTACCCTTGATGCAGACGAACTAAGAAGCTAATCATGATGCTGAACAATGATGAAAAAAAGAATTGGCGACTTGTTCGAGTCCCGAAAGGGACGGATGGATTATCTGCTGCACCGGGATTTCATCGATAACGGCATTGTCACCTTCCCGTGCAAGATTTCTTCCTTTTACGATATTGTCCACCCCTTCAGCGTCCGGCACTACGAGACGCTGAATCAGGACTTTGCCGACTTCCTTGAACTGGGAGCGTCGGTGGTTCCTCCTGAGTGCCCCATCGTGGTGAACATTATCGAGGACTGTCTGACGGACGAGGAGAGAAAGATTGTCAAGAACCTCATCAGCGAGTATTATGCCTACAAGCTGGGCCTGGTGGAAAAGGAGGAGAGCCGGCATACCAAGCGTTTTGTCATCATGTCCGTGGGCCTGGTGGCAGCCGCCTTTTTGCTGTGGCTCTCGGAAGGGCTGGACGAGATTTCGCGTGAGTTGTTCTTCGTCCTGTTCTGGTTCATGGGGGACACCATCTGTGACTATATCCTCCTTACCGGGCACGACCTCCGGCGGGACCGCAGGGCGGCCGGACAGCTTGCGAGCGTCAAAGTGACTTTTTCCAAGACTTTTGACGAGTCCGATTATACCCAGGCAGAAGTAGACAACCTGTATTCCGAGATTGAAAAAGACGTAAAAGGAACATTAAAGGAACATTAAAGGAACATTAAAATAATAAGTATGAAAGCTCAGATCATTATTCTTGGGAATGTCATCACAATGGATGAGTTCAAGCCCTATGCCCAGGCCATAGCGGTGGCCGACGGGAAAATCATTTATGTCGGAAGCAAAGAGGCGGCCATGAAACTGAAGGGAGACAATACCCAGGTCCTGGACTACGGAAGCAATTCCATTTATCCGGGATTTTTGGAAGCCCACTGCCATCCCGGACTTGCCGCCAACATCATGTTCGGCCGGGCCAACCTGGCGGAAGGCAAGACGCCGGAGGATTACCTGGCCATTCTGAAAAAGTATGTCCGGGAAAATCCGGATAAACCCCACTTCGTGGGTTCGGGTTGGTCGGATGATCTGCTGTATCAGCTGAATGCCAAGCAATTGGATGAGATTTGTCCGGACAAGCCCCTGATTAACCAAAGCAGCAGCGGTCACATGATGTGGGTCAATACCAAGGCCATGGAGGCCTACGACATCAATGAAGACGCCGTGAAGCAGTGGGGAACGGAATGTATTCATGTGGACGAGAACGGCAAGCCGAACGGCATGCTTGCCGAAAAGCCCGCCATCGATCTGCTCAAAAGGGTACAGCCGGAGCTTGCGCAAGCGAAAAAGGAACTGCTGGGCTTCCAGCAATATGCGTTTGCAAACGGATATACGGGTGTATATGATGCCGGTTATCAGCTTTTGACCAGGCATGAACCCCGTGCCTACAAGGAGCTGGACGTTGAAGGCAGGCTCAAGATGTATTCCTTCTGCGGCAGTTTCGTCAATGACAATACCGATACTCCGGAAGAGGACATGGACAGAATCGCAGAAGAGGCAAAAGAATACAACGGCAAGCATGTGAAGGTAATCGGCGCCAAGGTCTTTGCCGACGGTGTCGTGGAAGGGCATACCGCTTGGATGCTGGACGACTACGTGGACAAGCCGGGGTATAAGGGCGTAAGAAGATTCGACGACCCTGACAAGATGGTGCGGCTGGTCAAGGCGGCTGCTGCACATGGCATGAACGTCCATGTCCATTCCGTCGGCGACGGCGCCACCCAGGCATGGATCGACGCTTTTGCCCAGGCGCAGACCGAAGTGGGTAATTTCGATATGCGAAATGCCCTTGCGCACTTGCAGGAAGTAACCCCGGAAGACGTGAAGAGAATGGGCGAATATAACGTTATGGCCGTATGCGGCATCATGTGGGCCATCAAGCATCCGGCAGGCTTCCCGCAGGAGGTCGCCTATGTGGGCGAAGAGAAGTCCAATAACGCCTATCCGGTCAAATCCATCATGGATGCAGGCGGTGTGGTCGCCAACCATTCAGACTATCCGGTGTCGCCGCTGTTCAGTGCCGTCGAGGCATTCTGCATGGGCGTGTTGAAAAAACTGCCGTCACAATCGGATGAGTATATCAGAAACATCGACCAGGCTATCAGCCGGTATGAGGCGCTGAAGACCCTGACAAGCAATGTGGCCTATATGTGGCACGAGGAGGACCGGATGGGTTCCATCAGTCTGGGCAAGATTGCCAACGTCACTGTTTTTGACCGTGACTTCATGCACGACGATTTTGCAGACATCGAGAAGGCAAGCTGCCTGGCAACCATCGTGGATGGCGAGGAAGTATATAGATCCGTTTTATGAAAAAAGTTACTCTATGAAAAAGTTACTCTATCCTTTTGCCGCCATCGTTTTTGCCATGCTTCCGGCGCTGTCTTGCAACAAGGAAAGCGCCGTCAAGATGGTGGACCTTGCCAAACTTACGGCCGATTATGAGGCAAAAGACGGCGAAACGCTTTCGGGAATCCTCGGAGGCAACTATAAAATTACCATAGCCGACGGGGCCGTTGTCACGCTGAAAAACGCAGTGATTTACGGAGAAAACAACGAGGCTTACAAGTGGGCCGGCATTACGGCGACAGGGGACGCAACCATCGTATTGGTGGCATCCAATATTGTCAGGGGCTTCCATGAGAATTATCCCGGCATCTTTGTGCCCGAAGGCAAGACGCTCCGCATTAAAGGGAACGGCAAACTGGAAGCAGGCAGTAGCGGACGGGGGGCCGGAATAGGCGGTGCGAATTATGAGCAAATAAACTGTGGCAACATTGAAATCCTGGAGGGTACCATCCGTGCTGTCTCCGGTATGAACAGCGCCGCAATCGGCGCTGGCGGCCTGTCGGAGTGCGGCAGCATCACCATCAGCGGCGGCTTTGTTACGGCGGTGCCTTACAACAGTGACTCTGCCGCAGGTATCGGCACCGGGCGCAAGCGTTCCCGATGCGGGGATATCACCATCAGCGGAGGGAACGTGGTGGCCGAAGCCGGGGATTTGTCTGCCGGCATCGGCTCATCCTACGAGTCAATATGCGGCAACATTACCATCAGCGGAGGTACAGTCACGGCCCACGGAGGGACAAATGCCGCCTGCATCGGCAGTGGCGCCGGCTGCGACAAAAAACTTGAAACAAGCTTTGACCCCTCCGTCTGCGGAAACATTACCATCAGCGGCGGCACGGTTACGGCGGCGGCCGCCGGTGACGGCAATACGTTCGCCGCCGGCATCGGCTCCGGCAATGACAACGCCGTGTGCGGAAACATCCTGATAAGCGGCGGTACGGTATATACCAAAGGCGGTTCCGACGCTGCCGGGATTGGAACCAGCGAG
>Ga0310696_10001121_pt1 | contig 39497 bp, 58 predicted proteins | sample AusTroGonzalo_MG_4_FD_203885 | JGI IMG/M metagenome (GOLD analysis project Ga0310696, IMG submission 203885) | Bovine rumen microbial communities from tropical cattle in Woodstock, Queensland, Australia - Gonzalo_02 (v2) (version 2) | ecosystem: Host-associated > Mammals > Digestive system >... | reverse complement strand
TTCGGGTTCACCCCGGCACAGTTGTGCTTGCTCAGGATTTCACAGAGTCTTCCGAACTCCTCTGTGCCGTAGTCATCATGCTTCACAAAGAATGCGTGGCATGGAATTAAATCTGTCCTTTCTGCGCTCATTTTGCCCCCTCGATGTCAATGATCAGGTCTTGCAAGTTCTTTGAAACCTCTTCCATCAGGTCAAGGTCACAGGTACTGGCGGCCTGTTTGGCATCATCGCGTATTTTCTTCAGTTTTTCGGTTATCAGTAAGTCGTCCATCCTTTCCTCCAGTATGATCAGGGGATATTTACCCTCCCCTTGGGTCTTTTCTTTTCTGACATGCTTGAACTTATCCTTGAACAGGATGCAGTCGTCACATCCTCTTTCTTTCATGTTTGGCTCCTCTTTTCTTGATTCTTGTGCCTATCAGAACAGTTAGTAGGTAGACAATCATCATGAATGTTAGGAACAGGATCAGAATTGTGCAGTAGAGTTCAAACCTACTCATCTCCACCTCCCATCTTCCGCCTTGTGTTCTTCAGAAGTTCCTTCGCCTCAAAGTCCGTAGGATAGTCAAAAAATGTCCTCCCATCAGGCGCAAGACCGGCCTCGTTTATGAGTTTCGTCAGAGCCTTGTGGTATTTGATGCCGTATGCGGCGCAACAGTCTTCCAGTGACAGGAAGTATTCTGTTGTTCCGTCAGGCTTCATGGCCTTCACTATGGTTGCCAACTTCATTCCTCCCTTGTCTTGGTCATCATTACTTCCAAGAGGTAGTCATCGACCTTGCCCCGCTCCCGGCGGATGTACTTCTTCGCGCAAGACCGGGAACAGAACTCAGGATCGTTGAGAATGCAGAGAATATACTTCCACTGTTTCGGAAGAATCTGCTTGCCGCATTCCTGACAGACACTCATCAGAACAACTCCATCTGAGCATCTCCGTCTTTGTGGTAGAGGCTCTTACTTCTGTCTTTGAGACTGATTTTGTAGAGAGACCCGAACTGGCGGAGATAGCGCATCCATGTCCCGTCCATCGGATGGAACGGAAGTCCATGCTCATCGAGTTTCTTCTGACAAAGACGACTGTATTCAGGGCCGTGGAAATCGCCGGGCAGAAGAGCCTTCATGACTTCACGGGCGGCATCTGTTCTTGTATATCTTCCTTCCATCAAAAACCTCCTCAGAACGGAATGTCATCTTCATCGTCTACGAAACTCTCAGGGCCGTTTCCTGTGGGAAGAGGCGGCTGAGGCTGAGGTGCCGGCGGAACTGGCGGTGCGGGCGGCGCAGTTGGGGTCTGCGGCGGCATCTGTGGCGGATATGGCTGACCCTGTGGAGGATATCCATATCCCTGAGGCGGGTATCCGTATGGATATCCATAAGGCTGACCCTGTGGGGGAACAGGAGGTGCCGGCGGAACTGGGGCCGGTGCCTGATTCTGCTGACCCTGAGGCGCGGCAAGAAGTTGGACATCCTCACAGATCACTTCAAGTTTGGACTTCTTCTGTCCGTCTTGTTCCCAAGTGTTCTGCCTGAGATATCCATGAACCGACACCTGTCTGCCTTTTGTCAGATACGGCCTGAGTGAATCAACACTCTTTCCCCAAAGGACAATATCAATGTAGGAGGTCTCATCCACCCACTGATCGCCGCTCTTTCTTCTGCGTCCTGTTGCGATGCTGAACTTTCCAACAGAAGTTCCGCCCTGTGTGGCCCTGACCTCAATGTCCTTGGTCAGTCTGCCGTTTACGATAACAACATTTATGTCTGCCATAATTACCTCTTATCTGAGAGACTCGCCGTCAAGGGCAAAGGTCTCCTGTTTCTCGTTGCCAAGTCTGTCAAGCATCTGTGCGTCCAGTAACTCTTTCAGTTCCTTGGTGGTCTTGTTTGTGATGATCACTGTCGGTCTGCTCCATGAATACCTTCTTGAAATCAGATTTTCGATGAAGGTCATGGAATAGTCGGTGATACTTCCTCTTCCCAGTTCGTCAATGACGAGGTAGGAATACTCGGCGTACTGGTTATAAATGTCCGCCTGAGTCTTCTTTGAGTCGTTCATTGCCGCCTTGTATCTCAAGTCCAGTTCATAGTGGGTGACATACTTTGCAGTGAACTCACTGGGTTCCTGTGTGCGATAGATTGCAGAGTTCAGGAACGCAAGGGCCAAGAAGGTCTTGCCGGTTCCTTTGTTGCCGGAGATCAGCAAGGTTTTGTACTCCTTCCTTGCAAGCCTGATCAGTTTCTCGATAAGGACTCTCTGTCCTTCGTTCTTTGGCTCAATCTCCTCAAGGAAAAACCTTCTGTTCTCAGGCGGAATCTCTGCGAATCTCTGTTCTTGATAAATAACCGAATTATCCATACTTACCTCAATGCAAGAGAGCCGTCAGTGTTGACTCCTTCCGCTCTCAGGTCGTTGTCTGTGACCATGTGAGACCTTGTTGTCTTCTGAGCCTTCGGGGTGCCGTTGTTGGCATAATTGCCTTCAATGACCTTTCGCATGTTGTTGGTGTTAATAAGCCAATCAAACGATGCCTTCCATACCCCTGTTCTGCCGGTCAGAAAGTCTGATGCTTCAACCAGTGCCGGTACTTCCATGATTTTATCGCCGAATGTGGTGTAACACGCCCTCACCATGTTCTTTCGTTTCTCCGAAAGAGAGATGACTCTCGGAAGGGAAATGCAAGTGTTGTTGAACGCCTCAACAAAAGAGTTCACGCACTCAGAAAGAGGCACTCTTTCTTTAGTACCCGTAAGGGTACTTTCTTTCTCTTTCTCTTCTCTTCTCTTCTCTGTTATCGGAGGGTTATAAGGTTTGTTATAACCTTGCTTATAAGGTGGGTTATTGGGTGGGTTATTAGGTGTGTTATCACCCCAACGGGTTTTCATACCCTTTATTCCCGCCTCAGATAACTTGGTTCTTATCTCTTCTCTTTCTTTGCAAGCCTCTGTGACTCTTAGTGAATAGACGAGGTTTCCATCCGTTGCAAGAATGCCTTTATCTATTGCGTACTTGACCACTTCCATGATGTGTGACAGTTCGCTTTCGTCTTCTCTCAGGTTCTCCTTGATAGAACAACAAAAGTCCGTCACATCAACCTTTTCACCTTTGGCTTGATAGAGAAGTTCAACACCGACAAAGTACACTGCATAGCCGAAGGCTTTATACTCTCTGACAAGGTTTTTTAATTCAGAGTCTGCAAGGGCAAAGATGTCATGCTTGAAATATTCTTTGTCTATCATACCCAACCTCTTTGCTTTCTGAGTTCTCTTCTCTTGGCTTTGTACTCAAGCCTGATCTCATGGTATTCAAGAGCAGTCTTCTTATGAGTAACCTTGTCCTGATCTTCGGGAGACAGGCGGCGCAATGCTCCCTCGTCACCCTTGGATGCCCGGTACATATCCTCAAGTCTTTCCACTCTTTCAAGTCCGATGAGGTCTATCAGGTTGCGTCTGTAAAGAACCGGCTCGCCTTTGCCGTACATGTTGTCTGTGGCGCACTGAGGCCATACATTATCAGGATCGAGTTCTGTTGCCCGGCAGTTGCGGGTTATATAATGTCCGCCCTGAAGTTTTGTATAGTGGTCAACCAGTCCGCTTGTGATACATTTGGCATACCCATTTACAGAGGCCCTTGATTCAACCTGATACCTCTGAAACTCATGCAGAGCCTCTCTGCGTTCTGTCGACAGAGAATACTTCTTTACTTTGGGTTTTTTCTTATCGGTTTTCTTGGCCTTGGTTCTCACCGGCTTTGGAAACTTAATAATTCCATCCATTGTCATTCTCCTGAAGTGTTATGTCGAGTTCTGCCGCGAGCATGTGCGCCTGTTCAATGAGAAGGGCGCACTGCTCTGTTGTAGACTCGGCCTCGCTGATCCCCACCAAGTTTCCCCACATGTCACGCTTCGGATTGCCGAAAGATTCCTGAAACGGATAACCCATGCTTATTGCCTGTTGTTTGATATACTTCTTGACATCTTCAAAGGGTTGCCCGGTATACATGGCAATCTGTTGAATGTGTCCGTTCAGATGATGTGACTGAGAGAAGGCTCCTGTTGAGCGGAGTTTCTTTTGAGGCTCGATAAGAACATGAACATTGCGGTTCTTTTCAGTGCAATAGTTCAGAATGGTCTTTATCTCGCCCCAAAAGTTCTTGAACTGGGAAGGGTTGATCATGCGGTCAAACTTCACCATCGTCCTCCTTTTTCTCTTTGACAGTGATTCTCAGAGACTGTTTGACATTGGTCTTCTTCCAGTATTTAGAGTCGTTCTTGATTGCCGGATAGTCTTCACAGACTTTCTCTGAGTTGATTGACTCTCTGACATAGGGCGCAACCCTTGAAAGAGTGACCGGCCCAAGAGTAAGAGTGTTCACTCCAAACTTGGACATTGCCGCGAGGATTTCCTCCTTTGTTGCGGCGAAGTTCTTCTCCACCTCTTTCTTCTGCCTGTCGATAAACTCAATTGATTTCTGAAAATCCAATGCGGCCTTGAACTGAGATTCGGAAAGGACAATCTCTGATGGTACATAGGGCATTCCGGCCTTCTCGCACTCAAGAAGTCTCACAACCTCTGATGTGGGAATGGGTTCAATGTCGACTATCTTTGAAAACTCTCCTTTGGCCTGAATGCAGTAGAGATTTATTTCCTCAGGTGCAATCCCTCTTATCTGAGCAAGTGCATACCTATACAAGGACAACTGCCAAGAGACTGCGTGTTTATGAATCGTGGAAGTTCTCTTGATGTCCATTATCACTGTCTTGCCGCCGAAGGTCTTGCAGATCAGGTCTATTCTGCCGGCATAGTCTACGGGAAGTCCGATTGTCAGAATGGGAATCTCTGACTCCCAGTCTTTGAACAGGTGGTATACATTGTCGTTAAACCACATAACATCCAGTGACGCAGAAAATTCCTTGCCATTTGACTTGATAAATGTTTCAAATCTGTTGTGTTCTTCTGTTCCTAATTCGGCTTTATATGTGAGATATTCTTTACTCACCCCGCTATAATCGGCTCCCAGTCCATGTTTCTTCATCAACTGTGTGACAGAGAGAACCTCTCTGCCGTCCGATGTTCTGTAAATGTGTCCGTTCTCTTCAAAGAGGACAGTTAGGGAATCAGATACTTTCAGTTCTTCAGCCATTGAGACCTCCTCTGTTTGAGAGCATCTTCAAACACATGTCGATGTAGTCGTCAGCCAGTTCATCGACTGTCTGAACATGGGCGTATGCCTTCATCTGTTCGATATAACCCGGCTGAAGACGCTCTATTTCAGCGAGTTTGTTTTCTCTTTCCTTGTTATTGGGTTTTTTTCTGTTTGCGGCCTTGGATGCCTTCTTGGCTCCAATGTCATCAACAATGTCCGACTCTGAAATACAGAAGGCAGTGATGTATAAATACCTTCTCATGTAGGACATCATTGCCCCGGTTGTCTGTATGGGGTTGGGAGAATTTTTTCCGCCCATCACACAGTCTTTCGGGATGACTTCGACCTGATAAGTCTCTTCGGGTTTCTCTGCATTGATCAGAGTCATGACGGCCTTGTTCTCAGGGTAGGAACAAAGTGTCAGGAGTTTGAGGTCTTTGCAGATTTTTGTGAGAACTGGTTCGATATCCGGCATGTCAAAGAACTGATAGCCGTACCCCTTGCCCTCTTTTGTGATTCCTTCTGCGAGAAAACGAGAGCGGGCCTCTATGATTTTTTCAGCAAGATTCATCTGTCTTCTCCTCTTCCTTTACGGGGTTGAACGAGAAAGACAAGTCAACCGAGCCATTGTCTCTTATGGAGACATCGAAACCCTTGAGTTTGAAACCGGGGTTATCCGTTTTGGTTGCATTGAGCAACGCATTGATAGTGTCTGATTTTGAAGATGCCATTTACTTCTCCTTTGAAATGGAACTTCAACTCGTTGTCAGACCCACCTTGAACTGTTATGATTCTTGGTAGGTTGACAACTTGTTGGTTAGGTTTTCACCTGAATGGCCTCGTTCCCGCGGGGCCGTTCGCTTTAAAACTGGAAACGAATTGACTAGAAACGCTTTCCTCAGACTGCCTTGAAGATTCTTGTGCAGTCAGCAAGATTGACCTCTAAAGTTCTGTTGCCCCTCCTTCTTGATCTGATTTTTTTATTCTCAGCCGCAAGGCGAATTGTCCTTGAGGACTTGCCGAGCAGTTCTGAAGCCTGTGAAGTAGTGACCCACTTATCGTTCTCAGCCTTCTCAATGCGCTCAATCATCGAGTTAAGGATGATCAACTGGTTTGTGGATTCTGTGAGTTGATTCTGAATAGATGATGCCATTGCCTTGAGTTCTTCAAGCATTCTGCCTTTCCCTCTTGAGTGCATCGGTGATAGCCTTGCCGCAGAATGCGCCAAGAAAGAGGCCGTTCTTTTTACAGTGGTCTTTGACCTTCTTCATGTCGGCCTCATTGATAACAACTTTTAGATTTCTGAATTCTGTTTTTACGCCATTTGGAGTATTCATAGTTCTATTTATACTCCACACGGATTATGGTGTCAACATATTTTCTCCATTTTTTCTTCCATTTGGAGCAAAGCGGTGCTAGTATGTCTCTACCATGACTAGAAACGAGAAAACTTTTGAAGCCTTTTGGGCAAATTTGGAACTGGAAGTCCGGGAGAACGGAATGAACTTCTCCGACTTTGCGAAAGAGAGCGGCATCTCATACAGAACTCTTATGGGGTGGAAGGCAAAGGGAAGAACCCCTGACCTTGAGAATCTGATTATCATTGCGGACACTCTCAATTGCTCCATTGATAAACTGGCGGGGCATGTTATAAATAATAGATGGGGAGCGTATGTTTCTGCATTGAATGAAGCATCCGCGAAAGACCTGAAGGTTATAAGAGCGGTTTTGGGCATTGAGGAGCCTGTCAATGAAACGCCCAAAGAGGCGGCAAAAAGACTGGGGTGATTGTATGGATATTGGAAATCTAGTAGTAACAGTAATCATAGGGTTTCTAACTCTTGTGGCGGGAATTGAAATTGGTAAGAGAAGTCCTGATCCTAAAGAGAATCAGGAATTGAGAACCTCTGTTGATAGACTATATAAAGAGAAGGGGCAAATCGCCGACAAATGCGAGAGGCTCATTCAGGAAAATAAAGAACTGAAAAGTGAAATAGAACATCTGAAAAATAAAAATGCTCCACATGGAAGAATTTATGATTGATTTATTCCAAATGGAGCATTATAATTTGTGTTGTAGCAGAGCAGTGTGGTAACCCATTGCGTGGTTATTCCTAGCGATGCACATTGTGTGAGGCCAAGCACATCGCGCGCGAAAAACTGAACTGAACCGGGTTCCGATGGGAGTCCCGGTTCTCTTTTTATATGTGATACATCTTGTCAACCTTGTCCGCAACTGGGCGGAGGTTCTCCGCCACAAGATGAGTGTAGTTCTTCTGAATGTCGCTCAGTTCCTGATGTTCCCAACTCATATACTCGGAAACCAATAGAGGCGAAAGTCCCGTCAGAAGAAGATTTGTGTTGCAACTATGCCTCAACACATGGGTCGTCAGTTTTGAGAAATTCTGAACAGGATAGAATTGCCGCAGAGAAAAGCGCAGTGTGTCGAATACCTTCTGAACCCACTGTGTATCCTTATAGAAGAATCTGTCGTTGCCTTTTGCGTCCTTGGTTGTCGAAAGGGTTGATATTACCTGTTGGGTAATCTTTGGAAGTGGAATTGTCCTAATGATTCCCCATTTTGGAAGAGCGTTTATTTCCCGGTTGGTTCCTTGAATGTTTGAGTCAATCAGACAAGTTCCGTTGTTTATCTTGGAAGAAGAGAGAGCAATGAGTTCGTTCTTTCTCATGCCGGTTGTCGCGATGATCACAAAATATGCCCATGCCTGATAATCGAAGAACCAGTCCTTGTGGCTAATTATCTCCTGAATAAACTCCGAAGGAATCGACTCTCTCTTGTTCCGCTTATAGGTAATGCATTTGATTCCCATTGCCGGAGACTGAGAAAGAACCCCGTCCTCATAGGCCGTAGAGAAGACGACCTTGAGGCTCTGTTGCATCAACTGAGATGTCCGGCTTTTGCCGCGCGCCTTTGCTATTGCCTTTGAGATGTCGCTAATCTCCATGCGCGAAACCTCGTTCAGTTTTTTCAGGAGAACTGACGGGGTGGTTGCCTTGATAATTCCCTCCAGTTGTTTTGTATAGGATGCAACTCTGATTGCCCAAGGCTTTGAGTAGTTTCCTCCCTCAAGGAGAACTCTCTGATATTTTGGGTTTGTGTTTATGTCCTGATACTTGTGGAGTTCTTCCAAAAATGTCGGCATTACGAACTTCTTTTCTTGGATGCTTGCATCGAATGCGCTGATGAATGCACAGGCCTTCTCATAGTCATCGGTATCTGTGCATTTCTGTTTTCTTTTGCCCTCTGAATCGGTATACTTGAAGTAGTATTTCTTTCCGCGAAGATAGGGTGTAGCCATTGATTTCCCCCTGTGTCACCAAATCCCTAAAGTTTGGTATCATCGTGAGGAAAGAAATTTCTAGTCAATTCGTTACGGGGTATGTAGGTAACACAGTTGGGAAGAATGTGCTACAGCCCCGTTGGATTGACTTTTGGTTTCCTTCCTCTATTCGGTTAAAAACCTCTTATCAACGGAATTATTTATAGCAGAGTTTCCCAAGTTAGGCAAGCGTTATATAGTAATTGTCACCAATGGTGACAGTTGGCTTTCTTAGAAGTGTCACCAAAGACAAAAAAAAGAAGACCCACCTTTCGGTAGGCCTTCAACCAAGGGATTTTTATTCCTCGTCCTCTTCTTCCTGAACAATAGGAATGATAGTTTCGGAGGGTTCGGGAGTTTCCACGACAGGAGCGGCAACAGGTGCCACCTTGGGGGTCACTCCAAGTGCATCACCAATAAGGGCGTAAATATCCTCTTTTGTGAGAACTGCGATGGCCTCTTTCTTGGTGATCTGTTCATCATCAGGAAGAACCTGATCGAGAAGTTCGGAAAACGCGTTTTTCAGAATTCTCTTTTTTTCGGTGTTAGACATCATGTCAACTCTCCTTTTCCTCCCTTTTAAAAGTCCGCCACCCGAAGTGGGCCGGATGGCGGCAAAAACAAAAGGAGGTATTTATGGCTCTCAGATTCCGTCCACAGGCTCTGCAAGCGCACTCTTTAGATGCTCTATGTAGTCCTCAAGCCGAAAGGAATAGTCCATCCACTGTTCCCCGAACTGCTTGTACGCAAGGGCGACAAGGACTGGATAATTGTCATCATCGCTTTCTTCGGGGAAGTCGGGAAGGGTGTTCGGCCTTGTTGCATAGAGCAGACCAACCGGCTCGGAGATGTCCATGTATACGGGAATATACTCAATCTCTTCGACAGTGATGGTCTTCGGTGATGCACAGGAGACCAAGACAAATAAAGAGACGATCAGAACAATCAATCGGGAGAAGTTCTTCATCTGTTGTTGGCCTCCTCTGCCTTCTTCATTGAATCCGCAATGAGGTTTCTGATTGCAGATTTCATAGCACTTTTATCTTTTGAGGCTTCGACAAGTTCCTTCAGGGCGGGGTTATTGTCCTGAGTCTTCTTTGTCACTATGGACACGGCCTCGACAAGAGAAGAAGACTCTCTTTCAAGTTTCTGCTTGTCTGCCGTGGCCTCTGCCGCAACACTGACGGCCTTGCGGATTTCCTCTTCCGCATAGGCCTTGAACTCGGATATCTCTTTGTCCGCCTTCTTTTCGCCTGACTTCTTTCCTTTGAAGAATGCAAGAAGAACGACAAAAAGAGCCGGCGCGCCAATGGCAATTATCTTGAACAAGATTTTACTCATGCGCCCTTTTCCTTCTTATCATTTCCACAAGTTTTCTGATTCCTGACACAAGGGTGTAAGAGACCACAAAGGCAACAAAGGCAAAGGTTCCACACCAAACAATGTAAAGAAGAATCATTTCACCTCTACTCTTGAGCCGTCAGGAAGTTCCTTGTAAATCTTCTCGCCCTCGGCGACTGTTACGGAATACTTTCTCTTTTCCTCTTTCTTGGTCTTCACCTTCTTTTCACGCTCAGCCTTCTGAATCTTCTTGATTACAAAGAGGGAAACACCGAACTGGACGAAGTAGACGATTCCGACCCATGTAGGACAAAGGAATACTCCGCCGGGCAGAGGCATCGAAACAATTACGCAGATTGCCAAGACAACTGAAAGAACTGCCGCCGCAACTGTGCAGACAACAGACTTCAGGTTTTCAAGTTTTGCAATCTTAACATCGCTTGTGGCCTTCTTGATCATGGAATTGAACAACTGCTTGATGATGTACTCCACAAAGAGGGCAACAAGAACGCCCTGAATGATGAGCATAATCAGAGAATCTCCGTATGCCTTCCAAAAATTGTCAATCAAAGATAAAACGATATCCATTTTCTACTCCTTTATGGCCTCTTGTTGCTCATACTGCGCCGAGTGCCTGAATTGCTTTGAGGATGGTGCTTACTGTTGAGGAGTCTTTCGCGAAGAGAATACCCAAGACTACCACCATCAGGATACATATCTTGCGGAAGAGTTTGTCGTTTGAGTCCTTCAAGTCGTCAATATCCTCCTTCATGGAGACAACATCTTTCCTGAGGTCGTCCTGTCCTTCCTTCAGTTCCTTCAGAGTGCCTTCCATGATCCTGACATCACCCTTGAGGGCGGTCAGTTCTCCTTTCTCTTGCAGTTGATTCTGCTCAAGGGTATTCAGGCGGTTGGAGTGCCGACCAACTCTCTCTTTGAGGTCTTTGACATCATCACCTAACCTGATAACAGTGTTTTGCATATCCAGTTCCATGACTTTATGATACTTTTTCCTCTCTCGGTGGTGTTGGAGTCGAGTCCCGTTTTGCAGACAACTCCTCCCGGTGTTGTTTTACCAAGAGGCAGTTGTCTCCAAAATAAACAGGACAAAATTCTTTGTTGTCACAGACCTCGCAGTCGTCAAGCGACATAGGGTTCTCCGACAATGGCCTCATACTGTGCGGCGGTAATCTTGCCGGCAACAACGGCCTTGCGGATGTAGTCTTTCGCAAACGACTCGTCCTTGTACTTTTCGTACCAAACCTTCAGTTTTTCAAACATGCTCAGCCTCCTTACATCAGTGAATCAATGTCGACATCGGTCATGATTGCGAGATAGTCAATCTTTGCCGAGAGAGAGTGTTCAATCACTTCATGCATGGGCCTCTCGCAGAAAGCGATTGAATTCGGGTCATAGTCAAAAGTGATGAGTTTTCCGTGTTTGTAAACAGTCTCACCCTCGTCTGTTTTGACTGTTACGGGAGACATCTTTCCCTCAAAGACGGAAGTGTCCACTCTGCCTTCAAACTTGCAAATGTTGCCGCTAAGTTCAAAGCCGGTCAGTTTTGTACCATCGGATAAAATAATCTGATTCATACAACGCATTCTCCTATTTTTTCTATAAAATATTTCTCCGTATTCATTACGGATTTTTTGCAGTCAAATTTTGAAACATTGCCCTTCCAAGACTTGAAAGAAAGGTAGATGTCTTCTTTTGAGGTTTCGCCGGTTTCCAGTTCCTGAGAGAACTTCTTGATTGCATGGCGTTCTCTCTTAAAGGTTTCTTTTTTCGGAGAGCGCATAATGTCGCCGTCTTCCTGAACCTTGTATTGAATCTTCAGAATTGTAAAAGGCCTTGAAAGGGGGATAATGTGCGTTTTCTTTTTGTTTATGAAAATTTTCTTTCTTTCGCAGTAAGCCAAGATGTCTTTATAGAGGTTCCAAAGATGCTCCTTGTCTTCGTGAATGACATACAAGTCGTCCATGTAGCGGGCATAGAACCTTTCTCCTCTCACTGTCTTGATGTATTGGTCGAGATCACTGGGGAAGAAGACTCCCGCAATCTGAGACAACTGTCCTCCGATTGACACGCCCCGGCGGAGAATGTTTGAGCCGTCACATTTCCAAACATTGGCGTGTCGTCTATACCAAACACTGTCAAACGGATTGTTCTTGAAATGCTCCTGATACTCCCGGCTTAAACAAGAAATGTCAAATGTGTTCAGGTCTATCAAATGAGAGACAAACTCTGTTGTTCTGTCGTCCTTGAGGACTTTGGCGAACATCTGCTTCAGGAGTTCATGGTCTATATTGTCGAAGAACTTCTTGAAATCAATTGTCAGGATATACCCTTTGTTTCCATGAAGCCGGTAGAACTGCTGAAGATGGGTTATTATCCTGTCTCTGTGGAATTGAACGCCCTTGCCTTTTACGGATGCCGAATTGTCATAGATCAGTTTCGGTGTAATTGCGGGCATAAGAATGTTGTCAATCAGGCTTCTTACGACAATCCGAGTGTCTACATCATAAGAACAGATGAGCCTTTCTTTGCCGCGCTCCCGAATAAGGAACTTTCCCACTCCTCCGAGAACAAGAGTGTTGTTTATGAGTCCTTCGCGGATACGGGCCAAATGGAAGACTATATCTTCTGCGTATCTCTGAGTTCTCTCTTTCCAAGAGGAGACGGATTGGATTTCAAGCCAAGCGCGATATAGATTGTCAGTGTCGTAAATCTTTTCGTACATGTTCCGTTTAAAGATGGGGGTACTGGCCGTAGCCAACCCCCTGTTTCAGTTTGCCAAAATAGGCGGGGCAATTGTTCCTTCCGTGTCTAGTGGCAGAACCTTCTTGTTCTGTCGTAACAAAGAATCGCGGGCAGATGCCATTGGAGTTGGTCGCCGTGTTGTTGTTCGCATTCCCGTTGTTGTTGATATTGGCGAAATTGGAACCCGTCACAACATCGCGGAGCCAAAAGTTGAACGAGCGTCTAACAAGAACCCCTTTTATAGTCAGATTTTCTAACCCCCTTCAGAAGATTGATTTCGGCCTTCAGTTTCTTCGCGATTATGTCAAACTGACCGAGAGTAATGTCTTTCTTTGTGCAGTACATAATGTCGTGAAGTTTATCTTTTAAGGCATTACAGTAACCTATTGCCTTGTCCCAGTTTGTTCGCCTCATCGCCCACTCTTCAGGGATTAAAGCATAGGTAGAGTTGGCGAGTTCAATATGAATTCCGATATTATCGAGAATCTTCATGATTGAGTCTCGCCAGTTGTCAATGAGCCAAGCCGGGTATTTGTCAACTATGTTGGAGCGCGCCCCCAACTCGTTCATCAGGGACTCATATTTCTCTTTCTGATCATCAGTCATTTCATAGATTTCCTCCATGAGAGCAACATCGTATTTGCGCTTCTTTAAGCCAAAGTCTCTCATAAGGAGAAGTTCAACCTCTGAACGCAGACGATGAAAGTTGTCGAGAAATTCCACTTTTGATTCATTCCTGTCTTTTACTCTTACTGACATATCCACCTTTACCCACCCCGCGAGGGGGTGGGAGATTTCAGATTATTTGATAAGGAAGCGCGGGCAGATGCCAACGGAGTTGGTCGCCGAGTGGATGTCCGCACGCCCGTCGCTGAGGATAATGGCGAAACGGGAACCCGTCACAACATCGCGGAGCCAAAAGTAGAACGAGCGGTTGCTTATCATATCAGGGCGAAGCCTGAACAGAGGCAACTGACCTCTACTAGACATTCCTCCGTCGTATCCGCTTGAAGACCATACGATTGAACCATAAGCCTCAACCTCGGAGAGCAGTGTTGCGTAAACAGTCGCCCAATCCCAGTTTGTTGCCGCACCACTTGCATCGCCCATGCGGTTGTAGTGAGAACTGTCGTTTGCCTTTGAAACCAGTTCTGATGATGTCAGAAGATTGCTTCCGAAGATTGCAGACAGACCTACCTGAACATCTCCACCTGATAACATGTCCTGACAGGGTTTTGATGAATAATATCCACCCGTGAAGGGAACACTGTCATACATCTTGCTTGAATACATGGCGACAATCTGTGAGCCGTCAGAATTGCAAGGCAGAAGAACGACATGGTGTGAAGACACCTCGGTTGAGCCAACCTTCTTCCTGAGATCAAATCCGGCAATAACCCAGTATCTGCTCTGTGTGTCACCGGCAATGGTGGCACTTCCTGTGGCGAAATAGTCTCCGACAAAGAGGTCTTCAAACAGAGCGAATCCGTCTGTTCCCTGAATTCTCTTATGCAGAGTTCCGTCAGTCCAATACGCCGTGATGTCCTTTCCTCTGTAAAGAGAGTTGTGGAATCCGGCATTTGCGCGAAGTGATGTCTCAATTGCGCCGATGCGCTTTACATCAATCTTCCTCGTTCCCGCAGATTTCTCGATGACAAGAAGGTCTCCGTCCTCAAAATCTGTGGCCTCAAGATAGTCGGTAATGTACTTACCCATTTTGTTTCCTCCTTATGAAACAAGACCAAGTTCTTTCAAATACTTGTTGATATCATTCTTAATGACAGAGACTGTTTTCTCTCCTGAGATCAGATACTCTCCGTCAGAACCTACAATTCCCTCGCCGTCTGAATCGAGGATGAATTCAGCCTCTGCTCTTCCACTGACAAGAGCGTGTTTGAGGTTGACTATTATCTCCATCAACTCTGCAACGCCGACAGTTCTCCATTTGCCTGAATCGAAAGGCTCTGCCGTTGTGACAGGAGTGATGCATCTATAAAGGGAATTTGCCTGAATGCAGTATTCCCCAACGCAGTATGTCCTCTCTTCGTATGGGCCGGCTCCCGAAAGGGCAACAGTGTCAACAAGATATGACGCGGCAAGATCGCAATAATGCTTTGCGTTGTTGTGATAGTACGGAGAGGACGCATCAACATCGGCTCCATTCTGCTTTCCTATGGCATAGCCTTCAGACTTCAGGGCCTGTGTAGTTGCATTGCTTGAAGAAGATGATGCAGAAGACTGGGATGATGCGGCGGCAGATGCACTGGCTCCGGCCTTTGCCGCATAGTGCTTTGCTGAATACTTGCCGGTCTCGACAGGAGAATCTTCATTCTTCTCTGCCCAATCCTTGGCCTTGCTCTCAGAGTTTGAGGCGTTGGTTGCGGATGTCGATGCAGATGATGCAGATGCTCCCGCTTTGGCGGCGTAGTGTTTGCCGGAGTATTTCCCGGTTTCAACAGGGGAGTCTTCGTCTTTGTTTGCCCATTCTTTCGCTTTATCTCTTGCACTTTCTGCCGCACTCTGTGCGCTCTGCGCGGCGGTCTTTGAGTTTCCGGCGGCGGTTGCGCTATTGCCCGCACTGGTTGCACTGTTTCCCGCACTTGTAGCAGAAGACGCGGCGGAGTTCGCGCTTGTGATTGCCTTTGTGGCATAGTGTTTTGCTGAATACTTGCCCGGTTCCACGGGGACATCCTCGTCCTCTACTGCCCACTTTTCTGCCTTCGCTTCGCTTGCGGCGGCGGCGGCTTTTGATGCGGCGGCATCTGTGGCATCCGAGTGAACCTGAGATACTTCTGAGTCAAACTGGGCAAGGTCTCTGACGACACCTACATCTCCGCTTGAATCAAATCCAAGTATTGTTCCTGATCCCGAACCTTGCCTTGCAGTTCTACCGGGAAGGGTTATGTCCGAACCGGCCTCGTCGACAGGAGTCTTGATGGCGCGGGACAAGGCCTCTTCCTGTTGCTGAATCTGTCCTACGACCTGATCAAAGGTTTCCTCGATGGTCTCTGCGTCAATGACATCTCCGTTGCGGAAGTCGGTCAACTGTTTGAGAGGCATTTCGCGAGTGATGGTGAGTTTTGTACTTCCTGTCCATCCAGTGATACGGGTCAATGTTCCACTGTTTCCGTTGGGTGTAGAGACAGAATAGTCTGTATCCTCAACAAGAGTGGAGATTGAGCCGTCTGACAGTGTGAGGTAGACAACTATTTCGTCTTTTGCCCAATACGGGAACGGAATCGAGTATGAGGCAAGAGGAGTGGTTATTGTGTACCTGACTACATTGCTTGTGTTATTAAGCATCTTTTACTCCTTATTCAAAAATTTTATCTGTGCCTTCCCCAATGGAAGTACCGAACATATAGAAGGGGTTGCCATTCTCAACAGAATCAACGGCCCTCTTGATAGGCGTAGTGGGAACCCCGGCGGCCTTGGCGGAATCTACGACCAAATCCCAAGCCTCTTTCCCGACCTTTGCCCAGTAGTCGTCCTCTGTGTTTGCGAACGAACGGGCAAAATCTCCGATTGCGCCGGGAAGAGAAATCAGATCGCCTTTGGAATAGGTCTCTCCGATTGCGCTTCCGAAGATAGGAACAGAGTATGTTGCTATCTGAGAAATAATGCTCTGCCATACTTTCTTCCTTCTTTTTTCTTTGTCGTCTTCAAGGAATGCTCCACTCAAGGCAACCATTGCACCGGCACTAAGGGCGATGTTTGCCGCAGTTCCGATGAACTTGCGAACATTGTGCGTCTTTGCAAAGTACGGGAGGTCAAACCACAACTGGTTCATGACATTCATGATTTGGTTGGTGAACATGATCATTGCTCTTACAAAGGGAGAACTGTTCCTCTGAAGTTCGGAAAGATTCACTGCTCCGCTTGTAGGCTGAGTCTCATTTATCAACTGTGATGCCTTGAACACTGCCTCATCCTCGGTCAGGCCGTTGTGAATCCCGGTCTCATAGGCGGCAAGCCACATCTGAGAGACAACTGCCTTGTCAACAAACTGTGTCGGTTTCATCAGGATGTTTGCCGTCTTGGAGAGAACATTCTCTGCAAGTCCTAACTCGGTGTAGTTCCTGAAGTTTGACAGTTCCTGATCTATGACCCTGTTCTTGATGTCGGTTGTCTTGGAGTTGATGAACTCAAGGGTTGCCTTCCTGTCAGAGATGAGCCTCTGACCGGCGGTGACGAATTCAGTAAAGCCGATGTCACCCCGTAGGGCGGATGCAATTGACGGGGCCTGTTTGATTATTGTCATGAAGTTTCCCGCAAGAGATGCAACTGCGTAGTTTGAGAGAGCCTTTGAGTAGAGTTTCTCGATATCTGTCATCATCTGATTCGGACGGGCGACATCGTTCACATAGGTTTGTAGTGTTTTCTTTGCCTGACTTCCAAACTTCTGAGACACTACACTTCCCATGCCGCCAAAGTTGTCATTCAACTGATAGTTTGAATCCCTGACCCAACCGGCCCAAGCGATAAAGTGTTCCTGTCTTGCAACCTGTGCGAGATAGGTTTTTGACACATCCAAGTCGAGAGGATATGTGGCATGTTCGTCAATCTCCTTGGTCATGCCTTTGTCGGTATAGGCAACGGGGTTTCCCTGAGGGCCTTGGAGAAGGTCTGTCGAACCCTGATAGTTTGTACCATCTGCAACGAATGTGAAGTAGCGGTTTCTTCTGCCCAACTGTCTGTTGTAGACAGTTCTGTAAACCTCATTCATTCTTTCCCATGTTGCATCGCCGCCCAGTTCGTCAATCAGATAATCTCCCCAAGCCTTATCGTTGTCGGAAAGTTTGTCGATGATCTGATTCATCTGAACGCCGTCCATTCCCATCTGATTACCACCAACTGCGCCCAGTTTCCTTGCGGAGATAATGTTCTGCGAGTAGACATAGACTCCGATTGCCTGACCACGGGTGAGAGAGATTGTCTCTCCGTCCCCGTTTGCCCGGTATGTGGCGAAGTTTTTCTCTGAGAGATGTTTCTCTGTTATCCCCAGTTCTTTCGCTTTTGCCTTGTAGGCTTCAAATCTGCGGTCTTCGTTGGCCTTCTCAAGTTGATAGTTCCACCAAGCCTGACGGACAAAGCGGTTGTAGACAATCCCTTCTGAATCACTGTCAAGTTGACGGGCAAGTCTCTGCGGCTTGATTATTGCGTCCTTGATGGTGTTCTTCATCTTGGCGAGGCCTTTCTTGTGGGCGTTATCATAGGACTCCTGAACCCGCTTCATCTGTTCTGTCAGTTCGCGGATGTTCATCTGTCCGTCTCTCAAGGCTCCGTCCACCCCGTAGGTCTGTTTGTAATACTCATAGGTCTCGTTGTTCAGGCGGGCCTTTCTTGCGTAGTCCCTATACTCCTTTGCCTGACGGGCATCGTTGCGGATCATGACGGCGGCCTCTGCGAGAGACTGGAGTTCTGAATCACTCCAGTCCGAAAGAGGTCTGCCCAAAGAGATTGCGTTATACAGTTCGTCTGAAATGTACGACAGAAGTTCTGACGGCATCTCCAACAGAGCGGCGAATCTGTCGCCCTTGGCTATTCTGTTCAGGAATGTGAGAGAGTCTGCGAAGTCAACAAGTTCTGTATCGGGGTTGAAGGTTGTCCACTTCTTGAGATTGTTTACCAACTTCTTTCGGTTGATTCTGTTAATCTGTGCCTCAAGTCTTCTCCTTGCAGTGTCAAGTTTGCTATTCAGAGAATCGACTTCCTTCCTTGCCTCGGATGCCTGTTTTCTATATTCGTCTCTTCTTGCCCTTACTGATTCAAGGGTTTTGTTCAGAATCTTGTTTTCGCTCTTGGAGTCTTTGAGAAGATTGCTCAGTTCCTCGGCCTCCTTCTCGGCGTTCTTGAACTGTCTCCACTGATAGTCTGCGTTGGCCTTTGCTCTTGTGACCTGTTTCTCCAAGTCAGAGACTTTGCCCTGAAGTTCTTTCTTTGTTTCTTCAAGAGCCTCTTTCTCAAGTTTGAGTTCCTTGGATTCTTCGGGAGTCATCTGAGCGTTCAGGTATTCTTCTCTTTCGGTTTCCTGTTTCTCGGCAAGGCGGAACTGTTCGTCCATCATGTCGCCCAGTCCCTGATAGAACAATGTTGCCTCAAGTGAGATTCCGTGCTGAGAATACGGGTGTTTCAGGGTGTCTACTCTCTCTTCTGCGAGCATGACTTTATCCAAGGCCTCTCTGTAAGGTCTCGGATTCTTGGCGATCATCTCTCTGACCTGTGCAATCTGTTCCTGTGAGGAGTCTTTGTTCAGTCTGAGAAGTTTTGTGGACACGCCGGGGAATGCGCCCCAAACATTGGATATTGCCTGATAGGGCCTTTCTTCTACAAAATCTCCGCCCTGTCTCAGGTCAAATGAATTGACCTTCCTGATTCTTGTTCTGACATCAGTGTAGTTTGCAAGCCTCTTGGCAAGGTTGAGAATCTGTGCATCTGTTCTCGCGTACTGTGCGGCAAACTTCCTATCTCTTGCAGTCGGGGTTTCCTGAGCCTGTTGAGCATAGTTGAAAATCTTCTTCCAAAAATAGGATTCTTCATCCCTGTTGAAGTCGATTCCTTCCTCTTTTGCCATCTCTTCAACGGCATCGAGATACATGTTCTCGTCAAGAACCGGGGTGTAGTCGTCCTCGTTGGGAGTGCTTGCAATTTCCTCCGCGCGAGTAAATGCCTTTCGGGCGAGGTCTGCGGATGCGGCAAACTTCTTCCTAAACTCCAGTTCTTCGTCTGCCCAGTCTTCCCCGGCATACTCCTCAAGAATCTTGGTCGGGACTATGAAGCCGTAGAAAGTGGCATTCTGAACATCAGTTTTTCTCTGATCAAGAATCTCTTTCTTTTTGGTATCGGACAACTGAAACAGTCTGCTCTTGTTTCTACTGTTGATTTGTCTGAGATACTCTGCTAATATGTAATCGAGACGGCGGTCTTGTTCCCCCCGGTCAATATCCGGGACAGGTTCAAGGTTGCCGTTTATTTCTTTATACAGTTCAATATCGCTTACAAATGCAGAATGCAGTACGCGCTTGTTATCGTTTCCAGTGTTGTCGTTGCTCTCCCTTACAGTGAAACGAATATAATATTTCCCTTTGTTCTCTCCTTCTTGAATTGAAAACTTATTGAGATAGTCATGAACACCGAGGATGCTATTGCGCGCACTATGATACGGAGTAGTTGTTTCGTCTCGGAACCCGATATATTCTGCTTTTTCGTACAGTTCTCTGAGGCTCTGAACTATTGTGGACATGTCAAATCCGCCATGCCCGAAAAGTTTGCCAACAGTTGTCGGAGAGAAAGTCGCCTCTTGCCCATCACTCAGATTCTTCACTTTCTTCAGTGTTCTGAAAATTGCCTTCGCTTCAGGTTTTGTCATAGGTTTTGAAGGGACTACTTCCTGAGGGTTTTCATTATTCACAAGGTCTAAGATTCTTTTGTCTCTTATTTCTCTTTCTGTCGGGTTCTTCAACTGATAGAGAACATTCGGATTGTCAGAATTGAATGTGCTTACATTGCTTGTGGCAGATTTAATCTGAGTTGAGTTGAATGCAATGTACTCTTCGTCTTCGTTGTTGACTCCATCATAACCGGCGGCAATCAACTGTTCTCTTGCCTTTGTTCCGGCGTAATTCTGACCCTTGAAATCCTTCAGTGCTTTATAGCCGGTAGACTCGTTTGCGGGTTTTCTGATGTTCAGGAAGAAGGCCCTGACATTTGTTCCATAGCCTTTGGCATCGAGTTCCCAAGGAGAGAAGAAGTTGCCCTGAATGTCCATGTTTGCGCGAGACTTTGATGCATCAAAGACATCAAAGGTCTCCATAGAACCATGATAGACAACCTTTGGTTCTCCGTTCTCATCTATTATTTTTGAAGCGTTCTGCGGGTCGTTCTCCCAGTCTCCAAACCATGCTTTGAATGCCGGAGTTCTGACAAGAACATACTGCCTTTCTGTGAGGTTGCTGATTTTGCCGTTTGGCGCCAACCAATGTTCCCCGTCCCAGTTGGCGGGGTTGTTTTTAAGTTTCTCCAGTGTGGTTTTATAGATGCTCTCAACGCTATCAGATAACTGAAACAATCTTCCACTTTCACTGGATTCGACAGATGAGGGGTTACGAAGCATGTTGTCAAAGTCTGCCTTGACATCGGGGTCGAAGTTGTCCCCATACTCATCGACAATGGACTTGAGGAACTGTTTCATCTGAGAGAAGATTGACCTTGCCTCTTCTGTCGGGGCGACTCCTGTTGCGAGATACTGAAGGAACTCATCTACGAATTTTTCCTCGTTGGGAGAGACAAACGCAAAGGCATCGTCATAATTGTCGAAGACCCGATCTCCGACAGTATACTTTCCGTTGGCCTGTTTGATGTCCTCGACCCACATTGCACCGACTGTGCCGCCATATCTCTTGGCAAAAGAAGAAAGGGTTTTCTCATCGGACAATGCCCTGACGACATGGCCTATCTCATGGGGAAGGGTTGTTGTGTCGGCGTTCTTGTTTACATTGATGTTGAAGAATGTTCCGCCATCCTTGAGTTCTCGATCCATATAGCCTTTGAACTCTTGGCCCTTGTCGTTGACAGTCTCCTCAATGAAGTTAATTCCTATCTTCTTGTCAATCAAAGTGTCCGAAGGAATGCCGAGCATCCTTGAGGCGACAAGAACAGACTCTGTGCCGGAATTGACAAGGCCGGGAGAGGCATTCTTTCCGAGCATGTTCTTGATTCCTTCACGGACATAGTTTCTCTCTTCCTCCTGAAGAAAGGCCTCTTCGGACAACTGTGCGCCTCTGAATCTTACTTTCTCGTCATAGCCTTCCGAGAAGGGAATGTTTGTCTCCCTGTTCTGACTTGTGGCCTGTTCCTTGGTCATGAATGATATCTGCTCGTTGTTTCCGTCCTTGTCAGTGAATGTCAGGCGGTATGTGCCGTCATTTTCCTTGACGACTGATGTTGCAGTATCTCTGATTGAAGAAAGTGTCTCTGTGAGCGATTTTTCATCGGAGAAGACAACTGAATCTTCACTGACTTCCGCACCTTCCACTGACGAAGCAAGGAAGTTCGCCATGCCGGTTGATTCGACAGACTGTTCGGCTTTTATCTGAGAGGCCTGATTCTGTGTCTGTTCCCAAATGGAGGTCATTGCGGATTCAAATTTATCCTTGGCAACAAAGTCAGGGGCGACCTCTTCGGCCTTCTTGACGAACTCCTCCACGGACGGGGTGGTTGCGGCAAGATGTTTGAGTTCTGTCGCCTTCCTGATTGTGTTGGAAGTGGAGGTTACGGATTCGCCTACGCCTGTGATCACTGCGGCAAGTGCGCCCTCTATGCCGGCTGACAGGGCCTCTTTGTTGATGTCCTCGATTGAATATGGAGCGTCCATTTCGCTGAGAGTGTAGGCCATGTTGTCGAAGACCATCTCTGTAATCTGCTGAGACCACTCTTCAGTAAACTCTGATGCAAGGTTCACCCCGTACCCGATTCCAAATGTGGCGGCCTTGGATGCCATGCTTGCAACCTTGTCCATTCCTCCGTTGATAAACATGTTCTCAACGATTCTTCTTGAGAGCGCAGAGGTTCCACCGGCAACGCCTTTGGCGAGACGGGATTCAATACCGAGATATGCTTCAATTGCGGCCTGAATGTCCGCCGACAGTTCGCTTGTCCATTCTGCGGCAGTCGGGTCAACGCCCGCCTTAATCAGGTCGTAATACTTTGAATACTTGGTCAACTGTCTGCCTTTGAGAAATCCGCCGGCGGCAGTGATTGCCGTTGCAAGCGGGCCTGTCAGGCCGAGAGTTGATGTGACAAGTCCTCCGAGATACTGAGATGCGAGAGAGGCACCCAACACATTGATTGAGTAGGCCGCACTGTTTCCCGCCGCCTTGAGTATGCGGGTGACGATGTTGCGCGGCATGTAGTCTCTCAGGCTTTCAATCTGCTCATCCAATGCCTGAATCTGCGCCTCAATCTCTGATGTGTCCTGACCTTTTCTGTAAAGGTCGTGAAACTTCTCTGCCAGTTCTGCGCGGTCAACAGTGAGACTTCCGATTTTCATTGAGTTCAGAACTGCTCTCGTTCCTGTCTGTGTGAAGTTCGGCTTTGCACCCAACTGGTATTCTGTCAGAGCGTCGAGACTGTTTATCGTTGCTGAAAGAGGAAGATCATACTGTCTTGAGAAGGCAATGGCCTGACTCCACATTTCCTTGACCTGAGAAGGGTCTTCTCCATTGTCTATGGCATCGGTCATGGCCTGTGTCACAACCTTACTCTCTTCAGGTGTCAGATAGTACGGGGTGTCAAGAACATTCCTCTGCTCCTCGACTTTGGCCTCAATCTGCTTCATTAAAGGGGTTCTGTAATCCTTCTGAACTACGGGAGCCTGTTTGATTGCCTTGGTTGGTTCGGCAGACTCTACTACCGGCTCAACTACGGGAGCATTGGACGGAACCTTCAGTTCATCTTCCTGATTCATTGAATTGAGATGTTCGTAAAGGTTCATTTATTGCCTCCTGTTGAAAGTGCTTTTTCATAGGCCTCTTTCTCTGACATGCCCTGTTTCAGGAATGCCGAATATGCATACTTTTGAGGAACTGTGAGTTTCTGAATCATTTCTGAGGAAACTTCATGCTCTGTGACATATCTCTGTGCCTGACTTCCGTAGTAACCTGAGGCGACTCTCTGCTTTGCGGCATCTTCGTTGTTTTTCTGATCTACTTCCTTGCCATGCTTTGTGACATTGCTTGAAGAGGTGCCGGCAGAAGTCTCAACTACTCCATTTGTGGAAGGCTTGACCGGGTTGTCGCTGATTTCGTACCCATCCTTTGTGATGGTTATTCTATGAACTTCATTTGTTTCAGGATTGATGCAGAGAGTGTCGCCATTACTGGTTTCAAAGTAAGGAATGGCCTCAACAGTATTGCCATATCTGACGGGGTGGTATTCGACAACATCAAATCCCATCTCGTTCAGTTCGTCCTTGTAATATGCGGCAACGCTCTCAAAGTTCTTCTTGGCCTGATCAGACACCCAAACATCTTCGTTCCTTGACTGGTCATAATAGACCGGCGAGGACTCTGAGAAGGACTTCAAAAGTTCCTGTGCGCTCTTGTTCTGAGATGCGGTCTGATCTACACCTGTGACCATTGCGTTCGCATCGAGGTATTTGGCGATATAGGTGTTCTTGACCTTGTTCATCTTGGCATCGAGTTCAGACGGGGAAAGATTTTCACAATCTTTGAATATGTCTGCCAGTGAGCCTTCCGCCCAAAGGTATGCAGACTGATACGCGCTCCTCTGCTCCTCGTCCATGTCTGCCATCTTCTTGACATCAATCCTTGAGAGCCAATCAGAATCAAAGGAATCCCAAAACCTGTTCACAGACTCTTTGTGTACGGCGGGAACCTTCTGAGTGATTATCTTGTTGATAAACTCGTCACACGCCTGAAATGCCCCCATATTATCTCCGACGGACTCCATGTAGGCATGAATGCTATCAATGGCATACTGGCCTGATATCTTGCCGGCATTCCACTGATTGAAGTAGGTCTCTCCGACTGCCTTTGCAGTGGCAGTAACAGTCTTTTCGCCCGTCGCAACTGCGCTCTGAATCTTGCCGTCAATCTTATCCATGTATGTCTCATAGAGAGGCTTCGCATCTTCAACGAACAGGCCCTTGTTGTTCTCCAAGTCCTTTTTGATTTCTTCAAGTCTTTCTTTGGAGGCATAATCAAGTTCATTGGCATACTGGCTGAACCAGTTGGTACATTCCTCTGCCTGAACCTTGGCGATTCCGTCCTTGACGGCCTTTCTGTTGGACGCTGACAGTTCCTCGTTGTCAGAGGCCTTGTAGATATCTGAATAGTTCATTCCCGCCTGACGGCTCGTCCTTGCGTTCTTTTCCGAGGCGTTTGTCAGGTCTGAGACAGTCTTCTTCTCAATGTTGCGGGCATAATCTGCAAGAGAATCTTTTTGATCTCTGCTCAGTGTCACAGGAACGCCCGTGTTGTAGTTTCCTGATTCAATATACTTGATTGCCGCATCTGCGCCCTCTGTTGAGGCTATCTGATAGACAGTCTCCTTTGTGGCCCCGATTCCATAGTCTGCGCCGTACTGGATGACAAGGCTCTGTTTGGTGGCATTGTCCACCGGGAGAGCGGCAATTGTTTCCTGAACGAATCTGAAATCCCTTTGTGATATGGCAGTGTTCAGGGCATTGTTCAGAGTTTGTGTACTTGCTTCATTGGCAAGAACTGCTCCATTCTTGGCGGCCTTAATCAAAACCGACTCATCTGCCGCATTGGCAACACCTGTCATGTACTGCGCCGCCCAGTCTTTTACAGACTTGGAGATTCCCTCGCGGGAATTCACATCATCAAGCCATGTATTCATGTATGACTGGATTTCATCTGAGAAGTGAACTTTTCCGTCATCACCGACAAAGGTTGTTCCATCGTTTATTGAGTTCTCAAGAAGAGTGTTGAAGTATTCTGCCTTGCTCTGAAGTTCTTCAGTCATTGTGGCTTTCTGTCCTTTGTCCTGAAGTTCCTTTGCTTCGTTTACCACCTTTGTTATCTTTGTTGCAGAGTCCATGGCGGTATAAAAAAGGTTCTCTGTTCTTTGTGCTTTATAGAGATTGCGATTCGCCACTGCCATTTTCGACTGGCCTTCATTTGCCACTGCATTCTTGAGTCCACTATAATCAGCCATTGAGATGTTCATCAGCGCGCCTCCTTATATGAAGAAGAAGTCTTCCTTGAGTTTTTCATATCTTCCAATGGACTCTTCGTTTGTCGCGATTGCTCTCTTATTAAGATTGATTGTTTCTTCAAGGTCTCTTCTGCTCTTTTGGAGAGAAGTTATGGTAGCAATGAGTTCCGTTTCATAGATTCCATAGTTCTTATTGTCAAGACCTCTCAAATCGGATGTATCGGTTGATGAGAAGGCTTTTGCAACGGCTTTCTCAACTTCACCCGAATTGAGTACCATATCTTCTCCGGCATAGGAAATGACGCGATTTTTGGCCTGTTGGGAAATAAGTTGTGCAGTAATGCCTCCGCGCTCCTGTGCGGCAAGATTTGCATCTGTAAGACCCCAGTTCTCTTTTCTTGCTTTGAGTTCCGCCTCTCCCTCGTCCTGAGCGGTCATAAGTGCAGACTTGTACTGATTTCCCCAAGTGTTAAGAGCGGTTGTAAGAGAAGAATTCTGAGCGGCAAGAGTCTCGTTCTCTGTTTCAAGGGAGGCGATTGCGGCATTATACTGTTCGTTCTGCGCTACTTCTTCTTTTTTCTGTTTAACACCTCCGACAGTTCCCCCGACTGCGGCTCCTCCTATTCCGCCTATAATCGCACCGACCGGGCCTCCGATTAAGAACCCAAGAAATGCTCCGCTTGCACCTCCACTGAGACCTCCTTCAACGATGCCTGAGGCAAATATCGGAATAGCAATAAAGAGAAGTATTATTATTATTGAAATAATCTTTTTCATTCTGTGGCTCCTTATGTTTCCAGTAGTTCTATCTTTTCCTTGAGCGCAAGAATGTTCAGAGGGGTCGGATAGTCTGACAACACATAGAGTGTTGCGTTCGTTATGTTCGGGGACTGGATGTCCGCTACAAAGTCTTCATCTACAAGAGAGATTGTCTCTCCGTATTCGTGTGTTCCGTATTTGGACGAGAGGAGTTCTCTCATCTTTGAGGTGTCGTCATGCTGAAGACCGACAAAGCCTCCGAACGACTGATAAACTCTCAGGGTGACGGACTTGAGCCTTCTCTTATTGCCAAAGGATGACTGTCCGTTTGTCGGTTGCTCCTGAGAAAGGAAACCGGCGAGGGATTCAAAGGAAAGTCCTATCTCGCAGTCGCTGACCTCTCTGTCCAGTGTCACATTGCCCGAATCGTCCACAACCACTTCAGGAAGGATTGCTCCGTCTGCTATTACGGAAACAGTCTTTCCCGCCATGAGTGTCGTGTAGGCAAAGGTGTCTGTGGGCGTTCCCGAAGATCTTGAGATTCTCATGTCCAAATAGACCTTGGATTCGCTCTCATCGAAGATGTCGTCCATCTCAAGGGTCTCAATGTGATATGAGGATTCAGTCTGCATGACCATATACAGAATGTCCCTTCCGTCTTCACCGGGAACGGATGCAAGGTTGCAAGGGGTTCTGTCTGTGAATGTGTGTTTTGCCCACCCTGTCATGAAACTTCCTGAAGAGTTGTCGATTGTGCATGAGAGCATGGTTCCATCATTGAGAAGAACCCATATAATCGGGTCGGGCATGAATGTTATTGCGAAGTCTTTGATGCCGGCAGAGAACAGATGTGAGGAGTTGGTTGTAATGCTCTTTGACACATACTGCTCTGAGTCTGAATCGTAGACCATGATATGCATTGTCTTTCCACTGACACCGGCATAGACGACATAGTTCTTCAATCCCTTTGCCGGGATGTTTGCAGAACCTTCTCTGAGTGTCGGCGAGATGTCGAAGTCAGTCGGAGTGACCGCCACTCCGTTGTCTGAGAATATGATTGTAGATGAACCGACAAGGAACCTCTGAGAATTGAGGAACCACCTTGCCTGAGACAATTCGTTGTCTTCCACTTCAAGCGCACATGAGGCTATCACAAGGCCTCCGTCAAGGAAGTTGAAGTCTGTGTATCTGTCGGGGTTCACTGAGGTGTAGTCAGGAGACCGGGAGGCAAATATGGCGTTCGGAAGGTTCTTTGTTCCTCCGAACAAGAGTCTTCCGCCTTTGAAACCGACACAAGACGGATAGTCTCCCGAAGATGAGAATGTCACATCGCCGGAGAATGTAGGTTCGGCAACAGTGATTGTGAACGGGTATGATCCTGAGACAGTGACTGTGACCGGCTTCATCAGTGCGTTCACAAGCCAAATCACGCCCTTGTTCACACAGTATCTGATGTTCTCCAAGTCATCTGTGAAGTTCAGTTTTGCATCGCTTGCCGTTGTTGCGTTTGAAGGGTCTGAGACATCCCATACCCTTGCCTTGCCTTTGGTTATCTCACACACAAGGGAGTTGGAGTCCACTGTCATCGGGACGATGATTGAAAGAGCCTGATTGACAGTCTCCATCAGATACTTGGTTCCCGGTCTGCGTCTGAGTCCCGAAGGAGTCATCGGCATGAAGTTCTTGCATGTGTCAAGACCAGTCCGATAAAACTCGGAGTTGGATTTTCCTTTCCACAGAGGAGACAGTTCCCCTGAAGGAAAGTTGTTCTGAAGGATGTCATAACTGCTCATCTGTAATCATCCTCTGTGTATTCGGTTATGTCTTCCTCGCCCTGTGTGTCTTCTCTTTCTGCGAGAAGGAGTGCGCTTTGGAACTCGTTGTTCAACTGGGAGAGGAGTGTTGAATTGCTTGTCGTTGTCTGAACGATGTTGTAGGCAAGCCTTATGGTGATGAGTTCCCTCACTGACGGAATCAGATCAAGAGGCTCTTCAGGAAGTTTGAGATAAACAAGATTGCAATACTCACTATCTGTGACAATCTTGCCCGCTTCTCTCTTCCATTCTGCATTCCCGGTGTCGACCTCAACGATTCTTGCGAAGTCTGTCGGAAGCGGAAAGGCATGGGTGAAACCGAACTCAGGAACATCGACACTGGGGGCCAGTGAGATTCTGTGTGTCATACAACGCCAAGGATAGAGAGCGGCGACACTTTCGACTGCCTCAGGAAGAAGGGCATTGATGTAGTTTACATTGTCTGCTCCCTCCGTGAAGTTCTCTATCTGCTGATTGCCTGTCTTTACTAATGCTCTGTTGGCAATGTCGAGCCAGTTCCTTGAGTAAATCATCTTTCACCTCTCACTTGACGGCTTTTCTTTCCTCGACTACGGGAGTCTCCGCAACGAGAACTTCCTTCTTCTTGGGGAAGAATGTGAAGTGTTTGTCAAAGCCTGTTGCCTTGAATCTCTCTCTGTCTTCTTTTGAGATGTCGTACTCGTTACCTTCTTCAAACTTGATTCCCTTTGTTGAATCGAAACATGTATTTTTGCAAACTGCTTTCATTTGGATTCCTCCGAAAAATAAAGGGTGCCACGGGGTGGTTTAGGCCCCGTGGCGGAACGATTAAGCACCGATTTCAATCTGTGCGGCAATCGTTGTGGCGGTAAAGGTGCTTGAAGAATCGGGATAAACACCGGCCTTCAGGAACCTCTTGTGTGTCCTCGGAACGGGAAGAGCGAACTTCTCGCCGGCCTTCAGTGTGACTGCGGCACCGGCGGCACAAGCCGTGTATGTGCCATTGACAGTTGCACACTCAAGGAGTTTGCAAACGATGGTATCTGCTGATGCCATGTCTGTTGCGGGGACGAACACTACATTAACCTGATCGCCCTGTCCGGCCTTGCGGACTGCGCCCATGTCGATGATATCTGCGGCATAGGCCTCGGTCTGCTTGGTTGCGGCAGAGATGTTACCGAATTTCAGAAGTACATCTTTCATTCTCGGTTCCTCCTATTAACTAAGTGCTGACTCTGTGTCGAGGATTGCATCCATGCACAGAACTGGAATTCCGACACAGTATGTGACCGGGCCGAAACCTTCGACTTCCCTTCTTGAGAAGGCAATGTTTGCCTTGTCGAGGAGAGAGTTCTCAATCTGTGCCATGACAGTTGAGTTGACGAGCCATGTGGCATACTTACCCTTGTGGGGAAGTGTGTTCTTCATCTCGACTGCGATCTTGGAATCGAAGAGATTTGAAGAGCCGCTTGTCTCAATGTTTGCCATACGGAGGAGGCACTTCTCGTTGTAGATGTGCAGACCTGACTTGATTGCGAAGAATCTGAGCCATGCGAACATCTCGCCCGCGTTGTCGGCGGACTTGACCAACTGGCGACCCCTGTCTTCGTTGATGAAGCCGGGTGTTGCGGCGTTGGGATAACGGAAATTGACTCCGTGTTCGCCCCACTCAACGAGCCATGCGGATGTGACATCTGAACCACTTCCACCGGCTGACCATACTCTCTTTGTCTCAAGAGCGGGTCTGAGGTTTGCAAATCCCTTGAAGTCTCCCTTTCCGTAGATGACCATGCTCATGTACTCGTTCATGAAGCCTTCTGCGTTCATGAGGTCTTCAGAGTTTCTCACTGCCTCAGGGTTCTCTGAATCGCTGAGAAGTTTCTCGTCAATCTTTGAGAGTCCTTCGTAGTCGAGAATCTGCATGATCTCAACATCGGCCTGTGAACTGAGAGTCGGGATTGCTCCGTTGACATCTACCAGTCCGCCCTTTCCGAGTGCCTTAGCCTTCACATACTTGTGGATTGAGCCATTTGAGGAAGGATACCAAGGTGCGACTTTGAGGATTTCATTTGTCTCCTCAAGTTCAGCAAGGATGCCCCTACTGCCGTCATACAATGCTCTTTTCTGAGCCTCTGCGAGGTTCAGATGTGAATTTGAAAGAATTGTTGCCATCTTTCTTCTCCTATTTTTTTCTCTGAACCCTTCTTACAGTCCGTCCCTTCCGTTCACCATGTCGTGCCATGAGCGAAGACCCGTGAACTTTCGGAACTCCCTTTTTGTTGGATTACTGTTCCTATTTCAACCGCAACGCGGCCTATTTCTTCTTTCGTGAATCACAGAACGCCTTGAACTGGTCGCCAATAGGCATCATGTGTTCGTTCTCTGCCGTCTTACCCTGTGTTCCGACAGTCTGTGCCGGGTCTGCCTTCGGGTCTGTCTTCGGGTCTGCCGGATTCGGTGCCGGGGTGGGATTTTCCTGTGCCGGCTTGTTTTCGTCTATGCTTGCAAGCAATTCATCGAATGATGTCATTTCCTACCTCCGTAAGCCTTCTTGAAGTCCTCTCCCTGTTGGAACATGCCACTATCCTTTTCTGTTGGGGCAGATGTTCCCATCACCCCGTTGGCCCTGATGCCCTTCTGATACTGGGCGGCCTTGTGGATGATTTCAGGGTTGTAGATCAGGCCGGTATCCTTGAAAGCCTTTCCGAGGCCTGACTGGCTGAAAAACTCCGATGCGAGAGACAGGTCTTCGTTCATCACTGCCTGTCTGTCTGCGTCAACCGGGTAGTCGTTCTTCAGGTAGGCACTGTGTCTCTCAGAGAAGGAACTCTTGAGTTTTTCAAAGGCCTTCTCGTTCATTGCTCTCTCTGTCATCAGATAAGCGAGGCATGACTTCCAAACCCTTTCGCCCTGAACTTTGGAAAGTCCGTTCTTGTAGAGAACTTCGTTTCTGAAGAAAGTCTTCAGTTCGGCAATCTCCTCAGGCTTGTAGGAACCATCAACAAGGTTATAGTCCTCTGACTTCTCAGGGACTCCGATCTTGTGGAAGAAGTCCTTGACCTGTTCAACTGTTGCGTCCTTGCCGGGGATGAACAACGCATCGTCCATCTTGGCCGACATCTCTGCGTAGGCCTTGGCAAGTTCGGAGACAGTCTTGTGTCCCTTTACTCTTTCCATGAGGTCTTTATTGCTTGCCGTCTCCTTGTCCAACTGGGAGTAATACTTCACATCCGAGTAAGACAGTGCTGACGGGTCAACCCCTGAAGGCTCAGCGGTCTTCGGGGCGTTCGGTTCCGCCGGTGTTGCCGTAGGCTCTCCCGAAGGTGTCGGTGTTGCCGGGGCCGGTTCTGCCGGAGCGGGATTCGGGGTGGTTGTAGGCTCGACTGTTGTTGTCGGGTCAATTGTTGGTTCAGGCATTATTTCTCTCCTTTGGCGGTCTTGATGATTCCGTCAATGTATCTTTGAAGGCCTTTGCCGCCGTCATAGACTCCCATCTTCATGAGAAGTTGGTTGGCAAATGCCGTCAGTTCAGGTCTTATAATCTGTGGGTCTGTTGCGAAGAATCCGAGGGTGTTGAGCATGTCCATTAGAACGATGTCTCCGTAGGGGTTGTGACAGAAGACCATCTGATATGCCTCCTGAAGGGCCTTGAAGTTCTTCTGCTCCTCTTCCAACTGTTTTGTGTAGTCTTCAATGTCAGGCATTCTCTCCTCCCATTGCTCCTATTGCGGAGTTCTCGCCGATATCCGATGAGAAGTCTTTGTAGGCCTTTCCGGCTTGCTGAAGGGCGTTCAGTCTTGCCTGTGCGATTGCGGCCTCCTGTTGGGCCTTAACCACTGTTTCGTAGTCCCTCTTTGCTCTTGAAGTGGGAACTACAATCTTTGAGTTGGTTCCAAAGTTCTTGGCAACATCGTCAATGAAGTTGTAGATGTCAATCTTGTACCTTGCCTCAGGGAAGACCTGAAGAAGGGCAAGTATCTGATTTGCATAGGCAATGTTCGGCTGATGCTTGGATGCTCTCTCCTGTGTCTTTGCCAACTGGCTGATGAAGTCTACCTTGACCTCTCCAAGGTCTTTTGTAACCTCTTCAAGGAGTTTGTCCTCGTCCTCGACAACTTCACCGGCCTCTTCTTTTCTCTGCCGCAGTTCCGCAACAGATGTTGAGAGAGCCTCACTGAACTCAGGAAGTCTTCCGTGAATGCCTTCGTTCATGAATGTCCATTCAATGACTGGCTCAAGGAACTCTGAACACATTCTTGAGAAGAAGGATGCCATGATGACTGACTTCTCCTCCTGAAGTCCGTTGGCCTCTGTTGCGGTCTTTCTCTGCTCAATGGTGGATGAGAGAATAAGGAAGTAGTCTGAGTAGTAGGCGGCTCTGATCTTCTTCTGAAGGTCTTCGATTATCGCCTGTGTCCAACTGAGGTCGTTGGTCGGTCTCATGACTGTGTAGTCCTCTCCGGGGCCAAGTTCCGTGAAACCATTCGGGGTGATGTTGACTTTCAGGCCCCTTGTCTTCTTGCCGTAGGGCCTTGCGGTAAGGCGAGAGAGTCTGAATCTGTCGTCACACAGTCCGTTGACCTGTTTGATGTCTGACAGTTTCTTCATACCCGGTGAATCAACTCCCCATGCTCCGCCGAAGAGCGCGCGGGAGAATCTCCACACTGCGAAAGGCTTGCGGGTGTACTCTTCTTCCTTAACTGTCTTGTCTGTCTTACCGACTTCCCAGTAGACGGAGATATAGTTCTTCTCCCCCTGAACTTGGTCTCTCATGCCGTATCTTGAACGAGGTGCGACATAGTTCACGAACTGGAACTTCTGCGTTGCATCCTTGCCGTTGCGGATTGAGTCAGAACAACTGTCCCCGAACTGCTCCATTGCCTCTTCCTGTGTGAGCCAAAACTCTCTGAACAGGACATCGACTTCATGAGCGGAGTTCTCCTGAATGTAACAGTCTCTTGGATGGAGAACCGAGTAGACAGGCTGACCTCTCTTGGGGTCTTCCTCCATCCACATGATGCCGGTTGCGAGATGGACAACAGAAAGGGTCATAGCAAGCGAAGCATCGTAGAATGACGCCTTGTTGAACTGCTTGTATATTCTGTCTTCTGATGCTTTCAGTGCGCCACCAAGAACGGATGACTTCTGATACTTCTCATTCTCAAAACTCAGAGAAAGCCACGGATTGTTTGAACCACAAGCATATCCCTGAATGCCGTTTGCCATCAGATCGCCCGCCTCATCTGCCGTTGAATCGAGAATCGGCTTGGTGTCTGCCAGTTGCTCGTTGGTTGAGTCGTTATCCCAGTTTGAGAACGAGATGCCCAAATACGGGGCAAGTTCCTTCCATTTGCTGAGATATATCTGTCTTTCCACTTCAAGCGAGTCTTTTATCTTTCCGAGTTTTGCAAGATGTTCTTTATCCATGTCATATCTCCAACGGGTTCCAGTCCGTTTCGTCCTTTTCGTTTGAGAACTTCCTGACCATTGCGTTCTCACCTTTGTTTCTGACCCACCACATAGCCATGAGGAAACAAGTGATGAAGTCGTCATGAACCTCGTCATCCTCTGCGTTGTACTTGGTGTACTGGGTCTTTTCGTTGAACTTACCTTTGAAGTTCATCAACTGATCTCTGAAGTCATCGAGATGTCTTATGTTTGGTGCCGGGCGGAATCTATGTTGCTCCATAGCCACCTGTCCCGCCTGAACGAGTTCTGTCTTGGGAATGTGCCATTCGGAGACAGTCCTCATTCCCTTGAGTCTCTCTCCACTGCCGAAGATGTTCCCGGCATCTGCAAAGACGGGGTGGGCCTCTCCGCCTGATGTGGCAACAATGGGTATCGGAGTCAGGCCCTTGTCGCGGAAGATGTCCACAACTGCCACCCCGACTCCTGTTCCGTCAACGATGAGGTCGTTGTTGTTTTGAAGTTTCTTGTCCGACAGGAGCCTTACAAGGTGAGTTGCAAAGTCCTGATATCTCATGTCTTGAGCCTTGAACTGATACACAAGGTCTTGGTAATGAAAGATTCTGTCAGGGGCATTTGCGTTGATGTCTCCCTTTATCAGTTCGGGAGTATCTCTGTATACCTGAATGGCGAAGAAGTCTCTTCTCTTGGCGATATCGACAGACACTGTGTACTGACTCATACGGCAACACCTCTCGCATCTGTGAATTCTTCGCCGGCTGCGGCGGTCATAATGTCGTCTTCGGCCTTTGCTCTGCTCTTGAACACGGCCTCAATGTCAGCGTAGGAGAAGACCTGATCTTCGGGTTCAACGAACTCGCAACAGAACTCCTGAAGGTATCTCATCTTGCCCATCTTGGAGAGGAACTTGGCCTGTTTCTCATAGTCTCTGTGCTGAGGCGAATAGAAGGCTCTGATGCCTTTCTGTGCCATTCTCTTCTTATAGACTTCCTCGTCCTCTGCCGGGATGAGTGTGTAATTGTCTTCGGGGGAGACATCCCACGGAGAACGGACTTCAAAACGAATGACTGACGGGTCGTTGAACTCGTCATAGAAGAACCCCTTCTTTCCGTTCGGGGTGGAGATGCTGACACACAGATATCTCTTGGAATGTGTGAACATAGGAAGAACTACTTCGGTGAATACGAAGTCTTCTATGCGTGAGGCCTCGTCAAGGATAACCAGTGTCGGAGCGGATTTTCCTCTTGCCGCATCCGTTGCCGGGGCAACAACTATTCTTGAACCATTGTTGAACTTCAGTTCACTGTCATTGCTCCTGATCATCTGTGGGAAAGTCTCATCTCTCTGAATGACGGCCTTGATTTTGCTCATGTCTTCTGTGGCCTGAGGGAGAGTCGGAGCGATGACAATTGAAAGAGAACCGGGATAGAACTTTGCCCGGTGACAAGGAAGGACGGAGACTATTGTTGACTTTCCGCCCTGACGCGCTCCGTTGAGACAGACATCTCCCCACCTGACGGCAAGAACCTCTTTCTGCCAGTCGTAGAGAGTCCCGAACGGAAGGTCAAAAGACTCCGCATAGGCTACGGGGTGTGTCATGAGGTATGCATGTCTTCCCATTGTCAGTTCCTCAGCCATGCAGTCTCTCCTCAATCTGTTCCAAGAGTTCGGGTTGGTCAGACAGGCAGTCCTCAAGAATGTCTATCACCTGAGCGATGAAGGCCGAGGATTCCAGTGAAATGTTGTTTACGATGGTGACATCTTTGACCATGCCCAAGAACCGGCCTATGGTCTCTATGTTCTCTTTGTTGGTCTTTACTGCGGCAAGAACATCCCTTCTCAGATACGGGTCTTTGCCATTGGATTCAACAAGTCTTTTTCTCCAGTCTTCAAGAAGGTCTTTGGTCAGAGTAGCCATGTATTCAAGTTCTTTCAGACAACCTTCTATTGTCCTGAGGCTACCTTCCTGTCTCTGCTCTGCGAGATAAACGGCAAGGTCTTTATTCAGAACATTGTGAACATATCGGACTACTGCGTTTTCGGAAAACCCATATTGCGACGAAATGCGACGGAAGGACTCTCCGTGGAGAATCTTCTCGATGATCTCTTCTCTTTGAGGATGAATATCTATCGCGCACTTTCTTCCTGTTGCCGCCATCTCTGATATTTTACCCCAAACGGACAATTAAGATGGTGGAGTCGAGTCCCAAATTGCATAAGTTTGTCCAATCGGAAAAATTTTTTCGTTTTGGGTGTTGACAGAGTTATAGGGTCGGTGCTATCTTTTAATCAGGCGGGGTGCAGAACCCCAAGGAGGAAACGATATGACACAGGCAGAGAGAACGGCACTTCAGAAACTCATCAACGAGACAACAACTATCAACAACAGAAGGAATGAATGTTTCAAAGAACTTCAGATCATGAGCAAAGAATGTGGACTTCCCATGTGGTGTTGCGCAAAGACCAACAGAGACCAACTTCAGCAGACCGACTTTGCGAGGAAAGCAGACTGTCTGTATGAAGAATACCTTGTCTTGGGCGGCAAGGATGACATGCTCATGAAGTTCGGGAGAACTCTTGCAGAACTTGGTTTTTGGAAGAAAAAGGAGGCCAGAGCATGAAGACAAAGAAATGGTACAGGGTGTTCTATACACATCATCACGGAAGATACCCGAACACCGCTCACACAATGTATGTGTGGGCCTATAACAAGAAAGAGGCCATAGAGGAATGCAGACGCAATGACAAGAGTAGATTCCATACTTTCAACTGCATGGCATTGCTCGATGACCATGACAAATGCGAAGACAAATACAAAGAGAAGTACATTGCATGGGCCAAGCAGAACGGAGTCTATGAGGAGGTAAGAGCATGATGAAGCATGAGTTTGAAAGGATTGCGGGATATGAGGTTTCCGTAGAGGATTACGACAACATCATCGAGCCGATGTATTCGGCAACAAATGTCAGCAAGACTGAGTTTGTGAAGATGATCAGTCGCAAGAGGTTTGAAGTCAAACATGAAGAACAGAAGATGATTAAGGTTCTGAATGTCACCGACAGATGCGGCAGTCTATGGACTCCGAACAGGTGTTACAGACACCTTGTTGATGTTGAGGTGGTCAGAATCGACATTGGAGCCGGCAAGGTTATCGTCAAGGTTATCCCTGACACATACAGACTTGGTTATAGTGCAGACTTCACAATCTACGACAGAAACATTGAGGTGATTGGAGCATGACAGTATACAAGAAGGCATACGGCAAAAGCGGTGGCGCATTGAGGGCCATAATCGGCAAAAGGTCAGGTTGGCACAAAAGCGATTGGCGAAGGGTGTACAAGTTTCAAGGAGATGAGTACATCAAACTCCGTGGCAAGTTTGTCAGACTCGACAACTATCCGGCATACCGGGTTTTTGAAATCATGGAAGATGGAGAGGTAAGAGATGACAGTTTACAAGATTGACTGCCATAAGCGCAGATACAAAATCCTCAAAGACGAGGGGGTGTATTGCCGGGCAATGAGCGAAGGCAAAAAGGGAGTTTATATCGAGGACGGACATGCGGGAACAAAGGCCGACCCCGACCCAATCAACTGCGACTATTATTCAACGACCTGTGAGGTTCTTGATAAACGGAAGAAACTCAAGGCCTGATCAGATGAAAACCCAACCAACAAGGAGAGACCAATGGCAATAGGAGAGAAGATAGAACTTGAGACCCGGCTCAACGATTTAAGGAGCCGGTTCCTCACCCCGAAGGGATTACTGGACAATTTCGTGCTGAGAGTTTTTCGCCGGGAGGTTGAGACTCTCAAGAATAGAGGGTATTATGTCGTACTGGATGATAACTGCAACAGGTTGGTGATCGTATGAGAGAATCGGCAAAGCGGGCGCAAGTCAAGTATGTAAAGAAAAGTGTCAAGCGGATTGAACTGCGATTCTATCCGAAGGACGATGAATTGTTTGAATTTGCAAAGGGTCTCGGTTCAACGGGAATCAAGGCCCTGATAGAAAAAGAGAAGGAAGGCCGTTGAGACCTTCCTCTTTTTATAACTCCAGTTGAACTTGAACAAACCTTGAAATATCGTTCTCTTTCAGGTCTGTATATATTTGACCAATGGGAGAACCAATGGGGTTGTTGTTTGTTCCTTCTTTTATCTGCGCGGCACCATGAACTATTCCAAAATGCCGAACCTCTGTCATAGGACATCCTTTTGCCCTTCCGCCAATCATAACCTTGCCTTCGCGCATTAGTTTGTGGATTACCTTGCATTGGTCATGATAAAAACACAGGTGCCATTTTCTGTTTTCATCTGCCCAACAACACCCCTGAGGCATATCGGCATCTTGAATCAAGATCAGGCTCATCATACACCCCCTTTCAAAGAAACATTGTATATTTTCCCTATCTTCAGCACATAGTATTCTTCTTTCGGCTTTGCTCCCCATTCGGGTTTCCCCGTTCCTTTTTCAAGGTAAACATCTGCGTCAAAGGATGAAGAATCGGGAGAATACCCGTTTTGGAATCGGACTGTAAAGTTAAGAGACACTCCTTTGATGATAAATCTTTCAAAATCATATCCGCCAATGATACTTTTAAACCTAGTTGTCCAATACGGCTTAATCTCGCGATATTCTTCTTTCTTTTCCCCTGAAAGAATCAAGTCGAACCACTTTTTCTTAATTGGAAGTGTCAACACGGGGCGGCCTCAGACACATTGTCGTCTATAATCTCTGCATAACCCCTCAAAAGTTTAACTGTATTTTTGACTGCATCCTGAAGCACATCGTTCGGTATTTCAACAGGGCGAACTTCTCCACTTCTTGCAAGTCCCGCCGCAACACAGTCGCAAAGCATTTCTACAACATCAACCAAATTAACATCGTCGGGAACATGTCTGTTTAAATGGTGCCTTTCAAGGTCTGTGTAATGATATTTTGCCCATTTACCATCCTCAAACTTGAGCCTTCCTTCCATCGTTGCTACCATATCTTGGTAAAACAAACTCCTATAAGGCTCTTCTGTTTTTGTCCAGTCGTGCTTTTGAACTGCATCCTCAAGAAGATGAATAAACACAAGACCCAAATCTGCAACCTCATTTCTGTGAGAATAATTTGCCCTTTCGAACTGTTCAATAGATGGAACAATTATTGCAACCCTTGAGTCTCCGTTTGTGTCGCGTTTTATACGAACCTTTTTGATTTCGCTAAAAAACCCTTTGTTTCTATTAAAAAACATCCTTCCCGCCCTTGCTCTTGCCTCTGCAATAGCCTCTGCTCTTGCATCAATCATCTCATCCTGTCTGAGGATTTCACTCAAAATAGGATCACTCATTCTTGCCTCCTATTCCGACAAGCCATTTCGGCGGTGTCGGCATTGTTTCATTCATTGGCCTCCAAAGATGAAGGCAGTTTTCAAGGTCATCTACATAGTCTTTCTTTGCGGGGTGATACTGAACAACAACCTCGTCTTCATTCCAAAACATATCTTTAAAGGCACACATATCATTCCAAGACGGGAGGTAGTGCGGATTCTTGTGAGAAACTGATATATGCTCCCACCCCGCGCCCCATGATACAATTATGGAACCAATGAAGTTCTTATGCTTTATCACTCCCACAAACCCATCCATCCCTACTCTTAGAATCTTCAGGCCGGGAATCTTTTTCATCTCTTCAAATGTTTTCAATTTTCTTCTCCTGACTTTAGCGGACACCATGCCGGTGATGTCTTCCACTTAGACTTCAATACCCCCCCCCGTAGGGATGATATTGAGCGTTCTGTAAACCTTGTTTGAACACTCGACAATCTCGATGTCCGGGAACAGGGCCGGGATATGCCTCATGAACTCACAAGGCTTGTTGCAAACAAAAACCGGCTTGTCTTCTTTCTTGTTCATCCTTCAGCCTCCTTGACGAGATATCGGCCCTCGACAAACACAAACCCTTCTACCATCTGTGTCTTCGGGTAGACCTCAAGGACTTCCTTGTATGCCGCGTCCCGGTCTTCATCTTTAATGAACAGAGCAAATTCTCCAACCATGTTCGGGTTCACCCCGGCACAGTTGTGCTTGCTCAGGATTTCACAGAGTCTTCCGAACTCCTCTGTGCCGTAGTCATCATGCTTCACAAAGAATGCGTGGCATGGAATTAAATCTGTCCTTTCTGCGCACATTTTGCCCCCTCGATGTCAATGATCAGGTCTTGAAAGTTCTTTGAAACCTCTTCCATC
>Ga0310696_10001120_pt1 | contig 39503 bp, 47 predicted proteins | sample AusTroGonzalo_MG_4_FD_203885 | JGI IMG/M metagenome (GOLD analysis project Ga0310696, IMG submission 203885) | Bovine rumen microbial communities from tropical cattle in Woodstock, Queensland, Australia - Gonzalo_02 (v2) (version 2) | ecosystem: Host-associated > Mammals > Digestive system >... | reverse complement strand
ACAAAAGAGTCGTGGCTGCTACCGGGATTGCAAGATGGGATGGCCGAATCGCTTTCGATGCTTTCTCGGATAGGGAAAGGAGCATGGCCACCAGGACATTCGGAGATCCGGTGGATTTGGATGAGGAGGTGGCCACCGGAAAATCTCAGGTGCGTGCCTGGATGAATGCTTATTCCCGGAATCGATGGGAGAATCAGCCTTACTATCCGGAGGTGTTTATCGAGAAGAAGGCTCTTGAGGGTGTATTTCACAAGACATGCCTCCTTAACTATGTGGCTCTCGGAGCCTGCAAGGGATATCCGTCACTCACATTCCTCTATGAAGCTTCACTTCGCTTCCGTGCTGCAGAAGATCGTGGCAAGCAGCCAATCATCCTCTATTTCGGTGACTATGATCCTTCTGGAGAGGATATTCCAAGAGCACTGAAGGAGAATCTTGAGCAGCTCGGATGCTCATCCATCGAAGTAAGAAGAATCTGCTTGAATGAGCAGCAGGTCATTGCCTGGAATCTTCCTCCGGCACCGACAAAGGCCACCGACACTAGATCCGTAAAGTGGACAGGCATCGGCCAGGTCGAGCTGGATGCAGTAAGGCCGGAGAAATTGACTGCTCTCCTTGAGGATGCTCTTGATGACATCTTCGACCAGAATCTCTTTGAAGAGCTGCAGGAGGAAGAGGAGAAGGAGAGAGAGCAGTATCGAATGGAGCTCAAGCAATATGTATCATCACTTTCTTAATCCATCTATTATGTCAGATTTCAAAATGCAGTCTATCAAGACTATCAATGATGCCTGTGAGAAGGTAGGCATCGACTTCGATTCCTTCATGGCCACCATCGAGCCTCTTCCGGAGCATCTTCGGGCCTTGGCAGCTATGGAGGTCATCATCAAAGCTCTCAATGATGGCTGGGTGAATCCTCTCGATGGGGAGACCTGGTGCTACTATCCCTGGATCTATGTGTATGACAGCTCTGAGCAGCTCCAGGTGCTCCGGGAGACTCCCGGCAGGAAGGATCTGATCCGATTCACCAGGCCGGATGGCCTTTGCGGTCTCGCCTATGCGTACTCGCATAGCGCCTGGTCGCACTCGGATGCGCATATCGGCTCTCGCCTTGCCTGTAAGGACCGTGCCACCTGCCAATACCTGGTGGAGAATTTCCTGGATCTTCTGGCCGTGTACTACCTTCCGATGGAGGGAAGTGCCATCATTGAGAAATTCATCCGATGATGCAGAATTTCATTTTCCGGAGTGCAGTCAATGGTGCTGCACTCTGGAATCTCCAGAAGAAGCTGATGGCCGATAAGGATCCGAAGAAGAAGCTGCTGCTGATCTATGATGATGGGAGAAAGATTAAAACCGTGATAAAATGAGGACAATCCAGTATTTCTACAAGCTCGATGCGGAGAAGAGCCGGCTGATGATGGCCGACATCTGCTCCGGTTGTGAGGTCACTCCTTCCACTGCCTACAAGTGGATGCAGGGTGTCCGCAAGCCTGGTGCTCTGGAGCAGAAATTCATCCAGAAGCTGGTGAGGAAGTATCACCAGGTCAGTGTACCTCGGAAAGAGCTCTTTTCCTAGCCATGTATGCTGATTTAGACAGAAGAGGCCTGGTGTCCCTCTTCGAGCTCGACCGCAATGACACCGAGGCTCTGCTGGAGGCTCTGAAGCAGTACAGGGAGAGTCTGCAGGTGTTCATCGACCTGATTGAAGGCAATGAATTCACCATGCAGCAGAAGGCTTCCTGTGACAAGCTTATCCTGGAAATCCAGCACATAATCAAATTGAGAGATGAATGATTACAAGATAACCAAAGAGGATATATGGCAGGCCACCGATAATGGGAAGTCTGTCATCATCGGGATATATCCACAGTCAGAGGCCTGCTTCGCTTCCGGTGGCCGGAAGAATTTCAAGATCAGGCCGGATGACAAGAATCCTTCCTGTGCCGTATTCCAGAGCAGGGAGGGTATCTGGATGATCCAAGATAAAGGAGGCTCCGATAATCAAGCCAGGACTGCCATCCAGCTTGTCATGAAGGAGCTAGGCCTTGATTTCGGCTCTGCCATCAACTGGATTGCCGAGCACTATGCTCCACAGCTCCTGGAGGGCAAGAGCTATGCTCCGGTAAAGCCTAGGCCGATGCTGAAGGAGGTCCCTGCTCAGGACCACTACAGCCTGCAGCTCCGGGAAGGTGGCCAATTCACCGAGGCCGAGCTGGCCATGCTCGGCTACCAGATCACTCAGAGCCGGTGTGAGGAATTCGGCCTCAAGCCTCTCGACTCCTATACCACACCTCGGAATAAGGAGGGCAAGAGCTTCCAGGTGTCGGCCACCGAGAGCTATCCGATGTATTTCTATGACTATGGCACCAGGGGCAAGGAGAAGGATGAGGATAAGCAGGCCTGGGGCAAGATCTACCAGCCTCTCGGAGACCTCCGATTCATGTACTACGGCTCCAAGCCGGAGAATTTCATTTTCGGTGACCTGGAATTCCTGGATGAGTATATCAAGGCCAAGGCCAATCCGGAGTACAAGAGGACTGTGGTGGAAGTGAATGATGAAGGCGAGCCTCAGGAGAAGGAGCAGAAGTGGGAGAATCTCATCATCTGCTCAGGGCCTTCGGATGCTCTCAATGTCCGGAATGCCTCCTCCGACCGGGCCGACTATCACATCTGCTGGCTCAATTCGGAGACTGCCGATCTGACAGAGTACGAATTCTCGGTGCTGCAGAGGCTAGCCAAGAATATCTTCATCCTCTATGACATCGATGAGACCGGAATCGCCAATATGTACCGGATTGCTCTCCGGTATCTCGACATCAGGATCATCCTGCTTCCTTCAGAGCTGGCCAGATTCAAGGATAAGAGAGGGAAGCCGTGCAAGGATGCCAAGGATTTCTTCATGCGTTTCAGAAGGCCGGAAAATCAGAATCCCCGGAGGCTCTTCGATGACCTGGTGAAGCTCTCCGGATCTCTTCGATTCTGGGAGGAGAAATGGAGCAAGGCCGGCAGGACCTATGACATCAACAATGAGCAGCTCTATGCCTTCCTCCGGGCCTCCGGATACTACAGAATCGCTTCGGACTCCGAGAAGAAGGGATATACCTTCTGCCACATCCGTGACAATGTGGTGACTCTCATCGATGAGGATGCCATCTCCTCCCATTGCTCCGGATATCTGCTGGAGTACATCAAGACTCATCCGAAATACTACAATCAGCAACTGGCCAATACCGTACACCGGTCGAATCAGATCCGGCTCTCCTCCCTGGAGAAGCTGGCCATCATCGAGCCTGACTTCCGGAGCTGGAATGATACCGATGACCATTTCTTTTTCAGGAATGGCATTTTCAAGGTCACCAAGGCCGGTGTGGTGCCTGTCAAGCCTGCCGACTGCCCATGCATGGTCTATGCCGACAAGATCCTGGATTTCGACTTTGTGCCGATGGAGAAAGAGCCTGGCAAAATGCCTTTCTTCGACATCGACTATACTGATGAATACAATGAGCTGCTCAGCCGGCTGCATGCTGCATCCCCCAACTCCCCCGAATTTTCTTACTTGAAGAAGGAAATTGACACTTTAGGAGATGCAAGGCGGTACAGGCTGACCATCCACCGGAGAGGCTTCTCCTTCCTGGAATATGTCCGGAACACCGGCAGGACCTTCTGGAGAAAGGAAGAGCTCGGCATCCCTCTATCAGAGGAGGAAGTGTCCGAGCATGATCTGAACTTCGTGAATAAGGTCATGGCTCTCGGCTACCTCCTGGCCAAGCACAAAGCAGCCGGCCAGCCGTATGCAGTATTCTGCATGGAGACCGAGCAGTCGGATGAGGGTACACACCTCGGTGGTACCGGTAAATCGCTCTTCGCTTCCAGCATCGAGTCCATCAGGAAGCAGCTCTTCATCGATGGCCAGAATCTGGATACCAAGAAGGGTGACTTCATGCTCCAGGGTGTCGAGAGGGGCATCACTGACAGCATCTTCATCGATGACCTCAATTCCTCGGTGGACCTGCACAAATTCATGCCGATGATCACCGGCAAAATGGTGGTCAATCCCAAGTATGTGGCTGCATTCACCATCGACTTCAAGGATAGTCCGAAGGTGATCTTCACATCCAATCATGCCATCAAGGGATTCGATGCTTCCCTCCGGAGGCGTACCTGGTTTACGGCCTTCTCCGACTACTACCATGCCGATGACATGCAGAGAGGTCTGAAGGAGAGGAGTCCTTACACCGAATTCGGGAAGAATCTCATCAGCGACTACACTCCTGAGGAGATGAATGAATTCTACAATTTCATGCTCAACTGTCTTGCCGTATGGATGAAGATCCACACCAGGATCCAGCCTCCGATGAAGGCCATCGACAAGCGAATCCTCCAGAGAGCTCTCTCCGATGAATTCCTCTTCTGGGCCGAGGAATACTTCACCGATGACAAGCTCAATGCTCTGGTGGACAAGCAGGAGACCTTCGATGCGTACAAGGCCACACTGAATCCGAAATTCGCTGCTATGATCAAGATGAAAACCTTCAAGCAGAAGCTGATTCAGTATTGCACCTACCGGGACTGGAAATTCAATCCTGACCGGCTGCTCACCACCGTCTCCGAGAAGGAGAGGAATGACATCCACAGGAAGGTCAATGGTGAGGAGCACTACTACTTCTATATCGACACCACCGGAGAGTCAGATGCTGATGTCCAGGTACCATCCCTTGGGGCAGCGATAAATACCGATGCGAATGATGATGACATGCCTACATTCGGCTTCTAGATCCGGGAGTGTCACTCCGAAGTGTGAAAAATGGCTCATGCTGATGTGGCCATTTTTCTTGGTGGTTTTCGGAGTCGGTTTTGCTCTTGATGTATATTTCTTCATTTTTTCTGACTATCTGACACCGAGAGAGGGAAATATATTGATAGAGAGACAGTTAAGCGGTGTCAGATTGCGGTGTCAGATTGGTGTCATTTGGTTTTGGCTGACACCGATAGATAGGGAATGCTCCAGGATTGGAAATTTTCTGACACCATTGATACTCAATAAGTTAAGTGGTTTTGGTGTCAGATGGTGTCAGATGATATTTTCGCAATCTGACACCGAGGAAGGAATTGATATTCAATAACATACCTTTTGCGGTGTCAGAAGTGTCAGATTATTTCGAGAAAAAAGTATCCTAAAAAAGTGGAATCATGGAAGAATCGAAAAAATTTCCTTTTAGACTCGAATTCGGAGTATGGTGGAATGGGAAGTCTCATCCCATCTGGTGCTATGACCGGGTGCCGGCAGGCATGGTCCAGGTAAGGAGCCTCCGGGAGCTTTGGGAAGGCCGGCCAGTGCTCACAGAGTGCCTGCTCGGACCGGATAAGGGCAGGTACTATACCGACATTGTAAGGGAGAGCTGCATCGAGGCTCTCCGGGCCAGGCTACAGCAGGGCATCCCTATTTATGTCAGCAATTCAAAAACTCAATCACTCTAAATTTGTACCGATGAAGAGATCAGATTACAACAGTGTGGATGTCAAGGTCGGCTCCTTCATCCGAGGGTGGGTATTGGCCACCTACAATACCGATATCATCCGGATTGACAAGTACAGCAATCTGTGGGGTATGGTCAAGCAGAGCCTGGAAGTGCTGCCGGCAGATTACCACCGGCTGGAGGACAGGTCGGAGTATATCTCGATAGTGCTCCTGAGGGACAGTTCCAAGACCAAGGCCTATGATATTGAGAAGGATAAGGTGTACCGGGTGAATACCTTGTACCGGTGCTACATCTCCGAAGAGGGCAGCAACAAGATCCGGAGATATCTGGAGAAGCAATTCAAGGCTGCTTTCCACACCTACATGGTCGGAGCTGTGGGAAACAATACCGAGATGACCATCCTGGAAGGAATCACCCAATTCCTCCTGGACTACAACCTGGATGCATTCATCGACAATAAGATGCTCGGCAGGCTCCAGAAGGACTGGTACCGATACCGGCTTGCCAATCCGGATAAGTATGCCATTCCCATCTTTTTCTAGTGGCTTTGGTGTCACCGGAAAACGGGCCGTAATTGATTGAAAATAAATAAATTTGGTGGCTTTGGTGTCCCGAAAAAATAGGTAAAAATGAAGCTAGGAATCCGAAAACTTGAGTACATTGATTCGGCTCGAATCTATGACTATAGCACTCTTCCTCCAGGGAGCTCCCTCGATGTGAGTGACTTCATCCATACCGGCTATGCCTTCACAGAGCTTCCCTTCACTCCGGAGACCGGAGATCTGGAAGAGACCTGGCTCGATGATGATGGTGGCCAGCACTCGAAGGTGACCTTCAATGGGGCAATTCGTAGAAACAAGGATACATACAAGTCTATCCTCCAGAGGCTGGTCGGAAGGAAATGTGTGTGGAAGCTGACACTGATCTCCGGCAAGGAGTACATCATCGGATCCAAGGAATATGTGCCGAAATTCACCTATGGGGAGGGTGTGTCAGGACTCTCCAGCTCCGAATTCAATGTGACCATCGAGCTGGAGAGTGTACATGGCCTCCTGGTGAATGAGCCTAGCTGATAGTCCTTTCTGCCTGAATAGAGAGGGTATAAATTTGCATTCACTAATTTGCCAGCAGTATGAATCTCTCATCCCTAGCACAAAATCTGAGAGGTCCCTGGATGATACATCCCCAGCAGGCAGCAGCCATGCTTCCTCTGGTGAGAGGTATCTTATCCGGGAATCTCGCAAGTCTCGATAATGCCGAGAGGAAGGAGGCCAAGAAGGTCTCCTGTGCTGATTTCTATGTAGGGAGCTCGAAGCAGGTCAATCCCTATACCGACAAGTCGGTCTATGTCACCTACCTGGATGGCACCATGACCAAGCATGGATCCTGCTACAGCTATGGCACCAGGGAAATCGCTCAGGAGCTCCTGGAGGCAGACAAGGATCCGGAGATCATCGGCCATATCATAGTGGCCGACTCCGGTGGTGGTGCTGCCGACTCGGTGCCGGAGCTCTCCTCTGCCATCAAGCAGCTCACCAAGCCGATTGTATCCTATATCGATGGTATGGCAGCATCTGCCTGCATCTATGCCATCAGCTACACTCAGAAGATCATAGCTCACCATGCCTTTGACCAGGTAGGCTGCATCGGCACCATGATCACGGTCTCCGGATGGCCGAAGCTCCGGAGGGATGCGAATGGCTATGTGCAGGTCCGTGTGTATGCAGACCAGTCTGCCGAGAAGAATGCCGACTATGAGGCTGCTCTGGAGGGGAATACTCAGATCATCAAGGAAGATCTGCTGAATCCTCTCTGCCAGGCCTTCATCGATGACATGAAGGCGAATCGGCCTGGTGCCTCCGATGACCAGCTCACAGGCAAGACCTACTTCGCCAAGGATGTGGTCGGATCTCTCATTGACTCCATCGGCACCTTCGAGGATGCCATCCAGGCTGTGATTGATCTGGCTGCTGCTGCCGAGGATCCGAATACCAACACATCAGAAAAGATGGCTAAATATCCGAAACTCGAAAGCATACCTGAGCTCGAAGAGCAAGTGTATGCAGAGGATGGCTCCACCATTCTCCAGGAGTGCCAGCTCGAAGCCATTGAGCAGGCACTGACTACTCCCAGGGCCGAGGAGAATGCTCTCCAGAGCCAGATGGATACTCTCAAAGCTGAGCATGCAGCCGAGGTCTCGAAGCTGACCGAGACCATCACCGACAAGAATGCTCAGATCGAACAGAAGGAAGCTCGGATCTCCGAGCTGGAGGCTGCTCTCGCTGCTGCAATCGCCAAGAATGAGGAAGAGGCTCCTGCATCCGTGCATGCCGACTCCGATCCGGCCTACAAGGTGGATGAGTATGCTCCGGCCAAGAACTTCAATGAAGCTGCCGAGGCCTGCCGGGAATTCCTGAATCGCAAGAAATAATCCTTAAACAAACACAAGCACTATGCAACTTGATGCAATTCTCGTGAACTCCGGTGCGAAGTATCGCAAGGAGATTCTCGCAATGCCTGTGGTGGCATTGGAGAAAACCCTCAAGCACATGACCATCCGCAAGGGTGTTCGTGGAGATGAGACGGTCGGTGGCTATGACAATGATGCCGAGCTCCGGCCTTACCGCTCTGCCAAGGATGCCACCGACAAGGGCAAATTCTTTGGCCGTACTCTCACCACCTACCTCGGTGACATCGTGGAAGAATTCGATCCTTATCGACTCTTCTCCACCGTGTATGGTGAGAGCTTCAATTCCCTCACCGACCGCAAGGAGGCCGACATCGTGAAGGACATGGCACTGACTCTGGCCAAGAAGGCTTCTGCCAAGCTCGGCAAGGCTCTCTTCAAGGCCGTGCGTGATCCTGAAGGCAACTCCACTATGGACCTCTTCAACGGTTTCGACACCATTGCTGCCAAGGAGATTTCCGAGGGCACTATCACGGCTGCAAAGGGCAACCTGTATATCTACAGCTCCATCACTGCTGCCAATGCCGGTGATGTGCTGAAGGCCATCTACAGTGCTGCCTCCGATGAGCTCCGTGACCAGGAGAATCTGAAGATGTTCCTGCCGAAGAGTGTGCTCGACTACTATGAGGAATGGTGCCTCAGCACTCTCGGATCGGTGGTGTACAATCAGACCTATGCCCAGAGCCGTCTCCACTGTGACCGCAATGTCGAGCTGGTGCCTCTCATCGGCCTGAAGAATTCCGAGTACATCTACATCTCCACTCAGGACAACATGCTGGTCGGTATGGACCAGATGTCGGATGTCGAGCAGGCCAAGATCCGTGAATGCGACAATCCGAAGGCTCTCCAATTCTTCATGTGCATGTATTGGGGTGTCCAGTTTGAGTGCATCCTCCCGGAATACCTCCTGGTCGCTCGCACCACTGCTGCTCCTTCTCCTACTCCTACTCCGGAAGGTGCCGTGCGTGGAGCCACTCTCCTGGATGACATCCCGGCAACGGCTGGCAGCAACACTCGCACCTATGCCACTGTGACCGGCTCCGACATCGAGGCCGAGGTCATCACCGAGGGTGCCTCCTGGCTGACCGTGACCACCAAGGATAACAAGGTGACCTTCACTCGCACCGCCTATGCGTATGCCGATGAGGGTGACTCCAAGCGAGTCGCAAAGGTCCGTGTGTCCGCTCTCGATGGCTCCGGCTCCATCGAAGTGACCGTCAAGCAGCTCAAGGCTCTGAGCTAGTTTCCACTCCTAAAGATTGACAGATATGAATCTTGGAAATCTTGATTTTGCGATCGGTGGCATCAATCCTTCCGGGATTGGTGCTACCATCTATCGCATCGCCAAGAGTGCCATTGTCTCTTGGCCGACAATCGTGAATGATCCTACCGCAACCGGTGCAGTATCCACTCTCTCCAGCTACAATGGAGATTTCACTCTGGTGGCCGATGCCGTATGGGATAAGCTCTACTCCACTCAGGGGAAGGGCAAGATCACCTTCGAGGTCACCGGTGAGGTGGATTGCAAGATGTACAACAACAAGGCATCTCTCTCCTTCCCGGATCTCACTGCCGAGGCTCTTGCCTTCTGCAAGGCTGCTGCGAATGGAGATTTCGTTTTCATCGTGAAGGCTGCAGGCCGTTACCATGTGATCGGCTCTCCGGACTACCGTGCAGTCATCTCTCCCACCGGTGACTCCGGTGATGCTGCCGGATCCGCAAAGGGTGTGACCTTCGAGGTCGAATGCCCCGATGTCACTCCTCTGCCGATCTATGCCGGTGACCTGGAGCTGGCCGATGGCACTCTTGACTGTGCCACCGACACCTTCACTCCGGCCTCCTGATGATCCCGGAAATCTCTACCTATCTGAAGAGTGCAGAGCCTGACTACTATGTCGGCCTTGCACTCTTCTGCAAATACAGCCGTAATGACTGGCTGAAGAATTGGCTGTCAAGGAGGGTGGACCGACCGAAGCTGATCTATGAGCTGCAGAAGCTCTCGGATGCTGCTCCAGCCGAGAATCCCAATGTGCAGGCAGATGTGGCCAGGTATGCTCAGAAGCCGGCTCCAGCTCCGGAGCCAGAGCCGGTGCCGGAGCCGGTCCAGGAGCAGAAGAAGGTGCAGGTATTCCGGACCTTCGATGACCGGAGGACCAGGAGATCTGACCTTCCGGAAGAGCTGCAGGCCGTGTATGACTCCATCTCCGAGGACTACAAGCTCCGGAGGGGCCTCCATGAGAAGATGAAGTCTGCCGGCACCAACAATGACCGTGCATCCTTCCGGGCCAGGCTGCTGGAGACCGATGCCAGGATCAAGGCCGGATGGGCCAAGATTGATGCCTTCCTGACCAGGGAGGCCGAGGAGAAGGTCTCCGGAGACTCCTTCCAGGAAAGCACCTGCCGGGCCTACATCTCCAAAGCTCTCAAGAGGCCTGTGAACTCTCCGGCACAGGTGGCCACCTGCAAGGCCAGGGTGAAGGCTCTCCTCTCTCACGGCTGTACTATCTCTCAGGAAACACTCGACAACCTTCAAAAGAAAGGACTCTATGAAAAAGATCTGGAATTGGATGATATCCCTGCTGAATAAGATTCGGAGGGATAGGCTGTACCACTTCATCTGTGGTCTGATCTTCGCTGCCTTCTTCTGCATCGTGCTGAAGATGGGCTTCTGGTGCTTCTGGCCGGTGATATTCATCGGTTTCTTCAAGGAATTCATCGACAAGTGGCAGGATGGGAATTTCGACTGGATTGACCTGCTTGCCACAGTCCTCGGAGGCCTGGTGATTGCCATCTTCGCTCTGATTGGCAAGTAGCTCTCTCTCAGCACCACTAATGTCCTAAGTAGCCAGGGAAACCTGGCTACTTTTGTGTCATGATCCGGGAAATCACCATACTCTCTGCAGATGACCTCAAGAATGTCGAGCACTATGCAGAGCTGAAATTCTCCCTGTCGGAGATTGCGACCATGCTGCAGATTGATGTGGTCCAGCTCCGACTTGCCATCCAGGATCCGAAGAGCGACATCTCCCTGGCGTACAATGCCGGCAAGCTGAAGAGCCAGGTGGCCAGGCGAGAGGTCATCCTGAAAGCAGCGAACAGAGGTGCTGAATGGGCCATCAATCTGCTCGACAAGTACGAAATACACCAGAAGGAAGATGAATTGATGCCATGAGGAAACTATCTCCGAATCCGGAATTCCTGGATCTCATTTTCGCCAAGATGGAGGATGACTCTCTCCAGCTCACCTCATCTCAGCAGATCCGATTCGAGAGGCTCTCTGATGCCTATACACACTGGCTCAGCAATCCCATGCTGCCGGATAACCGTATCCGGGACTATATCATGGCCAGGCACAGTGTCACCAGCCGGGTGGCCTACCAGGACATTGCCATCATCAAGGCTCTCTATGGCCGGGTGCCTCTGGCGAACAAGGAGCAGATGCGACACAAGGCGAATCATCTCTTCGACATGGCCACAGCAGCAGCTCTTGCCGGTGATGATAAGAAAGCCAAGGCTCTCACCAAGATTGCCGAGGGCATTGTCAAGAATAACCGGCTGGAAGAGTCGGATGGAGAGGATTTCCCTTGGGAGGATATCATTCCCAAGGATATGTCTCTCTCTGTGGATCCATCGGTCATCGGCATCGAGCCGGTGCCCAATATCCATGAGAAAGCTGCCAAGCTGCTCAAGCAGTACACAGATGATATCGATGGGCCGACTCAGATAGACATCCAGGATGGAGATTAGCCAGAAATACCTGAATCGGGCACAGCAGGAGGCTCTTGCCATTGCAGCTCACACCGAGGTCGATGTGTGTGGCAGGCGATTCGGCAAGTCTTTCGGAATCGTATCCCTCCGGATCAAGAGGAATGTGGAATTCATGCCTGGATCCACCGGATGCTTTGTGGCCAGCAGCTACAAGCAGGCTCATCTGAGGACCTTGCCGGCAGCTCTCTCCGGCCTCTCCGAATTCGGCTGGATCGAGGGCATCCACTATGTGGTAGGCAAGAGGCCACCGGCCAAGCTCGGCTATGCCAAGCCGATCATCCCTCTTCAGACCTTCGATGATGTGGTCTCCTTCTACAACGGTGCTCAGATGGTCATTGTCAGCCAGGATGTGAGGATGAGCTCCAACTCCATGACCTTTGACTGGATCATCGGTGATGAGGCCAAGGGCCTGAGCTTCGACAAGCTCAAGGATGAGACCTTCCCGGCCAATGGTGGCACCAGAAGGTATTTCTCTGACTGTCCCTGGCACCACTCGGTGCTCTTCGTTTCCGATATGCCGGTCCTCAAGAGTGGCCGGTGGCTGCTCAATTACCGGGAGAAGGCCACTCCGGAGGTGATTGACACCATCAAGGGCCTTCTCTACCTGAGATGGCAGGTGAATGCCTGGAAGGATGAGAAGAAGCGACATGAGGAGCTCGGAAGGATTGACTCTCTCCTCTCACAGCTCCGGAGGATTGCCGTGCTCTATCGGGAGTGGTCCACCTTCGAGAATGTGGATGTGGTAGGACTGGAGTACATCAAGCAGATGAAGAGGGACCTCCCTCCATTGGTATTCCAGACCAGTATCCTGAGCAAGAGGATTGAAAGGCTGAAGGATGGCTTCTATCCGAATTTCCGGGAGAATCTCCACACCTACATCGATAACAACAATACTCCTCTGATGGATGAGGGCCTCGGCAATGTCAGTGGTGCCGACTATGGGTGCCTGCTGGATGGGGATGTGGACCTGAAGAGTCCGATATCGGTGGCCTTCGACTTCAATGCCAATATCAACTGGCTTGTAGCCGGCCAGCGAGAGGGCATGAGGCTGAAGGTCATCAAGAGCTTCTTTGTGAAGTATGAGAGGAAGCTCCGGGAGCTGGTGGATGACTTCTGCCACTACTACAGGGCCCACACCACCAAGGAGGTGGTATTCTACTATGACAGCACTGCTCTCGGCAGCAACTATGCCGTATCCGATCAGGACTTCAAGTCTGTCATCATCGAGCAATTCAATAAGCATGGATGGACCGTCACCGAGGTATTCATAGGCAAGCCATTCAAGCACACCGAGAAGTACACACTCATTGACCAGGGATTCACCGGTGCCAAGGGCCTGCTGCCTGTATTCAATAAGGAGAACAATGAAGCTCTGCTCATTGCCATCTCGCTGGCCGAGGTCACCATCACTCCTGGTGTCGGCTGGCACAAGCACAAAGGTGGAGAGAAGCTGGCAGAGACCGAGGAGGATCTCCTGGAGCACCGTACCGATGGCACTGATGCCTTCGATACACTCTACATCGGGAATACTCTCTTCCCTTACAGCTCAGTCACACTCGGTGTGTCATCCTTCTAGCGAAAGTGTCAGGCATATTTGGCGAAATCGAGAGCAATTTCCGGCCAGCCGAGAGGGCAAGGCTTGGGAGCAGCGGAGCCGATGTCCTTTTCTCCGGCTGAATCTCACACCGTCTTTCGGCTGTGACACAAATTATTCGACCGATAGAACTCTCTTTTTTCTGTGAGCTCTGTCCTATTTCACCGGAAGGTGCTTGAGTAACTTTGCTTCCATTATGATCTCGGCCTCTAGAATACATGAACTGGTGCAGCAGCTCCAGGAGTTTTCCATCTCCTGGATAGCTACCGATGGAGCCATTGTGAAGGTCAAGCAGTGCCGGTGTACATCCTTTCATGGATCCGGTGATACACTGAATATCCTCATCCTTCCATCCAAGGAGGTCCGGACTGTGAATCGAAATACCATCATTGAATTCAACGGTGAAGAAGTAATACTATGAGTGAAGAAAAAATCTATTCCGGATTGCGGATCATCGATGGCATCAATCTCTTTCCGGAGATCCAGGCGGTCCTGATCACTGACTCGGCCTCAGAGTTTAAGCGAGACAAGGACATCAATCCAATCAAGATAGGAAGCTACAAGGTGGCTCCCTGGGGACCTGACAATCTGCTCCCGAATCATCTCCTGGAGAAAGTGGAGAAGGGAGATATTGTCGGAGCGAATCTCAGATTCAATCGTGATGTGGCTTTCGGCCTCGGTCCGAAGCTTGTCAGGGCGGTCGAGCGAGACAAGTATGGCCGTGTGGTCGAATGGGCACCGGTGGAAGAAGGGGAAGTGTTTGAATGGTTTGAGGCCAATGACATCCCTCTCTTCGTGCAGCAGCAGATCACGGATGTATCCTACTTCTACAATGCCTGGCCGGAGCTCATCCTGTCGGATGACTACAACACCATCCGGGCCATCCGGCACAAGGAGGCTGTATTCAGCCGGTGGTCGGTGATGAATGCCAAGAATGACATCTGCTGGCACTACTATGCTGACTGGTCGAAGCAGGTCACGGCCAAGGATATCACGGCCACCAGGGTGCTGGATGAATTCGACACCATGAGGGACCTGAACATCTTCAGAGCTGAGAAGAAGTCGAAGAGATTCATCTTCCCGGTGTACATGCCTTCTCCCGGCAGGCCGTATTACTCCGAGCCGGAGTGGTACTCCATCTTCCGGAGTGGCTGGTATGACCACAGTGTGATGGTGCCGGAGCTGAAGAAGGCCATCCTGAAGAATCAGCTCGGTGTGAAATTCATCATCTATGTGGCTCAGGAATACTTCGACTACATCTGCCGGATGGAGGGGATTGATCCCCACAATCGGAAGGAGTACCAGGAAAGGGTGGAGAAGGAGAAGCAGGCCTTCAATGAATTCCTCTCCGGAGAGAAGAATGCCAATAAGGCCATCATGGCCATGAAGCAGAGGATTGCCACTGCCAATGGCAGCATGGAATCCAAGTGGATTGAGATTGTCCCCATCGACAACAAAATCCAGGGCGGTGAGTACATCGATGACACCGAGAGCACTGCCAATATCATCTGCTATGCTATGGGTGTGCATTCCTCCCTCATCGGTGCCACTCCCGGCAAGAGTAATTCCACTCTCGGAGGCACTCAGGCCAGGGAGCTCTACATGATGAAGCAGGCCTGCATGAAGCCTCTGGTGGACCGGGTGCTCAAGCCTCTCCGGTTCATCAAGCAATTCAACAAATGGGATAAGGACATCTACATCAATGTGCCGGAGTACATCTTTACCACACTTGATCAGAACAAGTCCGGGAAACAGGAATCAACCAATACCGAGGTATAGCCATGATTGTAAGCGGATACACCGAGATGAAGCCTTTCCTCCCTGCAGTGGAGATGAAGAGTGCTTCCACCACCATCTTCAATGATGCTCTTGAGGTCGCACAGGATGACCTGGTGGCCACCATCATCGGCACCGACCTGGAGGCTCTGCTCGAAGAGCCGAAAGCGAATCCTGACACACATGCCAAGCTCCGGAAGCTTTGCCAGAGAGTCATCAGCCAGCAGGCCTTCCTGGCTAGCATCCCGGATCTGGACCTGGTGCTCACTGATGCCGGCTTTGCGGTGGTGAACAATGAGCAGACCACTATGGCCAGCCGGGAGAGGGTGCAGGCTCTCACTGCCAATCTCCAGCTCAAGCTGGATGCCAGCAAGGATGCCTTGGTGCTCTACCTGCTCAAGACCGACACCTATGATTCCTGGAGGGGTACCGAGGAATTTGCCAGGCTCTCGGATGGCCTCATCCTCACCTTCGGAGAATTCAAGGATGCAGCAGTGCTCAACAATGTCACAGCTCCGGTCTATCCCAAGACCTGGAGTGACTTCCTGGATCTGAATTCAGCTCTGAATGTCGCTCTGATGACCAATGTGGCATCCTACATCTCGAAGGACTATGCCATCGAGCTCATTGAGGATGTCAGGGATAAGGAGACTCTGCTCCCGAATGAGAAGAAGGTGCTCAAGCTCATCAAGACTGCCATCTCGGCCATTGCTCTCGGTGACCTCAAGACCGGCATGGACCAGACCATGAAGGCTGTGGCTCTGATGAAGGCGAATCCGGATGACTTCCCGACCTTCGATGTCTCTCCGGAGTCCAAGGCTCTCGACATCACACATGCCAATACACCTATTTTTTCAATGTTTTGATATGAAGCGATTCTTCCAATTTCTCAAGCAGGTATTCCATCTCCAGCGAGGGGAGAAGATTGACATCGAGTATCCTATCTCATGGGAGACCATGAGCCAGGAGGACTTCCAGAATGTGTGCCGGATCCTGAGCAAGCCTCATGGCCGGAAAGAGACTCTCTTCCTGTGCCTGTGTGCTCTGGCTCATATCCGGCCAGACTCTCCGATCAAGTATGATCCGAAAAAAATCAAGGACAATGTGGTATTTCTCATCCAGGGCAAGAGCTATGTCATCTCTCCGAAAGTGATCCAGGAGGCATGCAGCCAGCTCGAATTCATCCTGGATACTGTCGGCCTTGCTCCTTCACCACTTCCCCGGATGGACCGGAAGCTCTATGGTGTCAGCTTCAAGCAATACTACCAGGCCGATGCCTACATGCTCCGGTATGCTGCCGAGCAGAGTAATGAGAAATGGCTGAAGGAGGCTGTCAAGGCTCTCACCGGTGGCAGGATCCGGAAGCTGACCGACTGGCAGAAGAAGGGCATGGTCATCTGGTGGAATGGTGTGAAGAAGTACCTGATGGCCAAGTATCCTTATCTGCTCCAGGAGGGTGGTGAAATCACCGACAAGACTCCGGCAGACATCCTGCAGGAGCTGCTCTCCACCATGAATGACAATAAGCCTCAGGAGAATGACAAGATCCTGGAGTCTGATGTCCACAGTGTGCTCTTCACCCTCAATCAGATCTACGAAAGAAATGCTCACAAGTAGTTACCTCAAAACCTCTTTATTCTCTCTCAAGGAGTTTATCTCCCCGGATACTCAGATTCTGCAGGGCAATGGCTATGATGGAGTCATAGACATCCTGCAGAGTTTGAGATCCGTGACCTTCCCTTGTGTCATCCTGGAGGCCGGTGGCTCCGGCCAGGTGCAGAATATCGAGGGGCCGGTGGACACCTACACTCAGTCACTGTGGGTGATGGACCAGCTCGGCAGAGGAGAGGATGAGGCAGCAGTGTATGCCTCGATGAAGAAGCTGGCCATGAAGATCTTCTCCAGGCTCCTCCTGGATATCGGCAAGGCTCCGGAGGTGGATGGACTCGACTTTCAGAGATTCACCTACATGCAGAGGTGGGGTGGCCAGAATGCCAGAGGGTATGAGCTGATGCTCACCTACCGGCAGAATTTCCCTCTGCAACTGACCAAGGATGACCTCAAATCCGAATAGCTATGGCTGAGCAGCTCGACTACAAGGAGATTGCAGAGCGGTGGGCCGACATCGTGCTGGAGCGGTGGATCCGGAAGATCCAGGCTCTTCACATCGGCTCCACCGGTGAGCTTGTCAAGTCCCTGCAGGCTCATGTAGCTGTGGATGCTCAGGGGAATCCTGCCAAGATTACCTTCCTGTACCTGTACTATGGCATTTTCACCGACATGGGTGTGGGCCGGAGTGTGAAGCTCGGCCAGGCCGGCCAGGGTAACAAGCGAGAAAGGAAGCCTTGGTACTCATCGGTATTCCTGAAGGAAGTGAACACTCTCGGCAGGCTGATGGCCGAGCGATACGGATATGATGCTGCCACCATTCCTCTCAGAGCTTTCGAGGGGATGGCCGGCACATCCTTCAATGATCAAGCATACTACAACCTGAAGAAATAATGGCTAGTACCATCTATACCGAGAGCATAGTCACTCTCAATGCGACACAGGCCGAGGCCACCATGAATGCACTCAAGTCATCTGCCGATGACCTGAGGAAGAAGATGATTGAGGCCACCAAGCTCGGCAATACCGAAGATGCTGCCAAGTACCAGAAGCAGCTCGACCAGGTGAATAAGTCGATGCAGAGTATCCGGAAGGAGACCAAGGATTATGCCGACATCATGAAGAAGCTCAATGGCTCCTCCCTGAATGAGCTGGCCAAGGCCTACTCCGGTCTGAATCGGCAGATCAAGAATCTGGTGCCGGGCACTCAGGAATTCATCGAGAAGAGCAAGCAGCTCAAGCAGGTGAAGGCCAGGATGGATGAAATCAATTCCGGCATCAAGGGCACCAATAAGACTCTCGACTCCCTGAAGGGCCTTCTTCCAAAGATTGGCCTGGCCACCTTCTTTGTAGCTGCCGGCAAGGCTCTGATGAAATTCGCCAAGGATGCTGTGGCTCAGACACAGCTCATCGGTGACAAGTGGGGCCAATTCACCTCCGGGATGAGCCATGCCTACAATACTTTCGTGGCAGACCTGACCTCCGGCAAGGGATGGAAGGAGCTCATCGAGAACATGCGAGAATCCTACAAGGTCGGCAAAGAGGTCGCTGCCATGCTGGATGAGATCTTCGAGAGGCAGAATTCCCTGTCTCTAATGGAGGCCGAGTACAATGTGGAGATCGAGAAGAATAAGCAGATCATGAAGGATACCTCCAAGTCGGAGGAGGAGAGGCTGGCTGCTGCCGAAGAGGCCATGAGGCTGGAGAAGGAGCTGGCCGAGCAGAAGAAGGAGATTGCTGCTCAGGAGGCCGAGGCTCGGAAGATGGAGCTCCAGGATAGGACCAAGCTCTCTGATGCTGAATTGGAATTCTATGTCAGGCAGTACAATCAGAATCGGGATATTCTCCTCCAGGCTCAGGAGTACAATGCCCATGTCAAGGAGCTGGAGGCTGCTGTCAGAGCTTCAAAGTTTTCGGCTATGTGGGCAGACAATGCTGTGGCAGTCGCTGCTGCCTCTCAGCAGATGCAGCAGGCTCAGCAGGCTCTCCAGGACTACATCAATACTGCCGATGAAGGTCTGAAGAAGGTGGCCGAGATGGATGCCAAGTACCAGCTCTCCAATGATGAGCTGGTGGATAACTATGTGAAGGCAAGAGTCAAGATGACCAATGCCGATGCCGAATACTACCGGAGCACCACCAAGACTGTCACCACCATCAACTCACTCCGGAAGGAGATGTCCTCCGGCCATCAGAAGGCTGCTGATGATGCCTACAAGAAGGAGATCTCCGAGGTGGAAAAGCACCAGAAGGAGATGGAGGTGAAGGCCAAAGAGGCCTATGCCAAAGGTGAGATATCCGAGCAGCAGTACCAGGACCGGCTCATCTCAATCCAGGAGCAGGCTCTCCGGTCGAAGATGGCCATCTCCGAGCGATACAAGAAGGAGACTCTGGAGTATCAGTCACAGCTCCTTGACTTGACCATCAAGCAGCAGCAGGAATTCAAGAAGCTGCTCGAAGAGGCCGAGAAGGATGCAGAGAAGGTATTCCAGGAGCTGGCCGAGCAGTCGGAGGCCGACATCAAGGAGATCATGGATGACCTTGATGCTGAATTCCAGGCCGAGATTGACCACCTGCTGGAGCTGTGCGACCAGGCCAAGAAGGTCCGGGATGCTCTGGATCCGAAAACTGCTCTCGGTGAGCAGATGCAGACCGAGCTGGCCTCCCTGCAGGAGATGTATGACAATCGGCTCCTGACAGAAGAGGAATTCCAGAGGGCCAAGCATGACCTGGTGAAGCGGTACATGCAGGAGAATCTCAATCTGGAGCTCGAAGGATGGGAGAAAGGAATGCAGAAGGCTCAGTCCATCATCGAGGGTGCATCCAATATGGTCACGGCTCTCCAGGATGCCGAGCAGGCCAGGCTGGAGGCCAGGATGCAGGCCGAGCTCTCGGCTGTCGGTGACAATGCCGAGGCCAGGGAGGAGATTGAGAACAAGTATGAGCAGAAGAAGCTCGAAACTCAGAAGAAGTATGCGGTGGCCGATATGGTCATCAACATAGCCAAGACTCTTGCTGCCGGTGCCTTGGCGGTGATGCAGGCCTTCGCTCAGCTCGGTCCCATTGCCGGTGCCGTGATGGCCGGTGTCATCGGAGTCACCACTGCTGCCGAGATTGCCACCATCGTGGCTCAGAAGAATGCCATCATGGCCACCACTGCAGGATCCACCGGCTCATCTTCTCCACAGATCGGAGCCAGGGTGGCCACCGGCTACTCCGGAGGTGGCTACACCACTGAGGCCGGCAATGACTACCAGGAGGTCGGTGTGGTGCATGCCAATGAGTGGGTGGCACCGGCATCTATGGTCCGTGCCAATCCGATTGTATTCCGGAGGCTGGAGCAGGCCAGGAAGAGAGGCACCTCGGTCTCCGGTGTGTCCGGATTCGCTGATGGTGGCATGACCACTCCTTCCAGCAACATGGTGGCTCCGGGCCTCTCCTCTATGGATCCGGCTCTTGTGGCTCAGCTTGTGGCTGTGCTTCAGTATATCATTGACAATGGCATCCCTGCCTATGTGCTGCTCTCTGAGATCAACTCTCAGCAGGAGCTGCAGAGCACCATGAAGAAAATCACCGGCAAGAAATGAAACTAGTCACCGAGAATGGGGAGCTCACTCTCCCGGCAAATTTCAGCTTCGACATCGAGCAGAATAGTGCCTTCTTCTCCGAGGAAGGTGCTGCTTCCATTGCTGCCACCATCCCGGCCACTCCTCAGGATCAGGCGAAGCTCGGATTCCCTGGCAGGATAGCCAGGAAGAATCGGTATGTGAACTCCTTCCCGGCCACCATCCAGAAGGGCATCTTCCAGAAGAAGGGTGTGCTGGTGGTGGCCTCTGCCACCGATGACAGCATCACCTGCTCGATGGCTCTGGAGGACTCTTCCTTCTACAGCTTGTACAAGGATAAGAATCTGAAGGAGCTCTTCTCGGCCAGGGTGCTCACCACCTACTCCACTCCGGAGAGCTGGTATTCCTGGCTGTGGCAGGTGTACAAGGGCCAGGTATCCTCCGATTTCAGGATCTTCCCGGTGGCTGTGGCTCTCGATGATGGGCAGTACCAGCTCAACAATGAGCCACTCTATGCCAATGCCACCTATAATGAGATATGGCCACTCGCTCACTCTCCCCGAATCGTGAAGGAAGGAGGTGAGGATGTGTCGGTGCCGGAGGGATATGGGATTGCTCCCTTCCTGAAGTTTCCAAGATTCCTGGAGCTGCTCTTCGACCTGTGTGGCTACACCATCGGCTCGAACTGTTTCACCAGCTCGAACTTCCTGAGCAATCTGGTGCTGGTGCATAACTGCTCGGATGTCATCTGCAATGGCAAGATTGACTACTCCGACCTGGTGCCGAATAAGACCATCTCCGAGCTGCTTGAGTGGCTCCGGATGAAATTCCATGCTCAGATCATCGTGAATCCGGCCAGCAAGCAGGTGGATATCGTATTCCTGGAGGATATCATGCAGGCCGGTTATGACCTGGATCTGACCAAGAAGCTCTTCGGCCAGGCCACCAAGTCCTTCTCTGCATCGAGCCGGGTGGTGATGGAGCCGAATACCAGCCTGGATGGAGCTGCTCCTGCAGCAGAGACCTTGGAGGAGCTGGTGAAGAAATACGGCTATGTCAAGCCGGTCGATGAGAGCGAATTCTCCTCCATCCTTACACCTTGCCTGGTGTACCGTCTGGCCACCGGTGACTACTATGAGGTGCATCTCTCCTTTGCCAATTTTGCTGGTAGGGCATCCCGGTCAGGCCAGTCCTCTGTCAAGAGGGTGAAGGTTGGCACCAATCAATTCAAGTATGACCGGTACAACTCCGACACCTCGGAATCCTTCTCTCCGGAGGACCTGGTGCCTCCGATGATCCGTGTGGGGCAGTATGGCATCATGGCTCCCTACATCGGTGACCGGCTCCATAGGAATACCAGTTACAATGACAGCGAGAAGGATGAGGATCAGGAGATCATCATCGTGCATTATGTCGGTCTCACCGAGGCAAGGGACTACACCGGCTATACCGGTGTGCTTCCCATCACTGCCGATGGGAAATACTACATGGCCAGCACTCAGAAGTACAACAATCGAGGCAACCTGGTCTCCGGTGCCATCAATCTCATCCCGGAGGAGATTGTGCCGGCATTCTTCGAGTCCTACAATAAGCACCTGAGGAATAATGCCATTACTATCTCCGGCAGATTCAATCTCACCATCGATGAGCTGATGAAGTACAACCTGTACTCCATGAAGCTCTTCGAGGGGCAGACTCTGCTGCCGGTGAGCCTGAAGTATGAGGTAGGCAAGCAGCTCCGGTGCCTGGAGGCGAAATTCAAGCTCATCAAGGACTTTGCCGATGGCCAAGAGGATGAGCCGATCAATGTGCCGGAGCCTATCTACCAGTGGCAGCTCAATCAGACACAGATCACGGCCAAGCAGTCACAGCTCCAGGCTCAGCAAACCTCCGGCACCGTGCTTTGGAAGTATGATGAGAGCGATCCATACATCCAGGATCCTGATAAGGATTTCTTCATCCCTTCACCGAATGCTCTCGGAGAGCAGACTCAGCACATCGCTCGGCAGATCTATTTCTTCCGGAGGGTGACCACACCGAGAGGCCAGTACAGTGATTATGGCATCGGAGTATTCGAGCTGGAGGAATGGTTTGATTCGGTCAGCATAGTGATTTAATGTCCTATCGGGCAAGTAGGACTCTTCATAAATTTGCATCATGGCAACTGTCATTCAGACACCAGAAACACTCAGCCTGCTGAGGAATCTGAAGAGTTTCAGGATAAACTCTTCCAGCACCGTATCCTTCAAGCTCATGAAGGGCGGTGTCACCGTCATTGAGGAGACCTATGATCCCAATGGGAGCACTATGGTCGAGATCGATGTCCAGGAGGTGTGTGCTCAGTACCTCTCCATCATCCTTCCGAGCTCGAATGTGTTTGTGCAGAGCAACGGAAAGGCCGAATTCTCGGCCTATGTGGATGACTCCCTGGCCAAGACCTTCACTGTGCTTGCCGGTGGTGTGAGGAAGCTCTCCGACACTGCATCCAATTTCCTCAAGGCGAATTGGCTTACCTGGCAACCTCAGGCGAAGAGAGTCCGGTGGAATCAGCCGGAGTACCTCTCCTACTACCATGAAAGTGCCAGCCGGGTGAGAGCCAAATTCTATCCTGTGCAGGGCAATCCGGAGACCGTCACTGTCAATACTGCATCTGCCGGCCAGTACATCACCTACAATATGGAGATGCAGCACCTCTTCTCTCTCAGCTCCCATTCCTCCGACCAGCTCACCGGCATGGTGGATGTGTGGGTGGAGACCACCGGTGGCACCAGGCTCTCCTACATCCAGAGGTACATCTTCACTCCGGTGACCAGGGATGAGCACTACTATCTGTGCGTGAACTCCCTCGGAGGCATCGACACCTTCTGCTTCACCGGCAAGAGGAGCCTGGCTCCGAGCATCACCCATGAGGTGGCCGAGCTGGCCGACACCAAGATCAATATCACAGAAGCTCCGACAAGATCCTGGAGCCAGAATACCGGCTATGTCGGCAAGACCGAGGCGGTGTGGCTGTGGGAATTCTTTGCCAGCTCCAAGCAGTGGTCAATCATTGATGGGAATATCGAGCTCATTGTGCTCGACTCCTCCAGCATCCAGGCCTCCGACAAGGCCAATGTGAATTCCAGCGACTTCAATTTCTCGCTGGCCGAGGAGGGCACCTTGCTGAAAATAGTGAGGACCAATGAGGAATTTCCCATCATCGAGGTGCCATCTCCATCTGGTGAGCTTTTTTTTTTGATACCTAGAGTGGTGGATTATCCGGATGCGAATCTGGAGAATTCACTGCTCTTCCTGGTCCAGTCTCCCTTTGTCCAGGAGTGGAAGAAGGTGAGCCTTGGTACAATCAAGGAATGGATCAAGGAGATATTCACTCCATTCTCAGAGCTTCCTCTCAGACTGGAGATTGACACAAATGGGGACTCTTTCCTGGCCTGGGGAGAGACCATGCACCTGACCTGCCGAGTGTGGAAGGGGATGTATGAGGATGTGACCGAGCAGGTGACTACCTGGAGGATCGTGCGAGACTCCGGAGATGCTGTGGAAGATGCTGCCTGGAACATGACCAGCAAGGCAAGGCTCTTCGATGGGGAGATTGACATCGAATTCTCTCAGAGCCTCAATGACCTTGGTGCATCGGAGAGCACCACCTTCACCATCACAGCCACTATTGATGAGAACTTTCAAGCAGTCGGATTTATCGAGATATAATGGAAACCGGAAGAAAACGAATCAGGAGAGACTTTGCACCACTGACAGTATCAGTGGCCATCTCTTGCGAATCTGCATATAGTCCGAGCACACAGGTCTATAATGCTACCTCACAGGAATTCGAGCCTGACCGGAGCATCACACCTACTGTGATCCGGCCAATCATCAATGCCCATGCTGCCGATGGAAGCTGGCCGAATCCTGTGGCCAATCCCTATCTGGCCAATATGAAGTGGTATGTCAATGGGGTGGATATCACAACCATTGAAAGCTGGCTGAATCTCTACCGGGTGGATACGGTCGGAGCCACCAGGGGATCTCTCATCGTGATGAAGAATCTCTCTCCCTCGGAGAAGGCATCCCTGCACTTCGAGGCAGACCTGGTGGATTCCCGGCTCGGAGCCAATGTCCACATCAAGACCGATGCCATCATCCTCTCCACTGTGGACAAGAGCAAGGATTCCTATGCCATCTCTATCAGCGAGAACAATCTCCGGTACTCTCCATTCGATGACAAGCTGCACCTGTATGACTACAAGGTTGCTCATGGAATCATAGCTGCCAGTGCTTCTGCCGAGGCTGCTGCCAAGGATGGGAATGAGTACCAGAGAAGCATTCCCATCCAGGTATTCATTGCCGATGAGCTCATGACCTCCGGCTACACCATCAAGCTCTACAAGATAGGAGCGAATATGGCTCTGACCGAGGTGTCGGCTTCCGACTATGAGGTGCTTTCCGTATCGGCCACCGGCATCCAGCTCGACCTCCGGCTCATCGAGAAGGCCGACTACATGATCAAGGCCTTTGTGGACAATGCCGAGGTGGCCAAGGTGCAGCTTTCGGTGGAGAGGATCTACCGGAATTTCACCTGCACTCCGACCAATGAAACCGGCATCCATCCCGGCCAGACCTCCCGATATGATGAGGCAATGGTGAACTGTGACGGAAAGGCGGTCCCTTATCCGGGCAATGTGCTCAAGATCATCTGGCACACCGACACTGCTGCCATCATCAACAAGGTCCACAATGAAGGTGGCACTACCATCTTCCAGCTCATCCCTACCGGAGTCGGCACCACTGATGCCGATGATTGGGTGGATGTCTATGTGGAAGCCGTGCAGAAGGAGGCCTTCTGTGTGGCCATCGATGAGAATGGTGACATCCTGACCGATGAATCCGGCAATATCCTAATCTTCAACTGATATGAGGTACATTCTTGCCGATATGGTCAAGGCCAGGGCCAATGGAATCAATCTGGCCGGTCATCGTACCAAGGGAGGCCGGGTGGCCTTGAATGAGAAGGAAGTGCTCTGCACTCCTGCTCTTGCATCAGCTTCCACCTTGGAGGAGAAGGTGGCCATCCTGGATGGCACCATCCACACCGGTGCCGAAATCATTGATATTCTAAATAGGACCTAATATGAGCAATTATTCTGCACAAGGCTCAATCACCATCCGGAGGCTCCGCAATGGAGACTCCATCTTCCTGTCGCTGGAGCTGAATGGGAAGCCTCTCTACCAGGCGGTGGATGAGAATACAGGCTTGGCGGTGCCTGACTGGACCATCGATGCCAACCGGCCTGTAATCACTCCGAGAGTCAGCACAGTGAGAGGCCAGTCGGTGTACCTGAGCAATCATGCCTGGAGCTACAATGGTGTGGCTCTGGTATTCAACGGTGCCACCTCCGGCAGCTATGTCATGGATTCCACCGGGAAATTCGGACTGAACACCAGCAACGGTGCTCTGAAGATCTTCGACAATCTGGCCTCTGCCATCAACATGGCCAATGACACTCTGCTATACACCTGCCAGGCTACGGTGGCCGGAGTGGAGTACAACCTGAGCAAGAGCATCGACATCCAGATCACCAAGGGTGCCGGCTCCTCCTACTTCGGTTTCATCAATGCTTCCACTACACAGCTCGATGTGGACCATGACTCTGCCACCTTGGCCTCCGAGCTCTGGCTGGCCGGATCTGCCGTGTCGGACTATTACATCAAGTGGTACAAGGATACGGTGGAATGGGTGGCCAAGGCCGGCCAAAAGACCATCACGGTGACCAGGGATGACATCGATGGATGCCAGCTCTTCATTGCCGAATTCTACAAGGCTCAAGGAGATGCCGAATTCATCTACCGGTATGGCATCTCCATCATCGACACTCTGGATGAAATCATCCTGGTGCCTTACATCTACTCCTCGAATAAGGAGGTGGCCGAGAATCTGCCGGTGACCGTCAAGGCCAGGGTGGTACGCACATCCACCGGTGCCGAGCTCACTCCGGCCAATCCGACATGGTCCTTCACCATCTATGATGGGGATACATGGGAGGTCAAGGGCAGCAGCAGCACCGACAGCATCCAGGTGACTACGGCTCATACCGACCAGCAGGATGGCACCTCTCATGATGTGGAAGTCATTGCAGAGGTCTCCTTCGATTCTTTATCTTCATAATCATAATTCTTCAGCATTATGGCACTCAAATCTCTTGCTACTGCTGCACAGGTCCAGAGCATCCTCAAGACCAACAGCATCATGGTCGAGGTCGATGGCTCCATCCGGAGAATCACTCTCGACAAGCTCATTGACTCCATCAATGCCGGCAATGAAGAGCTTCTTCGGTCGGTGGCATGGGGTGTCCCTATCAAGCAGGGTACTCAGACCTCCTCAGCTTGGGGCCGTGTCGGCAATCTCGACATGTGGTCTCTCTTCAAGTCTCAGTGTGGCCGGTACCTGGTCAAGAACAATGGCCATGCAGCCAAGCTGTCTGTGAGCAATTCCGGTATCTATGCCGATGGCACTGCTCTGGATGAGAGCATCGGTCATGTCCTCTTCCATGCTCCGAAGCTCTACTACAAGGTCCAGGAAGATGCCGTGACCGGCATTCCGTACCTGTGGATGAGCCTCATTCCCATCGGTGGCCACTTCATCCCGGAAACCAACATCGGTGCCTACAAAGGCTCGATGGCCAGCACAGCTCTTGTCTCCAGGAGCGGTGCGAAGCCTGCCGGATCCAAGACCATCACGGCCTTCTGGAATGCTGCTCAGGTGAATGGTGCTCAGTGGGGCCTCATCAACTACCAGCACAAGCAGCTCATGATGATGCTCCTGCTCTCCGAGTATGGCAATCCGAATGCTCAGGAAGTGCTCGGCCAGGGTGTCACCGGCACCAACAATAGCTCCGACTATTCCACACCTCTCACCTGGGATCTCGGTGCCACCAAGAGCCTCGGTGATGCCTGTGGCAAGATCGACTTCGAGTGGGAGACCTCCGGTGGTGTCACAGTTACCGGTGCAAACCATGTGAGCCTCTTCGGCATCGAGGATCCGTATGCTCTCCAGTGGGAATTCACTCAGGGCATCTACTGTGGCAATTCCGGCAATGAGAATCAGGATGGCTCTGAGGTATTCATCTATGAGGGCAATCGCATGCCTTCTGCCGATGAGCTGGCCAATCATCCCATCGGTGACTACCGGCAGCTCACCAGGCTCACCTCCAATGGCTATGTCAGGGAGGAGACGGTCGGTGAATTCTTCGACCTGGTGCCGAAGGTGCATGGTGGCGGTGGCACTCAGTATTGGGGTGACTACCACTATGCGAATGCCACTGGACAGGTTGTGTACTGGGGCGGTGTTGCGAGCTACGGTGCGTATTGCGGTCTCGCCTCTGCGTCCTCGCTTTACGCCTGGTCGCACTCGTCTGCGTTTCTCGGCTCTCGCCTTGCCTATTATGGCGAATTGACCGTGATGTCCGGTGCTCAGCTTGTGGCTGAGGTCTAGTGGACTGTCAAGCTCTTTGATCGATTGAATCTACCTTTGTGCAATAGCTTTGGTAATCCATCCTCCTGCCTCCCTGCCATCTCGGTGGGGAGGCTGAGAGCTGACAGGTGAGGATGGTAGGTAGAAGGGAGTGAGAGCGGTTGTGTACTGGGGCGGTAATGCGAACAACGGTGCGAATTGCGGTCTCGCCTATGCGAACTCGAATAACGCCTGGTCGAACTCGAATGCGAATATCGGCTCTCGCCATACAATGAAGAAATGACACTCCCTGCACCTCGACCTTGCATCATGTAGTGCAATGTAGGAGCCGATATCCGGCTTCGATGTCGAAACACTTCAAGCGGAAAGGCGAATGCCGGCCAGCCGGCATGTAGCAAGCGGTGTGAGTAGGTCTTATCATTTTTGATAATTCTCGGAAGCTCCGGGCACCGAGTCATTGCAAGCGGACTCGGATGAATGGGCCTGAAATATGGCTAGTATGGTGACCAAACAATAATTCTATGCCAAAGCGAATAGGACATATCTTCGAGCAGATTGCCGACATGGACAATCTCAGAGCCGCCGACAAGGAGGCTCAGGCTGGTAAGGTGAAGAAGAATCGGTACATCCGGAGGCACAATCTCCGGGCCGAGGAGGATCTCCGGATGATCCAGGAGATGATTCTCACTCTCAACTTCCCGGATCCAGGCTTTTCGGATATGGTGGTGCATAATGACTCCGGCAAGGAAAGGAAGATAGCCAGGCAGAACTATGTGCCTTGGCGAATAGTCCACCATGCCATCATGAGGGTGATAGGTCCTGATCTCTACAGGAATCTCATAGCCGATACCTTTTCCTGTGTACCGGGAAAAGGTATCCACTATGGGGTGAAGAGAGTCAAGATGATGCTCCGGAGGTATCCGGAGTACAAATACTTCTGGAAGGCCGACTACAAGAAATACTACCAGAGCATCCCTCATGAAGTGGCCATGCAGGCTTTGCGGAGGAAGTACAAGGATGAAAGATTCCTGAAGCTGGTGGAGATAGCCATCTTCAACTATGACTCAGGACAGGTGATTCTCGACATGCTGGATGATGAGCGACAAAAACGGAGTGCGAGGAGTGCCCATCGGAGGGTATCCAAGCCAGATAATCGGAAACTTCTCTGCCAGCAAGATAGACCATCACATGAAGGAGGACCTGCACTGCAAGTGCTATCTCCGGTATTGTGATGACACTGTAGGACTGGCCAGGACCAAGGCAGAGGCCTGGGCCATGCTCAATGAGTATGACCGGATCTCTTCAGAGCTCGGACTGGTGGTGAAAGCATCCTACATCGTGGCACCGATTGCTCACAGGGTATATGGAAAGAAACACAAGAAACGAAAAAGGCAGCGAGGTGCCGGTCATGGCCGGCAGAAGCATTGACTTCCTCGGATATGTTTTCTCTCGGAAAAATGTCCGACTTCGCAAAACCGTGAAGCATAACTTTGCAGTAAAAGTCAAGCGGACCAGGAGCGAAACCAAGCTGAAGCAGGTGAAAGCTTCCTATTGGGGATGGTGCAAGTGGGGTAACTGCCGACATTTGTGGAGAACTATAACGAATAATGATATGAGCTTTGCTGAAAAAGGCATCAAAGCAAACAAAAAGACCAAGGATGGGAAGAAATACTTCTCGGTCAAGAGTGTGTCCATCTCGGATGTGCTCAATGTACCGGTGACCATCGTGGACTTCGAGACCGGCATCCACACCTCCAAGGGTGATGACCGGTATGCCGTGCTCTTTATCAAGGATGGGGAGCAGTGTAAATTTGTCACCAGTGCTTTCGAGATCAAGAATGTGCTGGATCAGGCCAGGGAAGCTGAGAAGAATGGCCAGAAGATCTTCCCTGTGGAGAATGTGATCATCCGGAAGAGATCCTTCGGTGATGGCAAGTCCTCCTACTATTTCGATGAATAATCTTTAATACCAAGCAATATGAGAACTCAGAAGCAAATCACCGTCATCCCTGAGAGTGGGGTGGAAGTCATCCTGGAAGGTGTCCTTACCAGAATCTACTTTGATTTCAGAGATCCGGATCCGGTAAGTGAGGAGCTGGTGCCGGCTGACATCAAGGTCTGTGAGAGCATCGATGTCGATAGCCGGAACTATGACCGGATTGTGGCAGCGATCGTGACCGACCACTACTCTTCCGATGCCTACCAGGCTCTCATTGCCAATTACCAGATGGCCAAGGATCCTGAGGCCGAGATCTCCGAGGAGAAGCGGTCTGAGTACATCCAGGAGTATGAGGCCTTCCAGGCATGGAGAGCTCATGCCAAGGAGGTGGCTCACATCGTGGTCACTGAAATCGAGAGCATGTAATGCCGACTGCAAGAGGACACATAGTCATCCGGAGGAAGGCCAAGGATGGAAATGATGGCAAGGGGATTCTCTTTGTCACCATTTCCTATGCCACCTCCGACTCTGCCACTAGGACTCCTACCGAGGGGTGGCAGTCCGTGATGCCGGAGGTCCTGGATAATTACTATCTGTGGACCAGGACAGTCACCACCTATACCGATGGCACCACTTCCACCAGCTATACTGTAAGCCGGCAGGGGAAGGGTGTAAAGACTGTGGTGATTATGTATGCCTCTTCCAATCAGGGCACCAATCCACCGGTAGATGGCTGGCAATTCAACATCCCTCAGGTGCAGGCCGGCCAGTACCTGTGGACCAGGACAGTCACCACCTACACCGATGACACCACCAGCACCAGCTATGCTGTGGCCTTGCATGGTGAGAAAGGTGACAAGGGTGACAAAGGTGATCCCGGTCGAGGGATCACTTCCGTCACCGAATACTACCTGGCTTCTGCCAGCAGCTCCGGAGTCACTCCTTCCACTCAAGGCTGGACCACCTCCATCCAGACGGTCACTCCAAGTGCGAAGTATCTCTGGAACTATGAGAGGGTGATCTACTCCGATGGGACTCATGATGACACCACACCGGTCATCATCGGCACCTATGGGGACCAGGGAAATGCCGGCAAGGGCATCTCCTCCATCACGGAATACTACCTGGCCTCGGCCAATGTGACCGGAGTGACCAGAAGCACCTCCGGCTGGACCACCTCCATTCAGACGGTCACGGCCAGCCTGAAGTACCTTTGGAACTATGAGAAGATCACCTACACCGATGGCACCACCACCTACACCAATCCGGTCATCATCGGTGCCTATGGAGACAAGGGCGATAAGGGTGATCCGGGTGTCGGCATCTCATCTGTCACCGAGCACTACCTGGCCTCTGCAAACAACTCCGGAGTAACCAGGAGCACCTCCGGATGGACCACCTCCATTCAGACGGTCACGGCCAGCAAGAGGTACCTCTGGAACTATGAAACCATCACCTACTCCGATGGCACCACACTTGACACCAATCCGGTCATCATCGGTGTCTATGGAGACCAGGGAAATGCCGGCAAGGGCATCACTTCTGTCACTGAGCACTACCTGGCCACAGCAAGCGGATCCGGTGTAACGAAATCCACCTCCGGCTGGACCACCTCGGTGCAGACGGTGACTGCCACCAAGAAGTATCTCTGGAACTATGAAACCATCACCTACACCGATGGCTCCACCAGCGACACCTCTCCGGTCATCATCGGTGTGTATGGTGACAAGGGCGATAAGGGTGACACCGGTGTCGGCATCTCCTCGGTGACCGAATACTATCTTGCTTCAGCTTCCAGCTCCGGTGTGACCACATCCACCTCCGGCTGGACCACCTCGGTGCAGTCGGTGACCACCAGCAAGAAGTATCTCTGGAACTATGAGAAGATCACCTTCTCGGATGGATCCACCAGCACCACCATCCCGGCCATCATCGGAGTCTATGGAGACACAGGTGCTGCCGGCAAGGGCATCTCCTCCATCACGGAATACTACCTGGCCTCTGCCAGCAGCTCCGGAGTCACCAGGAGCACCTCCGGATGGACCACCTCGGTGCAGTCTGTGACCAACAGCAAGAAGTACCTCTGGAACTATGAGAAGATAGTCTATACCGACAATACCGAGAGCTACACCACACCGGTCATCATTGGCACCTATGGTGACAAGGGTGACAAGGGTGATTCCGGTGTCGGCATCGGCTCCATCACGGAATACTACCTGGCCTCGGCCAGCAATTCCGGTGTGACCACATCCACCTCCGGATGGACCACTACGGTGCAGTCCATGACTGCCAGCAAGAGGTACCTGTGGAATTATGAGATTGTCACCTACTCCGATGGCACCACTCAATCCACCACACCTCACATCATCGGCACCTATGGAGACACCGGTGTCGGTGTATCCTCCATCACGGAATACTACCTGGCATCGGCCAGTGTGACCGGTGTGACCAGGAGCACCTCCGGCTGGACTACGGCTGTGCAGACGGTGGATGCCACCAAGAAGTATCTCTGGAACTATGAGAAGGTAACCTACACCGACAATTCCACCTCCTACACCACTCCGGTCATCATCGGAGTCTATGGTGATAAGGGTGACAAAGGTGACAAGGGCGATACCGGTGACAGGGGATATGCCGGCTGTGTGTACCGGGTGACCGTATGGCAGACCGGTAAGCAGTACAGGAATGACCAGTACCTGAACACCAATGATGTCAGGTACATCGACATCTGTGTGGACCAGCCGATGGCCATCATCGGCCAGACCACCGTGCATGTCTATATGTGCAAGACCACTCACACCTCCTCCAATAGCATCCCTCTGGGGAATTCCTCCTATTGGACCGAGCTGCAGTCGGCTGCACCGATGTTCACTCCCTTCATGCTGGCTCAGGCCATCTCTGCCGACTACATCAACTGTGCTGAGATTGCAGCGAATTCGGCCTTCATCTCGGCTCTCACTGCCGAGCAGGCCTTCATCGATGCTCTGGTGGTCAAGACTCTCGACACCAAGCCTTCTCAGACCGGAAACAAGATCCGGATTGACGGTGATGGATTCTCCCTCTTCGACAGCAACTCCAAGAGGAAGATCAAGATTGACAATAACACTGTCGGCCTGTATGATGACCTGATCTTCACACAGAATCCGAATTACACCAGCTCCGGCCTTGTAAAGACCAGGACCAATAGTGTCTATGTCTATTCGGCTCAGGAGAATCGGTATTTCGGTGGTGAGCTCATCGGCCATCTGAATCTCGGCTATTGCGACAAGGGGAGTGTCATCAAGCTCAATTCCGTTTCATGTGTCATCTCTCCGACCAGCAGCAATAGCAACATCAGGATGTACATGAATACTCCACAGCTCGATGTGGCTGTATTCAAGGATGGCACTAGGGTGGCCAGTGGCACTGTCGCTGCCTCTTCCGTGAATTGCGGAATGGGTGGTCAAGTCCAGATATCCGGCACTCTGAATATCAATTACACCTGCACCGAGGATGGGATGTACACACTCCGGATCTACACATGGACCAACTCCGGGCCTGTAGTGGCCACATCCACCTGCTACATGTATTCCAGCTCCGGATCTGGATCCGTGACCATCACCACCAATACCACCTGGAAATTCTCCCTGACCAGGAGCAATTATGAGTACACTCACATCGGAAATGATGGAATGATGCAGGTATTCGGGAGTGGCTTCCTGTACAACTCCTCTCAGGAATTTGTGGTGAGGAAGGGTACTTACATGTTCAGGGTATCCTCTTCCGGCATCCAGAAGAGCATCAACGGTGGGCAGACATGGACATCATTGTAACTATACTAATTCAATAGCTTATGGCACAAAAACAACTCTCTCCGGCCATGATTGCAGCGAGAATCGCTTCTCATGGCATCATCAATGGGAATGTCGATGAGGAAAACAAGTTTTCCCTCGGAGGCCTGCCTTTCAGCATCTACATCCGGCCCAAGACCACCACAGATGCCATCGATGTAGTGCTTTCGTGCAAGCTCTTCCAGGAGGATGACAAAGAGGCCTCTCCGGCTCCCTTCCCGATCTATGACTGGACTCCGATGGCCATCACCGAGCTCACCCTCACTGCTGGTGCTCTCTCGGCCTATGACATCTATTGGGGATCCGGGTACTATGTGCAAGAAGCAGAGGAGGACTAGGCTATGGCACTGACTCTATCAACCGGTCGAGGCCTGATGAGAGCAGCCTATGATCCTGAGACCATCCCTTCATTGGAGCAGGTCCTCTCCAAGCTGAAGAGTGACTTCGTGACAATGTTCGGAGACCTGGATCTTTCCACTGACTCTCTGACCGACTTCTCCACCTTCGTGCAAGCTGCTACCGAGGCTGCTGGCCAGGGCAATTTCGAGACCTATGCTCCCTACAAGGGATCTATGGTCCGAGTGTTTGTGGATCAGCAGTCCTCCAATGTCATCACCTGGTGCTGGGGTGCCGAGCTCTATGCACTCACGGCTGATGGCCTCATCCATTATGGCCTGGTCGCTCTCAAGGAGTACCACCAGGCGGTCATTGCGACTATCGACTAATCAGTAACCGTGAAGCCTTATGGAAAAGACCAAGACCTTAGCTTTTTGGGTTTGCCTGATCGTTTCGGTCGGTCTCTTCATAGGTGGATTCTTTGTGCCCCCGATGGGTGTCATTGATGGCTCTCTGCTCAAAGCTGTGGGAATCCTCTTCGGCTTTGGCACTTTAGGCCAGGCACCTGTGTTAATCGAATCTCTGGAAAGAGCGAAATTCACCAAAGGAGATATGACCATCGAAGTCTCGAAGGGAAACAGACACTCTCATCATCAACCTTCAATGCCTGGAGAATATGAAGATCCTGATAGATAACGGACATGGCTCCGACACTCCCGGCAAGAGGTCTCCTGATGGGAGATTCCGGGAATACCGGTACACCAGGGAGATTGCTGCCACAATCGTGGAAGAGCTCCAGATGGCCGGCTTCGATGCCGAGCGGATTGTCACCGAGGACACCGACATCACTCTCAAGGAGCGGTGCCGGAGAGTCAATGAGTGGTGCAGGAAGCTCGGAGCACAGAATGTGCTGCTTGTATCCATCCACAACAATGCTGCCGGCTCCGATGGCAAGTGGCATGATGCGAGAGGATGGAGTGTACATGTGAGCCTCAATGCCTCTGCCAATAGCAAGGAGCTGGCCAGGTGCCTGGCTGCTGCCTGTGAGAGACAGGGCATCAAGGTCCGGAGGCACAGTCCCTCCGAGCCTTGGTGGCCACAGAATCTGGCCATGTGCCGGGACACTCAGTGTCCTGCCGTGCTGACAGAGAATCTCTTCCAGGACAATCAGGCAGATGTGACCTTCCTCTTCTCTCAGGCTGGCCGGAATGCCATCGTGCAGGCTCATGTCGATGGCATCATCAAGTACATGCTCATGAGATGAAGCAGATCCTCTCATATCTCCTCATGCTCCTCATCCTCACCGGGTGTGGTGTATGCCGGCATCCCATCCGGGAGGAGGTGCATGTGAAGGATTCCTTGGTCCTGCATGTGAAGGATTCGGTGGCCATCAAGTATGTGCCGGTGGAAGTGGAGATCCCGGTGGAAGTGATGCGTGAAATCATTCCCTCCTCGGACTCCTCCCATCTGGAGACCGGATTGGCCACAAGTGAAGCTTTCATCGACTCTACCGGCCATCTCCATCACACCTTGGCAAACAAGGCCGGCCAGACACTCCATGTGGATGTGCCGGTCGAGGAGCACTGGCATTCCGAGCAGGAGCAGGACACTCATTCCGAGCAGCAGACCATCATCCAGGAGGTGGAAAGGGAGCTGACCTGGTGGCAGAAATTCTGGATCAATTCCGGGAAGATCTGCTGGCTCCTGGTCATCGGTGGCCTGCTCGGACTATTACTCCGGCTGTTCATTTTCAAGAAGTGAATTGCTTTCATAAATGTTGGATTGAGGAAGGCTTGCCGGGAGGTAAGCCTTCTTCGTTTCAGAAAGCAGCCTTCCTGGACTTGATGACATCATTGGCTTCCTCTATGTCATGGGGAGTGTAGATGTCGGTCATGAGCAGGCTGTGGTGCCTTGCCTGATTCCTCACAGATAGGAGGTCGGTGTGCTCTCGGATGAGGTCTGTGATGCCAGTGTCCTTCAGGCTGTAGAATTTCCACTTGTCAGGGAATCTGAGGTCCTTCCGGATGTAGTGGCTCCAGTAGTCGGTGAACTGCTTCGATGAGTGCCTTTCCGGGCCAGGAAGGAGCTGATGGCTGAAGAGGTAGTATGAATCCGGATGGGAGAAGATCTCCAGCTCTATCATCAGCTTCACCACCACATCCGGGAGGGTGACCGTGCCATCCTTCCGATTCTTCGAGCTGTAGTCAGGTATGAAGATGGTGCCTCTCTTGATGGAGATGTGCTTGAGCTGGATGTAGCTCATCTCATTGGGCCGGATGAAGCAGTAGTACAGGATGTAGCAGGCCAGCAGGAAGTGCCTGTTATTCTTCCGGCAGTATTCCTTCAGATTCATCATGGCCTCCGGAGGAATGATGGTGCGATTCTTCTTCATGGATCCCTGGCCACCGAGAGTCTGGAGGTGAGCCGATGGATCCACTTCCACAAAGCTGTGGGAGAGCAGCCACTTGCAGAAGGTCCGGAGCCATCCGACATAATTGTCCCTGGTCCTGACCGAGAGTCCCTTGTCGAGCCACAGCCAGTCCACAAACCGACCGAGGAGCCGGCAGTCGAATTGGTAGATGTAGTGGATTGGCACCGGCTGCTGGTCATTCCACTTGAGGAAATTATCCAGGTAGGAGGTGTATCCTTTCCAGGTCTTGAGCCGGAGGATGGTCTCGGCCTTGCACTTCGAGAGATAGGATCTGTACTTGTCGATGACTTCCTGCAGGGTGGCATACTGCTCCGGAGCAGCATAATTCACCCAAGGATTCCAGCCTTGCCGGAGCTCCAGGGTGATTCGCTCCAGGAGATCATTGGCATACTTCCTCCTCTCGGAGACCTTGGTGAACTTTGGAGATATCCGGATCCTTTTTCTCCGGAGCTTCCCGATGGCCGGATCAAAGGCATTGAAGGAGATGTACCAGTAGCACTTGGCACATGAGAGCTGGGGCATGGTGTAGGATCTAACCGATGCAGGGAGGGAATTTCGCTGGCGATTTTGCATTTTTTTTCTTTCAGGCACTTCTGATACCTGAAAGAAAGATGTCTCATCATTGTCTCGGCTCCTTGAGGCTCCAGCCTTGTAACTCCGTGATTTAGAAGCGGATGAGCCGATTTCAGTAGCGGGGGCAGGATTCGCTCCCGGTGATTCTTCTTTCATAACTTGCTGATAATCAATAGAGGCAGAATTCCATTTTCCGGGATTCTGTCTCATTTTTGTCTCGGAGACAGGCCTGTATCATGCTATTTATTAAGGATTTCGAGATTATTCTCTCCGAAGATTAGTTTCAGCACCTGATCCTTCCGGTCCTTCTTTAGCTTGATCTGGAGGATGGCTTCCACCGGCTCCTGCTCTTGCTTCTCCAGGGAGATATACTTCTTCGGATAGGTCATCACATCGATTTCACTCATTGACAGGGAATGTGCAATTTTTGAAATCTGAGCGATTGAGAGGTACACAGTCCCTTTCAGGATCTTGCTGAATTGGGATGGTGTGGTGTCGGCATAGTCGGCCATAGCAGCTTGAGTCAAGTGCTTGTCATTCATCAATTTCCGCAAGCTATCGATGATGCCGGTGTAAAATGAATTTTCGGTGTCCATACATGTACAAAGTTAGCCATTGAGTATCAATGGGTTATAATGTAATTTGCAATCAAGGTGCAAATTTTGACATAAATTATTTCATTATTTGAAATATTATGATTAGATTTGCACATCGGTTGGACAAAAGATGGACAAAAGCCGATGCAAAATTAACTATAAAATACCACATTATGAAAAGAGAGCAATTCTTCAAAGCCTTGGAAATCATTGCCGAGCATCACTCCACACAGATTTCCGTCAATCTTCCTCTGAATGGATCCTGCAACTTCATGTCTGAAGGCGAGATCCGTCTGCACATCACCAAGTGTGTGCCGAGTGTTATCAATAAGCTCATTGCTTCCGGCTTCACCTTGGATATGACCGAGCAGGGCCTTCGTGTTTTCGTAATCTAGGAGGGCAAGCTATGGATGCAAGGAAACTCTTCTACGGTGATATCGTGAAGAATCACAACTGGATTCTTCGATTTCAGGGCATCTCCTCCAGGAATGGTGACCAGTATGCACTTTATCTGGATCCGGATTCTCCGGTGTCCGGAGTCATGGCCATGCTGGAGGATCCTTCCATCATGCCGGTGGACATCACTCCGGAATTCCTCCGGAAGAATAACTTCGAGCAGTTTGAGGGCCTCGAAGGAAGGGAGTGCTGGAGCCACAAGGGTACCGGTATCCTTCTCCGGAAGGGCCGTTTCACTTTTTGGGACCTTGACATCGAGGTGGGAGATATAGATTTGAGATGGGATGTCCAGTGGGTGCATCAGATTCAAGCAGCCATGAGGCTGATTGGCAGTGTGGACCATGCTCTTTCCTTGCATGCCTGATATCCCTTACATGTCTGCTGCAGGTCGGTCCCTGGTGATCGAGAAGCTCTCTTCAAAGCTCCGGGAGCTGGAGGCCGACCTGACTGTGGGCAACTACTTTGAAAGAATCGATGAAATCAACCGAATCAAGGCTCAAATAGACACTCTGAAAAGCTATGCTTAAAGACATCCTCATAGTCCTCGCTGCATTGGTCATCATGCTGGTGCTCATCTTCGCTTGTGCAATCATAGAGGCCTGGCTCCTCTTCATCTCCGAAGATCATGATCACCTACAGGACTGATTCCGGCCAGGCGAGGGTAGAATCCTCCGGAGAGGCCTTTTTCCTGGTCACTCTGGTACCGGAGGCCGGCTATCCTCATGAGGTCTATGTGGCAGCTCTTTTTGCCGATGAAGCAGCTCAGAAAGCCTATAAATTCTGGTACAGAAAATCAACAAAACTCACTCGGATATGAAACAGAAGAAAGCAGCAGGAATCTTCCTGATCATCCTGGCCATCGTGCTCGGATTCTTCACCATCGTGGACTTCGACTGGAAGCCTATCGGCCTTACCACCGTTTTCCTGATCGGTTACCTCCTCTCCGGTACATCCGGAGTATTCTACCTCCTGGAAGGGACTCACAATCTCCCGGATTACTTCTACAGCTCGGAGGAATAGTCATGGCCACCTCGATCAGATCCTTCGTGCTCCTTGTCAAAGAGATGAGGGCCACACAGAAGGCCTACTTCGATTCCAAAGGTCCGGATGGCCGGAGGAATGTCGCTCTACTGATGCAGTCGAAAGCTCTGGAGAAGAAGGTGGATGACATCATAGCGAATACCGACATCAACTCACTAAAATCAACAATATGAAAAGAGACATTTTCACAAGGGATTGGATCATCGAGCAGGCTCTTGATGTACTCAGCCAGTATGAGCCTGGTGTGCTCACAATTCGTGCTCTCCACTACCAGCTTGTAAGCCGAGGGATGACCAATGACATCCAGCACTACAAAAGAGTCGTGGCTGCTACCGGGATTGCAAGATGGGATGGCCGAATCGCTTTCGATGCTTTCTCTGATAGGGAAAGGAGCATGGCCACCAAGACATTCGGAGATCCGGTGGATTTGGATGAGGAGGTGGTCACCGGAAAATCTCAGGTGCGTGCCTGGATGAATGCTTATTCCCGGAATCGATGGGAGAATCAGCCTTACTATCCGGAGGTGTTTATCGAGAAGAAGGCTCTTGAGGGTGTATTTCACAAGACATGC